>ERZ773038.2026-NODE-2026-length-10688-cov-27.281106_pt1 | contig 10688 bp, 16 predicted proteins | sample MGYA00511665_ERZ773038 | MGnify/ENA primary metagenome ERZ773038 (study PRJEB29015, sample SAMEA2737966) | human oral metagenome | biome: human oral; feature: human-associated habitat; material: dental | place: China | collected 2028 ... | reverse complement strand
GGAACGGCGAGCCATCGAAGGGGAAAGGCGATACACCGAGTTTTTCGGAGGAAGATAAGAAGCGACTGCGGGAGCAGGCTGACGGCAAGGGCGACTGGGACCCCGACGCCAATCAGACCAGCATGCCTGACTGCTTTATGCTGGTTACCCTTCAAGGGTACTCAGCGACTGAGAAGGGGCAGCAGTTTCTGCGTGACCACGTCAGGTGGGACGAGGGGAAGGGCTGCTTTACTGTGACCCTGTATGACGATAAAGGCAATGAGGTGCATGTTGATGTGTACGACTACTACGCCAACGGCACTAAAGATAAAGCAGGTCGCCCCACTCTAATGAGCGTTTATGAGCGTGCCTATGGGGAACAGTTTGGTGATGACGATTTGAATAATAAGCCGCCAGCCGAGGCTATGAAAAGAATTTCCGGCAAGAATGTGACCTCAGCTGACACCTGGGGTGGTACTGGGTTCTTCTGGTTTCTCGCAAGAGAGGACCATAAGTACTCTGGAAGGCAGTGGGGCAGCATTGACCGTTCGGTGGATGCTGGGTGTCCTGTCGTGGCAGTGACCGCTGAGGAAATAAAGCCCGATACCAAGGTTAAGGCTGCTACTGACACCAATGGTGACGGCAAGATCGACACTGAGAACAAGGGGGCTCACGGGGAGGCGCCCGACCAGGAGGGTACTCGCGTTCTAGGGGGTGGGCATAAAACTGAAGGTGGAAAAAAGACGGTCCATGCGTACACGGTGGTGGCAGTTGATGACCAGTATGTCACGCTGAGAAACCCTTGGGGAATGAATCCGACAGAGAAAGGTGAACATGCGGATACTGGGCTCATCAGGATAAGTCGAGAAGACTATGAGAAGTACTTCTCGCAGACTCGTATTGCTGCCGACCCGGAGTAAGTGATGTCAGATTCCTTCGTTATTTCTGTGTGCATGGTTTGAATACTGTGCACAGGGAGAGTCCGGGGTCGAGGGCGATGTTCACTCGATAGTCCCAGCCTCCTGCACTTCTGTCCTTGAAGAAGTTGATCTCTGGGATGGCTGGGGGTGGGTTGACTTCGAGGAGGGTCACTGTTCCCAGTCCCTCGATGTGGACGCTCTCGCCGAGGCGCAGCTCATAGTCCTGCTCCGCCGCATTGAACGGTTTCCATGTCACCGTACCAACCCATTCGTGGTTCCTGGAGTGCAGTGGCCCTGGGCGCAGCATCCCGTGTCTTGTGACAGGAGGGGGTAATGCCCAGCTGAGGTATTCTTCCTCGCCCCTCTGGGCGCCGTCGGGCAGGGAGGCGGTGGTGGTGCTCGGGTGGGTCCAGTACAGCCAGCCGGCAAGGCCGATCACCATGGCCAGGCAGGCTCCTATGGTCCCGAGGAGGGCGCGTCGCACCGTGACACCGTGCTTTCGTCGTCCACCCACCTGTGGGGCAGTCTCCGCCACGGGGGCGCCACTCTCGCTTCTGACGTCGCTTTCGCCCTCGTCTGCCACGACCCACTCGCTTCCCTCAGTTTCAGGACTACGTCGTCGGGGGGCCAATCAGGTGGTCCTGGCTCCTGGAGTCAGGCGGACTTGGGAGAGCTGAGAACGTCTGATGAATGGCGCCCTTGCAGTAAAGGATACCGGCTTACCCCCTTCTGCGGGCGTGAAATCCAGGTAGATATCGGGCCCCAGACGGCTTCGCGCTCGGTGGGGGCATGCCGGCGGCGGAGTGTGGCCGGATGGTGCCTGTATCAGTGGACCCACTCGGCGGTGGCGAGCACGGGCGGCGTCGATGTCCGACCAGGCCTCGAGGTCCTGCCGGTTGTCGTCATTATGGGAGTCGATGACCTCTTACGGCGCTCACGCCGCCCGCGGGACGCGGATACGCTCTCGCTTTGTGCGCACGATCTCATTGGTCTGACGCAGCTCTCTCGCCTCCAACACCGGCTCCCTCATCCGGGTCGCCTCGTCGGTGGTGGTTCTCGGCCTCAGGCCACCGTCGACCTGAGCCTTCTTGAACTAGGGGCGTAGAGCCTCAGAGTAGACGCTCAGCTCCTCGCCGATCCTCCGTGCACCGCCCCCTCGGGTTGCATCGGATCGGACAGCGCATCCAAGACCATCCTCGTGGTCCGCTCGCGCAGCTCGTCGGGGTACTTCTTCTGCCCCATGACAGTGATCCCTTCGTGTCATCACTGCCTCCATCAATCCCGGGGTGATTCATCTCGCAGACTCGTATTGCTGCCGACCCGGAGTAAGTGATGTCAGATTCCTTCGTTATTTCTGTGTGCATGGTTTGAATACTGTGCACAGGGAGAGTCCGGGGTCGAGGGCGATGTTCACTCGATAGTCCCAGCCTCCTGCACTTCTGTCCTTGAAGAAGTTGATCTCTGGGATGGCTGGGGGTGGGTTGACTTCGAGGAGGGTCACTGTTCCCAGTCCCTCGATGTGGACGCTCTCGCCGAGGCGCAGCTCATAGTCCTGCTCCGCCGCATTGAACGGTTGCCACGTCACCGTACCAACCCATTCGTGGTTCCTGGAACGCAACGGGCCTGAATACAGCGTCCCGTGTATCGTTTCAGGAGGGGGTAATGCCCAGCTGAGGTATTCTTCCTCGCCCTTTTGGACCCCGTCGGGCAGTGGGGCGGTGGTGGTGCTTGGATGGGTCCAGTACAGCCAGCCGGCAAGGCCGATCATCACGGCGAGGCAGGCTCCTATGGCCCCGAGGAGGGCACGTAGCACTGTGACACCATGCTTTCGCCGTCCACTCACCTGTGGGGCAGTCTCCGTCACGGGGGTGCCGCCCTCGCTTCTGACGTCGCTTTCGCTGTCGTCTGCCACGACCCACTCGCTTCCCTCAGTTTCAGGACTACATCGTCGGGGGCGTCAATCAGGTGGTCCTGGCTCCTGGAGTCAGGCGGATTTGGGAGCGCTGAGAACGTCTGATGAATGGCACCCTTGCAGTCAAGGGTACCGGCTTGCCCCCTTGTGCGGGCGTGAACTCCAGGCGGATATCATCGGCGGGACCGGGTGGAGTTCGGTGGTGGCTTCGGGTGATCCCGGGTCGAGTGTCTGGGCGTTGCGCGCGGCTTGCTGTGCCTGTGGCGGGCCCAGTGCAGGGCCGGGCGCAGGACTGGGTTCGGGATCGGGGCCTTGGTCCCAGTGTGTGTGCTGACCGTGAGGTTAACTTTCGTGGTGTTCCCTGATTCCTACGAGACTTCTCCCGGGGGCACGATGATGGTGCTTCCTGGGTGGGTGGTTGGAGTGGTTCGTGATGGTGTTGCGGGTGGTGCCCGAGGAGCTGGCGCGGGTGGTGTCCTTGGCTGATGAGTGCTCGGCCACGGTGGGGTCGGTCAGTGTCGAGCCCGGCAGCGGCGGTGACCTGGGGCCGGGGGTGCTGGTGGCGGCTGCGGCGGCCTACGCCGCGGCCCACAGCGCCGGTGCTCGTGACGGGGCCGCAGGCGCCGACCAGATCGCCGGCGGGGTCAAGTACGCCATGTCCGCCCTGGCCGAGACCGATGAGTCCTCAGCCGCCGGCGCCCACAACCTGATGAGCACCGGCGCCAGTGCGGGCGCGGGTGCGGGTGCTCGCGCCGGCCAGGCCCGTGGCGGCCTGGGGGTGGGACGATGAGCGCGGTACCGGCCGGGCTGCCCGGTCTGGCCGCTGTGGTCGCCACCCGGGTTCCTGGTTCTCCTGGCGGGGTCAGGTCCCTGGCGGCGTCCTGGCGCCGGTCGGGGGACAGGATTGGTGAGGGGGCGTCGTTGATGTCCTCGGCCGCCTCCTCGGCGCCGTCGTGGCAGGGGGCCAGCGCGCAGGCTTTTGCGGCTGCGGCCTCGTCTCTGAGTGGTGAGCTCTCCGGCAGGGCCGGGGACCTGGGTCGTGGGGCCGGTGCGATGGATGCTTATGCGGGTGTCCTGGAGCGGGCTCATGGTATGGCTGCGGAGCTGCAGGCTCAGGCTGCCCGGTTACTGGTGACCTCCATCGCCAGTCCCGCAACGGCTCCGGCCTGTCAGGTAGCGGCCACCGTCATCACCACCACCTTCAACACCCTCCTGTCCACCATCGACCTGGCAGCCACCACCGCCGCCGCCTCACTCGGCACCGCAGCCAGTGACTCTCGAGGCGGCAGGAGTGGTGGAGATAGAGCCGGGTCGGGAGCCGCAGATCGGAGTGAGAAAGGGCTACTGGATGATATCTGGCAGTTCGTAATGCTACTAACCACAAGCCACCCTCTCTCGGAAGACGATAAGAGGCGGTTGCGGGCACAGGCTGACGGTGATGCTGACTGGGATGTCGATGCCAACCAGACAATCATTGGTGACTGCTACCTGCTCGCTACGCTGCAGGGCTACTCCCAGACCGAGGAGGGGCGGCAGCTCCTGCGTGATCATGTCAGGTGGGACGAGAAGAAGAACTGCTTCGTCGTCACCCTCTACGACAATGGTAAACCTGTCGACGTCGACGTAGACGACTACTACTCTGACGGCACCAAAGATGATCGAGGGAGACCCACTCTCATGAGTCTCTACGAACGCGCCTACGGTAAACATTTTGGGCACGGAGACCTCGCCGACGGAGGAAATCCTGAAAATGATGGTATGAAAGTTGTCTCTGGTGCCAACGGTCGACATGTTAGCACTATGAGTATACCTTTACTGGGTGGCAGCATTCCCCTCAACAAATACAGTTCTCAGGACTGGGAGGATATGGAAAGGTCGGTTAAGGAGGGGAAGCCTGTTGCTGGGGTGTCAAACGGAGACTTTAATGGCGGCGACAAAGTCAAAGCCGTCACAGACACCAACGGCGACGGAAAGATCGACACCGAGAACCCCGGTAGCAACGGCGGGGAACCGGATAAGGAGGGTGACTACCGTCTTGTCGGAGGAGACTATGACCACGATCCAAAGACGGAAGTAGAGAACCATGTGTACACGGTTGTCGACATTGACGATAACTATGTCACCTTACGAAACCCTTGGGGGGACAATGATACCCCCACGGGCAGGGAAGAGGGTGGCCTTATCAGAATTACTCGAGAAGACTACGAGAAACATTTTGCCTACACTGGCATTGGTGAGGCTCCTTAAAATTCTTCTCTTTCGAAACTAGTGCCCATGTCAGAAATGCAGTACATTCACGATGAGTTCTCTGTGGGTGCTACAAGCGATGCTTGCTCGCAGAAAACTGGCAATCAGCCCCGGGGAAGTATGAGAAAGAAGTGCATGCTCTGGATAACATTCAGTCTTGTTGTTGTGTTGGCTGTGGGAGTGGGTAGCTGGCTGTGGTGGACTCGTTCCAGTACTACCTCTCGATCGGCCGCAAGCGCTTCTCCATCAATCACGCGCGTTCTGCTGCCGACTGGGATCGGAAAGGGCGATATCGTGTCTCTCGGGGGAGCGACTCGGGCTCCGGAGACCAAGGCCGGGAGGCTGGAGGCTGGCGGTATGCGCGTCGAGCAGAACCAGTGGATCGGCTCGGTGCGCTGGACCCCCAAGGGAGGGAAGCCGACCGAGTATGAGCTGCACCTGGGTGAGAGTGCTCATATCGATGGGCTGGGCACCGTTACCCTTCTAGCTGTCAACCCGCGATTGCACACCCCTGACAAAGGCGAGGCAGGTGGGTGGACGACCGAGGTTCACGTCAATCTCGACCCTGGGCTGCACTGGTGTCGAAAATGGGACCCCTGCTGAACCCGCGAAGACGGCAGGCCGTCACTGCACTTACCTCATCCAGGGATGCCTCTGTCTAACGCTGCGCTTCTAGGGTTCGTTCCCAGGAAGGAAATCGGTCATGGTCGAGATACAGCCCGCCCCTGAGGGGTCAGTGAGTTCGGTTGCGGCGACCTTCTCCCCTCAAGGTGTTGACCGGGCGAGGCAGCGCAGGAGACGCGCTCTCTGGGGTGCCGTCGGTGTCATTGTCGTGCTCGCACTCCTGCTGGGGGCAGGCGGCTGGCTGTGGTGGACCCGGCCGAGCACCACCAGCGTTCCTCTACCGGCGGGGGTGGGAAGGGGTAGCGTCATGTCTCTTGACGGATCGATTCCTGCTCCTGAGACCAAGGCCGGGAGACTGGAGACCGGTGGTATGCGTTCCGAGCGTCATCAGTGGATCGGCTCGGTGTACTGGACCCCCAAGGGAGGGGAATCGACTGAGTATGAGATGCACCTGGGTGAGAGCGTCCATATCGACGGCCTGGGCACCGTCACCCTCATCGCCGTCAACCCACCGCCCCTCATTCCCGACGACAAGGATGGTGGGTGGACGACGCGAGTTCACGTTGCACTCGACCCCGGACTGCACTGGTGTGAACCCTGGGACCCCTGCTGAACCCGCGAAGACGGCAGGCCGTCACTGCACTCACCTCATTGAGGGACGGTTCTGTCCACCACTGTGCCTCTTGAGAGCTCACCTCCAGGAAAGAATACGGTCATGGTCGAGATGCAGCCCGCCCCTGAGGGGCCCGTGGGCTCCGCCGCGGCGACCTCCCCTCAAAGTGTTGACCGGGCGAGGCAGCGAAGGGGGCGTATTCTCTGGGGCGCCGTCGGAGTCGTTGTCGTACTCGCGCTCCTGCTGGGGGTGGGGGGTTGGCTGTGGTGGTTTCGTTCGGGCGTGGCAGGCGCTTCGCAGTCGACCACCAGCGCGCCTCCGCCGCTCACGAGCACCTCCCTTCCGTCCGGTGTTGAGAAAGGTGACCTAGTGTCTCTTGGTGGGACCATCCCGCCTAAATGGACGGACAAGGGGACACTGGAATCGGCTGGCATGCATGTCGAGCAGAATCAGTGGGTCGGCTCAGTGCGATGGAGGCCCAAGGGAGGGGAGGCAATCGAGTATGAAATGCATTTGGGTGAGAGTGTCCATATCGACGGCCTGGGCACTGTCACACTTGTTGCCGTCACTCCACCGTCCACATCCCCGCCCGATAAGAGCAAGGCCGGCGGAGCAAGAGAAAGAGTTCACGTCAACGTCAACCTTGACCCCGGAATCCAATGGTGCAGGCCGTCAGACTCGTGCTGAACCGATGAAGGTGGCTGGCCCCCACGAACTCATGTGAGATCGGAGGGGCTGCGGACGATGCCATGGCTGGATCCTGTTAACGCGCCCACCGTGTATTAACCAGTGGTTAGCCTGGAGGAATGATCAATCACACCTCTGTGAATGTCAGTGATCCTGCGGCCTCGAAGGCCTTCTACGAGGCGGCCCTGGCGGTGGGTGGTAGCGACAGCGGCGGTCCCGGCGAGCGCCCGCACTACCATCTCGGCTGCTACGGGGCCTTCGTCCTCGACCCCGACGGCAACAACCTTGAGGCCGTCTTCCATGGCACCGGCAACTGACCGCCGACTGTGCGCCTCCCCTCCGCTGCGTGAGCCCGCCGTCGCCCTCAACACTTCGACCGAATCTTCAGAAAAGACCCGGAGCCGCGTCGTCTATGAAGTTTTGGTCGAAGTGTTGAGAAGCGATCTACGTCCTGCGGCGCCGCGCCCGTCTGGAGGGGCCGGCGGCGGTGCTTGAGCCCCGGTCGTGTCGCTCGCGTACCAGTCCGGCCCGTCTGCCTGAGGCGGTGCGATCTCAGGCCCTGGAGGTGCGGGCGGCCCTGGGGCGCTCAGGCCTGGACCTGGCCGAGCTGGGGGACGACGTCGAGGGTGTCCTGCCGGCGCTGTTCTGAGCCCTCCCCTCTGGCCTCTTGCCGCCGAGCCGGGCGTTTCTCGCGTAGCACAACAGAAATTCCGTAGGGCTACGCGAAAAATGCCCGGCTCGACGTCTGAAAGGTGTGCCTCGGGCCTTACGTGTCCTGAGATGCGCAGCTAGGCTGGAGGTGATGATTGATCACATCTCTGTGAATGTCAGTGATCCGGCGGCCTCGAGAGCCTTCTACGAGGCGGCGCTCGCGCCGCTGGGCTACCGCGTGGTCATGGAGTTCGGGCCCGTCACCGGACTGGGTGGGCCGACGCCCGGCGCGCCGGAGGGCGCCCCGGTCCATGCGGACCTGTGGCTGACCCCGGCGGAGAACCCGACGCCCTGCCATATCGCTGTGGCGGCGTCGTCGACGGCGCAGGTGGACGCCTTCCATGAGGCGGCTCTGGCGGCGGGTGGCACCGACAATGGCGGTCCTGGTGAGCGCCCGCACTATCACCCCGGCTACTACGGGGCCTTTGTCCTCGACCCCGACGGCAACAACCTGGAGGCCGTCTTCCACGGCACCGGCAACTGACCGTCGGCTGTGCGCCTCAGCTCCGCGCCTGAGCCCGCCGTCGCCCTCAGCGTTGGTGGCCGGCCCGGAGATGGCGGGGCGACCGGAGAAGGTGCGGTGGGGAGACGACGAGGGGCGCCGTAGCGAAGCGAACCGAAGAGACTCGCCTACCGCCCGGCCCCGGTGCGGGTGTCCCCGCCGGTGATCAGCGCGGAGACGGTGCGCGTGACGCCAATGAGCACCAGACAGAGAATGCCGGCAAGAGCGGTGGCCAGAACGTTCTTGAGCCAGCGGTGCCCGAGGCTCTCACCGGCGGGGGCGAGTCCCTGACTCGTGGGGCGGGAGGTCGTGATCGCGGTCATGACTCCAGCCTGCGCGATCGTGGCCCACGGCACATCAGGCCGCCGAATGATTCTCCGCCGATCCATATCCACCCTAGGGAGGGCGGGGCGCGGCGCGATTCCATCTCAGGTTGGAGACGGCTGGCGAAGAGAGCCGTGATGGTGCCGCCAATGCCGTCCGACTCCGAGGGGTGGTAGGACCTGGATGACGCGCCTGGACCGCACTACCGTCGAGGTCGACCGAGACTGACCACCCCTAACCGGCACGGTTCGGGCAGTACCTGCCATCTCGGACGCCATCGGCCAGCTCGACATCAATACCGACTTAGGAGGAGCCTCGATGACCGCTACCATCGACGAGACCGTCTTCAATGCCGAGAACATCTTCGGCAAGGGTGAGGCAAACACGGCCTTCGCCCAGTACTTTACGGGTGAGAGCTTCCTCAGAGCCCTCGTTACCGATCCCGAGTGCGCGGTGAGCGTTCACAACGTCACCTTCGAGCCCGGCTGCCGCAACAACTGGCACATCCACCACGCCGCCTCCGGTGGCGGACAGGTCCTCATCTGCACTGCCGGCTCAGGCTGGTATCAGGAGGAGGGCCACGACGCCGTCAGCCTCGAGCCAGGTAACGTCATCTTCACCCGTGCCGGTATCAAGCACTGGCACGGTGCGAAGGCCGACTCCTGGTTCTCCCACATCGCCCTGGGCGTGCCCGGCGAGAACTCCTCCAACGAGTGGCTCCAACCCGTCGATGACGCCCACTACGACGCCCTCGGAGACAGCCGCCCCTGAGTGACCGATAATTCTCCGAACGTCTCAGGAAGATATCGAAGCGGTTGGCGAGTCATTCGTTGCCGACCGTGCAACGCTCCTTCCGTACCCGCTCGAACGGAGCGCAGTGGCGCGGAAGGCGGCGCCTCAGCGTGTCGCGCGCCCGGCGTGGCGCCCTCTCAGCCGCGGATTTGCCAGATATCACTCAGGTAACTGCTCGCAATCGGCTCAAGATGCCGCAGATACCTCGCAGAGATCTCTAGACTTCAACCATGACTGTGCCTTCAGAGACCTCGGGGACGATCGACCCTCGCGAGGTGTCACTGTATGCCGGCCACTTCGACGCGTTGTGGGGTGTGGCCTGGAGCCCGGATGGGACGCGGCTCCTGTCCGGATCGCACGACGGCACGGCCCGGGTCTGGGACGCGAACCGCGGCACCGAGCTGTTCGCGCTCGCAGGTCCCAGTCTGTCCATCAGTGCGGTGGCCTGGAGTCCCGACGGCACGCGTCTGCTCACCGCGGCGGAGGACCACAGCGTGCGCATCTGGGACGCGACCACCGGTGCCGACCTGCTGACCCTGGGGGTCGGCGGTTCCGGCGTCGGCGGGGCAGTGGCCTGGAGTCCCGACTCCACCCGCATCCTCACCAGCTTCGACGACGCCTCGGCCCGCATCTGGGACGCCTCCAGCGGCCAGGTGGTGCGCACACTGTCCGGTCATACGGAGCACCTCACCGCGGTGTCGTGGAGCCCGGACGGGACCCGCGTGGCCACCGCCTCCGACGACGGCACCGCCCGGGTCTGGGACGTCACCACCGGCACCGAGCTGCTGCGCGTGGGCCCCATGGCCTTCGTGGGGCGCGGCGCCACCGTGGGCCCCGACGGCAGGCCGACCCACGTCGGCCCGATCGAGCCGATGACCGGCCTGTCATGGAGCCCGGACTCGCGCCGCATCATCACCGCCTTCGACTCGGCCGAGCCCCGGGTCTGGGACGCCGCCACCGGCGAGGAGGTCCTCAGCCTCCACGGCCGCGAGCGCCGCTGGGTGAGCGTGGTCTCCTGGAGCCCCGACGGCAGCCGGATCATCACCGACGACATCTCCGGCACCACCGCCCACATCTGGGACGCCGCCACCGGCGAGGAGCTGCTCAGCCTGCGCGGCCACAGCCAGTGGGCCTGCGCCCTGGCCTGGAGCCCGGACTCACGCCGCGTGGCCACCGGCTCGCACGACGACACCGTGCGCGTCTGGGACGCCGCCACCGGCCAGACCCTGCTCGTCCTGGGGCCCGGCAACTCCGTCGAGACCGTCTCCTGGAGCCCCGACGGCACGAAGCTGACCATCGGCGCCAAGAACGGCGGCAACCGTGTCTGGGACGCCACGACCGGCGAGCCGCGGCTGACGGTGGACAACGGCGCCCGCG
>ERZ773038.2025-NODE-2025-length-10689-cov-5.152624_pt1 | contig 10689 bp, 7 predicted proteins | sample MGYA00511665_ERZ773038 | MGnify/ENA primary metagenome ERZ773038 (study PRJEB29015, sample SAMEA2737966) | human oral metagenome | biome: human oral; feature: human-associated habitat; material: dental | place: China | collected 2028 ... | reverse complement strand
GGGCTGATCCCGGCGGCTGACGGCGCCCGCGCCTCGGCCGGCTCTCACCGCGCCCCGACTGCCACCGCCCGCGCCTCGGCCGGCTCTCACCGCGCCCCGACTGCCATCGCCCGCGCCTCGGCCGGCTCTCACTTCGCCCCGACTGCCACCGCCCTGCCTGCGGCGTCCGCTGTGACGGCGCTGCCGTCCTCGACCGGACCGCCGGGGCCCGTCGGTTTCCGCGCGGGCTCCAGGCCGCCGCCCGTATCACTGCGGTCCGTAGCGGACGAGCCAGTGACGACGTCCTTTGGACCGGGGTAGACCAGCCGGGGCGCACCCGCCCCCGGGCGCGCCCGCCGGTCTCCGTCGGAGAGACCCCGCAACGCGCCGTTTCGCGAGTTCGGCGCGCTGCCTGGCGTCTGGTGGTCGGGCACGCCCTCACTCCTCCGCGGGTCCGCTCCTTCATCGGCGGCACCGGGCCCTCCGGGCCAGGGCGCGCCCGCCCGCACCGGAGCCGCGCCTCGTTCCACTGATGCGCCCGGGTGGTCCGCTGCTCCAGGGGCCACTGCACCGGGGGCGGCTGGCGCTCCCCGTTGTCCCTCGCCGTCGGAGGCCGGCGGTCGGTCCTGCCGTTCCGCTCCACCCTGCGGCGGCACCGCGGGCGGACGGTGGGGCGACCTGAAGAACGAGGCGCAGCCCTTCGACAGGTCGTGGCCCACGGCACTCGCTGCCACAACGACTTCGCTGCGCAGCTCGCCGTCCTTGCCCACCCAGGCGTTCGCGAGGGGACGGCCCATGACGATGACCGGTTGCCCCTTCTGTATGGAGTAGCCGACGTTGTGGGCGAAAGAGTCCCACACTTGGACAGTGCACCACGTGGGCTCGTCCTCCACGTAGCTGCCCGGCCCGTCGTCCTGCGAACGCTCATAGCGCCACCTGGGGACCGCCAACCTGAACTTCGCTATGAGTTTGCCGCCACTGGTCGAGTGCATGCGGATGTCGGAGCCCACACGCCCTCTAATGCACATCATCTGGTCCTGCATGATCGTCTCCTTGTCTGCTCCGGCGCCTCCGGTCGCTCCGGCGGTCCCGGTTACTCCAGGGAAACCCATGGGCGGAACCAAGGGGAAACGGGGGACGCGCCCCTGTGGATACGGCAGCTCTCCAGCGCCCGCCTGTGCACACAGGCAGCCGTTCACAGCCCTCCGCGGTCGGAAGCACAGCGGGGAGCCAATCTTCCGCGCTCCTCTGCATCGCCGCGGTCGCCTGCGCGCCAGTAGACGGCGGGCTCAAGGTTTCATCGGAGCAGAGGCTGGCGCATTGGGGCAGACCGCCCGCGCATTGGGGCAGGAAACGAGCCATCGGGGCAGGCCGCCCGCGCATTGGGGTAGGAAACGGGCCATCGGGGCAGGCCGCCCGCGCATTGGGGCAGGAAACGGGCCATCGGGGCAGGTAATTTGCCTACCCCAATGAGTGGTTTCCTGCCCCGATACGGCCTGTCGTGCCCGAGAGCGCGCACCTGCGGTGCTCCGAGTTCCGCTTTCACAGCGAAGCCGCCGTTTTCACAGCGATACCACACTTCGCAAGTGTTATAACACTTGCGAAGTGCCGGTATCCCTTTGAATACTCCGCTTCTCTTGCAAAACTACCCGCACAGCCCCGATCGGCCCACTTCCCAAGACGAACCTCGCCGAGGCAGACCCTAGCGACCGCGCGCGACCCCGTGCCCGCCGCAACCCTCCCTGCGCGGGACCTCTCGGTGCTCTTGGCGGCCGCCAGTGCCAACCGCGAGCCCATTCCGTAGCGGTTCCCCCGCGGAAGCACAACCCCTCCCGGCGGGAGATCACTCGGCGCTGGCTCGCCTGGGCGGTAGTGGCACCACGGGCCGCCACCCCCTGCGCGGGATCATCCGGCGCTCTCGGCGATCCCCAGCGCCACGACGTCGCGCGCGATCCGGCGCGCATCGGCCCTGCTGACAGGTGCGGAGGGGAAAAGCACACGCCGGTAGTACTCGAGTTCCTGGATGGACTCGAGGATGTCCGCCAGCGCGCGGTGCCCGCCGTGCTTCTCGGGCGCCTCGGCGAAGGCGGAGCGGTACCACCTCTTGGCGAGTTCCTTGATGGAGGACACGTCGATGAGTCGGTAGTGGAGGTGGTCGATGACCGCGGGCATGTTCGCCTCGAGGAACATCTTGTCCGTGCCCACGGAGTTGCCCGCCAGCAGCGCCTTGCCCGCCTCGGGGACGAAGCGCTTGATGTAGGAGAGCACCCGCTCTGTCGCCTCCTCCATGGTCACGCCGTCCTTGAGGTCGTCCAGGAGGCCGGACTTGGTGTGCATGTCGCGCACGAAGTCGCTCATGCCCTCCAAGGCCGCGGCCGGCGGGGCGATGAGCACATCGATTCCAGGATCGACGACCGTCAGGTCGGCGCCGGTGATGACGACCGCGACTTCGATGAGCGCGTCGGCGCCCACGTCGAGTCCGGTCATCTCGCAGTCGATCCACACCAAGGGGTCTTTCAGAGTAGTCACGCCAGTAGTGTAATGCGCCTTCCCGGCGGTGGCTCCGCGCGATCGGGCACCACCGGCCGTTACACTCTTCAGTGCGTTCACACCCCGAGGAGTTCCCATGGCACCCACTGATCCGCGCGCGACCACGCCCAGTGACATCCGTTCGGCGGCAGACGCCCTGCGAGGTGTTGCGGTGGTCACGAAATTGGAGCGCTCCGAGCGCCTCTCGGACCAAACGGGCACCGATGTCCTGCTCAAACGCGAGGACCAGCAGAAGTGCCGGTCCTTCAAGGTCCGCGGAGCCTTCGCGCGCATGTCGTTACTCACAGCCGAGGAGCGGGAGCGCGGCGTCGTCTGCGCCAGCGCGGGCAACCACGCCCAGGGCGTCGCCTACTCGTGCGCGCACCTGAAGGTCCCGGGCACGATCTACTTGCCGTCGAACACGCCTTTGCAGAAGCGCCGCCGCATCGCGACGATCGGCGGGGACTGGGTCGAGCAGGTGATCGTGGACGGGACCTTCGACGCGGCCAATTCGCTGGCCCAGGAGGCCGCCGCGCAGACCGGGCGGGTCTACGTCCACCCCTACGACGACCCGATGACCATCGCGGGCCAGGGGACCATCGGCGTGGAACTGGTCGAGCAGATGCCCAGCGACACAGCGGCCGTCCTGGTGCCCGTCGGGGGCGGCGGCCTGATCGCGGGCATCGCGACGTGGCTGCGCGCTGTGCGGCCCGAGGTGGCCGTGATCGGCGTCGAGCCCGCGGGGGCCGCCTCCATGCACGCGGCGTTGGCGGCGGGAGAGCCCATGACCCTGGCGAAGGTGGACGCCTTCGTCGATGGCACAGCCGTGGGCCGCACGGGGGACGTGCCCTTCGAGGCGGCCAGGCGCTTCGTCGACCGTGTGCTGGTGGTCCCCGAGGGCGCTGTGTGCACGGAGATGCTGGAGCTGTACCAGTCCGACGGGGTGATCGCCGAGCCCGCCGGGGCGCTGGCGTCGACGGCGGCGTGCGTCTACCTCTCCGACCCGTCGGACCGCAAGGCGATCGTGGGGCGCAGTGACGGCGCCATCGTCTGCGTCGTCTCGGGAGGGAACAACGACCTGACGCGGTACGCGGAGGTGATGGAGCGCTCGCTGCGCCACGAGGGCCTGCGCCACTACTTCCTCGTGACCTTCCCCCAGCAGCCGGGGATGCTGCGCATGTTCTTGGAGGACGTGCTCGGCAGCGGGGACGACATCGTCCACTTCGAGTACACGAAGAAGAACAACCGGGAGCTCGGGCCCGCCCTGGTGGGCATCGACTTGGCCGATCCGGCGGACATCACGGGTCTGAGGCGCCGCATGGAGGCCTCTCCCCTGCACGTTGAGGAGCTGCCCCTGGACTCCGAGATCACGCGCCTGGTGATCTGACGCCCCTCTGTGCGGCGGCTCTGGGCACGAGGCGGGCGCCGCCGCACGGGAGCAGGCACAATCCGGGCCCCTTCGTCGGGGAACCGGCTAGCCGCACGGGGCGGGCGCCGAACGCCTGGACCAGGTGCTCCCTCCCCAGCAAGCACCAGGCAAACGGGGCGGGCGCCGGGAGCGGATGCGGTTCGAGCCGCACGTGCTTCCATTCGTGCAGGACGGACGGCCCGCTCGCGCCCCGGGCCCAGGCCGCCAGCATGTGGGCGCGGGCGGTCCTCTTCGGCACCGCTGTCGTCTCGAGCGCCTCAGGCCGCCAGCGTATGGGCGCGGGTGAGGCGCACCCGCACCGTGGGGGCGGAGTTGAAGCGGTAGCCCGCGCCCCGCACGGTGGAGATCAGGTCGGGGGCGACGGAGAGCTTCTTGCGGAGCCTGCGCACGTGCGCGTCGACGGTGCGGGACTGCAGGTCGAGGCCCGCGCCGTGCCACACGGTGGCGAAGAGCTCCTCGCGTGACACCGCGCGGTCGGCCTGCGCGGCCAGGTAGGCGAGGAGCTCGTACTCCTTGGAGGAAAGACCGGCGTCGCGCCCGTCGATGGTGACCGAGGCCCGGTCGATGTTGATGTCAATGCGCCCGGAGGACAAGTGGAGGCCGTTGAGGACGGCCAGGAAGTCCTCGAAGGAGGTGGGGCGGTCGGCGTCGGCGTTGGGGGCGGAGGGCGCAGGGGTGTTGACGAGTGCCATGGGTGTATCCGATTCTTCGGGGCCGCACTCCCACTACTGGCGTGGGCACATCACTGCGGCGGTGATTGACAGGGGTTCAGAGCGTCAATCACATACACATTCGCGACAGGGAGCCGCCCGTGGAGCAGCGCATCTGGTTCGCGAAGGTCGTCATGGCTTCAGTCTGGCGGAGGACGGCCGCACCGGCCCAACGGAGTCCACTATGCGAGACACTGTGACAGCACGATGGCCGTGGGCTCCCCTGCGCAGAAGGGGAGCCCGGTGTCGCCGAGGGGCGGGCCGCGGCGAAGTCCCTTCCCCCTGCGTAGAAGGGGAGTCCCCAATCCCGAGTCGCGTTCTACCGCCTCACCTGCCCTTCCCCCTGCGCAGAAGGGGAGTCCCGTGGGCGCCAGGAACCACCACTGTCCGATCATCCCTTCCCCCTGCGCAGAAGGGGAGTCCACGGCCGTTACCACTGTTCCCGCTAAGCGCCACGGCGGCCCCGGAGGCGCTCCCCACCGGATTGCGCACACAAGGACCCTGATTTACGCAACATGTGCCGCACACAAGGGCTTGATCCCGCCCTTGTGTGCGGCGCTGTGTTTCCTAATTCCTTCCCTTGTGTGCGACATGGGCCGGGGCATGCTGCCGTGCCGATGCGCCCGGTCCGAGGCGGGCCGACGCGTGCTGCCGTGCTGGTGCGCCCCAGTCCGGGGCGGGCCGCAGCGCCTCAGCGGGCGCGCACCGAGGTCCTCCAGACGGGGGAGGTGGGGAGGGTGTGGACGCGGCCGACGGCTCCGGGGGAGGGGGACTCGATGGCGGCGATCACCTCCTGGACAGCCAGGCGCGTCATCTCGCGCAGCGGCCACTCCACCGTGGTCAGCCCCAGGCGCTCGCCCGAGCGGGGCTCCTGGTTGCCGAACCCCAGGACGGAGAGCCTCTCGGGGACCGGGATGTCCAGGTCGCGCGCCGCTGCGATGACGCCGGGGGCCTGGGAGTCGTCGGCGACGCAGACGAGTTCCAGCCGCGGGTCCTGGGACAGCAGGGTGAAGGCCGCCTGGTAGGCGGTGGCCTCGTCCCAGTCGGGCAGCGAGATCATGCGGGCGCGGTCGCCGAAGCGCGCGAGGACGGGGTTCTGGCGCGAGTGGTTCGTGTTGGGGCCCGCGATGAAGACGGCGTGGGCGGCCTCGCCCGAGGGCAGGTCGGTCCTCCTGATGATGGCCGCGACCCCGGCCGACTCGTCGATGCGCACCAGTGCGGCCCCGTCGGCGGAGTCGTCGGCCTCGATCATGGACATGCCGACGACGGGGATGCCCATGTTCCACAGGAGGGTGGAGGAGAAGCGCTCGCCGGACGTGGTCTCGCGGATGACCCCGGCCAGCTGGGTGTCGCCCATGACCGAGCGGATGACCTCCGCGTCCGATGGGTCGTCGCTGGACTGGAAGAGGGGGACCAGCAGGTACCCGCGCCGTTGTATCTCGATCATCGCCGTGGTGAGCACGGTGTGGACGACCGGGACGAAGGGGTCGTCGGGCAGCTCGGCCATGAGCAGCGCGATGAGGTGGGAGTTGCCCGAGCGCAGGGAGCGCGCGGCGGCGTTGGGGATGTAGTTGAGCTCGCGGGCGATGCGCTCGACCCGGGCGATCGTCGCCTCGGAGATCTTCACCTGGCGCCCGCGCCCGTTGAGGATGAGGGATACGGTCGACGGCGCGAGGCCCGCTTCCCTGGCGACGTCGGCACGGGTCACGCGTTCCACGGCGGCTCCTTCGGCTTGGTTCGGCGGATTCGTTCTCCCAAGGGGACTATAACGTGTTAGTCTACTTCCTGGCCCCGCCCGGAGCAGGGTTATGGACCCAATGGAGGTGTCGAAGTGGACGCGCGCGTCACTCCCCAATCGTATTCCCCGTCGGCGGGCGCCCTGTGCCCCCCGCGCTCGTGGCTGACCGACGAGCCCACGATCAGCCTCAACGGCTCCTGGGACTTCGTCCACCACCCGCGCCTGCCCGACCCCTTCGACGACCCGGAGAAGCCCTCGCCGTGCCCGGTCCTGGGCCCCTGCGCCGAACGGATCGACGTGCCCTCCCACTGGGTCATGGCGCCGCACGGGCGCTGGGGCAGCCCGGCGTACACGAACGTCGACTTCCCCTTCCCCGTCGACCCTCCCCATCCCCCGGCCGACAACCCCACCGGCGACTACCGCCGTGCCTTCGACGTCCCCGCCCAGTGGGTGGGGGACGGGCAGATCCGCCTGCGCTTCGACGGCGTGGAGTCCCAGGCGCGCGTGTGGGTGAACGGGACATGGATCGGCATGTTCACCGGCTCCCGCCTCGCCCACGAGCTCGACATCACCGGAGCCGTGCGCCCCGGCGCGAACGAGGTGGTCGTGCGGGTCAGCCAGTTCTCCTCCGGGTCCTACCTGGAGGACCAGGACCAGTGGTGGCTGCCCGGGATCTTCCGCGATGTCGAACTGCGCCACTTGGGAGCCGCCTCGGTCCACGACGTGTGGCTGTCGACCGACTACCGGGACGGCGAGGGGCGCGTGCGCGTCGAGGTGCTGGCGCCCGGCGGGGGAGGCGGCGCCCTGGACGGGGTCCTCCGCCTCGTCGGAGCGGAAGGGGAGGGGGCGGTCCTGCCCGTGCGGCTCGGGCCCGGGCCCGGCGGGCGCCACCGGAGCGGGTGGGTCGACTGCGGCCCCGTCCGCCCCTGGTCGCCCGACCGGCCGGTGCTCTACCGCGCCGAGCTCGCCCTGGACGGCGCGGCGCCCCGGGGACTGAGGATCGGTTTCACGCGCGTCGAAGTCGTGGGGGGCCAACTGCGCGCCAACGGGGCGCCCCTGGTCTTCAACGGCGTCAACCGCCACGAGATCCGCCACGACCGCGGCCGCGTCTTCGACGAGGCGTGGGTCCGCGAGGACCTCGCACTCATGAAGTCCCTGGGCGTCAACGCCATCCGCACCTCCCACTACCCGCCCCACCCGCGCGTCCTGGATCTGGCCGACGAGATCGGCCTGTGGGTGGTGCTCGAGGGCGATATCGAGACCCACGGCTTCGAGGGCGCCGACAGGGCGTGGGCGGACAACCCGTCGGACGACCCGCGCTGGGCGGACGCCTTCGACGAGCGCACGAGGCGCGCTTTCGAGCGCGACAAGAACCACCCCTCCATCGCCCTGTGGTCACTGGGCAACGAGTCCGGCACCGGGGCGAACCTGGCAGCGGCCGCCCGCTGGATCCACGAGCGCGCCGAGGGGGCCCTGGTCCACTACGAGGGCGACCACGCCATGGAGTACGCCGACGTGTACTCGCGGATGTACCCGGCGCTGGAGGAGGTCGCGGCGGCCCTGGACGACTCCGACCCGCGGGCCCCCATCGCCGTGCCCGGCCATCCCAGCGCGGAGGTGGACGGGGAGGCCCGGGCGCGCGCCCGGCGCGCCCCCTACCTGATGTGCGAGTACCTGCACGCCATGGGAACCGGGCCCGGGGGCGCCGCCCTCTACGCCGCCCAGATGGACCACCCCCGCCATGCGGGCGGCTTCGTGTGGGAGTGGCGCGACCACGCCCTGGACCAGCGCCACGGCGGCGCCCTCCGCCTCGCCTACGGCGGCGACTTCGGGGAGCCCATCCACGACGGCACATTCGTGTGCGACGGGCTGGTGGACGCCCACTCCAGGATCTACGCGGGGACGTGGGCCTGGGCGCGGGCGATGGCCCCCGGCGCCCCTGCCCTGCGCGCGCTCGCGGCCAAGCGGGCGCGTGTGGAGGAGCGGGACGCGGACGGGGCGCGCGCCCTGCGCGGCCTGGCCCAGTGGTGCGCCGCCCACGGGGAGGACGGCGCGGAGGCGCCCGAGGGGGCCCTCCACGCCGTGGACGTCGACGCCACGGGCGCGTGGACGGCGCTGGGGGGACTGCCGGTGCGGGCGTCCGTGAGCCTGTACAGGGCCCCCACCGACAACGACCGCGGGCGCGGGCCCCTGGACTACTGGGGCCTCGACGAGGAAGGCGTGGGGCCGATGGGGGAGGGGCTGAACCGGCCCGGGGTGTCCCGCGCGGACCGGTGGGAGGAGGCGCGCCTGGCCTTCGTGCGCCGCAGCCCCCGCTCCCTCCTCGAGCGCTCCGACGGCGCGCGCCTGGTGCACGAGCGCTGGGGCGCGGCGTCCCGCCAGTTCGGCGTGGACGCGCGCTCCGAGTCCCGTCCCCTGCGGATCGGGCTGGCCGGGCCGTGGGGGCCTTTCCTGGACGGCGAGCGCGTGGTCATCGACCTGGAGCCCTACGGCCCGTTGCCCCGGGGGCTGCCGCGCATGGGCCTGCGCCTGGAGCTGCCCGGCGGCCCCTGGGAGGCGTCCTGGGTGGGGGAGGCGTCCATCGCCTACGCGGACATGCCCGGCGACGACCCCGACGGCTACGGCGCGGGCGCCACCGACGCGCTGTGGGACGTGTGCGTGCGGCCCCAGGAGGGCGGCCACCGGCCCGGCCTCAAGGCCCTGCGCCTGGGCAGGGGCTCCGACGCGCTCTACTTCGTGCCCCTCGGTGCGCTCGGCTGGTCCGTGTGCCCGTGGGACGAGCGGGAACTGGCCGAAGCCGCCCACTGGGGGGACCTGGCGGAGTCGGATCGGACGTTCCTGTGGCTGGACGCCGTCCAGGACGGGATCGGGTCGCGCTCGTGCGGCCCGGATTCGCGGCCGCGCTTCGCGGCGGCGCCCGCCCCCCGGCGCATCGCCTTCGTGTGCGCCCGCGCCCACGAGGCGGGGGCCGATGGTCCGCGTGTAACAGTCGGGTAACGTTTTGTCGTTCTGTGTCCTGCTAGTGCATTTCCCAGATGCGCGCGCTATCCTACTACCAGTGACTAACACGAGATAGTCAGTCATCCGGGAATCCCACCCGGAATACACGGACCAACGGAGGTTTCGCATGTTGAACAAGAAGATGGCGGCGGGTGGACTCGCGCTCGCCATGTTCGCCACCATCGGGCTCACTGCCTGCGGCGGCGGATCCGGCTCGCCGGGGGCCGACAGCGGCTCCGCGATCCCCAAGCCCGATGTCGCGTGCGACATCCCAGAGGGCAACGTCGACGGCAAGGCCATCGACACCTCGAAGGTAGAGGGCGAGATCACCTTCCAGACCCAGGGCCTCCAAGCCGACTTCGCCGAGTTCTTCGAGGCGAAGATCGCCGAGTTCGAGGCCGCCAACCCCGGCACCAAGATCAAGTGGACTGACCAGGGCGGCGGCGCCGAGTTCGACCAGGCGATCACCGCGCAGGCCACCAACTGCCAGATGGCGGACGTCGTCAACACGCCCTCCTCGTCCATCCTCGCCCTGTCCAAGGCCAACCTGCTCATGGACTACGACGTCAAGGCGCCCGGCATCGGCGACAAGTTCGTCAAGAGCATCTGGGACTCCACCGCCATGGGGGCGAACGGGCACCACACCGCCCTGCCCTGGTACTTCGGCCCCTACATCACCACCTACAACAAGGACGTCTTCAAGCGCGCCGGCTTGGACGAGAACAAGCCGCCCGCCACCATGGAGGAGATGTTCGACTACGCCGAGCAGGTCCACGCCAACAGCCCCGAGGACTTCGGCATCTACGGCTCCCCCCAGTGGTACATGACCGCGCAGCTGCACGGCATGGGCGTCAAACTGCTCAACAACGACAACACCGCCTTCGACTTCGCGGACAACGAGGCGGCCATCGCCTACGTCACCAGGTTCGCCGAGCTCTACGCCTCGGGCGCCATCCCGAAGGACTCCCTCACCGGCGAGCCCGACCCCGGCAAGGCCTACACCGACGGCAACCTCGCCTTCGGCACCCCCAACGCCTCCTTCCTCAAGTCCGTCAAGAGCAACAACTCCGCCGTCTACGAGAACACCGGGGTCGGCCCCTTCCCCACGAACGAGGGGATCAAACCCGTCTTCGAGGGCCAGTACATCGGCGTGTCCGTCACCACGAAGAACGCGCCCCTGGCGATGAAGTTCGCCGAGTGGATCACCAACGCCGAGAACGAGTACGCGTGGACCCACGACGGCGGCGCGATCATCTTCCCGGCCGCCACCGAGGCCCTCGACAAGCTCGTCAACAACCCGCCGG
>ERZ773038.2021-NODE-2021-length-10701-cov-10.219143_pt1 | contig 10701 bp, 4 predicted proteins | sample MGYA00511665_ERZ773038 | MGnify/ENA primary metagenome ERZ773038 (study PRJEB29015, sample SAMEA2737966) | human oral metagenome | biome: human oral; feature: human-associated habitat; material: dental | place: China | collected 2028 ... | reverse complement strand
CGCCGACGTCGTCGGCCATGCGCGCCATCTCGCCCAGCTGGTGGCTGGAGACGACGACGGTGCGCCCGGCGTCGGCCAGTCCCCGCAGCAGGTCGCGCAGCTCGATAATGCCCTGCGGGTCCAGGCCGTTCTGCGGCTCGTCGAGAATGAGGACCTCCGGGTCGGTCAGCAGCGCCATCGCCAGGGCCAGGCGCACCTTCATGCCCGTCGAGAAGGAGCCGGCGCGCTTGCGCCCCGCCCCGCCCAGGCCCACGCGCTCCAGGAGCGGGGCGATGACGGCGGGGTCGGTGCCGGTCAGGCGGGCGTGCACCAGCAGGTTGCGGCGGGCGGACAGCTGGGGGAACAGCGCCGGGCCGTTGAGCGAGGCGCCCACGTGCTCCAGGCTCTCGCGCGTCCACGGCGCGTCCAGGATCTCCACGGCGCCGGAGTCGGCGCGCATGAGACCCAGGGCGATCGCCAGGGTCGTCGACTTGCCCGCGCCGTTGGGGCCCAGCAGGGCGTAGACGCGCCCCGGGCGGGCGGTCAGGTTCAGGCCGCGCAGGACCTCCTGCGATCCGAAGGACTTGACAATGCCCGTCATGCGAAGGCCCGTTGGAAGCGCCGCGGAGGGCGGCGCCGGGGCCGTGCTCGTCGAAGTGCTCATCATGGCCCCAGCATCCGGTCCGCACCGCGCCGGGCGGATCCCCCGCGGGGACACCGCCGGGATGAATCCGCCCGGGCCCGCTCTCCTCCTCAGGGAGGATGCGGGCGCCGGGGGCGGCCCGGGAACCGGTGGCGACCCGAACGCCGACCCGGCCGCCCGCGACCCTCTCTCCTGACGGGCCGCCGTTCGTAACCGGACCGCCCGGTCGCCCGCGACCGGACTGCCCGGGCCCGCCATTGACGCGACCCTCTCCCGGTGGGCCGCCGCCGCTCGTGACCGGACCGTGCAGCGGGATGCGGTGGCCCTCGTCCGCACCGCGACGGATCTCTACGACCGCGCGGACGCACTCCGCGAGCACGTCACTTAACCCGTGAGATCGTCACTTAACCGTCGAGCACGTCACTTAACCCGCGAGCACGTACCCCTAGCAGACGTTCTCGCGGGTTAAGTGACGATCTCGCGGGTCACCCGGCGATCTCGCGGACCCGGCCGGTGTCTGCTACGCCTCTTCGTCCTTTACTGCGCTCCATTTTCTCGTGCAGTGGAGGGTGAAGAGGCGTAGCAGAAGGAGAAGGGCGCAGCAGTGACAGGGCGAGGGGCGCGTCTCTTAGCGGGGCGGTGATTCCCGCAGGGTTCGGGCGGGGCCGGGTTCCCGGTGGGGATCATGCCGGGCCCCTCCCGGGCGGATCGGGTTCTTCCCGGGCCGTGCGATGGTGTTGCACATTGGAGAGGGGCGCCCCCCGCGGGTCGATTCGGGGTTTTCCGCGTGATTCCGGGGTTCTTACTAGAATGTCGGTTTTCAGTGCACGGGCTCCCATGTGCAGAGCGGGTCCTTCTGCACATGGGAGGATTCCAACGGCGTTGAGCGCCGGGGCGTTTCCGCATGATTCCGCCGATCCGCCGCCGGCCGGTCCCGGTCGAATGTGCAACACCGCCCAGGCCGCCCCGATGCCGCACACCCGGGCCCGGCCGCGGCCCGCATCCTCCTTCTTGGCGGCGGTTGCCGGCCCGCTTCGCGCACCCGAGCCCGGCAGCACCCGCCCCGACACCGCGGACCCGCACCCGCACCGCACCCATCCTCCCGCACCATCGCGCCGCTCCCGGCCCACCCCGGGATACTCCTGACGAGAAAGGCTCGGTGCTCCGGCGGGATCCGGGCCTTTGCAACAGATTCGGACAACCAGCGCCGCCGCGGGCCACGTCGCCACGCCGACTCACTCGTCGTCCGATGTCCGTCGCTTCTTCATTCGCCGGCGACGGGGACGGCTCCACCCTGGACTCGTCCCGGCCGGGGGAGCACGATGGCGCCATGTCCTCCCCAGACGACCGCCCGGGACCCGGGCAGAGTCCGAGTCCGAACGCCCGCGCATCCCAGGTCCCCGATCCAGAGCCCCCAGGCGATCCGGCGCCCGGTCCGGCGAGCACCGGCGGCGCGGAACCCGATCCGGACTCCGACAACCCGGCGGACTCCGACCCGGACTCCGGCCACCCGGCGAGCACCGGCGGCGCGGAACCGGATCCGGAACCCTTCAGCACCCCGGTGTCCTGCGGCAATACGGAACCCTCCGGCGACCCGGGGGCGGGGGCCGGGCTCGACTCCGGACCGCCCCGTGAGACCGCACCCTCATCCAACTCCGGAGCGCCCCGTGAGACCGCGCCCGGGCCCGGAGCGCCCGGTGAGGTCGCGCCCTCATCCAGCCCCGGCGCGCCCTCGCCGCGCCCCCAACAACCGCGGCCGCCCCGCTCCGGCGCCGAGCTCGCGCACCTCGTCCTCATCAGCATCCTGCTGGGCACGGCGCTCATGGGGCCGATTCAGACGCTCGCCCAGATAATGCCGAGCCAGCCGTCCCCCGTCCCGCTCATACTCAACAACATCATTCTCAACAAGTCGATCTGGCTGCCCGTCGGCGCCCTCGTATTCGCGCTCCGGCGCCGCCCGACGACCCTGAGCACGGCGCTCGCCCTCATCATGCTCCTCGAATACGTGCCGTTCCTCGGCGCCATTCCGGTGTCCGCCGGCAACCTGGCGCCATTCGTCCCCATCTACCTGACCCTGGCCCTGGCCGCCGCCGGCGCCGTCGTCGGCGCCCTCGCCAACCGGTCCCTGGACGGGCGGCCGATCCCGGTGACCCTGGCCGGCGGGGTGTGCGCGGGGGCCCTGACCCGATCCGCGATCGACCTCGCCCACCGGCTCTACCAGATGCTCGACGAAGACGCCGCGCTCCTCCTGAGCGCCCGGCAGTGGGACAATGCCACGTTCCTGGGCCTTATCGACGTGCCCCCCGGCCTCATACCGGTGCTCACGGCGGTCGCCGCGGTCGCGGCGGCGGTCGGGCTGACGGGCTTCTGGTCGGCGCGCGGCGCGCGCTCGCGGGTCAGACTGCTCACCGGCTCCCTCGCCGCCGCGGTCGTCACGATCGTCCTCGTCGGGCTGCTCCCGACCTCGTCGTCGGCCCTCAACGATCTCGGGGCCGGGTTCTCGCCGCTGACAGTGCTGCCGCTCATCGCGCCGGTGCCCCTGCTCATGGCGGGGCTGGTCGCGCTGCCCGCCTGCGGGCGCTGGTTCGAGCGGCGCTGAACGCCGCATCCGCCCGCGGAAGAGCTCCGTTGAGCGCGTCGGCGGGGCCGGGCCGGGCGCGGCATCCGCCCGCGGAAGAGCTTCTCGGCGACCTCCGACACCCCCGTGGTATCCTCTTTCCCGTGCCGGATATTCGTAATTCCACCAGCGAACCCCGCATTTCCGCCAGGACTGCAGAATTGAGGGCATGCGCAGACGATCGGCGCCGCACCGCCGACGACGAATTACGTATTCTTTCACCCGACGCCCGCCGACGGAGAGAAGTTCATAGCACCCCCTTCCCCTCGGGAATTCAAAAGAAAGGGGTCCGCGCACTCGTGACGGGAGATCGACGATACTGCGACTCCTGGGCGGCTGCTGCCGCACAGCGGCGCAGCAGGGGGCTGCGCGAACGCGTCCGCCGCTCCCCCGCGGGCCCGGCGCCGATCCCGCCGGATGCGGCGATCGACGGCCCGGGCGCCACTGCGCCGCAGCACCCGGGCCTGGAGCCGTGATCCGGGAGCATCGCGATCCGGAGGAGCCGGACCCGCACGACGTCGAGCTCGTGCGGCTCCTCGGTCCGGTTCAGGTGCTCGATGCGAACGGGGCGGCGGTCCCGTTGTCGGGCCCCCGCACGATCGCACTGATCGCGCGACTGGCGCTCGCAGCGGGAGCCTGCGTGCCGGCGGAGGCTCTCCTCGACGACATCTGGGAGGCGGAGCTCCCCGACGGGGGCGTCGCGACGCTCCGCCGGCTCGCCTCGCGGGCCCGCGCACGGCTCGCGGAGCACCACCTGGGCATCGGCCCCGTTCCCTACGGCGGCGGCTACCGACTCACGATCGATCCGCGGCGCGTCGACGCGCTCAGATTCGAGCGCCTGGCGGACGAAGGAGCTCGTCTCCTGCGGGAGAATGCGCCGGCGCGGGCGCACGACGCCCTGACCCGGGCGCTGTCGCTGTGGGCCGGGACGCCGCTTTCCGGGATTGGATCGGAGTTCGCCCTGCGCGAGGCGGCGCGGCTGGAGGAACTGCACCTGCAGGTCCAGGAGGACCGTCTTGTCGCGATGACCGCCCTCAAGGGTCCCGAGGCGGCGATCAGCGGCCTGCGATCGCTGGCCCGCTCCTGCCCGCTGCGGGAGCGCACCCATGCCCTGCTCATGAAGGCGCTGCACGACTCGGGCCAGCGCGGCGCCGCGCTCGCCGTTTACAACGGGCTGCGCCGCTCGCTCACCGAGGAACTCGGCGTGGGCCCCTCCCAGCGGGTGACCGCGCTGCGCACGGAGATCCTGCACGACGACCGAGTCGCGCCCTCGGGATGGAAGAGCCCGTACCTCACCCGGGCGGTGGGCAGGGACGGCGAGATCAACTCAATTGGGGAGCGTTTCGACCACACCCGCCTGGTCACCCTGACCGGCACCGGCGGCGTCGGGAAGACGCGCCTCGCCGCCGAGTACGCGGCGCGCACCGGAGGGCCGCCGGACCGCGGCCCGGCACGGCGCGTCTGCTTCGTCGAACTCGCCGTCCTGCGTCACGGGGACAGCCTTGTGGAGGCGGTGAGCGCCTCCCTCAACGCCCATGACGCATTCCTGTCATCGCGATCGACCACTCACATGGTCCGCATCGCCTCGGCGTTGTCCAGCGTGCCGACTCTGCTCATCCTCGACAATTGCGAGCACGTGATCGAGCCCGCCGCCGCCCTGGCCGCCGAGCTGCTTTCGGCGTGCCCCGACCTGCGGGTCCTGGCCACCAGTCGAGAACCCCTCACGATGCCGGGGGAGGCGGTGCTCAGGGTGCAGCCCCTCCCGCTCGACGGGGACAGGGCCGACGGCGATGCGGTCAGGCTCTTCGCGCAGCTCGCCGGTCTGTCGGACCCGGGTTTCCGCCTCCACGAGGGCAACCGCGGTCTCGTGGAAGACATCTGCCGACGACTCGACGGGCTTCCCCTTGCGATCGAGCTGGCGGCCGCCCGCACCGGCTCCATGGGGATCGAGGGCATTGCCGGCCACCTGGATGAGACGTTCCGGCTTCTCTCGTCGACTCGGCGCACGGGCTCGTCTCGGCACCGCAGTCTCAGCGCGGTCCTGGACTGGACGTGGAACCTGCTCAGTCCCGAGGAGCGGATGCTCGCACGGCGGCTCGCGTGGCTTCCCGCGGGCGCGGGCCCGCGCACCGCGAAGCGCGTCTGCGCGGGTCACGGCCTGCCGGAGGAAGAGATCCCGTTCCTGCTCTCGTCCCTCGCGGACCGGTCCCTTCTCACAGTGTCGACGCCGGTCGACGCGCGAACCGGCTACCGGCTGCTTGAGACCACACGAGGGTACCTGCTGAGCCGCCTCGACGAGGCGGGGGAGACGGGGCTCGTGGTGCGCTCCGCCGTGGAGTTCTTCCGGAAGGAGGTCCAAGACGCCTTCCGGGGCCTGCTGCACGGCCGTCAGGCGGAGTCGCTCACCTGGCTGGACACCGAGCACGACAACATCGTGGGGGTCATGCGCCGGCTGGAACGCGCGGAGGACCTGGCGTCGTTCGTGCTCCCCATGTCGTGGTACTGGATCATCCGCGGCCGCATCGATGAGATGTCGCGCTGGCTCCGCCGGCTCGGCGCGGCGCGGGACGCCCTGCCGGGCGACGTCGTCCTCATCCTCGACCTCATCGCATCGCTGTGCCCGGGTGAGAAGACGCCCGGGGAGACGCCCCCGTGGTCGGCCGTCAACGCCGATGTCCTCCGCACCTACCCGCCCCTGGCGGTGATCGCGTGCAGGTCCGCCCTGCTGGCCGGAGACACCGCCGCGATCACCCCGCTGGTCGATATGACGCGGGACCACGCCACCCCGTGGGTCAGGGCCGCCGGCCACGCGGTCCGCTCCATCGCGGCGGAGACGGCGGGGGACTCGCAATCGGCCGAGGAGCACGCGCGGGTGGCGGCGGTCGAGTTCGACAGGATCGGCGAGCACTGGAGCGCCAGCCATATGGTCACTTTGATCGCGGGGCACCGCTCGCGCCGCGGAGACCTGAAGGGCGCCGTCGCCGCCCTGCGCGACGCCGTTGCGATGGAGGAGCGCTCGGGCGTGGCGACGGCCTCGGCCCGGGTCGAGTTGGGCAGGCTCCTGGTGCGCGCCGGCCGGACCGAGGAAGGCCGACGCGTGCTGCTGCGCAGCCTCGAACCTGCTCGCAGCACCTCGACCGAGTACCGGATCCTCGCCCTCGTGGGGCTGATGGACGCGGCTCTGGACGCCGGCGACGTCCGCGCCGCGGGGAGCCGGCTGGCCGAGGCCCGAGAGGCGATGACCCGGCCGGTCTCCGACCCGGAATACCTGGAGGTCGAGGTGGAACTCGCCATGGCGCGGTTGCACCTGCGCCGCGGCCAGGCCGAACTGGCGGCGGCGACCACCCGTCAGGCGGCCGCCGCGGCCGAAGGCATCGCGGACGCCGCACTTGCCGCCGAGGTCGTCGACATGACCGCCTCGGTCCTCGGGGCCGCAGACCGCCCGGAGACGGCGACCCGCCCCTCCGGGGCGGCCGACCTGCGGGCACCCGCAGTCGGCGGGTGACGCGATCGGCGGGCAGACCGCGGGCGCCCGGGCCGAGCCGGGGCCGAGTCCCAGCCCTGTCCGGTCGTTGTCCGCGACTCCTGGCTACGTTGCCCGCGTCATGAGCAGCACCCCCGCTTAGGAGACCGCCTTGCCGATCCGCCCGCCCCGCTCACGCGATTCGCGCGCGCCCTCCCCCGCCGCCCTGGAACTCACGGAAATCACCAAGACCTACCCGTCCCCGGGCGGGGACGTGCACGCGCTCCGGGGCGTCAGCCTGCGCCTCGAACCGGGCACCTTCACCGCTGTCATGGGGCCGTCGGGATCGGGGAAGAGCACCTTCCTCCACTGCGCCTCGGGGCTGGACACCCCGACCACGGGACGAGTCATGATCGGCGGCCACGACCTGTCGGGGTACTCGGAGCGCCGTCTGACGCTGTTCCGCCGCGAGCACGTGGGCTTCATCTTCCAGGCGTACAACCTCATCCCCGCGCTCACGGTCCAGGACAACATCACCCTGCCCCCGCGTCTCAGCGGCAGACCCGTCGACCGGCAGTGGGCGCGGGAGGTGGTCGGCCAGGTCGGCATGACCGAGCTGCTGCGGCGGCGTCCGAATGAGCTCTCCGGCGGGCAGCAGCAGCGCGCGGCCATCGCCCGCGCGCTCATCGGACGTCCCGACCTGCTCATGGCGGACGAGCCCACCGGCGCCCTGGACCTGGCGACCGGCGCGCAGGTCCTGGAGCTCCTGACCGTCGTCGCATCGCGCATGGGTCAGACGGTCATGATGGTGACGCACGACGCCCGCGCGGCGGCCTACGCCGACGAGGTCCTCTTCCTGGCCGATGGCCGGATGGTCGACAGGCTGAGGGGGGCCTCGGTCGAGGCCATCGCAACCCGGATGACCCGCCTGGGGGGCCGGTCATGATCTCGCTCGCGCTCTCAACCGTACGCGGCCGGATCCCCGCGTTCACCGGCGCCCTCGTGGCACTGCTCTGCTCGGCGATCCTGGTGTCGGCGGCCGCCCACCTCACCGAGTCCGGCCTGCGGTCGACGACGCGGGCGCAGCGCTACGCCCGCGTCGACGCCGTCGTCGTCGGCGACCAGACCATGCGCGCCCCCGGCAGCGACGCCCTGTCGAGCGTCCAGCTGCCCGAGACCGCCAGGGTTCCCCGCGCACTCGCCGCGCAGGTCGAGGCGCTCCCGGAGGTCGGCTCGGCGGTGATGGACGACCGGATCACCATGCGGATCACGGACGACGCCGCCGGGACGCCGGCGGGCAGCCACGGTCTTGAGACCCGGCGGTGGTCCACGGCGCCGTCGGGCGGTTTCCACGTCGCCGAGGGCAGGCGGCCGGAGGCCGCGAACGAGCTTGCACTGACCACCGACGAGGCGCGCCGCCGCGACCTCGCCCCCGGGGACGTGATCACCGCGTCAGTCGACGGAGTCCCCCAGGACTACAGCGTCGTCGGGCTGGTCGCCGCCGACACCGCCGCCCGGGAGGCCCCCACGGCCTTCCTCGCCGACGCGCAGCTGGACTCGCTGGTGCAGGACCCGTCCGCGTGCGACGTCCTCCTGCTGAGCGCAGCGGATGGCGTGAGCGCCGCTCAGATGAAGACCGCGGTCGAGAGCGCGCTGCCCGACGGGTTCGTCGTCGGCACGGACCAGCGGGTGGCGGATGCCGAGCACCGGGACGTGGCGGCAGGCCGGTCGCTGCTCCTCCTGCTCGCCGGCTCGTTCGGCGGTATGGCCGTGCTGGTCTCCTTCTTCGTCATCGCCTCGACGATGAGCCTGGTGCTCGGCGGCCGCAGACGCGAGTTCGCCGCCTTCCGCGCACTGGGCGCGACACCGTGGCAGCTGGTCTCCATGGTCTTCACCGAAGTAGGGCTCCTGAGCCTTGTGGCGTGCGCCATCGGCGCGATCCCGGGCATCTGGGTCGCCTCCCTGCTGCGGGACGCGTTCGTGGCGATGGGGGTCGTACCGTCGTCGCTCCAGCTGGTCGTGACGCCGTGGGCGGGTGCGGCGGGCGCGGTGCTGGTCGCGCTGTGCGCCCTGACCGCCTCGTGGTCCGTCACCCACGGCGCGGCGTTCATGAGCCCGATCTGCGCGTTGCAGGACGCGGCCCCGGGGAGGCGACCAGCGGGCCGCCTGCGCGCGGTGGCGGCGGGGATCGCGCTGATCCTGGGCGTCATGACCATGGCCATGCCCCTGTTCCTGCACGACGATATCGGCACTGCGGGCACGAGCAGCGCCGCCCTCGTGCTCGTCGTCGCGGCCGCCCTGGCCGGCCCGTACCTCCTCGGACCGCTGGTGCGCGCGGTGTCGGCCCCCGTGCGGCGCATGGGCGCCAGCGGATTCCTGGCGTCCGAGTCCTCGCGCGCCGACGTCCGCCGCCTGGGCGGAGTGGTCATCCCGCTGGTCCTGGCCGTGGGCTTCACCCTGGCGATGGTCTACAGCCAGTCGACGCTCGCCAGGGCCGTTGCGACGCAGGTGGAGCGCGGCGTGGTGGCGGACGTGGTCGTGACCGGCACCGGCGGGGACCCGATCGCGCCCCGGGTGTCCTCGGCGGTCCGGGACGCGCCCCAGGCCGGCAGCGTGGTGGGCGTCAGCGACAGCAGGATCTTCGTGCCCACGACGTTCCTCGACGACGTCGAAGTCGCCGAGCTCAGCGCCTCGGTCCTGTCCGGCCAGGGCATCCAGGAGGTGCTCGATCCCGACGTCGTGCAGGGATCGCTGTCGGACCTGGAGGGCGAGACCATCGCGCTCGACCGCTCGACCAGTGCGATACTGCGTCGCGGGGTCGGGGACGTCGTCGAGGTCAGGCTCGGCGACGGCGCACCCGCGCAGCTCCGCGTCGTCGCCCTGTACGAGCGCGGGCTCGGGCTGGGGCAGGCGCTCGTCCCCCACGAAGCGGCCCAGGGGCACGTCGCCCCGCCGACCCGGCTCCTCGTCGCGGCCGCCGAGGGAGTCCCGCAGGAGCGTGCGGCCGCGGGGGTGAAGGCGGCGCTCGCGCCCTACCCGGCGATGACGACGACGGACAGCTCGGGCTTCGCCGCCTCAGCACGGGCCGAGGCGACGATGGCCGCCTGGGTCAATCTCCTCGGTCTGCTGGTGATCGTGGGCTACCTCATTGTCGCGGTCGTCAACAGCCTGGTGGTCGCGACGAACGTGAGACGCCGTGAGATCGCGCTGCTGCGGCTGGTCGGCATGACGCGGGCGCAGGTCCTGCGCGCCATGCGGTGGGAGGCCCTCATGACGGTCGTGTGCGCCGTGCTGCTCGGGACGGTCGTCGGAGGCCTGCCCCTGGTCGTCCAGGCCTTCGGATTCCTGGGATCGTTCGTCCCCGCGGGCTCGCCGCTCGTCTACACCGCCATTGTCGCCGGCGCCGTGCTGGTGGGCGTGCCCTCCGTCATGCTGCCGGTCAGGCTGGCGCTGCGAAGAAGCGCCGTCAGCGTGATCGGGCAGAGGCAGTGAGCCCGCGGCCCGATGCCGCTCATGTCCGGGCCCGTCGCACTGCCCGCCCGCGGGCGCTGCGGCGGGCTTCGCCCTGACCCAAGTCCTCGGGGCCGGCGTCGTGCTGTCCGCCCGCGGGCGCTGAACGGGCGCTGAGCGGGGCGCTCCTCGCCGGGGCGGCCGGATCCGGCGCCGGGATGGGTCGCGCACACCGAGTTATCCACAGGGTGTGCATTTTCCGCCGGTTTCGCGTGTCACTTCCGCCGGTTTCGCGGAGGGTCGGGGTTCATCCCCTACCCCGTGCGGCCGGTGAACGCGGTCCGGGTCAGGGACACGGTGATGACCGGCGAGCCCTTGGACGGGTTGTCGTCGCGGTCCAGCGTCATGGCAGGCTCGGTGCTCACCGGATCGCCGGGCGCCGCCATCCAGCCGTCCGCCTCGGGCTTGAAGAGGGCCTTTCCCTTCTCCCCCTCCGACCATGCGGGCCTCCAGCGGGCCGTGATCCACGTGGTCGCCGTCGGCACGTCG
>ERZ773038.2019-NODE-2019-length-10710-cov-8.871046_pt1 | contig 10710 bp, 9 predicted proteins | sample MGYA00511665_ERZ773038 | MGnify/ENA primary metagenome ERZ773038 (study PRJEB29015, sample SAMEA2737966) | human oral metagenome | biome: human oral; feature: human-associated habitat; material: dental | place: China | collected 2028 ... | reverse complement strand
GAGCAACGACGGTTGTTCTGAGGGGCTTTTTTATTTGTGAAAGTCTAGTAAATCATTGATTATACATGGTGTTGATATTGGCGATTTTATAAACTTTCACTATGAATAGATATAATACAGTGTTATGTTTTATGAGGATAGAAAAGGTGGCTATTATGGAACAGAATCGCATATATTTCTTTGATACAACGCTTCGTGACGGAGAACAGACACCGGGTGTGGCATTGCAGACACCGGAGAAGGTGGAAATTGCGAAAGGTCTCGTGCGCCTCGGCATCGATGTGATCGAAGCCGGTTTCCCTGCCGCATCTCCGGGGGACTTTGAAGCGGTACAGACCATTGCACGGGAAGTAAAGGGCGCAACGATCTGCGGCTTGGCGCGTGCCAACGAAAAGGACGTGCAGAAGGTGGCGGAGGCTCTTGCAGATGCGGAGCGCAGCCGGTTGCATGTGTTTATCGCGACATCCGAAATCCATATGAAATATAAATTGAAGATGACTCGTGAAGAGGTGTTGGCAAAGGTGAAATCCATTTTGGAATTCGCCAAGGGTAAATTTGATGAAATCGAGTTTTCCGGTGAAGACGCATCCCGTACGGATCTTGACTTTTTGTGCGAAGTATTCGGTGTAGCTATCGCCGGCGGCGCTACGATTCTCAACGTGCCGGACACGGTAGGCTATATGATGCCGAGAGAATTTGCCGATAAGATTCGCTACATCAGGGAACATACGCCGGGCATTGAAAAGGCGATTATCTCCGTTCACTGCCATGATGATTTGGGCCTTGCCAATGCGAACTCCCTGGCGGCTATCGAGGCGGGCGCACGTCAGGTGGAATGTACGGTCAACGGACTTGGCGAACGTGCGGGCAACGTCGGCATCGAAGAGGTCGTTATGGTCCTTAAAACGCGTCACGATTACTTCGGCGATCTTCAGGTACATATCGATACAAAACAATTTACAAAGGTATCTAAACTCGTAAGTCGTCTAACAGGTGTCGTAGTGCCGCCGAACAAGGCTATTATCGGGTCCAATGCATTCGCTCATGAATCCGGTATTCATCAGCATGGTATGCTCAACAATCCTGAAACTTATGAAATCATGACACCTGAGTCCGTAGGGGCCGAGAAGACGAACATCGTTCTCGGTAAACACTCGGGGCGCCATGCCTTTGATGATCATTTGAAATCCCTTGGGTTCCATACTTTCACGGAGGAAAAAATCAACGATCTGTTTATGAAGTTTAAAGCGTTGGCGGACCGTAAAAAACAAGTGTACGACGACGATATTATCGCCCTTGTGGTGGACAATATTCACCATAAAAAAGCGTTCGAGCTCGTGGCTCAATACTACAAATTGGGCGAAAAAGGCTACGCATACGCTGATGTCCGTCTCATGACTCCGGATGGTGAAAGAGCGGATGCAGCGGTCGGCGACGGTCCGGTAGACGCATCACTCAAGGCCGTTGAACGTGTGGTCGGTTTGCCGATCAGCTTGAAAGATTACCAGATCCGCGCCATAACAGCCGGCAAAGATGCCCTCGGGGAAGCAACACTCAAGGTGGAATACAACGGTCGCCTGTACCATGGTCGTGGTATCAGCACCGATATCGTTAAATCAAGTGTGAATGCATATATCAATGCGGTGAATTCCGTATTCCTAGCTATGGAGCTAGAACAACAGGAGGAAGAATAAATGGGTATGACCATTACTGAAAAGAATATGGCTCGTCACGCGGGTCTCGATGTGGTTAAGCCGGGCCAGATTATCGAATGTCATTTGGACGCTGTATTGATGAACGATATCACGTTTCCACCGGCTCGCAGAGAGTTTTTGAAAATCGGAAAACCTGTATTTGACCGTCATAAAATCTATCTGGTGCCGGATCATTTCACACCGAATAAAGATATTCAATCCGCTACACAGGCCAAGGTGATGCGCGACTTCGTACGTGAATATGGTATTACGAACTATTTTGAAGTGGGGCGTATGGGTATTGAGCATGTTATTTTGCCGGAAAAAGGCCTTATCGGTCCCGGCGAAATGATGATCGGTGCGGACTCCCACACGTGTACATATGGCGCGGTTAACGCATTCTCCACAGGCGTCGGTTCCACCGATGCGGGCGTGGCGATGGCGGAAGGCAAAACATGGTTCAAGGTGCCTGAAACCATCAAGGTTGAACTCATCGGAAAGCCGAATAAATGGGTAACCGGTAAAGACGTAATCCTCGATTTAATCGGACGCATCGGCGTTGACGGCGCTCGGTATATGGCGCTTGAATTTGCCGGCGAAGGCGTAAAGCACATGACCATGGCGGACCGCTTGACGATTTGTAATATGGCTATTGAAGCGGGCGGTAAATGCGGCGTATTCCCTTATGATGAAATCACCGAAGCGTATATCAAAGACCGCGTACATCGACCTGTTGAGCCTATCAATCCGGACCCTGATGCGGTGTATGCGCAAACGGTAACCATCGACTTGTCTAAATTGCAACCGGTCGTGGCATTCCCGCATTTGCCTTCCAACACGCATTACATTGGGGATATCGATAAAGATATCAAAATCGATCAGGTCATCATCGGCTCCTGTACAAATGGGCGCTACGAAGATCTGGTGGCCGCCGCTGAAATCTTCAAAGGTCGCAAGGTGGCGCCCTTCGTGCGTTGTATCGTGATCCCCGGCTCTCAGGATGTGTACGACCAGGCGATGAAAGACGGCCTATTGGATATCTTCATCCAGGCTGACTGCGCCGTGTCCACACCGACTTGCGGACCTTGTCTGGGCGGTTATATGGGCATCATGGCCGAAGGGGAACGCACTGTTTCTACGACGAATCGTAATTTCCGTGGACGCATGGGGCACGTGGATTCCGAGGTGTATTTGGCAAGCCCTTATGTGGCGGCAGCGAGTGCTGTACTAGGCCGTATTGCAGGGCCTGAGGAGGTTTAATATGGATTTTGAAAGTAAAAAAATCTGGCGCTACGGCGACGATGTAGATACAGACGTGATCATTCCGGCCCGCTATCTGGCGATTTCCGACTGGAGCGAGTTGGCGGAACATGCGATGGAGGATATTGATACGAGTTTTGCCCCTAATGTGAAAGCCGGAGAAATCATGGTGGCCGGAAAGAACTTCGGTTGCGGTTCCTCCCGTGAACACGCTCCTGGCGTTATTAAGGCTAAAGGCGTGCCTGTTATCGTGGCGCATTCCTTTGCGCGAATCTTCTTCCGTAATGCCATCAACATCGGTTTGCCTGTTGTTGAAATCGGAGACCAGGTAGATAGAATCGATGCAGGTGATGCAATCGGCGTGGATTTGTCTAAAGGAATTGTGTATAACTTGACTAAAAATGAACAATACCAAGGGACGGAGCTGCCACAATTCATTCAAGATATTGCGGCGGCCGGCGGTCTTGTGAGCTTTGCGAAAAATCGCAAGTAGTATAGAAGAAACGAAACACGTATCTCAAGCCTCCAAAGCGAGCTAAGTCGGTTTCGACACGTGTTTCGTTTCAAGCTATTCTGCTTTCGGGGCAGCAAAACTTTAATCCCCGCCTTCTCGTTGTTATTTTGACTGGATTGTGGCAAAGGGAATAAGGGGAACGAGCTAAGTCGGTTTCAAGGCATATGCCAGCTTTCATCCTGTTAAGTGTTTTACGGATTTGAGCAAAGCTAACATTCCTTTAGCGGTTATAATCTTAAATGGGTTGTGGCACAGGGTGATAGATTAAACCGTGTGGTATAGATAGACTGCAGTAGTCTGATAGGTCCCTGGATATTTGTTTGGGCTTTCAGATAGAGATTTGGAGAGGTAAGATGAGCGAAAAGAATATTGTATTGATTCCCGGTGACGGTATCGGTACCGAGATTATTGCGGCGGCGAAGGCCGTGTGCGACGTGGCGTTTGAAAAGGCGGGCGTAGCGGTTAACTGGATTGACAAAAAGGCGGGCGGTGCGTCTATAGATGCATACGGTGTGCCGTTGACAGAGGATACTGTCGAGGCTTGTAAGAAGGCCGATGCCGTATTGTTGGGCGCCGTTGGCGGTCCTAAATGGGATAATGTAGATCCGTCGATCCGTCCGGAAAAGGCAATCCTCGGCCTTCGCAAGGAGCTCGGCTTGTTCTGTAATTTGCGCCCTGTTAAGATTTATCCGTCATTGCAGGAATATTCTCCGCTTAAAAAGGAGCTTGTGCAGAATGTAGATTTTGTCATCGTTCGCGAGTTGACGGGCGGAATTTATTTCGGTGAACGCGAAGAGGCACAAGGTGAAGGTGCTGACGAGTTCGCCTGGGACAAGGAAACGTACAGCCGTTATGAAGTGGAACGCATCATGGATATCGCTATGGAGACGGCTCGCAAACGCAATAAAAAGGTCGTATCCGTAGATAAGGCGAATGTACTGGCGTCCTCCCGCTTATGGCGCAAAATTGCGCAGGAAAAAGCGGCTGCAAATCCGGATATCAGCACGGATTACTTCTATGTGGACAATACGGCGATGCAGCTCGTTGTAAATCCTGCTCAGTTTGATGTTATCGTAACGACGAACCTCTTCGGCGATATTCTTTCCGATGAAGGCGCCGTTATCTCCGGCTCTATCGGCTTATTGCCGTCCGCATCCATGGGTACCGGGACCGCTTTGTATGAACCGATACATGGATCCGCGCCGGATATTATGGGCCGGAACTTGGCGAATCCGTTGGGGACAATCCTGTCCGCCGCGATGATGTGCCGTCATTCCCTTGATTTATCTCAGGTGGCTGACGCTATTGAAAGTGCCGTGGAACAAGTACTCGTTGACGGATATCGCACGGGCGATATCTACCGTGAAGGAATGAAACGGGTGGGGACAACAGAAATGGCGCAAGCGGTGATTGAGCGCCTATAAATTCCTTTTAGTAAACAATAAGACTCCGATGCGCTCCAGTGACCACCCACCTCGTTCCACGAGGCCGCCAAGTCGCTCATCGGAGTCTTATTGTTCTATTCTTAGAATTTTTAGTCGTCAATCACCTAAAAAGGGATGCCACCCACTGCGTGCGCCAAGTCGGATTGAAAGGCCTTATTTTTTGCGTTTACACCTATTCCGGGGATTGTTTTTAAATCGCTTGCTTTTTTCATAGCGCATTGCTCCTGTTTGCCAGAAATTCAAAGGTTGCTTTTTCTATATTTTAGCATAATAATATTACTTGCAATGATTCTGTTGAGCTGAGCGCAAAGGGGGACCTATGATATCATCTACATACAGAGATTTAACGATTACTGCATTATTAATGGCCTTAGCCATCATGATTCCTATCGTGATGCCGTTGAAGGTAGTGATACCGCCGGCATCATATACCTTGGCGAGTCACGTGCCGATTTTTCTGGCCATGTTTTTATCCCGTAAGATGACGGCCTGCGTAGTCCTGGGCTCGACGTTGGGATTCTTTGTGGCCGGCTTTCCTCTTGTCATCGTTATGCGCGCCGCATCGCATATTCTATTTGCGATGTTAGGGGCCCTTTATATCAGGAACCATCGAGCTGTTTTGTCCGGCGGCTTGTCGTTTGCCTTGTTTAACCTTGGCTGCGCTGTTGTTCATGCTATCGGCGAGGTTCTGGCGTGTCTGCTCTTTTACACTACGACGACTCTTCCGAATATCGATCTCGTGTACGTCGTATTCGGCCTTGTCGGTGGCGGTACCATCGTACATAGCCTGGTGGACGGCTATATTTCGCTATATATCTATCGGGCGATTCCTAAACGGTTTTTACTTGGTGAAAGTAAATAAATTGTACCTATAGATACAGACATAGCTATGTGCTTTCAGTATAATGAGAATAAATCAGATAACCTATATGTGTTAAATGCATAGTATTAATCACCGCAACGTGATCAGGATGTGTATCATGTGCGACGTTAGGGTATTAATGGATGTAGCACACATGGGCCATGTGTTGTTAAACAATCACGTGAAAGTAGCTATAGAGGCTCAACTTTCACGGGATAGATGGAGGTTATTATGAGAAAGCACATTAAAAACAATGTTTCGTGGGTCGGTAAAATTGATTGGGAACTACAGGAGTTTCACGGTTCCGATTACACCATCAATAATGGTTCCAGTCAGAATGCGTATTTGATTGAAGAGGAGAAGACGGTCCTCGTCGATACGGTGTGGAAGCCTCATTCTACGGAATTTATCGATAATCTCGAGTTTGAAATCGATTTGAATACGATTGATTTTATCGTATGTAATCACGGTGAAGTGGATCATAGCGGTTCGCTTCCTGCGTTGATGGAGCGGATTCCGAATACGCCGATTTACTGTACGGAAAATGCGGTGAAGTCCCTCGTAGGGCAATATCATCATCCGGAATGGAATTTCAAGACCGTTAAGACCGGCGATTCCGTGGATATCGGGAACGGCAAGTCTCTGGTGTTCGTTGAAATGCGTATGCTTCACTGGCCTGACTCGATGGCGACATATATGACGGGCGATAATATTTTGTTCTCTAACGATGCGTTCGGGCAACATTTCGCCGTAGAGGAACTGTGGGCGGACAAGGCGGATCAGTGCCGTTTGTGGGCCGAGGCTATGAAATACTATGCCAATATTTTGAATCCTTTCTCTCCATTGGTGAAAGCTAAGGTTGAGGAAATTCAAAAGCTCAACCTGCCGATCGATATCATCGCTACGAGTCACGGTGCCATCTGGCGTGAAAATCCTATGCAGATCGTAGAAAAGTATTACGAATGGTCTCAGGCGTATCAGGAAGATCAGATTACCGTCGTGTATGATACCATGTGGGACGGCACGAAGAAACTGGCGCATCGAATTGCAGATGAAGTTGCAAAACAATCTCCGGATACACGGGTTAAGATTTTTAACATCAGCAAGACGAATAAGAACGATATCATGACGGAAGTCTTCAAGTCGAAAGCCATCGCCGTGGGATCGCCGACCGTGGGCAACAGCGTACTTTCATCCGTAGCGGGCTGGCTTGATTTCTTGCGTGAATTAAAGTTTAAGAATAAAAAGGCGGCTGTGTTCGGCACATACGGCTGGTCCGGCGAATCGACGAAGGTTTTGCGTGAAGAATTGACGAAATTCGGCTTTGCCGTAGTAGAGCCGGAAATTAAATGTAACTGGAATCCGGAACAGGTCGATTTTGATAAGGCGGCACCGCTCGTAACGGCTTTGTTGAAATAGTAATCATGTAACCTTGTAACGGTTTTGCGTAGCGGTTTTTCTTGGAATAGTAAAATTAAATAATATAATAATCCCTCTGTATACTGAAGTTCATTTTTTAATAGTTAATATATAGCACTATTAATGGGTGAGGTGTAGATCGTATCTACCACAGGTCATACAGAGGGATTTTTGCAATTATATTTAAATTATATAAGTATATATAGTTCCGTATATCTGTGTGTTTATGAAGAACTGCTGAAAGATTCACAGCTTATAGGTCATTGTTAAATGAAAATTATGTGATTTGCAGCGTATAGTGTTTTTATAAACTTATAATTAACTGGTTTATTTATAAGTTAAGAAAAATAATATGTAAAAAATGACTCTTAATATGAGGAAAAATCTACCCTTAGCATGAATTTGTCGATTTGCTGAAAATAGTAGAAAAGTTTAATTTAACGGCATTTACAGACTTCATGAAGAAATCTTAATGAGACAATGTAAAGAAAATACTTGTATCTATTTTCGATATCTGATATGATGTGCGGGCAATAAACAATATAAATTATTCTTAAACCAAGAATGGTGAAATGGAGATGAAATTTTATATTTCTGAATCTCTGTTTTATCATGAGAGCCGTGGTATTAATTTATATTGACTGTATATCAGGTTAATAAGTTTAATCTAAAGTGAAGGTGTAAGAATGAGAGAAAACAAACATTCAAAAAATTTAGCGTATGCTGTATTGGCTGCTGTTGCAGTCGGTGCGACTGTAGTGCCTGCGAGTGTGACAATGGCGGCAAGTACTGACTATGGTACAGGAAATACTATAGCTAGAGGTACAAGTAATGCTACTGTTATCGGTACGAATAACAGCGTTATTCCTGCGGATCATAGTTACCGTGACCGTAATTATATTAATGAACCGGATGAGTCGACTCGCGTGGAAGGTAACTTTGGTTCCGACTCTGTTGCGATTGGTAATGAGAACATCGCACGAGGTAGTAGCGCCATTGCTATCGGTGATTTATCTCACGCAAACTTGAGTGAAGCGACAGCTATCGGCCATAATGCACAGGCTGATCGCGTATCCTCCACGGCAATCGGTACGCGTTCAGGGGCTCTTGCTGATCGTTCTATAGCTATCGGCCATGAAGCACTTTCCGGTGGTTATAAAGCTAATGCAATCGGTTCTGATGCACGCACTTTCGGTAATCACTCTAACGCTATGGGATCTTCCGCATATGCGAATGGTGAGCATGCACAGGCGTATGGTGCCGGCGCAAATGCTGAGGGAGAACGTTCCAATGCATTCGGCTCTGACACTAAAGCAACTGCAAATTATGCAACTGCTATCGGTGATAAAGCGGAAGCCACTACTGAAAACTCCGTTGCATTAGGTCATTTATCTGCTACACGTGCGGCTACCAATGTATCCAGTGCAAGCATTGCTAATCACACATTCGGTGGCTTTGCCGGTACTTCTCCTACAGGTTCCGTATCCGTAGGTAAAGAAGGTCAGGAACGTCAAATTCATAATGTGGCTGCCGGTGAAATCTCCGCTACATCCACAGATGCTGTAAACGGTAGTCAATTGTACTCCGTAGCAAATGATTTGCAAACACAAATCACTAACGGTATCAGTACTGAAATTACCAATGTTAATGGCCGTATCGGTGAATTGGGTAAACGTATTAACCGCGTAGGTGCCGGTTCTGCTGCATTGGCATCCTTGCATCCATTGGACTTCAATCCGGATGATAAATGGACTATCGCTGCAGGTTACGGTCATTACCGCAACGCGAATGCAGGTGCTTTAGGTGCTTTCTACCGTCCTAATGAAGATACAATGATTTCCATCGGAAGTACTGTAGGTAGCGGTAATCCTCAATTAAATGCAGGTATATCCTTACGCCTTGGCAAACGTGCTCCGGAATCCCGTTCCCGCGTAGCTATGGGCCGTGAAATTGCTGAACTTAATGCACGTCTTCAAGATATGGAAAACAGATACAATAACTTGTTACAAATCTTGAATCCACATGCTATAGATCCTAGCAAAACTGCTGAATTCCCGGATGTTCCTAAAAATCACTGGGCTTACCAATACATTAGCCAATTGGCTGGTAATGGTATTCTTGTGGGCTACCCTGACGGTACGTTCAAGGGCGATGTGAAGATGACTCGCTATGAATTCGCAACTATGTTGTATCGTGCACTTCAAAACGGTGCTCCAATCGATGACAATATGCGTCGTGCAATGGATGAATTCGGTCCTGAATTACAAAATATTCGTCTTAACCACTTCCGTGTTGATCGTATTTCTGGTGATGATAACGATCGTCATAAAACTGAACGTGTTCGCGTTAATAACGAACCTAAAAACGAACGTGACGTATATGGTTCCCGTATCTCTGCAACAAGTACAACAACTACAACAGATACAACCACTCCAACAAAATAATTTCTATAGATGGCCGTAGGCTATCTATAGAAGAGATGCATTCTCCTTTCAAAACCAGCCGTATCCTTTGGATGCGGTTGGTTTTTTGTGTATCTGATAAATAAAACAGCCGCAATGCATTTGCATTGCGGCTGTTTTCATGCCAGTTTCCATATATTCATCAAGATACAGATTAAAATCAACAGGCGTTTAGCCACTACAGGCTGACTCCGATGATTGTATCTGTATCGATGGGGTGTTCACCCGTTTCTACTTGCGGGGCAAGAGTCTTATTTTTTAACAACTTTAAGATCTACAGGAATTTTTGCTTCTACAGCTTCGCCTTTGATGACTTTTTGAGCCGTATCGATAGCGATTTTACCCATCTGATCCGGTTGTTGAGCAATTGTTGCAGCCAATGTGCCGTCTTGAACAGCTTTGTCTGCATCCGCAGTACCGTCAAAGCCTACGATAAAGATTGTTTTACCTGCGGATTTAGCGGCTTGGATAGCACCCAGTGCCATTTCGTCGTTGTGGGCGAAGATAGCTTGTACATCCGGATTAGCCTGCAACATGTTTGTTGTTACATTCAAGCCTTTTGTACGGTCGAAGTCAGCGCTTTGTTTTGCCACGACTGTTAAGGATTTGTCAGCTACATTATGGAAGCCTTGACCGCGTTCACGCGTTGCGGAAGCACCGGGGATACCTTCAAGCTCAGCTACTTTGGCACCATTGCCTAATTTATCCGCGATAAGTTGTGCCGCCATTTCGCCGCCTTTTACGTTATCGGAAGCGATGTGAGCCACTACTTTGCCTTTGTCGGCGGAGCGGTCAACAGTGATTACAGGAATGTTTTTAGCATTTGCCGCTTCTACGGACGTAGAAATTGCTGCGGAGTCTACAGGGTTGACGATTAATACGGATACGCCGCTTTCAAGCAAATCGGAAATATCGTTTGCCTGTTTTGCAGGATCGTTTTGCGCATCAACGATTTTAACCTTAAGACCGAGCGCTTTAGCTTGAGCCTCAACGCCTTCTTTCATAGTTACGAAGAATGGGTTGTTCAATGTGGAAACAGAGAAGCCGATTGTGC
>ERZ773038.2018-NODE-2018-length-10711-cov-65.410567_pt1 | contig 10711 bp, 5 predicted proteins | sample MGYA00511665_ERZ773038 | MGnify/ENA primary metagenome ERZ773038 (study PRJEB29015, sample SAMEA2737966) | human oral metagenome | biome: human oral; feature: human-associated habitat; material: dental | place: China | collected 2028 ... | reverse complement strand
CCGGCACGTCGTATCCCACAGCCCACCACAAACCGGAAACCCCGCTTAGCATTTATGCAGCAGGAGCTGACATTCCCCATATTCCTAGCCTTTCCGATGTCGCCCAAAGCCAAAACCCCGCTTAGAACAAGTACAGCCCCCCAGCCCCGGCGTTGCTGCAGACTTACTAAGCGGGGTTTCTCCATCAGGTACCATCCTGCGGAGCTTCCCTGGGTAGAAACCCCGCTTATCGAAAGTGCTGCCAGACCCCATCCCCCGCTGCAAATGTTCTAAGCGGGGTTTCCGGTTCGCGGCGGGCCACAGGGCACTGCTTGGCGCAGAAACCCCGCTTAGCATCTATGAAGCCTTGCGGTTGCGGGGCTGGCGGCTGGCCGGCACAGCGAAACCCCAGCCGAAGAACAAGGCTGGGGCTAGGGTCGGGGATCGACCAAACTAGGGCGCTTAGGGCTCGCCCACTACCGTGACATCCTTAATCACCAGAGGGCTGCCATTGGGGGTGACTACCCACAGGAGGATCTGATTGAACTTCTTGGTGGATTTAATGTCAACATTCATCTTGGTGCTGTTCACATCAGTGCTACCAATTACATTATTCGCCAACAGTTGGTTGATCGCTGATGTGATCTGGGCTGAACTCGTGGGACTCGGGGTTGGATTTGTCGTATCCAAACCAATCACCTGCACGTTTGTGCCCTGGGTTACACCGGACAACACCACGGTCTTAATCCGATGGGCCGAATTCAGGCTCAACACCAGGCCGGTTTCCGGGCCGGTTTCCCACATGGTTGCCGGATTGTCGTCAATGGTGTAGGCGGCAGTCGGATTCTCCAGGCCCCAGGCGGAAGCCGATTTGATTGGCAGCAACTCGTCCGGCTTCTTTGGTGGTGATGCAATCCGGGAAGTGAGCGAATCCTGCCGCAGTGGGGAATCCTTGTTTTGGTTGAACAGGGTGATGAGGAAGGCGGTGAGCATGGCCGCAATAATCACCAGGATCGTGGCCCCCACCAGCACAATGCCCGTGGTCATCCGGGAATAGCCTCGGCCGAAGCCGGGGGCGGCCGTCACTTGTGGGACTTCCTCTTCTTCGATTTCTAGCGGCTGCTCTACATTGGTGGCTGGTGATGGGCTCATCATCAGGGCGGCATAGGCCTCCGGCATATCCTCCAGCTCACAGGTCAAAAGATTGTGGATGCCGGGGGGCGCCGTTGGGGCGTCGATAAGCGAGCTGAGGGCGGTACGGATGGAGCGCAGATCCTTCTCATGCGACGCCGACTCCAACACTGCGGGGAACGCTAACACCGCAATCCCCTGGGTGTTAATGCGGATCCGGGCGTGATTGTCCAAGCCCAACACCCCAACCTGGGACGCCTCCACCAGGGGCTGCATGGCGTGGGCTGCTGCATACGGGTTCACATCACCATGCGCCACCGCTGCCAGCGAACTGCCCGGCACCCACTCAGCGATGACCAGGCAGCCACTGCGGTAGGAACGGACCTCGATATCTGAGGCAATGGCCGCATTATTGATTCGCCCCAGTTTCATGGTACGCGCCGCCACAAGCTCACTGGCCGCCCGGGCCGCAGCCGGGGTTGCTGGGGCCATGGGGGCTAAACCGGAGGTGTCCACAAACGTGAGGGCTACTTCCTTGCCGGTGGCTTTTTCCCGGGCATGCCAGAAGCGGGCACCCGGCACCGAACCGTGGTCTGCCAAAAGCCTGAAGGAGCCGTCAGACACTTCCGCGCCGGGGACCAGGCGCGGTCCGCGCACAATACCAGCCGACATTGGCGGCGGCACCGGGGTGGCGTTGAAGGTGTCGTCCACATAGGTGGCGGCTGCCCGGAGCTGCGGGGTGGCGACTTCTTCGTAGTATTCGTTGCGTTCTGGTTCGGCAATGAACCGGCTGAGGCCGGGGATGCGGCGGGCCACCCGGGAGAGCACTGATAGTTCGGGCAGGCCGGATCGGGAGAGTACGATGCCGGTAATCACGAGGAAGACCACACCGGTGATGGCCAGGTCGAGGATGAAGCCGATGCTGCCTATCCGCATAATCACGGGCCGCATTGCGAATTTGAGTAGGTAGTGCAGGCCGAAGGCCATGCTGCCGCCCACGAGGGAGGACATGAGCGCCCAAACACATGTTCGGGTAACTTGTTTGGTGCCGAGGTCCCCTAGTTGGCGTCGCAGCAGGAAGCCGCCGATGAGGGCGCCGGCCACGAAGCCGAAGCCATTGGCCGCACCCAGGAGGATAACGAGTTTCTGCGGCTCGGTGCCTACCATGGTTGCCAGCCACGACAGGGCGACTTTGGTCACGGTGATGCCGGCGATGATGAAGGTGGGGGTCCAGGCCTCTTCCCGGGCGTAGAACACCCGCAGGTGCAGGAGCACCGTGGAGTAGGGCAGGAGGGTGAAGGCGGAGAAGCTGAGCGTCCAGCCCAGCACTGTTGCGGCTTCGACGTCGAATTTGCCGTAGGCGAAGAGGCCTTTGGCAATGTCGGTGCCGAAAATGGTGAAGAAGATGACGATTGGGATGAGCGCGATATAGGTCATCTTTGAGCCCATGACCAGGTCTTCGACCACGGCTTTGTCGTCACCGTCGGCGGCGTTGCGGGAGAGCCGCGGCATGATTGCGGTGAGCAGGGTAACACCAATAATGCCGTAGGGCACCTGCAGCAGCAGCCATGCCTGCTGGTAAATGTTGGGGGCCAGTGCGTCGGCGGAGGCTGCGATTCGGGAGGTCACAAAGTAGCCGAATTGGGAAATACCCACGTAGACGACGATTGCGGCCGCCATGCCACCGAATTGTTTCAGGCGGGAGTCGATTCCCCAGAGGGGTTTGAGGGACACCCGGGATTTCCTAATGTAGGGCAGCATGATGAGCGCTTGCACGATCACACCGGTGGTGGTGCCGATACCCAGCAGCAGCACGTGCGGGTTGAAAATGCCCACGCTGTGGTCTTTGGGGTCGAGCTCCCCAGGCAAGACCCAATAAAGCACCAAGACGGTCAGGGTGATGATATTATTAATCACCGGAGCCCATGCCCCAGGCTTGAACACATTCTTCGTGTTCAGCACGGCCATGAGCAACGCAAACACCCCGTAGAAGAAGATCTGCGGCAGCAGCCAGTAGGCGAAACTTGTGGAGATAGCAAGGTTCACCTTACTCTCGGAGCTTAGGGCCATTTTCACCAGGTTGGGCGCAAGAATAACCGAGAGTATCGTAACAGCGCCTAGGAGTGACACCGATAGGGTAAATAGCCGGCGGATAAACGCTTCACCATGGTCGGGGTCTTCCTTTTCCGCCCGCACCAGCACTGGTACAACCAGCGAGGTCAGCACCGCACCCAGCACAATTTCCGTAATAATATTGGGCAGCTGATTCGCTGTGTTGAACGCCGATGCGATTGCACCACCCAGTGAGGCGGTGATGAGCATATTGCGGAGGAAACCCGTGAGTCGGCTCAGCAGCGTGGCAATCGCCATGGACCCGGATGATTGCAGGACCTCCGAGTCTGAGGCGTTGTCGTCGCCGGTGTCGCCGTCGGCGTCGTCGGGTGGTGCCTCCGCGGCTGGCCGGCTGGGCCTAGTTTTCACCGCCGTCCCGGCAGGCATGAACGCCGCATCGTTGTGCATTGCCGCTAAGAGCCCAGGTGCTTCCTCCGCTGAGGGGGCTTGTTTTAAGAGCGAGCGGTCGTTTGCCGGTCGTCGTCGACGAAGCTCCCGACGAGCAGGCACCGGCGAGGGGGGTGCCGGCGGAATGATTCGACGTCGGAATCCCGATTGCTGGTCGTTGTCATTCAAAGGGATACTCCTTAATAATCTTTATGGAATATTTCAGATTATCAGTCAGAATTTGTGCTTACTGTACTCTTTGAGTCGGCTGCGGCTTCGGATTTAGCTTTACGACGTCGTAACGTTAACCGTCCTAGTAGCGCAATTGACAACACTATGACTGCCAAACTGGCTAAACTACCGGATGTTCCAAGTACACCCGAACGGGTTCGTACCCCAATCGTAATCTCGTCCGAAAACCGTGACCCACTATTTGTGGCTAACCATAGGTTCAGATCGGTGCGTTCATCCCACGCAGTATCCGTCGGCAAGCTGGCGGTCATTTGTACCGTAATTGAACCTTTGGCTGGTATGAAAATTGTTTCTGGCATATTAATCTTTGCCCCCGTTGGGCCCCAATAATGGATGCGCGTATCAACCGGCAATGGTAATCCATTGCGGGCAACGATAAGGAGTGGTGATGACTCCGAAATCCGGGTGTACACATTCCCTGGCGGAATCAGGGCCACCGAGCTGCGTAGTTCTTTGAGTACGATGTCTTCGTTGTCGAGGAGGCGCTGCACGTCTCGGACATTCGTGTCGTAGGTGGACATGGCCCGGCGTCGGTCCCGGCTGAGTGCCCGCAAAATATCCTGTCGTAGGGGTTCGGTGAAGCCGTAGGGTGTGAGGGCAATGGTGGGGTCGCTGATGACGAGTTGGGTGAGGTTGTCGATTGATTCGAGGAGGCTGGTGGCCCGGAAGATTTCTGAGTCGGAAATCACGCCGGGATCCTCGTGTGGCGCCCCAAATGGGGTGGAGTTTGGTTGCGACTGCTCCGCCGTGGTTGCGGCGTTTGTCGTGCCCGTTGCCGTTGTTGTGGGCGCCGGCGCCCGTTGTGTCCGCTGGGAGTCCACCGAACTCGCCGGCTGCACCGAGCCCGCCAGCCGGGCAGATCGCCCTGACTGTACTGCTTGCGCCGACTGTGTGAGCCGTTGTTGTTCGTCCGCCTCGGTTGCCGCATCAGCTGCCGCGGAGGTCGCGGCTGAGGTGGCCGCCGCCATGCTTGCCAACTGTTCTACCTGTTGCAGGGAGGGGTTCACATAGTCCGACAGCTTCATGGGGGTGGCCGCATTCGATTCGAACATTTTTACAAGAGCATCGAGCCATTCTGCCGTATTAGACATTGCTGACGGCAGTTGTACCAGCAGCGGCTGTAGTGAACTCATCCCTGATACTGGTGAGTCGCCCTGGCCGCCGCCCCGGGAATCGCTCATATTCCCCTCGTTGTTGGCCTTCATAATGCTCATTTGCAGGGCAGAAGTCGCGGTTGCCCGGCGTGCCGGCAGTGAATCCAGGTCGTAGTTGAAGCGGGCATTATAGTTGCTGTATCCGACGGTTGTTGCGGTGTCGGTTGCTTCGGCGAGGGAGGCGGCGAGGGATCCTAAATATGTGACGGCGCGGATGCCGCCGCCGATATTACTGTTGGTGGTGGCGTTTTTGGTTGCCCCGGCGGTGTCGAGTACCCCGAACCTATCAACCTTAGGGATTCCCCACACGGTGTTGTCGGCGACTAGCACGTCTACGGGGGCGGTAGGGACGGGGGCGCCTACCTGTTTGGAGTCTGTTTGCCATTCTTCGGAAATGTTTGGGTATTCGTTGCGGGATCGGTAGGGGGCGAGGTCGGCCCAGCCGAGGTTACCTGCGGCTTGGGTAGTGACGTAGCCGGCCCCGGGGATCACAATGTTTGTTTCTGGGGTGATACCGAGGATGTTGGCGATAATGCCCGGTCCGGTTTGGACGGCTTCTCGCATGAGCCAGTCGTTGCCGGTGGCGGCCACCGAGTTGAGGTCGGTATTTCCCCAGGGGAGGGCGATGGTGCATTTGGCGTGTTGCGCGGTTTTCCGTAGTTCGGCGAGCCAGCGGCCGGCATCGTCAGCGCCGGTGCCGGGGGTGCCGGATTCGGGTTCGTCGTCGGTGCCCCAGGAGTCGCGGAGTCGGCGTTTTTGAGATACGGTGCTGGGCCGGTCGTGGGCGATGGTGTACCCGCCGGCCATGCGTTCGACGACGCTGACGAGTTGTGGGTCGATGGCGAGGCAGGTTGCGGTGGCTAGGCTTTCCGACGCCTTGGTGTAGGTGGAATAGTCTTTGAGGAGGGTGTCAAGGCGGCCGCCGGATCGTAGCTGTTCTGCTAGTTGTTCACTTTCGAGGATGAGGGGTGGGTGGTTTGGTGCTTCACCAGTTTCACCGCCCACACTATCGACGGTGGCGGTGAGGGGATAAACTACGGTCACCCCAGGCGATAATTGCGAACTGGTTTTCGAATTAGTGTCGGCGGTTTGGCTGCCGGTATTTGTCCCGGAGTTTCCTTGGTGCGCGGCTCCCGTGGTTGCCCCCGATCCGGTGGTGTTTTTGGCGTTGACGTTGAGGAGGAAGCGTTGTGTGTAGAGCAGTGCATCGTTCTCTAATGACCGTAACGCGAATAACACGGGATAAAAATCTGCCTCACTGATATTGAACCCACCCGTCGCTCCGGGTGCTGTAGGAATAATAACATCAATATCTACACTATGACCAGGTGCAATAATATCATCCCTACTAATCGTTTTGGCTTGATAAGGGTATGCCCCGGGTTCTTGGGATAATACGATGCGTGCGGTGGCGAGATCTTTGGGGGCGTCGGCGTGGGCGGGAACAATTTTGAAGCCCGCAATTGATTCGGGTGAATTATTAACAACTTTGAGAGTAACCTTAAGTTCTTCGCCGAGTTTGATGTGTTGGGGGACGCGGAGGATTTCGATTTTGTAGTTGCTGGTTTCTTCGCCGGTGCGGAGGTTTGGGTTGACCCATCGGGCTTTGGCTATGGGGTTTGTGGGAAAATTAGGGAGTGCGTCGGCGTGGGCAGCGGGGATGGCACTGGTGCTACATAAGGTGGTGGCGGTGGCTGTGGTGAGGGCGGTGAGCCCGAGAATGATACTGTGGTGGAGTCGGCGTCGTATCCGGTTGAGTGGGCCGATTGATAGGCGTGGAATATGGTGGGTCATCGGGGTGTGGACCTCCCCGCCGCCTGCTCGTCACGGGCCAGGTCGGGTAGCAGATCGTGGGCGATGCGGGCGAGTTTGCGTTCGTCGGCGTAGGCGAAGCGTTCGATGAGGCCGGATGCGGGGATCCAGGCGACTTCGGTGACTTCGGGGTCTTCGTCGTTGAGTTCGCCGTCGACGTAGCGTAGCAGGTGGTGGTGCACGGTTTTGTGGATGCGGGTACCTTCCGAGACGAACCAATAGTCGATGACGCCAAGTTCGGCGAAGACTTCGCCGTGGATGCCGGTTTCCTCCCAAACTTCGCGGGCGGCGGTTGCGGTAATGTCTTCCCCGGTTTCGACGTGTCCTTTGGGCATGGACCATAGCAGGCGGCCACGGCGGTCTAGCCGGCCAATGAGCGCGACGTAGATACGACTCAAGTCTACGCTGCCGTCGGCCGCTACAGCTTCCGAGAGGCCGGAAATAACGAGCCCGCCGGCGGAGGTCTCGTTGCGGGTTTCCATGCTGGTTTCGGCGGTGCGGGGTTTTGTGGTCCGGGATCGGTTGGTGCTGGTTGCTTTTCGACGTTTTTTGCCACTGGTTTTTCCGCTGGTTTTGGTTTGTTTGCCGGAGGTTGTGGCGTCGACAAGCGTTGTGGTGGGTGGCTGAGATTGAGGGGTGCGCTGCCGGGATCGACGCCGGTTACGCCGTCGGGTGGAGCGTGCCTCGCGGGTGTCGTTGTTCTTCTCAGTCATCCTGTGATCGTAATCCTTAAATAAGCTGTAGTGGGGTATTGGCCCTTCCTGTGGAATATTGAAGTATTCAATGATACCTTCCCTAGACGGGTAGAATCATTCCCTGTGACACAACCACAAGAAATCGAAGTCCTTGCGCGTGCTGAAGCCTCGTTTTCGGCGCTGATGCCCATCATTCAGCCTTTGGCTGCTGAGTTCAACACTCGCGGTCATCACCTGTATTTGGTGGGGGGATCGGTTCGTGATGCGCTTCTTGGCAGGCTGGGCAATGATGTGGATTTCACTACCGACGCTCGTCCAGAAACCATACTAGAAATTCTAGAACACTTTGCCGATATCACTTGGGATACCGGTATTGAATATGGCACCGTGTCGGCGGAAAAATCGGGGCAACAGATAGAAATTACCACGTTTCGTTCCGATATTTATGATGGGGAATCCCGCAATCCTGAGGTGGTGTTTGGGGACACATTGGCGGGGGATTTGGTGCGCCGCGATTTTACGATTAATGCCATGGCGGTGGAGATCACGTCGGCCCCCGATGCCGCAGGTGCCACGCCTGCCGCGGCCGAGTTGGAGTTTTTCGACCCCATGGGTGGGTTTGCGGATCTCATGAAGGGGGTGATTGATACGCCGGCGGCACCGGACCAGAGTTTTGCCGATGACCCATTGCGGTTGCTGCGGGCGGCCCGGTTTAGTTCCCAGTTGGGGTTTACGGTGAGCGATCGGGTGCGGGCGGCCATGACCGATTTGGCTTCAGAGATCCAGCGGATCACGGTGGAGCGGGTGCAGGTGGAGTTGGATAAGATGCTGTTGGGGGCGCAGCCATGGCTGGGGATTGATCTCATGGTAACCACGGGGTTGGCGGATTATGTGTTCCCAGAGTTGCCGCGGTTGCAGCTGGCGCAGGATGAACACCACCAACACAAGGATGTGTATGCGCATAGCTTGCAGGTGCTCCGGCAGGCGATGGATCAAGAGGCTGCGGGTGAGCCGGATCTGGTGTTGCGGTGGGCGGCACTGGTGCATGATATTGGCAAGCCAGATACGCGGGAGTTCACCGAGGACGGTCGGGTGAGCTTCCACCAGCATGAGGTGGTTGGGGCAAAACTTGTGCGAAATCGAATGCGGAAGTTGAAGTATTCGAAGGCCATGGTGCGGGATGTGAGCCAGTTGGTGTATTTACACATGCGGTTCCATGGGTTTTCGGAGGGCCAGTGGACGGATTCGGCGGTGCGCCGGTATGTGACGGATGCGGGGGATTTATTGCCGCGGCTGCACAAATTGGTGCGGGCGGATTGCACGACGCGGAATAAACGAAAGGCAGCATGGTTGCGGCAGATGTATGCGCAGCTTGAGGAGCGTATTGCTGATCTTGCGGCGAAGGAAGACTTGGCGAAGGTGCGCCCAGACTTGGATGGTAAAGAGATCATGGCAATCTTGGGATTGCAGCCCGGCCCGGATGTGGGGAAGGCATGGTCGTATTTGAAAGAGGTTCGCCTGGAGCGGGGCCCGTTGGATCGAGACGAAGCGATCAAAGTGTTAACAACGTGGTGGGCGGATCGACAAGGTCAGCAGGAGCAACAAGACCAACAAATCCACCAAGTCCAGCAGGATGAGCGGTAACGTAAGGTCTAAAGACTCTCAAGGAGGAATCACGTGTCAGAAATTTTTGCCGACCGGTTATTTAATGGCATGGAACGAGAAGAACCCGCGGCAGGGAAGCTTTTAGTCGCAGCCCCTGGTATGCAATCGACCGCCTTTTCTCGAACTGTTGTTCTATTATTGGAGCATGATGCCAATACTACCTTTGGCGTCGACCTTGCCCACCGCATGGACATCGCGGTGGCGAATGTGCTCCCCGATTGGGTGGATTGCATTTCCAAGCCGCAGGCCATGTATGCCGGTGGCCCGGTCAGTCCCCAGTCGGCGGTTGGCGTGTGCGTGACTAAGCCTGACCTGGATATTAATTCCCGACCCTATTTTAAGAAGCTGGCTAACCGTCTCGCTTTGGTTGACCTTGGTGCACCTCCTTCCGAGGTCAAGGCGGATATTACTGGCATGCGCATGTTTATAGGTTATGCCGAGTGGAGCCCCGGACAGCTCGATGAGGAGATTGCGGCCGGCGAATGGTATGTTGCCCCCTGTCTTCCCTCCGACGTCACTGCCGCAGGTAGCGTGGATATTTGGGGTGATGTTATGCGTCGACAAGCTATGCCATTGCCGCTTTTCAGCACGTTTCCTGCGCGCCTGGGCGAGAATTAACCCCCATGTTTCACGTGAAACACCAATTCTTGCTTTACGACGTCTATAGCAGCCGGCCGTGTTTCACGTGAAACATTGACGTTTTGGTGTGCGTGGAAAGCTCATTCAGGTACGAAGCGGCCACGCTAGCAAACGGTGAATCACGAAAAACAGGTCGCTCATTTCACTCCTCCCAGTTGTCATAGCTTCAGGAAATAGGGCCTTTTCCTAGCAATGGAATCGGCATCAGGGATAAGCTGGCTGGAATGCTGCGGAGTGCCATTGGGGATTTGGCGGATATTCCGCGGAATGTTTCACGTCAAACACGGCGTCCCTACAACAAACCAATTGTTTCACGTGAAACGCCGAGAAAGAATGTGGAGCAGTGGAACAACAAATCGCGTCTTCACTGATTTTATGGCGGTTTGCCTGTTTCACGTGGAACATTGTTTTATGCCGCCTCAAGGCTGGCAATGTGTTTCACGTGAAACTTAGGACGGGGTGGTTGAGTTGTGGGGGATGGTTTTTGAGAACTGTTTTTCCTCCCATTGTTGCCGAGGAGTTGGTGTTTCACGTGAAACCGGAGAATAGTCGGAAGTTCTTTTTGACTGTTGGAGGAATGTGGTTCGATTTCTCTGTCGGTCATAATACGTGACTGCTTTTTAGTAATTCGTTTTCTGTGGGTGTATTTGCTTGGTGTGTGTTTCTTTGGGTGGGCTTCACCGTAGGGGTTTTGTGTTGTGGTTGGAGTGGTGGGTTTATTGAGTGGGTTGTCGTGTTTCACGTGAAACATTCTGCTGAATTATCGGTGGACTAGTGGAACTTATTCAAATTTGTTTGTGGGAATGATTGAAGCTTATTCAGCTACTGGGAAAATCCATCTACGACAACAGGAGGAAAATCAGAAAGAAAATGCTATCTAGCTTG
>ERZ773038.2017-NODE-2017-length-10723-cov-5.958474_pt1 | contig 10723 bp, 10 predicted proteins | sample MGYA00511665_ERZ773038 | MGnify/ENA primary metagenome ERZ773038 (study PRJEB29015, sample SAMEA2737966) | human oral metagenome | biome: human oral; feature: human-associated habitat; material: dental | place: China | collected 2028 ... | reverse complement strand
AGTCGAGGACGGACTCGTAGAAGGCGATGCCGGCCTGGGTACCGGCCTCGTCCAGGCCGCCCACGAGCTTGGGGTAGCGGCGCAGGTCGGCGAAGACCCGGCCGGTGAGCACCCTCTCGGGGCTGAAGACGAGGTGGAAGCCGTCGCCCTCGCGAAGGCCGCTGATCCGCTCGATCATCGGCTTGAAGCGGCCCCGCAGGGCGCCCACGGGCAGGGTGGTCTCGTAGGAGACGAGGGTGCCGGGATCCAGGTGCTCGGCCAGGGAGCGGGTGGCGGCGTCCATGAGCGCGAAGTCCGGCTCCCAGGTGGCGTCGTCGACGAAGAGGGGCACGACGACGACGACCGCGTCGGCCCCGGGCACCGCCTCCCCGTAGCGCGTCGTCGCGCGCAGCCGTCCGCCGCCCACCGCCTCGCGCAGGCGCGCGCCCAGGTGCGCCTCCCCGGGGAAGGGCTCGGCGCCGGCGTTGACGGCCGCCACGACGGCGGGGTCGGTGTCCACCCCAACGACGCTGTGCCCTTTCCCCGCGTAGTGGACGGCCAGGGGCAGGCCGATCTTTCCGAGTGCGACGACAGCGATGCGCATGGGGCTCCTCCGTTGACAACACCGAATAGTCTAGTGTCAACATCGTCCGGAATATAATCACGCGCGCGCGTTGGGGCCCCGGTCTGAGAATATTGGGGACAAGCGCCAGTCAGGCGCGAGGAGGGCACAGCGCGACACGGGCGCGACCGTATTGCTTTTCCGGTAACCACTAATAGTCTGTGGCGAGTCTCATTCACACACACTGAAAGACAGACACGTGCATACCCATATCAAACGCCCTGCGCGCGCACTCGGAGCAGCGCTCGCGCTCGCCATAGCCGTCCCCGGGGTGGCGCTCGCCGCCTCCGCCCCCGAGGACGGCGCCCAGAACGACGGCCCCTCCGGATACCGACTCGTGTGGCACGACGAGTTCGACGGCGACCGCCTCGACCCGTCGAACTGGGACTACCAACTCGGCGGCTGGGGCGACAACACGCAGCAGGTGTACAGGCGCGAGAACGTCAGCGTCCACGGCGGCGCCCTCCACCTGACCGGCAAGTACTCGCCGGGCACCCCCTCCTGGAACGGGAACTCCCAGACCACCTCCTACCAGGACTTCACCAGCGGGTTCGTGCACTCCAAGAACCTCCGCTCCTTCACCTACGGGTACTTCGTCGCCCGCGTGAAGCTCCCCAAGTCCCGCTCCTCGTGGTCCGCGTTCTGGCTCTCCCCCCAGAACGGCGCCTACGGCGGATGGCCGCGCAGCGGCGAGATCGACGTCTTCGAGTCCAAGGGGAGCCTGCCCGGGTTCGTCCAGTCCAACGCCCACTGGTTCTCCGAGGCGAGCGCCAACCCCCGCCGCCAGCAGCGCCCCAACTACAGCACGCGCGACACCACCGTGAACACCCAGGACGAGTTCCACACCTACGCGCTGCAATGGGAGCCCACGAAGCTCACCTTCTTCCTCGACGGTGTCAAGACCCACGAGATCAACGGGCCCTTCACGGGGATGGAGCACCACGGGCCGGGGGCCCCCTTCGACGGCGCCTTCTACCTGCGCCTCAACCACGCGATCGGCGGAAAGTTCCTGGGCGACACCCCCTACCAGGACGCGCACGCAGCCCGCTCCGACTACGAGGGCAACGGGACCGACATGGAAGTGGACTACGTGCGCGTGTTCCAACGCGACGGCGACACGCCGCCCCCCAGCGGCAGGTGGATGAGTGATTCGAGGGGCTGGTGGTGGCGCCAGCCGGACGGCTCCTACCCCGTCTCCACCTCCATGACGATCAAGGGGCGCACGTACCGCTTCGACTCCTCCGGATACATGCGCACCGGATGGGTGCTCGACAAGGGCTACTGGTACTACCACGACGGCTCCGGAGCCCAGCTCACCGGATGGATCAGCACCGGCGGCTACTGGTACCACCTCGGCTCCGGCGGCGCCATGGAGATCGGATGGGTCAGGGTCGGGGACACCTGGTACTACCTCGGAGCCTCGGGGGCCATGACCACGGGATGGCAGAACATCGAGGGCTCCTGGTACTACATGGACTCCAGCGGGGCGATGCTCACGGGAACCCACTGGATCAACGGCGCCCAGCGCACCTTCAACAGCTCGGGCGTGTGGATCGGCTGACCCGGTCCCCGGGGTCCCCCCGCGTAGGATCGTGTCCATGACCGCACGCGAAGGACTCAACCTCCTCGTCTACCCGTCCCCCCTGGAGTCCGCGGGGCGCCTGGCCAAACTGGCGCTCTCCCTCCAAGGATCCGGGCTGTTCGCGGCGACCGAGGTCGTGGGGATCGCCCTCCCGGGGGCCCCGCGGGAGGAGGGCCTCGCCCCCGGCGCGCTGCTGAGGCGCGTGCCGGGGGCCTCCCTGCGCTCCCCCATGGGGGCGCTGCGGATCCTCGTCGCGTGGCAGTGGCGCGTCTACCGGCGCTACAGGAGGGCGCGCGTGACGGCCGTGGCCGCCCAGAACCTCTTCATGCTGCCGATGTGCCACCGCCTCGCGCGGCGCACCGGCGCGGTCCTGGCCTACAACTGCCACGAGCTGGAGACCGAGACCATCGCCTCGCGCGGCCTGCGCCAGCGGATCCAGCGCGCGATCGAGCGCCGCTACATCCGCCGGGCCGACGTGGTCTCAGTGGTCAACGACTCCATCGCCCAGTGGTACCGGGACGCCTACCCGGGGCTGCGGGTCGAGGTCGTCACGAACGCCCCCCTTCCCAGCACCGGGCGCGTGGACCTGCGCGCCCGCCTCGGGATCCCCGGCTCCGCGCTCCTCTACGTCCACGCCGGGTTCTTGGCCCCCGGGCGCAACATCGAGGCGATCCTGACGGCCTTCGAGCGCGTGCCGGGGGCGCACGTCGTCTTCCTCGGCGACGGGGCCCTCGGCCCGCGGGTGCGCCTCGCCGCCGAGCGCTGCCCGAACATCCACTGGCTGCCCCCGGTGCCGCCCGACCAGGTCGTGGCGCACATGCGGGGCGCAGACGCGGCCCTGTGCCTCATCGAGTACTCCTGCCTGTCCCACCGACTGTCGACGCCGAACAAGATGATGGAGGGCTTCGCCGCGGGCATCCCCGTGCTGTGCTCGGACCTGCCCGAGGCGCGCCGCCTCCTGGGCCCGCGGGCAGGGACGTGGATCCTCGCCGACCCCCGCACCGGCCTCGAGCCCGCGCTGCAGCGCATAAGCAGGGCCGATATCGAGGCCTTCGAGGCCCCCCGGATCCCCAGCTGGGACGAGGGCGCCGACCGGCTGGTCGCCGCCTACGGGCGGGCCATCAACGGCCGGCGGAGCCGAGGGGGGACGCCGTGCGCGTGATGTCCGTCGTGGGGGCCCGCCCCCAGTTCGTCAAACTCGCCCCCATCGACTGGGCGCTGCGCGAGGCGGGGATCGGCCACGTCATCGTCCACACCGGGCAGCACTACGACCCGCTGCTCTCCGACGTGTTCTTCTCCGACCTGCGCATCAGCCCGCCCGACGAGCACCTGGGCGTGGGCTCGGGCACCCACGGCGTCCAGACGGGCCGGATGCTGGCCGCGATGGACCCCGTCCTGGCCCGCCACCGCCCCGACTGGGCGCTCGTGTACGGGGACACCAACTCGACGCTCGCCGCCGCCCTGGCCGCCGTGAAGCTCCACATCCCCACGGCCCACCTGGAGGCCGGCCTGCGCTCCTTCAACCGGTCGATGCCCGAGGAGGTCAACCGGGTCCTCACCGACCACGCCGCCGACCTGCTGCTGGCGCCGACGGCCGCCGCCGCCGCGCACCTGGAGGCCGAGGGCCTGGGGGGCCGCGCCGTCGTGGTCGGCGACGTCATGGCCGATGTCCTGGCGCGCGTGCGCGACGAGGTCGCCGGACAGGGCCCCTCCGCCGTCGAGCGCTCACTGGGCCTCACGGCCGGCTCCTACTCCCTGGCCACCATCCACCGCCCCTCCAACACCGACGACCCCGCCCGCCTCGACTCCCTCCTCACGTCGTTGGGGAGGGTGGGCCACCCGGTCGTCCTCCTCGCCCACCCGCGCCTCGTCGCGGCGTGCACGAGGGCGGGCATCGCCATCGCCCGGGGCGGCCTCGTTCCGCACCCTCCCCTGCCCTACCCGCAACTGGTGTCCGCCATGATGAGCGCGCGCGGCGTCATCACCGACTCCGGCGGCCTGCAGAAGGAGGCCTTCCTGTTACGGGTGCCCGCCACGACCGTGCGCGCGGAGACCGAGTGGGTCGAAACGGTGGAACTGGGGTGGAACGTCCTCGTGGGAACCGGCGACGACCTGGTCAAGGCCGCCTCCCGGCCCCGGCCCGCCGACACCGACGCCGCCCCTTACGGCGACGGGCGCGCGGCGCCCCGCGTCGCCCGCCTCCTGGCCGAGCGCGCCCGCTAGTCGGGGCCCGTTAGTCGGGGCCGCATGAGCGGTCGGATCCGCTGCCTTCCCAGAGGATCGGCGGAACGGGTCCGCATTCTTCGCAACGGGTCCACCGGCCTGCCGACCGCGGCCACCGCCCTCCCCGCGGATCCGCCGCATGCCACCGGCACCGCCAGGCACCCGCCCCACAGGCCCGTCCTGCCCGCGGATCCGCAATGCGACCGCCCCCGATGCCGACGGCGGCCGTCAGGGCCAGGTCCTGCCCGCGGATCCATGATGCGAGCACCAACCTCCCCAGCCTCCCATCGCGCTGCCCCGGCGCCCTCCCGTCGGAGTTCTGCATCGGAGAAAGTCTGGTCAGCGCCTCGCCCGAACAGTTCCGCAAGCGGTACCACGCTTCCAAAGGGAAGCCTCGTCCGTGGGGCCGCTACTCGGCCAGTACTGCAATGCGAGCCACGTTCTCGAAGGGAAGCCTCGCCCGCGGGACGGACGCGGTTTGCAAGCGATGTCGTATTCTCAAAGGGATACCGTCACTTTGCAAGCGTTATAACGCTTGCAAAGTCTGGTATCGCTGTACAAGTGGAGGCATCTCTGTGAAAGCGGCCCCCGCTGTTCCACCGCTGCGAGATGCGCCCGGGCGCGGTGGTCGGCCAACGTCGGCGCCTCCACGGCGCACTCCGGGTACAGCGAGACGCTTCGGGGCAGGAAACCACCCATTGGGGTAGGGCGTGCGCTGGCGGCACGGGAGCGGAGGGAGGAATTGGGGTAGGAAACCACCTATTGGGGCAGGTTATTAGCCTGCCCCAATGGCCTGTTGCCTGCCCCAATGCACCGTTGCCCGCCCCGATGCGGTTCCACACACCCGGCAGGTTCCCGTTGAGGGCTGTCGGCCCGCCCCTCGCAGGGACCGCGGTCCTGGCCGACGGGCTCCGCCGTGGCCGGCTCAGCCCGCCTTCTCGTAGCGGGTGGGGATCGCGGTCTCGCCCTCGGAGAGCCTCCACGCCTGGTAGGGCAGCTCGTTGCGCGAGCGGATGTGGCGCTCCTGGGCGCGCGCGAGCGCCTCGCTCCCCCACATGCGCGGGTCGATCCCGCCATCGACGACCAGTGGGATCTGCAGGGGGCGCGCCCCGCGCGCTTGGAGCGCGTCGGCGGCCTCGTCGAGGGGGACGCCGACCAGCAGGAGCTCCTCCGCGGCGTACCCCTCCTCGCCGATGACGCGCCCGGCCACCTTCATGCCCCCGACCGTGGACTTCGACTCGGACTTCTTGGCGACGGGCACCATGCCGCCGCCCGAGTCCTCGCGCGCGACCACCTTGTACACGAGCGCGGCCGTGGGCACGCCCGAGCCCGTCACCAGCCGGGTCCCCACCCCGTAGGAGTCCACAGGGGCGGCGCCCAGTGCCGCGATCGCGTACTCGTCCAGGTCCGAGGTCACCGTGATCCTCGTGGACGTCGCCCCCATCGCGTCGAGCTGGCCGCGCACTTTGAACGCCTGCGCCACCAGGTCGCCCGAGTCCAGGCGCACCGCGCCGAGCTCGCCGCCCGCCGCGCGGGCCGCCTCGACCGCGTTGACGACGCCCTGCGCGACGTCGTAGGTGTCGACGAGCAGCGTGGTGCCCGGGCCGAGGTTGGCGACCTGGGAGTCGAAGGCCGCGCGCTCGTCGTCGTGCAGCAGTGTGAAGGCGTGCGCGGCGGTCCCGATCGCCCGGATCCCGTAGCGCTTAGCGGCCTCGAGGTCGGAGGTCCCCTGGAAGCCGCCGATGACGGCGGCGCGGGCCGCTGAGACGGCGGCGCGCTCGTGGGCGCGCCGCGCCCCCATGTCCATGCAGGGCCGCCCGTGGGCGGCGATCGTCATGCGCGAGGCCGCCGAGGCGACGGCGCAATCGTGGTTGAGGATCGACAGGAGGAGGGTCTCCAGCAGGGTGCACTCCGCGAAAGTGCCCTGGACGGTGAGCAGGGGCGAGCCCGGGAAGTAGCACTCGCCCTCGGCGTAGCCCCAGATCGTTCCGGAGAAGCGGAAGTCCGCCAGGTAGTCCAGCGCGCGCTCGGAGACGATCCCGTTGTCGCGCATCCACTCGATCTGCTCGGAGTCGAAGGTGAAGCGCTCGAGCGCCTCGAGGATGCGGCCGGTGCCCGCCACGACGCCGAACCTCCGCGTCGCGGGGAGCCTGCGCCCGAAGACCTCGAACACGCACCGCCGCTGGGCCGTGCCGTCGTGGAGCGCCGCGTCGAGCATGGTGAGCTCGTACATATCTGTGAGGAAAGAGGATGACGGTGAGGCTGCCATGTGACGAGGATACCGTGTTCGGCTGGTCACGAGTAGGGCAAAATCGGTATTCAAGACGCGCCGGGGACAATAGGCTTAGAGCATGGTCACCACCGCACCCCGCACAGACGCGCGCCCGCGGGCGCGCGCCGAGGCGTGGGCGCGCTCCTACGAGATCCCCCTGTGGCAAGCAATCGTCTGGGACGACCCCATCAACCTCATGGGGTACGTGACGGCGGTCCTCCAGCGCCACTTCGGCTACTCCCGCGCCAGGGCGCACGAGCTCATGATGCGCGTCCACACGACGGGCAGGGCCGTCGTCAACTCCGGACCGCGCGAGCGGATCGAGGCGGACGTGGTCGCACTGCACACGTACGGCCTGCGCGCCACGATGGAGCCCGCGCCAGCGGGCGCCCACGCGCGCTGAGGGCACCGCGATGGGCCCCTTCACACGCGACGGCGCGTACTACTCGGCGCGCATCGACCGGCGCTCGCTCCTGCTGCTGCGCCAACTCGTCTCCGAGATCCTGGTGGTCCTCGACGATCCCAGCGACACCGAGGGGATGTCGATCATGGTGTCGGCCTCGACGGGCCCCGAGGACAAACGCGACGCCCCCGTCGAGCGCTCGCTGGAGTTCCTGCTGCCGCCGATGAGCGCGGACGCGCAGACCGCCCAGTCGTTGCGCGCCCTGACCGAGGACATCGTGCGTTCGGACAAGTCACGCCGCCTGCGCGTCTTCTGGCGGATCCTCGACGGGGCCGTGCCGGTGCGCGGGCGCCCCTGGGCCTCCGACTCCGACGAGGCCGACCTGCGGGTCAGGGCCGCCGACGCGTGGCAGTGCCTGGGAGCCCTCAACGACATCCGCCTGGGACTGGCGGGCGAGCTGGGGATGGAGACCGCCTCGGACGCGGAGGCGGTGGAGGCCCTGGCCATGAGCGAGCCCACGGGCGAGCACACGCAAAGCGTCGCCATAATCTATATGCTCATTACCTGGTGGCAGGATTCACTCCTGACGGCCATGCAAGAGCACCACGAGGACTGAGGGTCACATACATGGACAACGCCCCGATCGGCATCTTCGACTCGGGCCTGGGGGGCCTGACCGTCGCGCGCGCGGTCATCGACAAACTCCCGGACGAAGAGGTCGTGTACCTGGGCGACACCCGTCACACGCCCTACGGCCCCCGGCCGGTCGCGCAGGTGCGCACCTACACCCTCGCATGCCTCGACCAGTTGGCCTCCATGGGCGTCAAAGCACTCATCATCGCCTGCAACACAGCGACGGCCGCCGCCCTGGCTGACGCCCGCGAGCGCTACTGGGTGGACGCCGGCATCCCGGTCGTCGAGGTCATCACGCCCGCCGCGCGCCAAGCCGTGACAGCGACCAGGAACGGGCGCATCGGCGTGATCGGGACCCGGGCGACGATCCAGTCCGAGGCGTACTCCCATGTCCTGGCCGCGGTCCCCGGCTTGAGCCTCACCCAGCGCGAGTGCCCGCGTTTCGTGGAGTTCGTCGAGGCGGGGATCACCACCGGCGCGGAGCTCGAGGCCGTGGCCACGCAGTACCTGGCCCCCCTCAAGGAGGCGGGCGTGGACACCCTGGTCCTCGGCTGCACGCACTACCCCCTGCTCACGGGCGTGATAGGGCGCGTCATGGGAGAGGAGGTCGCCCTGGTGACCTCCTCCGAGGCGACTGCGAACTTGACCTACAACGAACTCGTCGACCGGGATCTGCTCCACGAGCCCCGGGGCGGCGCATCGCCGCGCCACCAGTTCTACTCGACCGGCGGGAGCGGGGACTTCGGGCGCCTCGCGCGGCGTTTCCTGGGCCCGGAGGTGTCATCAGTCCGCACGATGGACGTCGAGGGCGGAGCACTATGAGGCTCACGGTCGTCGGTGCGACAGGGTCGATGTCGGGTCCGGGCTCCCCGGCCTCGTGCTACTTGGTCCAGGCGGAGGGGCAGTGCCCCGTCTCCGGCCTGCTCAGGACCTTCTCCGTGCTCCTCGATCTGGGGCCGGGGTCCTTCGGCGCCCTGTGGCGGCACATGGACCCGTGCGGCATCGACGCCCTGTTCCTGTCCCACTGCCATGCGGACCACATGGGCGACATCATCTCCTTGCAGGTCCACCGCAAGTGGGGGCCGGCCAGGGATCTGGCGCCCCTGCTGCTGCTGGGGCCCGACGGCACCCTGGGCCGCGTGCGCCAGATCGAGGGCGCGGTGGGGCTGGAGGACTACTCCGGCGAGTTCGCCTTCGCCAGGGTCGATTCCGCGACCGTGGTCCGCGTGGGGCCGCTGCTGCTGCGCGCTTTCCCCGGCCAGCACTCCATCGAGTCGTACGGCGTCCGCGTGGAGGGGCCCAGCGAGGCCGACCCCGCCCGGACGGCCTCCCTGTTCTACACGGGGGACACCGACGAGTGCCCCTCCATCGTCAAGGGCGCGCGGGGCGTCGACCTGCTGCTGTCCGAAGTCGGTTTCACGGCCGCCGACCAGGTGCGCGGCATCCACATGGACGGCCTGCGCGCCGGGCGGGTGGCCGCCGAGGCGGGGGCGGGCGCCCTGGTCGCGACGCACATCCAGCCGTGGACCAGCCACGAACTGGTGCGCGCCGAGTTGGCGCGCACCTGGGACGGGCCCCTGAGCTTCGCCCGCGGGGGCGCCGTCTACGAGCTGTAGGGCGCGCCCTACTCGGTGAGGGTGGAGTCGTGGTGGCGCGTCCACTCCAACAGGTGCGCCGCGACGCGGGCGGCCGCCCCCGCCTCGTCCCACCCGTGGTTCTTGCGGCGCAGGAGGATCTGGCGCGTGCCCAGGGTCGGCAGTGGCGTGACGCGCATCCCCTCGAAGTTCGCCCCCGACAGGGCCATCGCGGGCAGGACGGTGGAGCCCACCCTTGCCCGCACGAGAGCGCGGGCGACGTCGTAGGTCGTGTACGTGTGCGGGGCCCAGTGCGTCGCGGGCAGTGCTTTCGTGATGCGGCGCATGACGTGGTCGCCCGTGGACCCGGGGGTGGTGCGCAGCCACGTGAGCTCGCCCAGGTCCGCGATGGAGCCGATGGCGGGGGCCGAATCGGGGGTGACCAGCACCCACGGCTCGTCGATGAAGGGGATGTCCGTGTAGCCGCGAGGCGCGATCCCGGGTTCCTCGTCGCGCTCGATCACCAGCAGGTCGAAGGCCCCTGTGCGCAGGCGCGCCATCCCGGGCTGTTCGTCGGTCTCCTCGATGCGCAGATCCACGCCCGGCAGGTTCCCGTCGAGGGTGGCCAGCGCCGGGATCAGCGTGGAGCGGATCACCGTGAGGAACGCCCCGATAGTGGCGGTCCCCGTCACCTGGCCGGTCAGGGGCCGCAGCGCCTTGAGCGTCTCGGCGATCTCGGTGCTGATGCGCTCCCCGCTGTCGGCCACGATCCGGCCCGCGGGGGTGAGGACCGCGCCCGCTGTCGTGCGCTCGACCAGTTTGAGGCCGACCTCGTCCTCGAGTTTCTGGATCTGCTGGGAAACGGCCGAGGGGGAGACCATGAGGATGTCGGCGGCGGCGACGATGCCCCCCTCGCGCCCGACGGCCATGAGGAAGGGGAGCCTGCGGGGGTCGATGTCCATATCCGTCCTTCTTTAAGCGATCCTTCATGATAACTATAGAACTATTCAATTGCGCTTGAGGGGTTGACGGGGCACCATTGTCGCCATGACAATCCCCTCTTTCGCGATCACACTTCTCGGCTGGCTCGGCGCCGCCGCTTCGATAGCGGCCTACTACCTGGTGTCCTCCAAGCGCTTCGCCCCCGACTCGTTGCGCTACCACTCACTCAACGTCACCTCGTGCGTGCTGCTCGCCACCGCGTGCGCCTCAACGGGGGCCTGGCCGTCGTTCCTGACGAACACGATCTTCATCGCCGTTGGCGCGCACATGATCTGGCGCGTGCGCGGCCGCCTCAAGAGCCGCGCCCTGCGGATCGCCCGGGCGTGCAGCCCGAGGCGGGCGCTGCGGGCCCTGCGCCCCGCACGGGCGCACTGACTGGGACGGGGCAGGCGAGCCGACCCACTGGGATGGGGGGCGCGGGGCGCGGGCAATG
>ERZ773038.2015-NODE-2015-length-10729-cov-2.276841_pt1 | contig 10729 bp, 8 predicted proteins | sample MGYA00511665_ERZ773038 | MGnify/ENA primary metagenome ERZ773038 (study PRJEB29015, sample SAMEA2737966) | human oral metagenome | biome: human oral; feature: human-associated habitat; material: dental | place: China | collected 2028 ... | reverse complement strand
AACCCCGAAGACGAAGACGAAGACGTACAACGAACCTCCGTGTTCCTCACTCGGTTGCTGTTCCTTCTGTACGGTGATGATGCGGGTCTATGGGAGCAGGACCTGTTCTACCGCTTCGTCCTAGACCACACCACAAGCGAAAACCTTGGCAGCCAGATCGACGCGCTGTTCGACGTCCTCAACACCCCAGAAAACAAGCGTCGGCGTGTTCCCGAAACACTGGCATCGTTCCCCTACGTCAACGGGTCACTCTTCGACAGAGCGGGAGAGACCCGCACGACAACCTTCTTCAGCCCCGAGATGCGCAACGCGCTTCTCGACGCCTGCAGGTTCCGCTGGACAGACATCTCTCCAGCCATCTTCGGCAGCCTTTTTCAACTCGTAAAGTCAAAGGAAGCACGCCGTAGTGATGGCGAGCACTACACATCTGAGAAGAACATCGTTAAGACCCTCGGACCACTGTTCCTAGACGAACTGCGCGCTGAAGCAAACCGTCTCATCGTAACGAAAACCGGCAGTCGCAGGAAACAACTTGAGAATCTGAAGAACTTCCGCGACAGCCTTTCCACACACGTATTTATGGATCCGGCTTGCGGAAGCGGGAACTTCCTGATCGTTGCTTACCGCGAACTACGCAAGATCGAAACAGACGTGATCGCCGCCATCCGCTCCCGTGAAGGTACTACCGACATGGCTCTAGACATCACCTGGGAGCAGAAGCTGTCCATCGGGCAGTTCTATGGCATTGAGTTAAACTGGTGGCCTGCCAAGATCGCAGAAACTGCGATGTTTCTCGTTGATCACCAAGCTAACCGCGAACTAGCTGATCGCGTAGGCCTGGCACCGGAACGCTTACCGATTACAATCACAGCCCACATCCACCACGGTGACGCTTTGGCCGCCAATTGGTTCCAAATAGTCCCGCAGGTTGATGGAAACACCTACGTGTTCGGTAACCCTCCTTTTGCAGGCCACAAAGAACGAGAATCCATGCAGACAAGCAACATGAAGCAGACCTGGGGAAAGCAGTACCATGGGTATCTTGATTATGTGACTAGCTGGTTTAAAAAAGCAGCTGACCTGCTAGACGGCCGCCGTGGAGAATTTGCTTTCGTGGCTACAAACTCGATTTCCCAAGGCGAACAGGTTCATCCACTCATTTCTTACCTTCGAGAAAAAGGCTGGCGAATCAAATTCGCGCATAGATCGTTCATATGGGACTCAGAAGCACCCGGGAAAGCAGCCGTCCATTGCGTGATTGAAGGCTTCACCAGGTCAGCAATTGCCAATCCACTCCTTTTCTCCTATGAAGAGGGGAAAGGAGAACCAGTTCGGTTGGAAGTCGCAAGAGCAATTAATGGATACCTGGTAGACGCTCCACCGATTGAAGTTAAAGCTAAAAACTCTCCTCCTCTATCCCCTGCATTACCAGTCGTTAATGCAGGATCCAACGTTGTTGATTGGGGGTTCCTGACGATTAAAAATACAAAGGAATACGAGGAGGTTTCCTCTGACAAGATAGCAGCGAGGTATCTACGCCCTTATATCGGGGGAAAAGAACTAATCAACAGAATTGATCGATGGATTTTGTATCTGCGCGAAGTTAAGCCAAACGATGTAAAACAGTCTCCACTTCTACAGGAAAGACTGGCGAATGTGAAAGCTAAGCGGGCCAAGAGTCCCGACAAGCCTACACGGGCATCCGCAGAATGGCCACATAGGTTCTTAGCGGACAGGCAGCCGACAACGGATTATGTCGGGATCCCACAGACTTTTTCTCAGGGTCGGAAGTACGCAACTGTCGAGCGACTCCCAGCTTCTGTTATCGCATCGATGAAGTTGTACACCTCGGAGGACAGTGATGGACTATTATTTGCTCTCATCTCTTCTTCAATGTTCATCATTTGGCAGAAGACCGTTGGAGGACGAATTAAATCTGATCCGAGCTTCTCAATTGTTTTGGTCTGGAACACTTTTCCAGTCCCGGAGCTAGACGAGCAGACTCGACAGCGGATTATCAGTGCAGGCAAACAGGTTCTCGCCGCGCGCGAGCTGCACCCTGAGCGATCGCTTGCCGAACACTATGCCCCGTTAACGATGGAACCAGCATTGATTAAAGCTCACAATGCGTTGGACAAGGAAGTTGATAAAGCCATGGGCGCGCCGCGCAAGCTCACCACTGAACGGCAGCGCCTAGAACTCTTGTTTGCGAACTATGCGCGCATGACTCAAGAGTGTTAGAATAAGAACTGCCTCGTGAGTTGAGTTAGTCAGTGATGCAGGGTTCGCATCCTTGCACATACTAGGTTTGTCAGCGGTTCTCCTGATTGCTCTGTGGATATTGGAAGGATAAGTCTCGTTCCTCATGACGAAGTTTTCCCAGAAAGAGAACAGGAAGGAGATTGGTTTGGTATGGAAACAACCAGTAACAACCGCAATCGTGCACTAGCGGCGATTGACAATGTAGGTGCTGGAGTAATCGGCAACTCACTGACAAACCTGAACTCGCGAGGCAAAGTTTTTTCAAACCTGTGCCACGGAGGGGTGAGCGGGACTTGGGGGCTCGCTCAACATCCCGCCCTGTCTTGCCTATGAATGGCATTGTGTGAGTATCAGGCAAATCAAGCTCACTGCTTGTTGGCACTGTTCGCGTGGTTGATCACGCCTTCGAGTGCGTCACTGGGATTCTCGTAGAGATGCATGTTAAGGGTTACGCGTTTCTGGCGCCCAATTCTTGCTTCCACTCCACCCCACAAGATTGTCGCTTGTAACGCTTTTAGGATTTCCAACCCCGTACTGCCGAGCAAGTGTGTGCGTATGGCGAATGCGAGTCTAAACGGTGGCGGGCGTGCGCCCCTGGACTTTGAGGAAAACTCGAAGTTGAAGAGGTTGGGTTCCCACTCTCTTGGGGTCGGTATGAGCTGAGGTCGCTGTGAAATAAGCATTGCCTCGTACTCCAGGTACCTTTGCCGCCACTGGAAGTGTCGGATATTCTGCGGTCCGCAGGGTAGCTCACTCCGCTGCTCGCTACGTAGCAAGCTAGCTTGAACTTCAAAAAAGTTGATGCATCAGGCGAGTGAAGCGCTAGGACGTATCCAACAACCCACCAGTCGTAGGTTCGAATCACCCCTGTCCCCGCTACGAGGACAGCCCCCTCAGTCTTCCGAAGAAGACTGAGGGGGCTTTGTCGTGTGTGGGGTATGTGTTACCAAAGTGTTGAGACAGGTTGTTACCAACCTCCTGACGGAACAAACACCCTTTTTCGTACCTGACGGTAGACGCATCGTAGGTAACAAAAACCTGCCTCCGTGCGTATGGGGCAGGTAATGCGAATGTTTCCTAAAGGCTAGATGACACCCTGGGCAAGCATGGCGTCGGCAACCTTCTTGAAGCCAGCGATGTTGGCACCGATCACGTAGTCACCGTCATGGCCGTATTCCTTGGCGGTTGCGGCACAGGTTTTGAAGATGTTGCTCATAATGTCGTGGAGGCGCTTGTCGGTGTAGTCGAAGCTCCAGGAGTCACGGCAGGCGTTTTGCTGCATTTCCAACGCGGAGGTAGCCACTCCACCAGCGTTGGCTGCCTTGCCGGGGCCGAAGTGGATGCCACGTTCGCGGTACACCTCAATGGCATCGGCGGTGGAAGGCATGTTGGCGCCCTCAGCAACGAACTTGCAGCCATTGTCAGCAAGGGTGCGAGCTGCGGCGCCATCGAGTTCGTTTTGGGTGGCGCAAGGCAGTGCGATGTCGCAGGGAAGCTCCCAGATGGAGCCTTCGGGGTGGTAGGTTGCACTTTCCACCTCGTCAGCATAGGTGGAGACGCGCTCACGGCGGACTTCTTTAACGTCCTTGAGTTTTGCAACGTCAACACCGTTGGGGGTGTGCACCCAGCCGGAGGAGTCAGAGAAGGCGATAACGGTTGCGCCGAGTTCCTGGGCTTTTTCGATGGCGTAGATGGCCACGTTGCCGGAGCCGGACACAATAACCTTTGAGCCTGTGAATTCAGCGCCGTGGGCCTTCAACATTTCGTTGGTGAAGTAGGCCAAGCCGTAACCAGTGGCTTCGGTGCGCACGAGGGAGCCACCCCAGGTTAGGCCCTTGCCGGTGAGCACACCGGATTCGTGCTTGTTGGCGAGGCGTCGGTACTGACCAAACAGGTAGCCGATTTCGCGGCCGCCGACGCCGATGTCACCGGCGGGCACGTCGCGGTATTCGCCGATGTGACGGTGCAGTTCAGTCATAAAGGACTGGCAGAAGCGCATGATTTCGGCATCGGACTTGCCCTTCGGGTCGAAGTCGGAGCCGCCCTTGCCGCCACCGATGGGCAGGCCGGTGAGGGAGTTTTTGAAGATCTGCTCGAAGCCCAGGAACTTGATGATGCCCAGGTTGACGCTGGGGTGGAAGCGCAGGCCGCCCTTGTAGGGGCCGAGCGCGGAGTTGAACTGGACACGGAAGCCGCGGTTGACCTGGACATCGCCGTTGTCGTCAACCCACGGAACGCGGAAGATCAACTGGCGTTCCGGTTCGCACAGACGCTGGATGAGACCGTAGTCGGCGTAGTGCGGGTCTTTGTTCAAGACAATTTTGAGGGAGTCGAGTACTTCTGCGACGGCCTGGTGAAATTCGGGTTCGCCAGCGTTGCGCTTCAGCAGCATGTCGTAGTAGCTGGACACCTGTTCATCAACGGACATGTTATTCTTCCAATCTCCTCGCACACCCACCGGGATGTTCCTGCGTGTGGCTAGGTTCAAAAAGCTCAGTTCAAAAAGCTCGGTTCAACAGTTTGGGGCCGATTTATATTTTTCGTTTCCTTCTTGCCTCATGCAAGTCAAGCAGGCCTGCGGGAACGCACGCATCGACACAGGTTTTCTGTCATTCACTAGTTTTTCGCTGGTGGGGCGCGCGTCATGTCACCCCAGTAGCAACGCTGTTATATCTATCACATAGTAGAAATATCCACCGGAGTGGGTCTGTCCGTGCCACCCAGCAGCTTGCGCGGGGCATCGAAAAGCATGACGTCCGGCATGGAATACCCCAGCGGGACGGGGGCACAGCGCACGCGGTCGCGGGAAACCGCACCAAGTTCTGAAAGCACCAGGTCAATCACCGTCGGGTTGTAAGTCATGAACATGTGTCCACCGTGGTTGTCGGGGCACACATCCTGCACCACAATGTTATCTACATCCGCGTTCTGACCAGCGTGAATAGCGGCGTTATGACCCTCCGGCATCATCTCATCAAACCGCGTGGAAATGGTCACGTGCCGAACACCAGGAACCGTTTCTGCTGGGGTGTTCAAGCGCTGGTTGAATTCCGAATCCGTCATCAGCTCGTTCAACGCGGGAGAGAGCAAACCAAAGCTCCCCACCACGTCGTGCAGCCACGGAAACGTTTGGGCCAGGTGCGCCAACCCATAGAAATTCCCTCCTCGCGTGGGCGATGCCAACCCAATCCACTTGTGGGTTTCCGCAGCATGGGCGGGGTCGCTGTGCATCCAGTAACGCGCCACCGTCGCACCCTGGGAAAACCCCACAAACACCACCGACTCCGCCCCGGAAGAACGCCGTGCCGCCGCAACGGTCTGGTCAAGCTGCTCGGCGGACTGCTCAATCGGCGCCCAGCCAAAACCCTTATCGGGTGCCGGCCCAGCACCGTAATCAAACCCGTACGTACACCATCCCGCCTGAGCGATAGCGGCTCCCAACTGCGAATAATCCGCGTACATGGTGGTGTCCGTGCCGTGTACCAACACCACCGCCTGCTTATGCTCTGGCGTGACCCGGCAATCTGGGTCATTCACCCCCTGCGGCACCACCGGCTGATCCTTATGCTCCACGCGGTACTTATACGCCTCAGCCAGCGTGTGGAACGCCGGCCCCTCCACCTGGCCTTGAACGTGACGCGGCTGGGCACGCACCAAGGGCGGCGACATTGGCATCACTACGGCAGACATGATCAGTAGTGCCACCAGAATTTTTGCAGTTGTCGTGCGCATGAGCATTGCGGTACCCCACTTAATTCATTGCAGGAAACTAACTACACACCGTCCAGCGTATCGTCACGTATCCTGAACACAACTTTCCCTCACCCCCACGCCCGAGGACCTCCTCCATGACCACAATTGTTATCGCACCGGACGCTTTCAAAGGAACCGCTACCACCCACGACGCCGCCGCTTACCTCGCCGAAGGCATCGCCGAGGCACTGCCCGATGCCGAGCTGGTGCTGGTGCCCATGGCCGACGGTGGCGAGGGCACTGCAAGCTGTTTCGACGGTACCCCCGTCACGCTTCCTACCACCGACGCGGCGGGCCGACTCACTGAAGCCACCTACATGTTCAACGACGGCGACGTGGCGGAAGCCTACATTGACGTCGCCGCAGCCAGTGGCCTGCCCGCCGTTGCCGACCATCCCGTACCCCTCACCGGCGACACCTACGGAACCGGCGTGCTTATTGCCGACGCCGTGACACGCGGCGCGCAACGCATCATTCTGGGCCTCGGAGGCACCGCCACCGTCGACGGCGGCACCGGGATACTTGTTGCACTGGGCGCAACTCCGCAGGATAAGGCCGGTCATCCGCTGCGACCAGGCGGAGGTTCACTCACCGAACTCGCGGGTTTTGACACTGCTCAACTCAACATTCCCGCCGCGGCCGTCGAATGGGTGCTACTCACCGACGTCACCAACCCCGCCACCGGCCCCGATGGCGCAGCAGCCGTGTTCGGGCCGCAAAAAGGCGCAACGCCGGAGGACATCACACTTCTCGACGCCGCGCTCGCCCAACTCTGCGACATCTGCGAGGTGGACCCCACCACCCCAGGCTTCGGTGCTGCTGGTGGGCTGCCCATCGGAATAACGTGGCTGTCCACACTTATGCATGGCAATCATTCCCACATTCATGTGCTGCCCGGCGCGCGCATGGTCGCCGAATCAGTGGGCCTCCCCGAGCTGATCCACTCCGCCGACCTGGTGGTCACGGGTGAGGGGAGGTTTGATAAGCAATCCACGCGCGGCAAGGTGGTGGGTACGGTGCTCGATATGGCCGTCGCCGCCGACGTCCCGCTGGTTGTTGTGGCCGGGTCATTCCAGGAAAATGTTGCTGGTCAGGGGGTAAGTATGGTGGAACTCTCCGATAATCCAGATGTGAAAACGCAGCTTGTTGAGGCCGGACGCCGGATCGCTGCGATGTTGCCTTAGCAATAGAAGTGGTGCGGTACGTGGGATCGGGGGCTGTCGGGGCGTCGATAAGTTATAAGGTAGTGGGTATGTCTGACCATCTCCACGCCCGCCCCACTCCGCTTGTGACCATGGCGGACGGCACTATCAAGCAGATCAACCCGTTCAGCGGAACCGAAGTGTGGACCGTGCCTGGCCGTGGCAACCGTCCGCTTTCGGTGCCTGCGGCGAACCCCCAGCCGCTGGGGCCCGATGCGCACACCGCGACCTGCGCGTTCTGTTCGGCAAACAAGCTGTCCACCCCGCCGGAGAAATCCCGCATGGTGCAGGACGCGCGCGGGACGTGGAGTATTCAACGCGGGCTGCTACCGGCTGAGTTAGACAACAGCGTCGCGGAATTTCGGCGCGTACCCAACCTGTTTGAAATCGTCTCCTACGACTACTGGCAGGCCAACTATGGTTTTGAGATGCACCCCGATGTGGCGGAGTTCATGGAGAAATACCTGAGCGATCCACAAGGCCGCGAACATGTGCTCACCATTGTGCGCACCAAACTCGCTGCTGCCGGTAAAGACAGTAGTGAACTCAGCGACAAGGAACTGCTGGACCAGGCGGGTGGTTTTTTCGCGGGTGGACACGATGTGATCATCGGTCGTAGGCACTACGTGGACGGCGCGGAATACGACAACCAACTGGCTTCCTCCGGGACACTCACCCCCGAGGAACATGAACAGTTCATCCGCTTTACCCTCGACTCGTTGGAAGACCTCTACGCCAAAAACCGCTATGTTCCGTACGTGGCGGTGTTCCAAAACTGGCTGAAACCCGCCGGCGCGTCCTTCGACCACCTGCACAAACAACTCGTCTCTATTGACGAACGCAGTGTCCAAGCCGACTTTGAAATCGAACGCCTTCGCGCTAACCCCAACATGTTCAACGAATGGGCCGTAGATTACGCCGGGTATCACAACCTCATCATCGCCGAAAACGACCATGCTGTTTGCTTCGCCGGGTTCGGGCACCGCTACCCCACCCTGGAGGTCTACTCCAAGTCCGCCGCAGCCGAACCGTGGCTGCACACGGCCGAGGAAATTCGCGCCATGAGCGATCTCATCCACGCCTGCCACGCCGCCGCTGGACCCGACGTACCCTGCAATGAGGAATGGCACCACAAGCCCATCGACCTGGACATTCCCATGCCCTGGCGCGTCATGATTAAATGGCGCGTTTCGACGCTCGCGGGATTTGAGGGAGGTACGAAAATCTACCTGAACACCGTCTCCCCCTTTGACATTCGCGACCGCATGGTCAGCCAGTTCTACGCGCTGCGTGACGAAGGAGCCATCTCCCCCAACATTCGCATAGCCACCGAATGCCGCGTTGACCGCAACAGCCTGAAATACAATCCCGTGCTGAGGTGAGTGGCATGGTTAAGGACGCAGCCGACAACACGGTGGATGGTCGTCGGTCCCGGCGAGCTAAAACCGACGACAAACTCGCAGCGACCGTGCGGGAACAGCTCAACGACATCGGCTTTTCCGCCATGACCATCGAAGGCGTGTGTGCGGCCAGCGGCGTGGCCAAAACAACCGTGTACCGCCGGTGGAAATCCAAGGCAGAAATGGTTTTTGAGCTAGTTCTTCATGGAGCTGAGGATGAGTTTCCTGACACAGGATCTTTGGCTGGCGACGTTCGCGCACTGGCCGAGATGACCGTGAATTTCACCGCCAGCGACATGTCCCAGAAAGTCCTTCCTGGGTTTTTGGATGCCGTCGCGGCTGACCCCGAGATGCGTCAACGACTCCGCGATGCCTTTGTCACTCCCACCACCGAGCACATCGCGGCAATAATTGACCGCGCCAGCGCGCGAGGCGAACTCACACCGGACACCGTGGTGGATGTTGCTGTGCTCCACGCCGCGTTGTTGGGTATCCCCTACGCATCCGTGCACATGCTGGGAGAGACTGACACTGAGGTGCTAACTAACCAGTTGGCTGAGCACATGCTGCGCTCGCTGGGAGTCGGCTAAGAGAGCTGCTTATAGGGGTCAGGCAGGCACAGGGGCTTGCACACCCGAGCAGATATAGCTACGCTACGTAGCGTAACTATTTATGGCCTATGGAAGGACACTCTCAAGCCATGCGCGCAGCACAATTCACCTCCTACAACGGACCGCAGGCACTCCACCTCGGCGACATCACCACACCGAACATCACCCCACGACAAGTCCTCGTCAGGGTTGCCGGCTCAAGCGTCAACCAGATGGACGTTCTGGAACAGGAAGGAAAAATGAAGCTCTTCACCGGACGCTCCTTCCCCATCGGCACCGGCGTGGACTTTGCTGGAACCATCAGCGCCGTCGGGGCGCACGTCAGCGGATATAAGGTTGGCGACCGCGTGTGGGGCTACGTCGGGTTCCGACGCCCCGGCACCAGCCTCGCCGCCGCCGACTACATCGCCGTCTCCCCACATTGCCTCTCCCCAGCGCCTACCACCATTCCTCTGGTCGAAGCAGCCGCCCTCCCTTTGGCTGGACTCGCCGCACTCAAAGGGTTCGCTGGGCTAAAAGCTGGTGAAAAAGTACTGGTAATCGGCGGCAACGGCGGCGTGGGGTCAACCGCCATCCAGGTTGCCCTGGCATTGGGTGCCGAGGTTGATGCAGTGACAGGGGCTGAAGAGGGCGTCGCAAAGCACGTAGGTGCAGGGCAAACCTTCAACTACCACATCACCCCACCCAGCTCGATCCCTGGCAGGTACAGCTTCATCTTGGACACTGCGGGCATCAACCTTCTGCCCTACCGTGCGCTGCTGGCACCCGGCGGGCGCTTTACGACGGTCGCGCCTGCCGTGATGGATGTGCTCCGGTCGCTGGTGAGGCGCGGGCCGCGCATTCGGATCGTCTCTGCTGGTGCCAACCCCACAGGGCTAGCGTGGCTGGCGCAGAAAGTTGATTCAGGTGAGATTCGGCCCGTGATCGGCGGCATCTATCCTGCGGAACAAGTACGGGACGCCTACCGTGCCTACAGTGCCGCAGAATCCGCGCACGGAAAACTGGTTATATCGTGGGAGGATTAAGCGGCTGCCGTGGCTGCTTTGCGGGTAATAAATCGCCGATTTTGAATGTGCGGCCAATTGCCAGGGCACATAAGGCACTCACAATAGTCGCCGCCAGCATTACGACATACGGGTACATCTGCGTCAAATCTGTGCCGGTGGCTTCTATAGAAATATTCACCACAGCATGAATAGCCGTAGCAATCAGGACTCTGTGCGTCCACGAACCTGTCCACAGTGCGGCCATAATGACGTCCAACAACACTGCGGAGGCCACAAACAAAATCACCGGAAGAACGCCTACGTCGAAATACTGAAGGTGGCACAAACCAAAGAACACACCGTTAATAACCACACTTGGCCACGGACCCAACTTCGCCGCCAACGCTCGATACATGATGCCACGGAAACCTACCTCCTCACACCACGAGCCAAATATAAAACCAATACACACGGCAGCAACTGCTATAGGTTTAGGCCAGTCATGGACAACAAAC
>ERZ773038.2012-NODE-2012-length-10741-cov-4.273068_pt1 | contig 10741 bp, 8 predicted proteins | sample MGYA00511665_ERZ773038 | MGnify/ENA primary metagenome ERZ773038 (study PRJEB29015, sample SAMEA2737966) | human oral metagenome | biome: human oral; feature: human-associated habitat; material: dental | place: China | collected 2028 ... | reverse complement strand
CTGCGTTCGTTTTAGCGTCGCAGAAACTCGCTTCGCTCGTTTTCAGACGACCCCACAATGACTTAGGGCGGCAACAAACGAATAATAGACAAATCCTGTTACCATATTTTTGACAGTTTTTCTTTAACTTTAGTCTCCATTTCTGCACTCAAATGGCGACCCAATATTTTGCCGAAATCCTCTTCAGGCGTATAGTTCACCAGCTCAGGGGCTTTGACGACATCTCTAGCGACACTATATACGCTGCCGAAATCATCAATCAATCCTACTTCTTTAGCCTCCGAACCAGTATAGATACGGCCGCTGAAAACATCAGAATACTGCTGATCTTTCAAACGCTTTCCGCGTCCGAGTTTAACCGATTTAATAAATTCCTTATGGATATCGGTCAGCATTTTTTCCCAAATCTGAGTTTGTGCGGGCGTTTCAGGAGAAAACGGATCGCCCATACCTTTATTGCTGCCCGCGATTTTCAGACGACGTTTGATACCGATTTTATCCATCAGCCCCGTCGCATCAAACCCCCCGCCAATCACACCGATACTGCCGACCACGCTGGACGGGTCCGCATAAATCTTATCGGCCGCCGCCGCAATGTAATAACAGCCCGATGCACACATATCTTCCGCCACCACATACACAGGAATGTCTTTATGCTCCGATTTCATACGGCGGATTTCGTTAAACGCAATATTGGAAACCACAGGCGATCCGCCCGGACTATTGGCGCGGATGATAATCGCTTTAGCATTGGGATTATTGTAAACCGCCTCCATACCGGTGCGCAGCATCTCAACCTGATCATCAAGTTCATTGCCGATTTCACCTTTCAAATCTATCACTGCCGTATGTTCCCCACTGCTTTGCACTGCATCGGTATCGTCTCCAAACAGTGACGCAATAAACATGAGAAATAAAATCACACCGATAACACGCCAAATATTGCGCCAAATACGTGCGCTACGCTGCTCTTTATAAGAAGCCAGCAATACTTCGCGCAATACTTCGCGCTCCCAAAACGAGCCGGAATGAGATGAGGGATTATTCCCCTCACGAGAATAAGGTTCCTGCATGATCGGTACTTTCATTGTTCAAATTTTGACACTCGGAACCACAATTCAGGTAGCTCCAACATTTTAGAGGATGTCTCCTATCCAATAACCCCGCATTCTACCGTCCTAAAAGATAAAATTTCAATCATCAGCAAATATTTGAACAAAGTTTTCATTTTATAACGAAATTTTTGGTTTCCTCATTAGAGGGAATCCAAAGAAAACAGCGTCAAAAAATGATATGGGATATTATGTGCAGCGATAAAAGCTTGAAGGAAGATTTATGATAACTATTTTGAGTAATCGGGCTATTCCTATCATAATGCTGCTTTGTTCCGCAAAAAATACCGATGCCGTCGATATAAACATTAAAAGCGCAGACGCCTATTCCGGAAAACGCTTTTTTCAAAACATCCGTAGGAGTGTAGCAAGCGTAGATTGGGGCGGAAATCCAACATCTATCAAGGTCGTCTGAAATTTTCAGACGACCTCTTTGCCAATAGCAGTCGTCCTGTTCAATTGTTCATATGGTTTTGATACACCGCCATCACAAACCTGCCGACCACATTCTCTAGGTAAAGAATTGATTGTTTTATTCCCTAAAAGCGCAAGCAGACTATGAAAATGCAAAAAACGTCAGGAAAATGCAGAAACCAGCCCCAGATGATTTAAATAACTTACTTGTCTATTTAAGGACTAAAATGACCAATCAAGTTAAATATGATCGCAATAAAGACCGCCAGGGATTGTTTAAAGAAGATTTTTTTAAAACCAGTTATTCTGAAAATCTACAACTGCTGCAAGAGTGGATAGAAGAAAGTAAGAGTGACTCAACTATTCCTTCAGATGCACTGCCTCAACAACTTTATCTAACAATGCTTACCGAATACACCGCAGGATTTCCGATAGAAGAAATCAAGCAACGTATGGAGCAGATAGTTTATTACTGTAAGCAATGCCTGGATATACACAGGCAATACGGGCAGGAGGAAGACATTATGTTTATTTGGGGACCGGAGGAGTGGGCGGGAGAAGAGCAACCCAACATTATCGGACTTTGCCTATTGTTCGAACGGATGGATTGGCTGGAAACCATTAAAGACGGCCTCAATCCCTATAACGATGACGAAATGTATTACGATCCATCATTCAGGGCTTTGATAAATATGGCACTACCCACGAAATTTGATCCCAGCGCCAAATTTGCCAAAGGCGGACACAACTTCCGCAAACCCCTGCTGCAAGCCATCATGGCGGAAAGCAAGGAAGAATCCCTGAAATACCTCAACACCTACCTCACCGGTTGGTACGAAGGCAACCGAAAAATCGGTAATCTCCTGATTGACACACATTTGAACCAAGATCCCGAATATGGGGGCTATATCGGCTACTGGAGCTTTGAATCCGCCGCAGTCGCCTATTTAAAAGACTTGGACGACACCTCCCTGCGGCAGTATCTGTACTATCCTAAAGATATGGTGGACTGGGCGCGGGAGCAGAAGCTTAAGCACGAGTAGGAGCAATACGGCAAGGGTGGATTGATATGAAGAAAATCGTTTTATTATTCTTTATTTATAGTAGTTTCGCTATGGCAGAACAAAATATTTTTCCTGTTCATGAAGTGCAAAATTTGTTGGGTTATGGGCAGTTAGAGTTTTTAAAGCCAAATAAAAAAAATATTTTTATGCGCTATACAATGAAAAATAAAGGAATAAAAACATATTCCTTACAAGATGGCTGTTATCAAAAAGATAAAGTAGATAATTGTGTATCTGAAATGGTTTATCTGGAATCTTCGCCTGATGGCAAGTATTCGATATTTATGCATATAGAAGGAGGCATGGTAGAGGATTTGGAAGAAAATTCTTCGCATTACCATGAAACTAATAATATTTTGATTTTAAATCATAAAAGCGGGTGCTTGGTTATGGCGCCTTCTAAATACTACGTTAATTGGAAAGGAAAACATACCTTAAGTGATGGGGATGGGGATAGAGATATTGATTTAAATAAATATTTTAGAGGAATACCTATATTTTATAGAAATAATAAATTGGATGCGGAAAATTATTATGGCGTAGATAATGTAAATAGTTGCCGTAAATTTCAATTGTAAAAATTACCTTCTTATTGGTGCTATCCAGCAAGCGTAGATTGAATTGAAAGTCTGTTATTGAGGTCGCCTGAAAAATTGAGGATTTTTATTTTCAGACGACCCTTCGTCAAGTGGATACAGATTCAAGAGATAAACCAATCCGTAGCGTAGGCTTCGCCCACGACCTTCTGCCCAAACATCCGAATCAAATTATTTATGTTCATTCGTGGGCAAAGCCCACGCTACGGCTGCTAAAAATATAGTGGATTAACTTTAAACCAGTACGGCGTTGCCTCGCCTTGCCGTACTATCTGTACTGTCTGCGGCTTCGTCGCCTTGTCCTGATTTAAATTTAATTCACTATAAGTGGGGCACAATATAAAAAACAGAGGTCGTCTGAAAACCCGAAATGCGGTTTTCAGACGACCTTTTTCTTACTCCTTATTGTAATTCGCGAACCTTATTGGCCGTAATAAGCTTTGGTCAGGATTTCTTCCATGTCGGCGACCAATGCGAGGCGCGGGTTGGCGGGGGTGCATTGGTCTTCGAAGGACAGCATTGCCAGTTCTTTGCGGCCGTCGATGAAGGTTTTTTCGTCTATGCCTTGTTCTTTGAAAGACATTTTGATGCCGACGTTGACCGCCAGTTCATGACAGGCGCGGGCGAAGGATTCTACGCCTTCGGCAGGGGTGGCGCACGGCAGGCCTAAGGTACGGGCGATTTCCTGATATTTCAGGTCGGCTTTGTAGTAGTTGTACTTCGGCCAAGTGGCGGTTTTCTGCGGGCGCGTGCCGTTGTAGCGGATGACGTGCGGCAGCAGGATGGCGTTGGCGCGGCCGTGCGGAACGTGGTATTTGCCGCCGATTTTGTGCGCCATCGAGTGGTTGATGCCGAGGAATGCGTTGGAGAACGCCATGCCTGCGATGGTGGAAGCGTTGTGCATGTGTTCGCGCGCTTCGGGGTCGGACGCGCCGTGTTTGTAGGAGCGTTCGAGGTATTGGAACACGAGCTTGATGGCTTGCAGGGCGAGGCCGTCGGTAAAGTCGTTGGCGAGCACGGAAACGTATGCTTCTACGGCGTGGGTCAGTACGTCCAGACCGGTGTCGGCGGTTACGCCGGCGGGGACGGTCATGGTAAACGCGGGATCGACGATGGCGATGGTCGGGGTCAGCGAGTAGTCGGCGATGGGGTATTTTTTGTCGCCGTCGCTGATGACGGTAAACGGCGTGACTTCGGAGCCGGTGCCCGATGTGGTTGGGATGCCGATGAATTTGGCTTTGCGGCCCAACTCGGGGAAGCGGAAGGCGCGTTTGCGGATGTCCATGAATTTTTGGACGAGGTCTTCAAAATCGACTTGGGGCTGTTCGTAGAAGAGCCACATGGCTTTTGCCGCGTCCATCGGCGAGCCGCCGCCCAGCGCGATGATGGTGTCGGGCTGGAAGCTGCGCATCAAATCGGTGCCTTTATAGACGGTTTGGACGCTCGGATCAGCTTCGACGTCGGTGAAAAGCTGGATGGTTACTTTGTTTTTGCGTTGGTGGAGCTGGTGGGTCACTTTATCGACGAAGCCCAAATCGACCATCGAACGGTCGGTCACAATCATGACTTTTTCACAGTCTTTCATGTCTTGCAGGTATTGGATGGAATCGCGCTCGAAATAGATTTTGGCGGGTACTTTGAACCATTGCATGTTGTTTCTCCGACGGCCTACTTTTTTGATGTTTAACAGGTTGACTGCGCTGACGTTGCCGCCGACGGAGTTTTTGCCGTAAGAGCCGCAGCCCAAGGTCAGGGACGGCAGGAAGGCGTTGTAAACGTCGCCGATGCCGCCGAAGGTGGAGGGCGAGTTCCAAATCACGCGCAGGGCTTTGACGCGGGTGCCGAAGGTTTTTGCCAATTCATGGTCGGCGGTATGGATGGCGGCGGAGTGTCCCAAGCCGTCGAAGGCGACCATTTGTTCGGCAAACTGCAAGCCTTGTTCGGTGGAATCTGCTTTGAGCATTGCCAGTACGGGCGAGAGTTTTTCGCGGGTCAGCGGCTCGTTAGGGCCGACTTCGCGGCATTCGGCGATGATGATGTTGGTTTTTTCAGGGACTTTAAACCCAGCCTGTTCGGCAATCCACGCCGCCGGTTTGCCCACAACGGCGGAATTGAGTTTCGCGCCGCCGCAGTTGGCGCAGTTTGCCGTAACGCCGAAGATGAAGTCTTCGAGCATGGCTTTTTCTTTTTTGTTGGCGAAGTACACGCCGTAGGATTTGAACTCTTCGACCAGCTCTTTATAAATCTCTTTGTCGGCGATGACGGCTTGTTCGCTGGCGCAAATCATGCCGTTGTCGAACGCTTTGGACATCACGATGTCGTGTGCCGCCTGCTGGATGTTTGCCGTTTTTTCGACATAGGCAGGCACGTTGCCCGCCCCGACGCCGAGCGCGGGTTTGCCGCAGGAATAAGCGGCTTCCACCATCGCATTGCCGCCGGTCGCCAAAATCGTCGCCACGCCCGGATGTTTCATCAGCGCGGAAGTGCCTTCCATAGACGGTTTTTCAATCCACTGGATACAGTTTTCCGGCGCGCCGGCGGCAATCGCGGCATCGCGCACGATTTGGGCGGCGTGGGCGGAACACTGCTGGGCGGAAGGGTGGAACGAGAAAATAATCGGATTGCGGGTTTTCAGCGCAATCAGGGATTTGAAAATGGTGGTGGAAGTCGGATTGGTGGTCGGCACGATACCGCAGACGACCCCGACCGGATCGGCGATTTCGGTAATGCCGGTTACATCGTCTTCGCTGATGACGCCCACGGTTTTCAAATCGCGCAGGCGGCGCACGACGTTTTCGCAGGCAAACAGGTTTTTGGTCGCCTTATCTTCAAATACACCGCGTCCCGTTTCTTCGACCGCGTGCATGGCGAGTACACCATGTTTGTCCAGCGCGGCAATGGAGGCTTTGGCAACGATATAATCAATCTGCTCCTGATTCAGCTTGCGAAACTCGTCCAACGAGCGCAAACCCTTTTCAACCAAACTGTTGACCTCGGCGATGGCGGGGCTGACGACATTGTCGGCTGATGCGTTCATGGTGTATCTCCTTGATATAAGGTGGCAATAAAGACGATAAATTTTCACTACGATTACTATAAGTAATTTTGTTACATTTCTCTTTGACTTACATCACAAACCATGCATGCTGTTTTCAGACGACCTCTTTCAGGATTTTTCTGTTTTTAATACATTGAAATAAAATCATTTTAACGAGTTTGATAAAAGAGGCTGCCGAGTCTTCCCCCTTTGCCATATTGCTATTGTTTTGCCCGCCGCAATTCATATGGAAACGAAATTCGTTGGATTTTGTATCAAAATTACAAATGAATCAGACAAAGCTAAATAAAGAAAAAAGGAAAAAGGTCGTCTGAAACCTTGAAGTCAAAGTTTCAGACGACCTTTTAATGATTGGAAGAAAAATCCGTCTAGTCAATCGAATAGCCGCGAAGGTATTGCGTGCGTTCGCGCGTCATGCGGGTGTCGCATTGGAGCTTGAGGTATTCGGCATGAGCAGGGCTGTCAGCCTGGGCGGCAGCCTGTTGGCAGTTTTGAATCTTGTTCTGAATCCAAGCACGCTGCTCGGCGAGCAGTTCTTTTTGGACAGTATGCTCCATCCCGTCCCATACCCCTTGGATTTCAGAATCTGCATTACGGTTTTGACGGCGTGCATTGTCCAGATCGTTTTGCGAGAAGGACGGCTCTTCGCGTTTCGCTTCTGTATCAGGATGCAGGATTTCGGTTTCCAATCCTGCTGCCTGCGGCACGCCCGATGCTTGGCTGGCGGCATTGTTTTCCAGAATATCTTCCGGAGAAACGACAGGCGGCTCATCGTGTTTGCCTTTTAACAACTTCATAGCATCTTCTTTGCTGACTGCCTTGCCGTCAATCATCACAATACTTTTGACACCGTAGGGCAGCAGCAGCGAGGACAGCGTGCGCGCCGTCATGGAGACAGTGTTGTCTTCCAAAACGGCGTTGCCGTCTTTATCAGGCGTATAACGTACGGAAGTTGAAAGCGTATTGTCGGCAAATTTCAAATTGCTGCCTGTCAGCTTTTGTTCCAGTATTTCGGCTAAAGTCGTTTCGCTGTAAATCAAAGGGCTATTGGTTTCCGCCGCATTAAGGACATCGGCAGGAACTCGGATGCTTAAATCCGCACCGCATATGGTTTTGTTGTCTTCATCAATTTGTTGGGCATTGTTTAAGCCGATTTCCAGTTCGGAACCGGCAGCAATGACTTTGTCCGCATCGACGAATTGGCGGCTGTCGTTGCGGGCGAATGCGCGCGCTTCCTGGCGGATAATGTTTTGGATTTGTGTTTTGATGCTTTGGATGGCGGCGGGATGATTGCATTCCAAAGCCTGCTTGGGCTCATCCTTGCCGCACGCGGCCAATATCAGGACGAGCGGCAAAGCCAGCAGTTTTTTGTTCATAAATATCTCCTTGATGCGGTTGCAGACCAGACCGGACTGCTTTTCAGACGACCATCATAACAAAAGCACTTGCAGCAAGTAAATGTTGCAAGTGCTTTTTCAACGAAACGTTATAAATGCTTACTTATTTGGTAATGACATTTACAAAACCGGAAAGGATTGCTGCGTTAATCAAGTCCACGAAGAACGCGCCGACCATAGGCACAATCAAGAAGGCTTTGTGCGAAGGACCGAAGGTCTGAGTGATGGACTGCATATTGGCAACGGCGGTCGGCGTTGCGCCCAAGCCGAAGCCGCAGTGTCCTGCCGCCAAAACCGCCGCATCGTAGTCGCGTCCCATAAAAACGTAGGTGGCGAATGTCGCGTACAGAATCATCACGACGGTTTGTACGGCGAGAATGATGGTTACAGGACCCGCCAGACCGGTCAGTTCCCACAATTTCAGGTTCAAAAGCGCCATTGCAAGGAAAAGCGACAGGGAGGCATTGCCGAATACGTCGATGGCGCGGTCGAACATATTGACTTTAAACGCAGAAGTCAGAATGTTGCGGATGACGACACCGGCAAACAGACACCATACGAATTTCGGCAAGTCATACAGATATTCTTTGTCGAAGCCGTCCACAATTTCGGCAAATGCCAAACACGCTGCAAACATGGCAAGCGTTTCGACGGCGGATTCGGCGGTAATCAGGCGGGTGCGCTTCGCTTGTTCGAACACGTCGTCGGCATGTTCGTCTGAATTTGCCTTTTGTCCGCTTTGCTCGATGGGCTTGCGTCCCATTTTGTTGATCAGACGGCGCGCAACCGGACCGCCGATCAGGCCGCCGAATACCAAACCGAACGTGGCGGAAGCCATACCCAATCCGGTAGCGCCGACCAAGCCGAATTTGTTTTCAAAGTCAGGTCCCCATGCGCCTGCGGTACCGTGTCCGCCGGTCAGGGTAATCGAGCCGGTAATCAGACCGATAAGCGGATCCAGTCCTAAAACCTTCGCCAAGCCGACGCCGACAAAGTTCTGCACGATGATAAATACCCCTACGACGGCGGTGAAAATCACCAACGGCAGACCGCCCGCTTTCAGGCGGGAAAAGTCCGCGCTCAAACCGATAGAAGTGAAGAAAATCAGCATGAATGCATCTTGCAGCGGTTTTTCAAATTTGAAGCTCACGCCGTAGGCTTGATGCAGTGCAAACAGGACAATCGCAGCAATCAAGCCGCCTGCCACAGGCTCGGGAATGTTGAAATCGCGCAGGAATTTGACTTTGTTTACCAAAACCTTACCAATCAACAAAACCAATGTGGCGGCAATCAACGTGTAGTAACTGTTAAATTCCCATTCCATAATTGTTTTACCTCTCAAAATCTCAAAAATGTTTTTCTTAAATCCGCCTTGCGGAATCAAACTGTTGGATATTAGGGGATGGGTTAAAGATTGTCAAAGAATAGTTAGGATTTCAGGCATTTTTATACGGAATACCAAGCAAATAAATGAAATATTTTTTTAATCATGGCATTACTTTTGACTACTTATTGATTGTTTGTGAATGGTTTATAGGTGTCAATTAAACATTGTTGACAATATATAAATCGGTTTCTAGAAAAACGTCGTTATCAAAAACAGTACTTTCTTAGTGTTCAGACGACCTTTGGCACACGTCTGTCCATCATTGCCAGGATGATACAGAAAAGTTAATATCCGTTAAATTATGGCAATCGCTGTCATACATAACAACTTACAAAGGAGCAAACTATGAACTTTCTGACTGCCGTCAGCCGGCAAATGACCCGATTCACCGCACTGATTATCGTCCTTGCCTCTATCGTCGCCTTTATCGAACCCGCTACCTTTTCATGGGTGAAAGGCGACACGCAAGTCGTCGTACTCGGCATCATTATGCTTGGCATGGGCATGACTTTGGGCAAAGAAGACTATCAAATTTTGGCTAAACGCCCGCTCGATATTTTCATCGGCGCAGTTGCCCAATACACCATTATGCCGCTGCTCGCCATCGGTATCGCCAAAGCCTTCAACCTTTCGCCCGGATTGACGCTGGGTTTGGTTTTGGTCGGTACTTGCCCTGGCGGGGTTTCGTCCAACATCATGAGTTTCCTTGCCAAAGGCGATGTTGCCTTCTCAGTCGGCATGACCACCGTCTCTACCGTCCTCGCCCCCGTTATGACGCCGCTGTGGATGACTTACCTCGTGGGACAAACCGTCGAAATGGACGGCTGGGGCATGTTCAAGTTTATGTTGCTCGTCACCCTGTTGCCTGTCGTTATCGGCTCTGCCGCCAATATGTTGCTGCACAAAAAACACTGGTTTGAAGATGTCCGCGCCATTATGCCCGCCGTTGCCGTTGCCGCCTTTGCCTGCATTGTCGGCGGTGTTGCCGCCGTCCACGGCCACCGTTTTGCCGAATCTGCCTTAGTTATGGTGCTCGCCATTGCCGCACACAATATCGGCGGCTACATCCTCGGCTATTACAGCGGCGCGCTAACCGGTATGAACACCGCCAAAAAACGTACCATCGCTATCGAAGTCGGCGTACAAAACGCCGGTCTCGCCACGGGTCTGAGCGCCAAATTCTTCCCGGGTAACGCCGAATCCGCCGTCGCCACCGCCGTCGCCTGCGTCTGGCACTCCGTATCGGGAACCGTCTTGGGCAACTTATTCGCTTGGTGGGATAGGCGTAAGCAATAAGCTGCGGTGGTAATTGAGACAATAAGAAGGTCGTCTGAAAAACAGGGTAGGGTTTCCCAACCTTGCTTTTCAGACGACCTTTAGATTTTCATATTGCCGTGGATTCAGATCTTTCAATCTCTATTGGTGCAGCCCGATGGTTTGGACACCAGGTTCAAAATTTTCAGCTTAATTAGGGTATTTCCACTGAACCGGCAATTTTGCTTTTCAGACGACCTTTTTTACTCTTCTCTTTTTAAAAGTGCGAAGCCTTCCACTTTGTTTCTCGGGCGCGCGCCCTGCCAGATTTTCGTCCAGCCCGGCGGCGCGTCGGTATTTTTAGGCTGCTGCACCAGACGGTAGCGGCAGGCAGCGTCGTCGATATGGAGTGTCAAGTCGCTGTATTGCGCCCAAGCGATGCGGGCGCGGTGGTCTTCG
>ERZ773038.2011-NODE-2011-length-10743-cov-7.267216_pt1 | contig 10743 bp, 5 predicted proteins | sample MGYA00511665_ERZ773038 | MGnify/ENA primary metagenome ERZ773038 (study PRJEB29015, sample SAMEA2737966) | human oral metagenome | biome: human oral; feature: human-associated habitat; material: dental | place: China | collected 2028 ... | reverse complement strand
TGGAACGGGCGCTGGGCGCCATTGCGGGGCTGTCGTCCATCTCGTCGTCCAGCAGCACCGGCACCACCGAGGTGCGGCTCTTCTTCGACATTGACCGCGACCTGAACGAAGCCTCGCGCGAGGTGCAGGCGGCCATCAACAGTGTCATCGACCAGCTGCCGCCCGGCATGCCCGGACGGCCCACCTTCCGCAAGCTCAATTCCTCCACGTCGCCCATCCTGGCGCTGGCGCTGTCGTCGGCCACGCTTCCGCCCAGCCAGCTCTACGACCTGGCTGACAACATCGTGCTGCAGAAGATCTCGCGCGTGCAGGGGGTGGGCGAGGTCTCGCTGGGCGGCGCATCGCTGCCAGCTGTGCGCATCCGTTTCGAGCCCAGCGCGCTGGCTGCCCTGGGCATGTCGCTGGAGGATGCACGCCAGGTGGTGGTGGCCGCCAGCGCCGAGGCGCCCGAGGGTTTTCTGGAAGATGAAGGCAACCGCTGGCTGGTGGCCACCGGTCGCAAGCTGAAGAACGCGGCCGACTTCTCGGACCTGGTGCTGCGCTGGAAGAACGGTCAGGCCGTGCGGCTCTCGGACGTGGCCGAGGTAAGCGATTCGGTGGAGAACCGCTACAGCAGCGGTTTCCACAACCATCAGCCCGCCATCATTGCGCTCGTCACCCGTCAGCCCGATGCCAACGTGGTGGCCACCATCGATGCCATCAAGGCCACGCTGCCGCAGCTGCAGGCCATCCTGCCGCCGCAGGCCAGCCTCACCGTGGTGATGGACCGTTCGCTGGGCATCCGCGGCAGTCTGGCCGAGGCGCAATGGACGCTGGTGTTCTCGTGCCTGATCGTGGCGGCGGTGGTGTGGCTCTTCGTGGCACGGCTTCGCACCGCGCTCATTCCGGTAGCAGTGATTCCGGTCTCGCTGATTGGCACCTTTGCCGTCATCTGGCTGGCGGGCTTCTCGCTCAACAACCTCAGCATCATGGCGCTGGTGGTGGCCGCCGGCCTGGTGGTCGATGACGCCATCGTCGTGCTGGAGAACATCACCCGCCACACCGAGCGGGGGCTGTCACCTTACCGGGCGGCGATGCGCGGGGCGGGCGAGGTGAGCTTCACGCTGCTGGCGCTGAACGTGGCGCTGGTGGTGGTGTTCGTGGCCGTGCTGTTCATGGGCGGCATCATCGAGCGGCTGTTCCGCGAGTTCTCGCTCACGCTGGCGGCGGCCATCGTCATCTCGCTGGTCGTGTCCATCAGCCTGACGCCCGCGCTGTGCGCGCATGTTCTGCCGCGGGAAAGGCGGCAAAAGGCAGCTGAACAGGGCGCTGCACAGGCCGTCGCCTTGTCGGGGAGCATGCGTGATTCGACCCACGATGCAGGGCAGGGGACGCCGGGATCGGAGTCCGTGCAGGATGACGCTAACACGGCCCGCGTCCCATGGCATCGGCGCCTGCTTGGGCTTCATGCCAGCTATTTCCATCATCTGCAGGCAGCCTATGAGCAGTCGCTGGCCCGGATGCTGCGCCACGCCTGGTATGGGATCGTGGTCCTGGCGGGATTGATCGCTGCCAGCGTCTGGCTGTTTGCCAACCTGCCACGCTCGGATCTGCCCGAGCAGGACACGGGCGTGATCGGCGCCTTCATCCGGGGCGACGACGGTTTCTCCTTCCAGATCATGCAGCCGCGCATCGAGCGCTACCGCCGCTGGATCCTGTCCGATCCGGCCGTGCAGGACGTGGCCGGCATCAGCGGTGGCAGTGGCGGGCTCACCAACGCCCGCCTGGTCATCACCCTCAAGCCGCTGGCTGAACGCAAGGTGTCGGCGCGCCAGGTCATCGACCGCCTGCGCCGCAGCGCACCGCAGATGGCGGGCACCATGTTCTTCGGTCGTGTGGAGCAGGACCTGCAGCTGTCGCCCCCGAAGTTCGGGGACGATGCCGATCACGTGATCGTGCTGAAGTCGGGTGACCGGGATCTGCTGCAGACCTGGAACCAGCGGCTGGGCGTGGCGCTGTCGAAGCGCCCCGAGCTGGAGAACGTCAGCTACAGTCTGGGAGAGGACACTCGCCAGATCGTGCTGGACATCGACCGCAACACGGCCAGCCGACTGGGCGTGCAGCTGACCGATATCTCGGCGGCGCTCAGCAATTCATTCGCGCAGCGCCAGGTGGCCACGCTGTACCAGGACCGCAACCAGTACCGGGTGGTGATGGAGGTTTCCGAGCGCTTCACCGAGAACCCGCTGGCGCTGGATCGCGTGCAGATCATCACCAGCGAGGGCAAGTCGGTGGCGCTGGCCGAGGTGGCCCGCTGGCACTTCGGCATGGTGCAGGACCGCGAGCGACACGTCGACCAGTTCTCGGCCGCCACCATCAGCTTCTCGGTGGCGGCTGACGTGACTGACGCCGCGGCCCTGGCGGCCGTGCGTGACGTGATCGACGCCGAGCGCATGCCGGTCACTGTCATTGCCGACATCGATGGCGACGATGGCCGACCCAAGTCACTGGTCAAGGCCGACGGCCAGGGCTGGCTGATCCTGGGGGTGGTGCTGGCCGTCTACCTGGTGCTGGGCATCCTGTACGAGAACCTGCTGCATCCGATCACCGTGCTCTCCACCATTCCCTCGGCGGGCGTGGGGGCGCTGCTGGCGCTGTGGGCCAGCAACACGCCGTTCAGTCTCATTGCGCTGCTGGGGCTCTTCCTGCTCATCGGCGTGGTGATGAAGAACGGCATCCTGATGATCGACGTGGCGCTGAAGAAGCAGCTCCACGAAGGACTGGCCCCGCAGGTGGCCATCCTGCAGGCCGCCGGCCAGCGCCTGCGCCCGATCCTGATGACCAACGTGGCCGCACTGGCCGGTGCCATTCCGCTGGCCATGGGCCTGGGCGATGGCGGCGAGCTGCGCCGCCCGATGGGGCTCGTCATCATCGGCGGCCTGGCCGTCAGCCAGCTCATCACCCTCTATACCACGCCGGCGCTGTACCTGCTGCTGGAGCGGTTGCAGCAATGGCTGCGGCGGGGCCGGCGCTAGAATGACGTCCCCCTTCCTCCTTGACTGAATCATTCGCTCCCGGAGCATCATCCGCATGGACACCCTGCTGAGAATCGTCCGCTTCACCAACAAGACCTTCGCCCTGTGGGTGCTGCTGTTCGGCGCCCTGGGCTTCGTGTTTCCAAGCCTTTTCCTGGATCTGCGCAGCTGGATTCCCTACCTGCTGGCTGCCGTCATGCTGGGCATGGGCCTGACGCTGTCGGTGAAGGATTTTGCCGGCGTGCTGCGCTATCCGAAAGCCGTGCTGGTGGGCGTGTGCGCCCAGTTCCTCATCATGCCCGCCCTGGCCTGGGGGCTGTGCAAGGTCTTTGACCTGCCGCCCGATCTGGCCGTGGGCGTCATTCTGGTGGGGGCCTGTCCGGGGGGTACCGCATCCAACGTCATGACCTATCTGGCCCGTGGCAACACGGCGCTGTCGGTGGCCTGCACCACGGTGGCCACGCTGCTGGCGCCGCTGCTCACCCCGCTGGTGTTCTGGCTGTTTGCCTCGCAGTGGCTGCAGGTGGATGCCTCGGGCATGTTCCTGTCGGTCGTGCAGGTGGTGCTGCTGCCCATCATCGTGGGTCTCATCATCAAGGCCATCCTGGGCCATCGCATCGACCACGTGGCCGAGACCATGCCGCTCATCTCGGTCATTGCCATCGTGCTGATCGTCGGTGCCGTCGTGGCGGGCAGCAAGGACCGCATCATCGATTCGGGCCTGCTGATCTTCGGCGTGGTGGTGCTGCACAATGGTTTGGGCTACCTGGGCGGGCTGCTGGCGGCGCGTCTGTTCCGGCTGCCGTTCTACGATGGCAAGGCCCTTGCCATCGAGGTCGGCATGCAGAACTCCGGCCTGGGCGCCACGCTGGCCGGCCTGCACTTTGCCAGCGCGCCCATCGTCGCCGTGCCCAGCGCCGTCTTCAGCTTCTGGCACAACGTCTCGGGCCCCATCCTGGCCACCTGGTTTGCCAGCCGCCCCAACGGCAACGAGGGTACGGAAGAAGCGGGCGGGAAGGGCGCCTGACCGGGCTTCACGGCCGGGCTTTCATGCTGGAAAGGCTGGTCGTCCTGACACGGTTCCGGCCGGTTCGCCATCGCATCGGTCAGCCCTGCGGCTTCCGGACGGTCTGATGCGCGGTCGGACGGTCTGACCTGCTGTCGGCCGGTCCGGCAGGCGATTCCCCGCTGCAAAAAAGGGGGAATATCCGCCACAACCGCACCCGGACTATTGCTGGCGTCGTAAACTGGGGCGGCACCCGTGCTTCACCCTTTCTCCACCTTCCCTGGCTTGCTTTCATGCCTGACATGACCGCTCGGACCCCGATGACCGTGACGACCCTCTTTCGCCGCACCACGCTGGCGACCAGCCTGCTGCTGGCGCTGGCTGGCTGCAGCGTGATGACCCCCTACAAGGTGCCTGCCTCGGCGCTGGAAGCACCGCTGGAGCAGAACAGCGGCTGGCATCTGGCGTCCAGTACCGAACGTGAGGCCGCTGCACACCAGGCGCAGGCCGGCCATGCCGGTGCCGTTGGTCAGAAGACGGGGACGGCCGACAAGGCTGAGCCCCGGGGCAAGGATGTCAGCGCAGCGGGAGCGCCGTCCGGTGGCACGGCGGGGGATGCCGGCCGCCAGCCCGACGACCGCATTGCCGTCGTCAGCCTGATCGATGGCGCCGCCTTCCAGGATCCGGTGCTGCAAGGGCTGCTGCAGCGCATGCAGACCGGGAACCTGTCGATGGTGCAGGCCCAGGCTCGCCTGCGCCAGGCCCAAGCCGCGCTCTCGGGGGCCGGTGCCTCACGCCTGCCCCAGGTCAGCGTCAATGCCCAGGCCGGGCGCCAGGGTAGCAAGGGCAGCACAACGGGTAACAGATCCGGCAGCACGGGCAGTTCCAGCGCCCTCAACGCCCTGGGGCTGGACGAGCAAACCCTGTCCCAGCTGAGCGGCAACAGCACCGGCGCCACCAACAACGTTCAGGCCGGCACCACCATCAGCTGGGCCCCGGACCTGTGGGGCAAGGTCTCGGCCCAGGTCGAATCGGGCCGTGCCGCCGTGCAGGCGGCCGAGGCCAACCGCCGCGCTGCCGAGCTTCAGGCCCAGGTCAGTCTCATCCAGGCCTACTGGCGCATGCGTCTGGCCGAAGCGCAGCTCATCCTGCAGGCCCGCTCCGAAGCGACCTCCGAGCGTTCGCTGCAGCTCACCCGCAATCAGTACCAGGCCGGTCTGGTGACGCGGGCCGATGTGGTGCAGGCCGAGACCAGCCTGCAGTCGGTCGTCACCCAGCGCCATGCCCTGGAACGCAGCCGTGACACCGAACGTCACGCCATTGCCGTGCTGCTGGGCCTGCCGCCCTCGTCCCTGAGCGCCGCCGATCTGGCGCCCACCGCCATGGCCAACACGGTTCCGGGCGGCAAGGATGCCTCGGCGCCACCCGTCATGCTGCCGGCCGTGCCCGCCATTCCCGAGACGCTCTCCATCGACCTGCTGCGTCGTCGCCCCGATGTGCGCGTGGCCGAACGCCAGGTGGCGGCTGCCAATGCCGACGTGGGCGTGGCCCGCGGCGCCTGGCTGCCCGATCTGACGCTCAGCACCACCGGCACCCTCAGCTCGGCCACCGTGGCCAATCTGCTGTCATCGCCGTTGCGTTCCTGGTCGGTGGGGGCCCAGCTGGCCCAGACCCTGTTTGACGGCGGTACCCGCAGTGCCGCCCTGAAGACCCAGGAAGCGGCCTATGACGAGAAGGTGGCGGCCTACCGCCTGCAGGTGCTCACCGCCCTGCAGGAGATCGAGGACGGCCTGTTGTCTCGCCGCACGCTGGCCAGCCAGGAAACCGACCAGCAGCGTCTGGTGTCGCTGGCGCAGGAAGCCGAGCGCGTGGTGCGCAACCGCTACCAGGGCGGGGTGGTGAACTACGCCGAGCTGGCCTCTGCCGAGAGCACGAGCCTCAGTGCGCAAAGCCAGCTGCTGTCGGTGCAGGCTGACCGGCTGAACAACTACATCACCCTGCTGGCGGCCGTGGGGGGGTCTTGGCAGCTGCCGTGATCAGCGCCGGCTGGCCTCCAGCAGCTCGGCCGCATGGGCCCGGGTCGTGCCGGTGATCTTCTTGCCGCCCAGCATCCGGGCGATCTCTTCCTGCCGGGCGGCTTCATCCAGTCGTTCCACACGGCTGGATACCGAGTTCGTCGAGCGCGTCTTCAGCACCTTCAGGTGATGGTCGGCGCGTGCCGCCACCTGCGGCAGGTGCGTCACGCACAGGACCTGTGAATCGGCTGCCAGCCGCTGCATCAGCTCGCCAATGACGGCCGCCACCGCGCCGCCCACACCGGTGTCGGCCTCGTCGAAGATCAGGATCGAGACCGGGGCCGAGCGCGCCGCCAGCACCGCAATGGCCAGCCCGATGCGGGAGAGCTCCCCGCCCGAGGCCACCCGGGCGATGGGGCGGGGCGTGGCGCCCTCGTGGGCGGCAATCTGGAACTCCACCGCGTCGATGCCCGACGGTCCGGGCGTGGCCGGCGTGCAGGCAATCAGCAGTCGGGTGCCCGGCATGCCCAGACGCTCGATCTGCTCGGTGACTTCGCCGGCCAGGCGCTCGGCCGTCTTCTTGCGGGCCGCCGACACCTTCTCGGCCAGCTTGCGGTAGGCGGCCTCGGCCTCTGCGCTGGCGGCTTCCAGTTTCTCGATGTCGACCGCCGCGCCCAGCTGTTCCAGCTCGGCCTGCAGGCCCTCCAGGTGCGAGGCCAGATCCTGCGGCTGCAGGCGCAGCTTGCGGGCCGTGTTGAAGAGCGCTGCCACCCGCTGCTCCACCTCGGCAAAGCGTTCCGGATCCAGGTCCACCCGGTCGGCGTAGGCGGCCAGCTCGCTGGCGGCCTCGTCGATCTGGATGACGGCGGAGTCCACCAGCTCGGCGGCATTCTTCAGGGAAGGGTCGATCTCGGCCAGGGCGCGCAGGCGCCCCTGCAGGCTGCCCAGGCGGCCGGCAATGGCGTCCTCGTCGCGCTCCAGCGCATTGGCCAGCGCATCCGCCCCGGCCAGCAGGTCATGAGCATGCGCCAGCCGCTGCTGCTCGGCCGACAGGGCTTCCCATTCGCCCGGCGCCAGCCGAAGCTGCGTCAGCTCGTCGATCTCCCATTGCAGCCGCTCGATGCGGATGGCCTCCTCGCGTGAGCCGCTGCGTGCCGTCTCCAGCGCCCTGGATGCCTGCTGCCAACGCTGCCAGCCCTGGGCCAGGTCGGCCAGCAGTCGTTCCTGCCCGGCCAGCCGGTCCAGCAGCTCGCGCTGGGCACCGGGGCGCAGCAGGTGCTGCGATTCATGCTGGCCATGGATGTCCACCAGCTGCTCGCCCAGCTCACGCAGTCGGGCGATGGTGCTGGGGTGGCCATTGATCTGCGCGCGCGAGCGGCCGTCCTTCTCGACGATGCGGCGCAGCAGCAGCTGGCCCGGATCGCCGGCCAGGTCGTGTTCGGCCAGCCAGGCAGCCAGCGTGTCATCAATGCCGAAGAGCGCCGAGATGTCGGCCCGCTCGGCCCCCTCACGCACCAGCGTCGCGTCACCGCGCCCGCCCAGCACCAGGCCCATCGCATCCAGCAGGATGGACTTGCCGGCCCCGGTCTCGCCGGTCAGCACCGTGAAGCCCGGCCCGAATTCGATCTCGGCCGATTCGACGATCACGAAATCCCTGAGTCGCAACCATTGCAGCATGATGGAAAGCCTCTCGTCCTGGAAAGCGCTTCGTATGAACTTCGTATGGAAACTGTCAGCCCCGACGCGGTTCCAGCCCCGGGATCTCGTGCCAGTTGAGCTTGGTGCGCAGCGTGGCGTAGTAGCTGTAGCCGGGCGGATGCAGGAAGCGGCTGGAATCGGCCGAACGGTGCAGCACCACCCGGTCGCCCAGCTGCAGGGATGCAAAGGACTGCATGTCGCAGTTGAGCCGGGCGTTCCGTCCGTGGCGGATGGTCAGTTCCACCTCGCACTGGTCGGGCAGGATGATGGGGCGTGCCGACAGTGACTGGGGCGCCACCGGCGCCAGCACGAAGCCGTGCAGCGACGGGTGCATCAGCGGCCCGCCCACCGACAGCGCGTAGGCGGTGGAGCCCGTGGGCGTGGCCACGATCAGGCCGTCGGCGCGCGGGCTGTACATGTAAAGCCCGTTGACGCTCACCTCGATCTCGATCAGCCCGGTGTGCGAGCTGCGGCTGATCACCACGTCATTGAGCGCCCGGGCGTGAAAGAGCGCCTTGCCGTCCCGCCAGATATTCGCTTCGAGCAGCGACCGTTCCTCGATCTCGTAGTGGCCGTTCAGGATCTCGTCCAGCCCCTTCTGCCAGTCCGACATCGGGATGTCGGTGATGAAGCCCAGCCGCCCCCGGTTGATGCCGACGATGGGCACCTTCAGCGGGGCCAGCGCGCGGGCCACCCCCAGCATGGTGCCGTCGCCCCCCACCACCACGGCCAGATCGGCCTGGCGACCCAGTGACTGCACCAGCCGCATGTTGCGGCTGATCTCGGTCAGCACCGTGATGCCGCGCTGGGTCAGCCAGTCGGCAATTTCCTCGAGGATGCGCTCACGCAGCCCGTCGGATTGCGGGCGACCGAACAGCGCGATGGTCTTGAAAGGGGCAGTCATGCGGCGGATTGAACCATAATTCCGGATAATTGCGTCATGGTCATTGACTCCTGCCGGGTCATCCCGGGTAAGCCGAATGGATGAACGCGCCCGAATCCTGCTCAAGTCCCTCATCGAACACTACATCGTCGACGGCCAGCCCGTGGGCTCGCGCACGCTGTCGCAGTACTCGCGCCTGGACCTGTCGCCGGCCACCATCCGCAACGTCATGGCCAATCTGGAAGAGCATGGCCTGATTGCCCACCGCCACACGTCCAGCGGTCGTGTGCCCACTCCGCGTGGCTACCGGCTGTTCGTCGACTCGCTGCTCACCGTCCAGCCCCTGGAAGCCGGCGAGGCCAGCCAGATGCAGGGCGCCCTGGTGGCCCAGGAGCCCCGCCAGGTCCTGGCCAAGGCCGCCGGGCTGCTCTCGGAGCTTTCGTCCTTTGCCGGTGTGGTCTCCACCCAGCGCGGCAGCGGCACCTTCCGGCACATCGAGTTCCTGCGGCTCTCGGCCCGGCGCGTGCTGCTCATCCTGGTGTCGCCCGAGGGCGACGTGCACAACCGCATGCTGCAGCTTGACCGCGACTACACGCCATCCACCCTCAACGAGGCGGCCAACTACATCAATGCCCATTACGCCGGCATCGATTTCGATGAGATCAAGCGCCGCCTGGGCACCGAGCTGGCCGAGCTACGCCGTGACATCAGCGCCCTGATGCAGCGCGCTGTCGATGCCGGCCGCGAGGCCGTGGAAGACGACAGCGACAAGATGCTCATTGCCGGCAGCAGCAACTTCGTCGGCATCCCCGACTTCGCCGATGACATGGCACGCCTGAAGCAGCTCTTCAGCCTCTTCGAGCAGCGCACCGACCTGCTGCAGCTGATGGATGCCTCGGCCCGCGCCAGCGGCGTGCAGATCTATATTGGCGGCGAATCCGAGCTGGTGCCGATGGAGGAACTGTCCATCGTCATTGCGCCCTACAAGGCCGACGGCAAGGTGGTGGGCACCCTGGGCGTCATCGGCCCCACCCGCATGGCCTACCAGCGGATGATCCCCATGGTGGACATCACGGCGCGGCTGGTGTCGTCGGCGCTGGATGCGGGGCGAATGGACTAGACGGCTCATACATCGTGACTATCAACTAAACCCAGAGCATAAATATTTAAGTTACGGCCTTTATAAACGCTCCGCCATTCATGGAACACGATAGCAACACACACTTAAAAACAACACAATTATCAAGAAGCCTGGAATAAACTACGTGCACTCGCCCAAAATACGATCACAGAAAACCAATTCACCGAAAATGAAAAACGAACAAAACCTAAAAATAGCAGATAACGATCACCCAACAAAAAAAGAACAAGAAGAAGTATTTAACTTGCTAACGAAAAATGCATTCGACTTCCTTGAAACGGGAATCATGGAATTTGACGATAATCCAAAATACTCAATTGTCCATTTTTCAACCGCTATCGAAATGTTTCTCAAGGCACGCCTTGCACATCAGGACTGGAAGCTATTATTTTCAAACCAAGATAAAGCTGACTGGAACAAATTCAAAACAGGCGACTTTCATGCAATAAACACAGAAGAGGCAAATAAAATAATCAAGACAACAGAACCGAACAACAAATTAATTATCGATGCACATATAAGCTTCAGATCTCTATCAAACCACAGAAATAAGATAATCCACTTCTATCACCATGGACTCGAGTCAAGCCAAGAAACAAAAGAAAAAATCATATCGGAGTATTGTAACTCCTGGATCAGCCTTCGAGCCCTACTCACAAAGCAGTGGGAAAGAGCGTTCGCGAAATTTAAAAGAGATATTAAATCGGCAGACTGCCTTATAAAGCAAAAGAGAAATTACTGGGAGCAATCGGGGTGGTTTCATCTTGGCGACAAGTTTAACAGGATTAAACACGAAATAGAGAGCAAAGACCCTGAAGAATGCCCGGCATGCGGCTACGGCTCACTAATCCATGATTCAGCCATGCTTTCTAAATTTGGGCTTGGAATCCGCACATGCGCCGTCTGTGACTACCAGAAACGTATCTTGGATTCCTTTGATGCCCATTGCCCAGAATGCGGAGAAAGTCCATTGATTCCACACCACG
>ERZ773038.2008-NODE-2008-length-10745-cov-6.564827_pt1 | contig 10745 bp, 7 predicted proteins | sample MGYA00511665_ERZ773038 | MGnify/ENA primary metagenome ERZ773038 (study PRJEB29015, sample SAMEA2737966) | human oral metagenome | biome: human oral; feature: human-associated habitat; material: dental | place: China | collected 2028 ... | reverse complement strand
CCCGCCGTGAACGCGGTCGTGATCGATCATCCCGCCCGCCCCGTCGAGCCCGCCGTCCCGTACCCGTGCGCCGGCGTGACTTATGCTGCGGGTACCGCGACGACCCCGGCAATGCTCCCGCTGTGCGGTCCCCGGGGAGCCCGCGAAGGAGACCCGATGAGCCGCCACAAGCGTCTGTCCACCATCCTGGGCATCGTCGTCGAGGAGGGCAGCGTCCACATCGACGACATTATCAAGCGACTCGACGTCTCGGCCGCCACGGCGCGGCGGGATCTCGATCTTCTGGCCCAGCAGCAGCTCATCACCCGCACCCGCGGAGGCGCCTGCGCCAACCCGATCTCCTCTCAGCTCCCACTGCGCTACCGCACGACCCGCATGGGGCGCCAGAAGGCCCGTATCGCCCGCGCGGCCGCCCAGATGGTGCGCCCCGGCGACGTCATCGCTCTCAACGGCGGGACGACGACGACGGAAGTCGCCCGGGAGGTCGCGCTCCTGCCGAACCCGACCGCCCCGGAGGATCCCGTGACGGTCGTGACTAACGCCGTCAACATCGCCAGCGAGCTGACCGTGCGCCAAACGGTTCGTGTGGTCGTCACCGGAGGTGTGACCCGAGCCCGCTCCTACGAGCTGACCGGCCCGCTGGCCGACCTGATCCTCCCCCGGATCTCGGTGGGGACCGTCTTCCTGGGCGTCGAGGGACTCGACCGCACCGGCGCCTACGCGTCCCACGAGGGCGAAGCGGCCGTGGGCGCCGCATTCGTCAGGGCCGCGCGCCGTACCGTCGTCGTCGCGGACCGCACCAAGCTCGCCGGACCCGCCTTCGCCCTGATCTGCGAGAGGGCCGATATCGATCTGCTCATCACCGACGAGGACGCCCGCTCCTCCGATGTCGCCGCCATGCGCGAGGCGGGGATCGACGTCCGCCTGGTGTGACGCCCTCCCGCATGAGGCGACGCGCAGGATGTCGGAGATTCGGGGATACGGCGGGGTCGTCTCAGGGGCGCACGTGACCGGCGCCCTCGACGATCCACTTGGTCGTTGTCAGAGCGGCCGGCCCCATGGGCCCGCGGGCGTGAAGCTTCTGGGTGGAGATACCCAGTTCCGCCCCCAGACCCAGCTGACCGCCGTCGGTGAAGCGCGTCGAGGCGTTGACCATGACGACGGCGGAGTCGACCGCCTCCGTGAAACGATTCATAGCTGTGACGTCCCGGGTGAGAATCGCCTCGGTGTGCCCGGTCGACCACCGGGAGATGTGATCGACGGCTTCCTCCAGATCCGCCACGACCCGCACGGCCAGGTCAAGGCTGCCGTACTCGGTGGCCCAGTCCTCGTCGGTGGCCGCGACCAGCAGCTCCCCGCGACCGGCCCGCCCCGCTGAATCACGCAGCACGGTCTCGGCGGCGGCGTCCACGTGGAGGACGACGCCCTCATCCCACAGCGCCGCCGCGACGGCGGGCAGAAGGCGTTCGGCGATGTCGCGGTGCACCAGCAGGGTCTCGGCGGCGTTGCACACGCCCACGCGCTGAGTCTTGGCGTTGACGACGAGCGGCACGGCCGCCTCGAGGTCGGCCGAGGCGTCGGCGTAGACGTGGCAGTTGCCCGACCCGGTCTCGATGACGGGCACCGCCGATTCCTCCACGACCGTCTCGATGAGTCCGGCGCCACCGCGCGGGACGAGCACATCGATCAAGCCCCGAGCCCGCATGAGCGCCGTGGCGCCCGCCCTTCCGGCGGCGTCCACACTCGTCACCAGATCCGCGGGCAGACCGACGCTCTCCAGGGCGTCCCGCAGGATGCCGACAAGAGTGGCGTTGGTCCGCTGCGCGGCGCTTCCGCCGCGCAGCACGACCGCATTGCCGGACTTCAGGGCCAAAGCGGCCACGTCGACGGTGACGTTGGGGCGGGCCTCGTAGATCATGCCGATCACGCCCACGGGCACGCGCACACGGCGCACCTTCAACCCGTTGGGGAGAGTCCGGCCGTCGACGATCTGGCCGACCGGATCGGGCAGGCCGGCGACCTCGCGCAGGGAGGCGGCGACGGCGGCGACGCGCCCGACGGTGAGGGTCAATCGGTCGACCAGCCCCTCCCTCATGCCCGCCCGACGAGCGCGCTCCACGTCGACGGAGTTGGCGGCCAGAATCGTCTGCGTGCCGGCCAGCAGCCCGTCGGCCATGGCGTGCAGCCCGGCGTCCTTGAGCTCGCGGCGCACGCCTGAGGCGGCGCGCTGCGCCAGACGGGCGGAGCGCGCCGTGCGGGTGACCGACTCGACCGCGTCCTGCTGGGGCGAGGGGCTGATGGAGACGTCCATGACCGCACCATACGGGACCGCCCCGGTTCAGGTGACCCCGGCCGACCGGGCTGTGAGGGCCAGGCGAGGGCCACTGGATGATCCGCCCTCCGATCCGCCGGCGTCCACAGGTACCGTTTCGGGGAAAGACACGATATGCTGCCTGGCGCGAGGGCGCCCGGCCGTACCGCCCATGGCTTGAGCATCCGCACCGCTCGCCGTGGGGCGACACCACCACCACCCGCGGCGCGGGCGCCCTCGCCTCTCCCCTCCGACGAGGCCGTCGTCCGGTCTCTTCTCCGGCCTCTTCGTCGTCGCCCGTGATCGTCTCGACGTTATATAATTCTCCCGGTCAATGGTCGGGCAGGGGAGCAGGTACCGTCGATGAGGATCACGCACCTGGAGGCGAGCAACTGGCGCAACTTCAAAAGCGTGGAGTTCGACGTCGGGGAGCGTCTGTTCATCGTCGGCCCGAATGCGGCCGGCAAGTCGAACCTGCTCGATATCTTCCGCTTCCTGTCGGATATCGCCGCATCGGGCGGTGGGCTCTCATCGGCCATCGAACGCCGCGGCGGGCTCAAGAAAGTTCGGAGCCTGTTCGCACGGAACTACGCCGGGGGACGCCTCATCATCGATGTCACCCTGCAGGAGGCAGAGACCACGTGGAGGTACCAGCTCGCTGTACGGGGCGAGAAGGGCGGACGAAACCGTCCGATCGTGGACACGGAGCTCGTGGAACGCAACGGCCGGACCATTCTGTCGCGGCCGGACTCCCAGGACGATGCGGATCCTGAGAGGCTCACGCAGACTCACCTGGAGCAGATCGCGGCAAACCATGAGTTCCGTCCCATCGCCGCGCACCTGTCGAAGGTTCAGTACTTCCATCTCGTCCCCCAGATCATCCGTGATCCTGCACGAACCACCCCCACTCATCACGATCCTTACGGCAGCGATTTCATCACCCAGATGAACAGCACGCCCATGATCACACGCAACGCCTGGCTCAGACGCATGCAGGAGGCGCTCCAGGCCGCCGTTCCGGGCTTCGAGTCGCTGGCCATCGAGACGGACCCCGCCGGCAAGCCGCACCTGATCGCCGGATACAGGAACTGGCGCGCGACGCCATCCAAGCAGAACGAGTCGGACTTCTCCGACGGAACACTGCGTCTCATCGGTCTGCTGTGGTCGATCATCAAGGCGCCGGCGAGCCCGGGCGTCCTCCTTCTGGAAGAGCCCGAGCTCTCCCTCAACAATGCGATCGTGAAGATCCTGCCCTCAGTCCTGGCCCAGGTGCGCAGGTCCTCCGATCTTCAGATCGTGCTGTCCACCCACGCCCCCGAGATCCTCAACGACGAGGGCATCAGCCCTGACGAGGTCCTCGTCCTGCGGGTCACGGACGACGGGTCGACGGCCGATCTCCTCTCGAGCCTGCCCGAAGTCGCGGACCTCGAGCTCGGGCTCGCCACCTCCGACGTCGTCGACGGACTCATCGCCCCGGACGACCTCACCGGGCTGATGACCGCCGCCCGGAGCCGTCGATGAGCCCGAGCCCTTATGTCTCGGTCGCGGTGGAGGGGCAATCCGATACGGGCATGGTCGAATCCTTACTCAATTACGTTGGGCTCGCACTCAGCCGTCCTTGCGTGGTCAAACGCGGGGCATCCAATCTCGACAAGATGATTCCGAAGCTCAGCCGCGCCCCGATCGAGGCGCCATGGATCGTCTTCCGAGACTCCGATAATCGGTGTCCAGTCGAGTTGAAGAAGGAACTCATCGGTTCCGATCGCGGCAACGGATTCGAGCTGCGCCTGGCCTGCTCCATGACTGAGGCCTGGATTCTGGCAGACGCAAACGGGTTCGCCGAGTTCTTCAGAGTCAGCAGGAAGAAGCTCCCCGCAGCACCCGATGATCTTCAGCACGCCAAAAATGAGCTTCTCCGTCTGTGCCAGCATTCCAGGTCCACCACCATCCAGAAGGAAATGGTGCGCGCTGACGGGAGCACCGGACCACTCTACGTCAATCGAGTCATCAATTTCTGCCGCGGGCACTGGGACGTGGCCAGAGCGTGCGAGCGCAGCCCCAGCCTCACTCGCGCGGTGGCACGGTTGACGACCATGCGCGCCAAACTCGTCTCGACCCCGTCCGCGTCCTGAGGGCGGCGCACCCTGCTCGCAACGGCGGAACGCACGCATCAGATGCGCTCGCCCGCCGTACGCGGCAACTCGGCGAGGTCGTCGCGGTGAACCACCGGGGCGACATGGTCGAGCGGATCGGCGGAACCGTCCCGGCGCGCCCGCAGGTCCTCTTCGAGCTCGCCCGATGCGTAACGGCAGATGCCGCGGGCCATGACGCCCGCGGGGCCCACGAGCTCGACGACCGCCCCGGACTCGAAGTCCCCGTTCACGCCCGTCACGCCCGGCAGGAGAAGGGACTTCTTGCCCACTGTGATCGCCCGCTGCGCACCGGCGTCGATCACGATGCGTCCTTCGGGAACGGAGGCGTGCGCCATCCACAGCCGACGGCTGGGACGGTGCGGGCCGGTCGGGGCGAACCAGGTGCCCAGGTCGACGGGCACTTCCCGCTCCCCCAGCAGACGGGGAGCGTCGTCGGCCGATGCGATGACGGCGGCCGTTCCGGAGGCGCAGGCGATCGTCGCCGCCTGAAGCTTGGTGCGCATGCCGCCCGTGCCGAGTGTGCTCGCACGCCCGGTGACGTCGACGTCGGCGAGCTCGTCCGGCGCGCCGACGTAGCGCACGGGCTTGGCCCCGGGAGTGCCCGGTCTGGCCGTCCACACGCCGTCGACGTCGGTGAGCAGCACGAGCACATCAGCCGTCACCAGGTGGGCCGCCAGCGCGGCCAGCCGGTCGTTGTCGCCGAGGTTGAACTCGGCGGTCGCCACGGCGTCGTTCTCGTTGACGATAGGGACCGCTCCCATCGACAGCAGCGCGCCGAAGGTGGCCCGCACGGTCCGGTAGTGGCTGCGCACCGCCACATCCTGGGCGGTGAGCAGGACCTGGGCCGTCACCACCCCGTAGGCGCTCATCGCAGTCTGCCAGCGCGAGACCAGGTGCCCCTGACCGACCGAGGCGGCCGCCTGCAGCAGGCGCAGCTCGCCCGGGCGCCCGGTCATGCCCAGGGGGATCAGCCCTGCGGCCACAGCGCCCGAGGACACGAGAACCACGTCGTGACCGCGTCGTCGCAGCCCGGCGACGAGGCCCGCGATGATATCGATGCGGTTGAGGTCCAGTCCCCCGTCCGAACGGGTCAGAGAGGACGAGCCGACCTTGAGCACCACGCGAGCGTTGTCGGCCAGACTCGTGGGCCGGAGCCCGGCCGTGCTCATGCGTCATCCCGGCCGAGCCGGTCGGCGACGTCGGTCCACAAACCTTCGGCGGCCTCGTCGCGCAGCTCCTGGCGTGCAGCCTCCTTGGCGTCCATGAGCGCATGGTACTGAGCTCGGCGCTCGGCGCTGGTGCGACGGTGAGGTCTGTCGACCCGCGGGTCGGTGCCTCGCGCCCCGAGAAGCTCGGCGCCGGCCGACACGGTCGGCTCCCATGTGAACATCACCCCGCCGTCGACTGACCCGATGAGGACGGAGTCCCCGGCGTGCGCACCGGCGGCGACCAGTTCGTCCTCGACCCCGCCGGCCGCCAAACGATCAGCCAGGTAACCGACGGCCTCATCATTGGCGAAGTCTGTCTGACGCACCCAGCGCTCGGGCCCGTCCCCGCGAACCTGGTAGACATCCCCCTCGCCGGGGTGATGAATGAGACGCACCGTCGCCGCTGCCCTCCTGCCCCGGCCGGCGACGGCGGCCGGACGGATGACAGGTCGGGAGGCCTCGACGACCGCCCGCGAGGCCCGGGCGTTCACCCGCGCTCGTTCCACGAGTTCGGCCAGAGCGAAGGACAGGGTCCGCAGACCGGTGTGGGCGACGGCCGAGACCTCGAAGACGGGCAGAGCGCGGGAGGCGATGTCATCCCTCACGAAATCGGCGAGTTCGGCGGCCTCGGCGACGTCGATCTTGTTCAGCACGACGACACGGGGCCGGTCCATGAGCGGTGCGCGTCCCGTACGGGCCGGGTCGGACTCCTCCTCGCTCAGACGAGCGGCGTAAGCAGCGAGCTCGGCCTCAATGGCGTCCAAATCGCTCAGCGGGTCACGGCCGGACTCGAGTGTGGCGCAGTCCAGGACGTGAACGATGACGGCGCAGCGTTCAACATGGCGCAGGAACTCCAGCCCCAGTCCCCTGCCCCGGCTGGCGCCTGGAATAAGGCCGGGGACGTCGGCGATCGTGTAACGGATCTCACCGGCCTCGACGACGCCCACATTCGGCACCAGAGTGGTGAAGGGGTAGTCGGCGATCTTGGGCCGGGCCGCGCTCATGGCCGCGATGAGGGAGGACTTGCCGGCGCTGGGATAGCCGACCAGCGCCACGTCGGCGATGGTCTTGAGCTCCACAACGACGTCGCGCACCTGCCCCGGCTCGCCCAGCAGGTGGAACCCGGGAGCTCGGCGCCGGGAGGACGCCAAGGAGAAGTTGCCGCGTCCGCCGGTGCCCCCCTCGGCCACGACGACGCCGGCCCCCTCACCGACGAGATCCGCGACGATACCGCCCTCGGCGTCCTTGACGATGGTGCCCTCGGGAACCGGCAGCACGAGGTCCGCGCCGTCCGTGCCGCGGCGCCAACTCCCCATACCGGGCGTGCCGTTGCCGGCGGCGCGGTGAGGCGAGCGATGGTAGGTCAGCAAAGTGGTGGCCCGCGGGTCGACGACGAGCACGACGCTGCCGCCGTGCCCGCCGTCGCCGCCGTCGGGTCCGGCCAGAGGCTTGAACTTCTCGCGGTGGATCGATGTGCATCCGTCGCCGCCGCGGCCGCCGCTCACGTGGAGAACCACTCGGTCGATGAAACTGGGCATGGGTCCTCCTGGATGATGTGGGCGCAGTGGCGGAAGACGTCCCGCATGCATAGCGAGCGCGGCCGGCGGATCGGCAGAACCGACGGTCAGCGGAATGCGCATCGCGAGGGCGGACGGCCGAAGCCGCTCGCCCTCGCGGAACCAGATGGCGGTGGTGGAGGCTCAGGCCTCGGAACGCACGACGTTGACGACCTTGCGATCGCGATGCCTGCCGAACTGAACGCTACCGGCGGCCGTGGCGAAAAGAGTGTCGTCGTTGCCCCGACCCACGTTGATTCCGGGATGGAAATGGGTTCCGCGCTGGCGGACGATAATCTCCCCGGCCTTGACGACCTGCCCGCCGAAACGCTTGACGCCGAGACGCTGAGCATTGGAGTCGCGGCCGTTGCGGGAGGAGCCGAGCCCCTTCTTGTGTGCCATAATGAGGTTTCTCTCTCTTAAGCTGGTGCGTTCAGGATGCCGCGGGTCGGGTCATTCAATCGCGGTGATCTTGACTGCCGTGAGCTGGGCACGATGCCCCTGACGCTTGCGGAAGCCCGTCTTGTTCTTGAACTTGAGGATGTTGACCTTGGGGCCCTTCTCGTTACGGACGATCTCGGCGGTGACGGAGGATTCGGCGAGATCGTCGGCTCCAGCGGTCACCTTGTCGCCGTCCACCAGCATGACTGGAGCGAGGGAGACCTCATCGCCGATCTCGCCGGCGAGCTTGTCGACGACCACGACGTCACCGACGGAGACCTTCTCCTGACGGCCGCCGGCCTTGACGATCGCGTAGACCACTTGAATGCTCATCTCTGTCGAATCTTCGGACCGTCTCCCGAGGAGCCGCGGCTCCACCACAAGAGGGACGATCTCCTTGGTAAAGGTGCACGAGGCACTGCCGAACAACTGTAAGTGATCGGCAGCGTCGGGCCAACCCGCTGTCACCCCACGGATCTGTGTTCTTGGGCACGGAGCCGTTCGAAAGCACCGCGAGGCAGCACGATCGGCTCCTCAACCGGTTCAGCCGGTCGAGTCGGCTCAGTCGGCCTGCGGAGCGGCCGCGGCCGCCGAAACGGCCCGCCGACGACGGGGCCTGCGCTCCGCGTCCGCATCCTCCGGCGCGGCATCGGCTCGGGCGGACCCGGCCCCGTCCTGAGCCGGCTGCTCCGGCGGATCCCCGTCCTGAGGGGACGTCGCCTCGTCGGTGCGCGCGTGCTCGTGACCGTGGCCCGTCGCCGCCGCGATCTGAGCCAGTGCCCCGCGCACGGCGGCCCGGGCGGTGTCCTCGCGCTCGGGAGCTTGCGCCTCGGCGCGGACCTGCGCGGAGGCGCCGGAGGGGGACTCGGAGGACTCGTCCCGCTTCTTGCGGCCGCGACGACCCGATCCCGAGCCGTGCCGGGCGGAGGCGGACATGTCGGTCGTCTGATTCTCGACCGGGTTGTCGTGGACGATGAAGCCGCGCCCGCCGCAGCACTCGCACGGCGTGGAGAAGGCCTCGACCAATCCCTGACCCACGCGCTTACGAGTCATCTGCACCAGACCGAGGCTGGTGACCTCGGTGACCTGGTGCCGGGTGCGATCGCGCCCCAGGCACTCGACTAGACGGCGCAGGACGAGGTCGCGGTTGGACTCTAGAACCATGTCGACGAAGTCGATGACGATCATGCCGCCGATATCGCGCAGCCGCAGCTGGCGGGTGATCTCCTCGGCCGCCTCGAGATTGTTACGGGTGACGGTCTCCTCGAGCGTACCGCCGGCGCCGCCGGTGAAGCGGCCGGTGTTGACGTCGATGACGGTCATGGCCTCGGTCCGGTCGATGATGAGCGTACCGCCACTGGGCAGCCACACCTTGCGGTCGAAGCCCTTGGCGAGCTGCTCGTCCACGCGGTGCGCGCTGAAGACGTCCTCGGGGCTGACCCAGTGCTCGAGGCGGTCGGCCAGGTCCGGGCTCAGTTCCGTGACGTAGTCGCTGATGGTCTTCCATGCGTCGGGTCCCTGAACGACCAGACGACGGAAGTCCTCGTTGAACACGTCGCGCACCACGCGCACGGCCAGTTCGGGCTCCCCCTTGAGCAGTGCGGGGGCCTTGCCGGAGCCCTTGAGGATCGAGGACGTCCTCTTGTCGATGGCCCGCCACTGAGTCACCAGTCGCTCGACGTCGGCGGCCAGCTGCTCCTCACTGGCGCCCTCGGCGGCCGTGCGCACGATGACGCCGGCGTCGTCGGGGACGATCCGCTTGAGGATCTTCTTCAGGCGCGCCCGCTCGTTGTCGGGGAGCTTGCGGGAGATGCCGGTCATCGTGCCGCCCGGGACGAGCACGAGGTAGCGGCCCGCCAGGGTGATCTGGCTGGTCAGACGCGCGCCCTTGTGCCCGATGGGATCCTTAGTCACCTGCACCAGGACCGTGTCCCCGCTGGAGAGCGCGTCCTCGATGCGGCGCGGCCTTCCCTCCATGCCGGCGGCGTCCCAGTTGACCTCACCGGCGTAGAGCACGGCGTTGCGCCCCTTGCCCAGGTCGACGAAGGCCGCCTCCATGGAGGGCAGCACATTCTGGACGCGGCCGACGTAGACGTTGCCGACCATCGAGGTCTGCGTGCGGCGGGCGACGTAGTGCTCGACGAGCAGCCCGTCCTCGAGCAGAGCGATCTGGTTGAGGCCGTCGTGCTCACGCACGATCATCTGGCGGTCCACGCTTTCACGGCGGGCCAGGAACTCAGCCTCGGTGACGATGGGGCGACGGCGCCCGGCCGCGCGGCCCTCGCGGCGGCGCTGACGCTTGGCCTCCAGGCGCGTCGACCCCTTGAGAGGAGTCACCTCGTCGCGCGCGTCCCGGCCGGAGTCCGAGCGGGTGCGCGAGCGCGAACGACGGCGACGACGACGAGTCGAGCCGCTCTCCTCGGCGTCGGCCGTCCCGTTCCCCCCGTCGGCCCCTCCCGTCCGGGAACCGGCCTCCTCCCCGCCCTGCGGGCTCTCGGCGTCGCGGTGCTCCTCCGCGCGGGAGCGCGCGCGGCGGCCTCGGCCTCCACGGCGGCGCTTACGGCGTCCCGAGCCGTCCTGTTCCTCGGCCCGCGCGGTGGTCCCGGCCTCCTGCGAGCCCTCGGATTCACCGACGGCCCCGGAGCCTTCGGCGGCCGGCTCAGCGCGTCCGTCGGCTCGCCCGGAGGAACTCCGGGAAGCAGACGTACTCGAGCGACGACGCCCGGCCCTCGGGGCGGACGCCGCGTCGTCCCTCCCCGCGTCGGAGGACGCCCCGGACTCATCAGCGCCCGATAACGCGGGCTGCTGCGCGGCGGGAGCCTGGGCGGGGGCCGTGGCGGCCGCGGTCACCTTACGGCGCCGGCGGCGGGCCCGTGCAGGATCCGGAGCCTGGAAGAGCAGGGAGGCGGCAGGAAGATACGGCGTCCGCTCGCCCTCGTCCTCCCCGTCGGCTGCGCTCATGCGAGCGACCTCGCCGGCGTGCGCGAGAGGCGCGGCGTCATCGTCCGCGGTATCGCCGCCACCGGCGGCATCCGCGTCCCGCGCTGTCGGCTTGTCGCGCCCGGTCCCTTCACCG
>ERZ773038.2002-NODE-2002-length-10765-cov-2.426331_pt1 | contig 10765 bp, 10 predicted proteins | sample MGYA00511665_ERZ773038 | MGnify/ENA primary metagenome ERZ773038 (study PRJEB29015, sample SAMEA2737966) | human oral metagenome | biome: human oral; feature: human-associated habitat; material: dental | place: China | collected 2028 ... | reverse complement strand
AACTTTTATTTTTACAATCCTAATCGCAATTCTTTCTTAAAACTTCACAGGATTTTACTAAGTCCGGAGAACTCGTTTGTTCGCCGAACTGCAAAGAACTGTATTCAGGCAAGTCCTCGACTGCTTAATCCTGTCTCATTTTTGCGAAAGAGTCAGATGCTACAAGTATTGTAAAATTAAAAGTATCAAGGTATGTCTTACATGAACTGTAACTTACAAAGCTGTTAGTAGGAATATACTGTCAAAAACTATTGAAATATATATTTTTTTATAGTACAATAATGCAGTTAAAAAACACGCTTATTCCTTATGGGAGAGGTGCTTAAAGAGTACTCCCATATTTAAGATAGGCGGAAGTATAACCAAAAGGAGAAAAAATATGAGCGTTATTTCAATGAAGCAATTGTTAGAAGCCGGTGTTCATTTCGGACATCAAACCAGAAGATGGAACCCTAAGATGGCTCCATACATTTACACCGAGAGAAACGGTATCCATATCATAGACTTACAAAAGAGTGTAGGTATGGTTGACACCGCATACAAGGCTATAGCAGATGTAGTGGCTGAAGGCGGAACTATACTTTTTGTAGGTACTAAGAAGCAGGCTCAGGATGCTATTAAGGAAGAAGCACAGCGTTGCTGTATGTACTATGTTAACGAGAGATGGCTTGGCGGTATGCTTACCAACTTCAAGACAATTCAGCTTCGTATTAAGAGATTACAAAAGATTGAAGAGATGAGCCAGGACGGAACCTTTGATGTACTTCCTAAAAAAGAAGTTATTCAGCTTAAGAAAGAGTGGGAGAAGCTTGAGAAGAACTTAGGCGGTATCAAGGATATGAAGAAACTTCCGGATGCTATATTCGTAGTAGATCCTAAGAAAGAAAAGATTTGTGTACAGGAAGCTCATACACTCGGTATAAAGCTTATAGGTATAGCTGATACAAACTCAGATCCTGAAGAACTTGATTACATAATCCCGGGAAATGATGATGCTATAAGAGCGGTAAGACTTATAGTTGCAAGCATGGCAGATGCGGTTATAGAGGCTAATCAGGGTGCGGCAAGCACAGAAGAGCTTGAGTCACAGGCGGCGGATGCAGAGCTTGAAGCAGCAGAGCAGACAGAAGAATAATCAGAAAGTTAATATAAATTAAATATTGGGAGGTAGGTCAATGGCAGAGGTTACAGCAGCGCTGGTTAAAGAGCTTAGAGAGATCACCGGTGCAGGTATGATGGATTGTAAGAAGGCACTTCAAGAGACTTCAGGAGATATAGATAAGGCTGTTGAATTTTTAAGAGAAAAGGGCTTAGCCGGAGCAGTTAAGAAGGCAGGTCGTATAGCTGCCGAAGGTATCGTAGAGACACTTGTATGCGAGTGTGGACATGATGCCGTTATCGTTGAGGTTAATGCAGAGACCGACTTCGTGGCAAAGAATGATACATTCAAGTCTTATGTTGCGGAAGTTGCAAAGCAGGCACTTGAGTCTAAGGCAACTGATATGGAAGCATTTTTAGATGAAAAGTGGTTACTTGATGAAAGTCTTACAGTAAAAGAGAAGCTTTCAAGCATGATATCAATAATCGGAGAGAACATGAATATTCGTCGTTTTGAGAAGATTCATGAGGAGAACGGACTTGTAGTATCTTACATACATGCAGGCGGTAAAATCGGAGTTCTTATAGATGTAGAAACTGACAAGAAGTCAGATGCTATAACTGAAATGGGCAAGAACATTGCTATGCAGGTAGCGGCTCTTAAGCCTTTATATACTTCTTCAACCGAGGTTAGTGCTGATTATATAGCAAAGGAGAAGGAAATACTTCTTGCGCAGATTCAGAACGATCCTAAGGAAGCAAGTAAACCGGCTAATGTTATCGAAGGTATGGTAAACGGGCGTATTAAAAAAGAGCTTAAGGAAATATGCTTGCTTGATCAGACCTATGTAAGGGCTGAGGACGGAAAGCAGAGCGTGGCTCAGTATGTGGAAGAAGTTGCTAAGGCAAATTCAGCTAATATAAAGATAAAAGGATTTATTCGTTTTGAGACAGGTGAAGGACTTGAGAAGAAGAGTGAGGACTTCGCTGCAGAAGTAGCAAAACAAATGGGTGTATAATAAAAAAGGCTGTCGTATAAATGTTGCGACAGCCTTTAAACTATAACTTTTTAACATGATTTTTTATAAAAGATGGAGGTTTTTTATGGTAAAGCATATAGTAATGTGGAAGGTAAAAGAAGAGCATAATAATGCCGATATAAAGAAGGCAATGAAGGAAAATCTGGAAGCTTTAAGCAAAGAAATAAAGGAAATCAAGTCTTTGGTATTTTATACGGACTTGGAAGAGGGCAGTACACATGATGTGATTTTAGTAAGTGAATTTGAAAGCATGGAAGATCTACACAGTTATGCTAAAAATCCTAAGCATGTATATGTTGCGGAAACCTTTATAAAGCCCTATGTTGAAAATCGTGTTTGTGCGGATTTTGTAAGTTGATAAGGAGTTTTGCTTATGAAGATACTGCATACCTTGGCGCAGCTGCCGGCTATGACCGGCAGCGGTATTTATTTTTCGGTATTGATAGACGGTCTTAATAAATTAGGGCATGAAAATGCCGCTTTATATGCGGTACAGGATGATTTTAGTTTTGATTCGGCTGAAAACATAAAAAAATATGAACTTAAGTTTAAGTCTAAAGACATTCCTTTTCCCATAGCCGGAATGAGTGATGAAATGCCCTATGATTCTACTGTATATTCTAAAATGAGTGAACATGATTATGAAGTGTGGATCAATAACTTCAAAGAAAAGTTACTGCATATAAAAAAGGACTTTGCTCCTGATATTATTATAGCACACCATGTTTTTATTCTGAGTTCTTTAGTATGCGAAGTTTTTGCCGATAAAAAGATTATAACTTTATCCCACAGCACCGATGTAAGACAGCTTATGAAAAATCCTTGGATTTTGGAAAAATATATGCCCCATATAAAAGAAATAGACGAGTGCATTTGTGTGTCATTAAATGACGCCGACAGTATAGTAAATAAAATAGGCATAGCTAAAGACAGACTTAAAGTATACGGCGGAGGTTTCAGACAGGACATTTTTTATCAAAGCGACACTAAAAAAGAGGATGATATTATAAGGCTTCTTTATGTGGGTAAGATATCACCTTCCAAGGGGATTTACGAGCTGGTACAGGCATTTCCGAGGCTTAATGAAAAGTATGAAGGTTTGGAATTTCATATAGTGGGAAACTGTGATAAAGAGCAGGGTAAGGAGCTTTCAAAACTTAGTGAATATGCTACTAATATGCATATACATTCAACCATGCCGCAAAATAAATTGGCAGATTTGATGAGGTCTATGGATATTTTTGTGCTGCCGTCATATTACGAGGGTCTGGGACTTGTCAATATAGAAGCCCTTGCATGCGGTATGAGGGTTGTTACCACTCCTATAGAGGGACTTATCTATCTTTTAGGTAAAAAAATAAATAATTCAGGACTTATTAAGTATGTTAGGCTTCCGAGGCTTTATGATGTAGACAAGGCTGTTGAGGAAGATAAGCCTAAATTCATAAAAGACTTGATTAGAGAAATCTCCTCACAAATAGAAAGTATTAAAAGCAAAGAGACGGTATCCGAAGAAATTATGGAAATGATAAGGGAACACTCTTGGGAGGGGATAGTACATAAGGTTGATTCAGATATAAAGAGGTTAGCAAATGCTTAAAACATTATTTAAACAACTCGGCAAATACAAGGTGGAGTCGGTGATTTGCACCACATTTACCTTACTTGAGGTATTGCTTGAGACTATGATACCCTATACCATGATAAAAATCATAGACTTGGGTATACAAAAATCGGATATATCAAAGGTAATCCATTATGGAATGATTTTGGTTGCCTTGGCTCTTTTGGGACTTATTTGCGGAATTATGTCGGGAATTTACGGAGCGAGGGCATCATCAGGTTTTGCAGCCAATCTAAGGGCTGCAATGTTTATCAATATACAAAAATTTTCTTTTTCAAACATAGACAGATATTCAACCTCGGGTCTTATCACAAGGCTTACAACCGATGTTTCAAACATACAAAATTCCTATCAGATGGTTATAAGAATGATGATGAGAGCACCGGCTTTAATGTTTTTCTCCATGATTATGGCTATTATTATAAGCCCCAAACTTTCAATAATATTTTTAGTATCATTAATAGCCCTCGGAATCGTACTTGGGCTTGTGATCAAAAAGGCAGGTAAGGCTTTTGGAGAGGTTTTCAGAAAGTATGATGAACTTAATGCCAACATACAGGAAAATATCAGAGGCATAAGGGTGGTTAAGTCCTTTGTGCAGGAAGATAAGGAGATTTCAAAGTTTGAGAAGTCTATAGGTGTTATATATAATCTTGCGGTAAAGGCTGAAAATTATGTGGCAAAAATCAACCCTGCAATGTATCTGTGTATATTTGCGGCTATAATAGCCCTTTCATACTTCGGCGCAAGACTTATAGTTAATAATGAGCTAAGTACCGGAGAGCTTACTTCATTATTTACCTATATAATGACCATGCTTACCAGTCTTTTATTTCTTTCTTTTATCTCGGTTATGGTGGCGATGTCGGAAGCCAGTGCCAGAAGAATAGCACAGATTATAGAAGAAAAACCTGATATCGTGAGCAAAGAAGCTGCTGTAAAAGAAGTAAAAGAAGGCAGCATAGACTTTAACCATGTGTATTTTTCTTATGCACAGGGCAAGGGAAAACCTGTGCTTGAGGATATAGATCTGCACATAAAAGAGGGTGAGACCATAGGTATCATAGGCGGTACGGGAAGTGCAAAAAGTACGCTTATATCTTTGATAAGCAGACTATATGATGTTACCGGCGGAGATATTAAGGTGGGCGGTATAGATGTAAGAGATTATGACTTGGAAGAGCTTAGAAATAAGGTTAGTGTAGTACTGCAAAAGAATGTACTTTTCTCAGGAAGCATACTTGAAAACCTAAGATGGGGTAAGGAAGATGCAAGCCTTGAAGAATGTAAAAAGGCTTGTCAGATAGCCTGTGCGGATGAATTTATAAACGGATTGGAAAAAGGCTATGATACATGGCTTGAGCAAGGAGGTGCCAACCTTTCGGGAGGTCAAAGACAAAGACTTTGCATAGCCAGAGCCTTGCTTAAATCTCCTAAGATACTTATACTTGATGATTCTACCAGTGCGGTAGATACTGCAACGGATGAGAAGATAAGGCAAGGTTTTAAGAATAATCTTAAAAATTGTACCAAGATAATAATAGCCCAAAGAATATCTTCCATAAAAGATGCTGACAGGATAATTGTGCTGAAAGACGGAAGGGTAGACGCCTTCGATACACATGATAATCTACTTAAGAATAATGATATCTATGCGGATATAGTTAGTATACAGCTTGAAAGTTCGGCGGATTTTGATAATGCGGAGGTAGAACATGAATAATTTATCAAAGTCAAAGGATGAAAAGAAACTGAATTTATTTTGGGTAATTCAAAGAATAAAAAAAGGATATCCTATACAAATATTTGCAGTACTTGTATGTATTGTAATTGTAGCTGTTACCATCCTGATCGGAACAACATTTTTTAAAGCTCTTATAGATGATTACATTACACCGCTTCTGCAAAGCGGTCAAAAGGACTTTTCCAATCTTGATAAGGCTATAGTAAGACTGAGCTTTGTATGTGCCGTAGGAGTAATAGCTTCTTATGTGCAAAGTACTACCATGGTAAAGATTGGTCAGGGAACTATGAGGGGCATAAGAGAAGAACTTTTTTCCCATATGCAAAAGCTTTCCGTATCATACTTTGATACTCACCCCTACGGTGATACTATGTCAATATATACCAATGATGTGGATACCTTAAGGCAGTTTATAGGAGTGTCCCTGCCTAATATATTAAGCTCTATAATAAGTCTTATAAGTGTGTTTATAACCATGCTTATACTTAATGTACCGCTTACCTTTCTAAGCCTTGGAATGATACTTATAATTATGTTTATAAGTAATAAGTCGGCTTCCATATCAATGAAGCACTTTGTGCGACAGCAAGCCCAGATAGGTGAGATCAATGCTTATATAGAAGAGATGATGAGCGGACAAAAGGTAATAAAGGTGTTTTGCCATGAAGATGCGGTAGAAAAGGACTTCCTTGTAATTAATGAAAAGCTTAGACAAAGTGCAAGTAAGGCAAATTCTTATGCAAATATACTTATGCCGATCATAAATCAATTGGGCAAATTTTCTTATGTAATAATTGCGATAGTAGCCTCAGTAGCTTCTGTTAAGGGCTATATGAAGATTACTGTCGGGGAGATAGTAACCTTTCTTGCCTTGGTACAAAGCTTTACCCAGCCTCTATCTCAGGTGGGTCAACAGGTCAATGCTATTATAATGGCTTCTGCCGGTGTATCAAGACTTGGAAACCTCTTATATGCACAGCCTGAAGATACCGGCGGAGATATAAGCCTTGTAAATGTGGTACATAAAGACGGTGCTTTGGAAGAAACCGCTGACAGATCGGGTATATGGGCATGGAAAAAGGGTGACAAAGAGTATGTTGAGGTTAAGGGAGATATAAAATTCGAAGATGTGGACTTTTCTTATGTGGAAGGCCATACCATACTTCACGATATAAATCTTTACGCAAAACCCGCTCAAAAAATCGCCTTTGTAGGCTCTACAGGTGCAGGCAAAACCACTATCACCAACCTTTTAAACAGGTTTTATGATATAGACAAGGGCAATATTATATATGACGGAATAAAGATAAAAGACATTAAAAAATCCGATCTTAGAAAGAGTCTGGGTATAGTGCTTCAGGATACACATCTTTTTACCGGTACGGTTATGGATAACATAAGATACGGAAGACCTTCGGCAAGTGATGAGGAGTGTATAGGGGCGGCAAGACTTGCCAATGCACATGGCTTTATAGAAAGACTTCCAAACTCCTATGATACGGTAATCAGTGCAGACGGAGGTTCACTTTCTCAAGGTCAAAGGCAGCTTTTAGCAATAGCCAGAGCGGCTGTGGCAGATCCGCCGGTACTTATACTTGACGAGGCAACCTCTTCCATAGACACTCATACCGAAAAGCTTGTGCAAAGAGGTATGGATGCGCTTATGTCTGGAAGAACGACCTTTGTAATAGCACATAGACTTTCGACTATAAGAAATGCTGATTGTATTATGGTTTTGGAGCATGGTAGGATAATAGAAAGAGGCAGCCATGAAGAACTGCTTAGCCAAAAGGGAAGATATTATAAACTGTATACAGGCATGAGCGTTGTCGATTAGTAAAGGCTTTTGGAATATAAAAAGTATCTCTCTCGGTGGTCAATATTGATAAATATCCTTTAATAAATTGCGGTATTGAACCATAAGCGAAGCGGTAAACGACCTGGAGGATATATATTGTATATTTATAAATACTATACTTTTTATAGCGTCTTTTCAAACATCTATATATATGCTATAATAAATCGACTTAAAGTTATTTTAAGGATAGCTACACCTTCCTTAGTTGAGTTTATAAGCAGAGGGGTAAATCAGTGAAAAGAGTTATGTTAAAACTTAGCGGAGAGGCATTATCACTTGAAGGCTCAAGGGGTTATGATGAAGCTAAAATAAGAGAGATTGCTTTGCAGATAAAAGATGCAAAGAATGAAAATGTAGATATAGGTATAGTCATAGGCGGCGGAAACTATTGGCGTGGAAGAACTTCTGAGAGAATAGACAGAACCAAAGCTGACCAGATAGGTATGCTTGCAACAATTATGAACTGCATATATGTATCTGAGGTTTTTAGAAGCGAGGGACTTGATACCGAAATATTTACACCCATTATTTGCGGAACCATGACGGAGCAATTTTCTAAGGACAGGGCAAACAAAGCATTTTCCGAAGGCAAGGTAGTATTCTTCGGGGCGGGAACCGGTCATCCGTATTTTTCAACGGATACGGGTATAGTACTGAAGGCTATAGAATTGGAGGCTGATATAATACTGCTTGCCAAGTCTATAGACGGAGTGTATGACTCCGATCCTAAGCTTAATAAGGATGCAAAAAGGTATGACAACATACATATATCCGAGGTTATAGAAAAAAGGCTTGCAGTTGTTGACCTTACCGCTTCGGTAATGTGTATGGAAAATAAGATCGGCTTGGCAATATTTGATTTAAATGAAAAAAATTCTATAGCAAATGCACTTAAGGGTAAGATCAACGGTACCATAGTAAGTGTGTAAAAGAGAGGACTATATGCAGGACAAGATAAAGTTACATGAAGAAAAAATGGGTAAATCTATAGATGTTCTACAGGAAGAGTTTGCTACTATAAGGGCAGGAAGAGCCAATCCACATGTATTGGATAAGATTAAAGTAGACTATTACGGAACTCCCACACCATTGCAACAGCTTGGCAATATCTCGGTGCCTGAGGCAAGAATGATAGTTATACAGCCTTGGGAGAAGGCTTTACTTAAAGAAATAGAAAAAGCCATCAATATGTCTGATTTAGGTATACATCCGACTAATGACGGAAGCGTCATAAGACTTGTATTTCCTGAGCTTACAGAAGAAAGAAGACATGAGCTTGCAAAGGATATAAAGAAAAAGGGCGAGGCTGCTAAGGTTGCGGTAAGAAATATAAGAAGAGATGCTATAGAACTGATCAAGAAGGCTGAAAAAGCCGGTGAGATCAGTGAAGATGAAATGAAAAAGTTTGATGACAAAGTTCAAAAAGCTACGGATAAGTCTATAGAAAAAATAGACAGTCTGGTTGATGCCAAGACAAAGGAAATCATGAAAGTTTAGAGTATGAAGGTATACAGTATATTGTAACTTCTATCAGCAAGGGTGTTTTGAGAGTATGCAAAGAGATTAAGCACTTATCTTGTAAAGATATGTGCCTTAGTTTCCTATACTTTTAGAATACCCTTTATACTTTTATTATCTACGCATATGTAGAACATGGGGGAAAATTATGTCAAAAATCTTGGATGATTTATATGTGAAAGAAGTCAAAGAGCTACTAAATGAAGAATTAAAATCCAAAGGTATAGCAGTTCCAAGCCATGTTGCCATAATACTTGACGGTAACGGACGCTGGGCAGCTAAGAGGAAACTGCCCAGAGCTATGGGGCATAAGGCAGGCTGTGAGACTCTTGAGCAGATAGTTGAAGATGCGGCAAGGATAGGTCTTGACTATTTGACGGTATACGGTTTTTCAACCGAGAACTGGAAAAGAAGTGAGCAGGAAGTATCGGCTCTGATGAAGCTTTTCAGATTTTACATGGTTAAACTTATTAAGGTTGCCAATGATAATAATGTAAAAGTTAAAATGATAGGGGATAAATCAAGATTTGATAAAGACATAGTTGAGGGTATAGACAGACTTGTAGAAAGCACTAAGGCAAATACCGGAATGACCTTTATCTTCGCTGTCAATTATGGCGGAAGGGATGAGATTGTAAGAGCGGTAAAAAGGATAGCATCCACCTATAAGCATGATGATCTGGATATTTCTGATATAGAGGAATGTACTATAAGTTCATACCTTGATACGGCAGAAACTCCGGATCCGGATCTTTTGATAAGAACGAGCGGTGAGCTTAGGATATCCAACTTTTTACTATGGCAGATAGCATATTCGGAAATTTATATCACAGATGTATTGTGGCCGGATTTTAATAAAAGAGAATTATTAAAGGCTATAGTAGACTACAATAAAAGGGAAAGAAGATTCGGTGGAAGATAATGTTTATTACAAGACTTATAAGCGGTATCATAGTACTCTTAATAGCCATAGGCATAGTTGCTTTCGGAACTGTGCCCTTATGGTTTGCAAGTATTTTGCTTTCCGGTATAGCTATGTATGAGCTATATAAGGCTTTTGGCATGAAAGGCAGCGCTCTAAGTTATGTAAGTTATGTATTGTCCGTATTTTATTATTTTTTAGTACTTTTTAATGTTGACGAATACATAGGAATATTTATAACTATTGCTATATTAATACTTTTGGCTATATATGTATTTACCTTTCCGAAATACAATATAAATGAAGTGGTAAAAATCATATTTACTTTAATATACATACCTGTGATGTTTTCGTTTTTATATAAAATAAGGGCATTAAGACATGGCGAGTATATTATATGGCTTGTATTTATATCAAGCTGGGGAAGCGATGTCTGTGCCTATTCTGTAGGTATGCTTATAGGAAGGCATAAGATAGCACCCAAACTGAGCCCCAAAAAGTCTGTAGAAGGCTGTCTTGGAGGAGTCTTGGGTGCGGCTATAATGGGCTATATATTCGGACTTGTATTTAAAAGCTTCGTTGAGCCTATAAAATATATAGAAGCAGTGTGTACCGTTGCCTGTACTGCAGCTTCGGTACTGTCCCAAATCGGAGATTTTGCCGCATCTGGAATAAAAAGAAATCAGGAAATAAAAGATTACGGCAATCTTATACCGGGGCATGGCGGAATACTTGACAGGGTGGACAGCATACTTTTTACAGCTCCGGTCATATTTTTTGTAATAATGTTTCTTTCAAGAATATAAGGAGTAAATAATGAGAAAGATAAGCATACTGGGTTCTACAGGCTCTATAGGAACACAGGCTCTTGATATAATAAGATTTAATAAAGATATAGAAGTTGTTGCACTTGCCGCAGGTAACAATATTGCACTCTTAAAAAAGCAAATAGAAGAATTTA
>ERZ773038.2000-NODE-2000-length-10767-cov-15.996453_pt1 | contig 10767 bp, 16 predicted proteins | sample MGYA00511665_ERZ773038 | MGnify/ENA primary metagenome ERZ773038 (study PRJEB29015, sample SAMEA2737966) | human oral metagenome | biome: human oral; feature: human-associated habitat; material: dental | place: China | collected 2028 ... | reverse complement strand
TCTATTTTATCCCCAAGGAAAAGTCCTACGAGCTTCACATGCGGGTTGGAGACGAACGGTGTCTAATTGATTCCTATGAGTTTGAGGTTTTAGCTGCAGTGATTAGTCATTTCAAATTTGTGGCTGGGATGAATGTAGGAGAAAAGCGTCGCAGTCAGCTGGGTTCTTGTGATTATCAGTATGACGAAAAGGTTTCTTCACTTCGTTTGTCCACCGTGGGAGATTATCGGGGACATGAGAGTTTGGTCATTCGTTTGTTACACGATGAGGAGCAGGACCTGCATTTCTGGTTTCAGGATTTAGCAGAATTAGGGGAACAATACAGGCAAAGGGGCCTCTACCTATTTGCAGGTCCAGTCGGAAGTGGCAAGACGACGCTGATGCACGAATTGGCCAAATCCCTTTTTAAGGGACAGCAGGTTATGTCCATCGAAGACCCTGTCGAGATCAAGCAAGAAGAGATGTTGCAATTGCAGTTGAATGAGGCCATTGGGTTGACCTATGAAAATCTGATCAAACTGTCTCTACGACATCGACCGGATCTCTTGATTATCGGTGAAATCCGGGACAGCGAGACGGCGCGTGCTGTTGTCAGAGCCAGTTTGACAGGGGCGACAGTCTTTTCAACCATTCATGCTAAGAGTGTCCGAGGAGTTTATGAACGCCTTCTGGAGTTAGGTGTGACGGAGGAGGAACTAGCAGTTGTCCTACAAGGCGTCTGCTACCAGAGATTAATCGGGGGAGGAGGAATCGTTGACTTTGCAAACAAAGACTATCAAGAACACCAGCCAACTAGCTGGAATGAGCAGATTGATCAGCTTCTTAAAGATGGACATATCACAAGTCTTCAGGCTGAAACGGAAAAAATTAGCTACAGCTAAGCAGAAGAAAATCATCACCTTGTTTAACAATCTCTTTTCCAGTGGTTTTCATTTGGTGGAAATTATTTCTTTCTTGGGTAGAAGTGCCTTGCTGGAAAAGGACTATGTGACCCAGATGCACCAAGGCTTGTCTCAGGGGAAATCTTTCTCAGAAATGATGGAGAGTTTAGGGTTTTCAACTGCCATCGTCACCCAACTGTCACTGGCTGAGGTGCATGGCAATCTCCATCTGAGTTTGGGTAAGATAGAAGAATATCTGGACAATCTGGCCAAGGTCAAGAAAAAGTTAATTGAGGTAGCGACCTATCCCTTGATTTTAATGGGTTTTCTTCTCTTAATTATGCTGGGATTACGTAATTACTTGCTACCCCAACTAGATAGTAGCAATATTGCTACTCAAATCATTGACAATCTGCCACAAATTTTTCTAGGCATGGTAGGACTTGTTTCCGCACTTGCCCTGTTAGTCCTCACTTTCTATAAAAGAAGTTCAAAGATGCACGTCTTTTCTATTTTGGCACGGTTTCCCTTTCTGGGAATCTTTGTCCAGACCTATCTGACGGCCTATTATGCGCGTGAATGGGGCAATATGATTTCACAGGGAATGGAGCTGACGCAGATTTTTCAAATCATGCAGGAACAAGGTTCTCAGCTTTTTAAAGAAATCGGTCAAGATCTGGCTCAAGCTCTGCAAAATGGCCGTGAATTTTCTCAAACCATAGCGACCTATCCTTTCTTTAAAAAGGAGTTGAGTCTCATCATCGAGTATGGGGAAGTCAAGTCCAAGCTGGGGAGTGAGTTGGAAATCTACGCGGAAAAGACTTGGGAAGCCTTTTTTACCCGAGTCAACCACACCATGAATCTGGTGCAGCCACTGGTTTTTATTTTTGTGGCCCTGATTATCGTTTTACTTTATGCGGCAATGCTTATGCCCATGTATCAAAATATGGAGGTAAATTTTTAAAATGAAAAAACTCATGACAAAATTAAAAAAAGCCAAGGTTCAAGCTTTCACTCTGGTAGAAATGTAGGTTACTAAAATTATTTATATTTTCCACTTGATGACAATGTCCTCAGCTGTTACCCTAACCTTGTTTATAAGCCCTCTAACAAGCACCTTCTGCTTTTCATAATCCATCGAAAAGACTTTCTCAGCGTTTAGCAGCTCCCTCATATCAGCCTTTCTTTTGTCTTTCCCAAGAGCTGGATCGTTTTCTAGTTCAGTCTCAAGAGTAGCCCTCATGCTTATAAATTCGGCCGACTTGTCCTGTAATTCCTCAAGAGTAATGCGATCATCTATGTATAGGTCGTTTAGTCTACTGAGTTTCTTTGACAGGTCCTCTATTTGTTTCTTGTAGCTCTCACGGTCTAGGGTTTCGGCATTGTCGTCTGAAAATATTTTGTCCAGGTAACCAGCGTCATCTTGTAGCTTGCTGATTTCTGTCAATACATAGTTTTCTATGTCATCTTTTTCGTAAAATCCTGAGTCACATTTTTCATTATTGTTGTATACAGTCACGCCCTTAGTTTTCCTAGGGTGTCTCTGATGGCATTCGTACCTGATGAACCTAGTGCCGTCTTTCCTCACCACTCCCATTAAAATTTTTAAAGGTGCGCCACAATATCCACATTGGGCAATACCTGATAGTATGTATTTTGCTTGGAATGGTCTAGGATTGACATTCTCTGCTGCTGTCCTTTGTCTGATCTTCAGTTCTTCCTTTGTCTTGTTATAAACTTCCTCTGTAATTATCGGCTCATGATTACCTGGATAAACTTCTCCCTTGAACTGATTGAAACCACAGTAGACAGGGTTATCTAGTATAGCCCTTACCGATCGATAACTCCAAGGCACATGTTTTGGGTATTTCTCATTTAGATCATCTCTCAATTTAGTAATGGATCTCCCTCTTAGATAACTCTCAAATATAAACTTAATAGCCAGAGCCTGAGCTGGATTGATAGTAATGGTTCCTGTCTCTCTGTGGTAGTCGTATCCATACGACGTCCTAGCCCACATCATAGATTTTCCAGCTTTAGCCCGTCCTATTTTCCCAAGCTGCATACGTTCCTTGATTTGCTCCCTTTCTAGCTGAGCGAAGACACTCAAGAGCCCTATCATAGCCTTGCCAAAAGGCGTAGAGGTGTCAAAATTCTCCTGTAGGCTCAGGAATGCTATATTATTCTTTATGAAAATATCCTCAATCAGGTAAAGAGTGTCTTTTTGACTACGGCTAAGACGGTCCAGCTTATAGACTAGAACTGTGTCAAATTTTCTTTTTTTAGCGTCTTTGATAAGTCCCTCTAGCGCTGGTCTGTCAGTATTTGCTCCTGAAAATCCACCATCAGTATAGATTTTATAGACATTCCAGTCTTTAATATCGCAGTAGCTAGAGAGCTTGGCTTTTTGCTCATCGATAGAGTACCCCTCCTCAACCTGTGAGGTAGTAGACACCCTAACGTATATAGCCACTTTATTTGTTGTTATCATTGCTTTTATACCCCCTTTTTGATAAAATAGGGTATAGTAAAGAGGGCTTTTTAATGCCTCTTACTACACCGATCGCCTCACGCTCGTAGTCGCCAAACTTTGAGAGCGTGGGGCTTTTTTATTTAACTTTTACTTCCATATCTCCATTTAATTTTTGAGAGACAAGTGAGTCGCCGTCGTCTGTTTTGATGTGTATCATTGGATATGAGCTAAAATCAACTCCATTGATACCAGCCCAAACATTAAAAGCCTCATGTTCTTTTGTTTTTAAACCATCAGCAAATGCTTGTAGGTCTGTTTTAGAGTAGTATTTATAATCATTTGGAACTTTTACATATAAGATGGTGTCTTTGTTATAAAAAGTATATGTGGAAATATCAACCCCTTTATCAGTTAAGTCTTGCTTAAAGTAATCAATAAAACTTTCCATTTGATCTGCTGATACTCGTGGTAGTTTGTCATTAGATTTAGAGCTAGCCTCTGTGGTTTCTGTGGTGTCTGTTGTCTTCTCTTTAGGCTCGCTTGTTGAGCTCTGGGTAGCAACTTTAGGTGTTTCGGGTGTTTCTGTCTTAGGCGCTAGTCCTAGAGCTTGCAGAATAAAACCGAAGACGGCTAGAGCTAGAAAGCCACCTACAAATAATTTTAATTTTTTCATTATAAATTCTCCTTTTTATGCTTTATAAATATCTACCACTTCCCCAATAGTCCGGATGTCGTCATTCTCTGTCAGATGAATTTCCTCGTATCCGCTATTTAAACTCTGCAAGTACCAGCGTCCATCATAATCTCTCTTAAGTTTTTTAACAAAGTTTTTTCCGTTTACCTGGAAGATACCGATTGAGTTGACATCAATTTGACTAGCTACCCTGATAAATAATAGATCGTTATCTTCTATCAGAGGCTCCATCGAGTCGCCAGCTACTTTAGCAATAGTATCATATTCGTCAGGCACGTCTTCAGCTCTTAGTCTTACTTCCATGTGTAGATTATCTTCCTGAAACGTTCCATGACCTGCAGCAACCAGTCCCTCTACATAATCAGTAATGTAGTCCTCGTCATCTTGAGGCTTGTTAAAAATAGAAATAATATTAGAGTTTTCTTGCTCCTCAAGTTGGTCTTTAGCATAGCTAAGGACTTTTTCTTGTCTAGGTTTCTCTAACTTATTGTAGATAGGCAAGATTTCAGGCTGTTCATTTGATATTGAGTTACGTTCATTATCTGGTACACGTGTTCTCTCAACGTCGTAGCCCATAAGCCATGCTTCGCTAACGCCAAGAGTTTTAGATAGAAGATATAGTTTTTTATCATCTGGTTTAGATTTTCCCGTTACATATTGAGATAGGGCACTTCTTCCCATCTTTACACCTAATTGTTTTTGGAACGGTTTGGATTTATCTAAAATATCTACTTGTCTTAGACCTGTTTCAGACATTAGTTGTTTGAGCCTTGCTGATGTACTACTACGCTCCATCGACTGCCTCCTTATTGAATTTCATAATTTCATAATTTTATAATTCCATTATAAAGTATCTTGAACAAAAATTCAAGAAAAAAATTCAAAAAACTTGAATTTTTGGTTGACAAAAGTTAAAAGATGGGTTAGAATGAATTTGTTCAAAATATTTGAGCAAAAGATAAACAGGAGGAAATGCAATGACTAAAGATTTTTCAAAATTGTCTGGGAAAATCGTCGAAAAGTACGGAACACAATATAATTTTGCTATTGCTTTAGGCTTATCAGAGCGCTCTTTATCGCTGAAACTCAATAACAAAGTGGGCTGGAGGGACGAAGAAATGGAACGAGCTATAGATTTATTGGATCTTGACTTAAATGATATTCCCGCATATTTTTTTACAAACCTTGTTCAAGTATCTTGAGCAAGTGATGTAGAAAGGAGTAAACATGAACGAACTCATCAACGTAACCCTGAATGACAATCAGGAGCCAGTAGTGTCAGGAAGACAACTACATAAGGCGCTGGGTGTTAATTCAAGATATACAACATGGTTTGACCGTATGAAGGAATACGGATTTACAGAAGGTCAGGACTTTCTCCCAAATTTGGGAAAAAGTACAGGAGGGCGACAAGCTACTGACCACATCATCAAGCTAGACATGGCTAAAGAAATTGCTATGATCCAGCGAACGGAGCGAGGCAAGCAAGTCCGACAATACTTTATACAAGTAGAGAAAGACTTTAACAGCCCTGAGAAAATCATGGCAAGAGCCTTGCTCATGGCTGATCAGAAAGTCCACAAGCTGGAGGCTCAGATTGAGGCTGACCGTCCTAAGGTGCTATTTGCCGATGCAGTCAGTGCTAGTAAGTCATCTTGTTTAATTGGTGAACTGGCTAAAATTTTGAAACAGAATGGGATTGACATTGGACAAAACAAACTCTTTCAGTGGCTACGAGCCCATGGTTATCTAATTAGTCGTCGTGGAGAGTCTTGGAACCAGCCCACTCAGAAAAGTATGCAGCTTGGACTGTTTGAACTCAAGAAGACAAATATCAATCATCCTGACGGCCATACTACAGTCAGTACAACTACTAAGGTCACTGGTAAGGGCCAACAGTACTTTATCAACAAGTTCCTTGATCAGGAATACTTAACAGGATAGAAATAAAAAAGCCCCTCTGGAACGGCAATTCCATTGAGGGACTAAGCAAAATACTTTACGAGGTAATTATATCATGAAAAAAGTAAAAAAGAAATGGGAGCCACGGATTGTAAACATCATGGCAGATGGTTCTCAAGTTGACGATCTGACAGGATATGTCATTCCTGCTGGTCATTCCTACTATGACATCATTTTAGGCATGAACAAGCGAGAGTTACAGAAAGGGGCTTAAATATGAGGTATGCAGTACATAATCAGGAATACCAACGAGAACTACACTCAGATGAGCAACCACTCAGCTCAAAACTCAGAACTGAGCTTGCAAGCTAAAGGGTTGCTATTGGTACTGATGTCTAACAAGGACACATGGCGCCCTTACATTGATGAGCTTTCAAAACGCTCCAGGAATGGGCGTGACGCTCACAGGGCAGCTTTTGATGAGTTGAAAGAGGCTGGTTATATCCGTATCTATCGCAAGAGCTTTGGTCGTGGTAAAGGTATCAAGAATTTTCCTTTAGTTCAAGATGTACCAATTTCAGATAGTTATTGGGAGTATTGGGTAAGCAATCTTGAAAAAGAGTTATCCACAGAATAGTAAAAGGGTTTATTTACAACTTACTGATTTTACAAAGTTGAAAAGTTCAAAAGTTGAATTTTACAAAGTTGAAAAGTTCAAAAGTTGAAAAATCCGACACTAATAATAACTAATAAATAATAATAACTAACTTAATAATAATCTAAGCCTAACGGCACTAACTTAGTAATAACTACTAACTTACAACAAACTACTACTAATCTAAATAAAAGAAAGGGATAACTGAGTTATCCACAGGAGAAAAATCATGATTGACAAAGACCAAATTATCAAAGCACAACAAGAAAAAATTGAACGTATCGAACAGCTGCAAGAGGAGTTACATAAATTATCCATGTTAGGATTGCTAACTGTAAAACTTTTGGGACTACCTAATGAGTTAGAAAAGTCATTGAAAGTAGCCCACGACATCTCACATGTCATCAAAGATGTATTAAATGGTATGAGCCCAAGTGAGGCGATTAAGCAGAACATGACAGAAGATGATGAGGAGGAAAAATAATGTTAGCAAAACTAAAAGAATTTTTTGGACTAGATGACCTTTGGGGTGACGGCCAATCAAAATCAAACAGCAATCTAATTGATGTCAGAACCCTCCAAGCCGAAAACAAACAGCTTAAAGCCATCATCAAACAACAAAACGACCTGCTACAAGAGCTCTCTGAGGAAAACATGGAGCTTGGACGTAGTCGCAGACAGTACGCTGACACAGTCGCAATGCAGCAGCGCCTAATTGATGTCTATCAAGACATGGCAGGGTAGGAGGTAGCACATGGACAGAGGACTATTTGGCACCTTTGACTATGATCGTGACTACTTGCAGCCTCCTGAACCCAGAGAAGAACGTGACCCAGCTGATTGGATTTTCAGCGCTGGTCAATGGATCTATGTAGGAGATTGTTAGCCTATGAATAGAGAACACAACGAAAGGTAGAAGAAAATGACTAATAACCAATTAGCAACACAGACAAAACGTGACATCACTACTGACCCAAGTTCACTGACTGGGGCAGACATCAAAAAGTATTTTGACCCACAAAATCTACTGACTGACAAGCAAGTAGGTCAGGCGCTAGCCTTGTGTAAAGGTCGCAATCTTAACCCATTTGCTGACGAGGTCTACATTGTAGCTTACAAAAACCGTAATGGGGGCACAGAGTTTAGCTTGATTGTCTCTAAAGAGGCTTTCTTGAAACGTGCCGCCCAATGTAAAGACTATGAGGGCTTTGAGGCTGGAGTAGTGGCAATAGACAGTGAGGGTGTTATGCACGAACGCAAAGGGGCACTCATGCTCCCAGGAGATACACTGATAGGCGGATGGGCTAGAGTGCACCGCAAAAATTTCAAGGTACCTGTGGAAATCTTTGTCAGTCGTGAGGAATATGACAAGAAACAAAGTACCTGGAACAGCATGCCAGCTACTATGATCAGAAAAACAGCCCTAGTTAATGCTCTTAGAGAGGCTTTCCCTGAGGACTTGGGGAACATGTATACAGAGGACGACGGTGGAGAGGCATTTGACCGTATCAAAGATGTTACACCTCAAGAAAGCCGTGAGGATGTTGTGGCACGCAAGATGGCTCAGATTGAGCAATTTAACAAGGAGCAAGAGGCAAATCATGCAGACCCTGAACCTGCTCAAGCTGAGGAGCCAATCCAGGGCGAACTACTAGACGGCAAACTGGAATACTAGGAGGACAACATGCAAGAATTACAAGTTATTGATGATAAGAAAATCAATAAAATCTATGAAATGATTACAACAGATGAGCTTACTAGAGAGTCTTTTGAAAAAGACCTCATAGAGGCTACTGAAAAGTACAAGGACTATATTCCTACAGCTAGCACTCTCAAAGACGACAAGGCAAAGCGAGCTGAATTTAATAAGCTAATTGAGTCTAAAAATCGTATCCGTATCGACACTAAAAACTTGCTATCAGAGACGGCTAACATATGGGATAGTTATGCAAAGTCAATTATTGAACCATTTGCAACCGTAGTTAGTGAATTTGATAAAGGTATCAAGAAAATTGAAGAACATCAAAGACAACTAAAAATAGATACGGTTAAGAGTTACATAGCCAACAAATCAGCTGAGTACATGCTGGATCCTCGTCTCTTTGATGAAAAGGCCCTTGAGTATGTCAAGGCTGGCGATTTCATGGCTGACGGCGTGACGCTTAAAAAAGCCACAATGAAATCACTTGACGACATGGTCACATTTGAATTTCAGAAACAGCAAGAATTTGAAAAGGCTAAGTCAGCTATTTCAGGGTTATGTGCTGAGTATGGCATGACTGACTCACCGTACATCCGACAACTGAAAGACTTGACTCTTGCTGAGGTCTTTGAACAAATCAAAGCTGACTATGAATTTGAAAAGCAAAAGGAAGAACTCAGGCAGGCTCAAGAACGAGCAGAACGAGCTAATCAGGAGCTTTTAGCAACTCAACAAACTAAACAGCAAGAACAGGCTCCAAAATCAACGGAAACCCCAAAATTTGACCCAGAGTCAGGCGAAATCTTGGACGGTGGGCAAATCCCTCAAAATGAGCCCAACGCTCTCAGAGGGGCTGAAAACGACCTGAAACGATATAGCCAAAAAATGACTTTGGAAGTGTATTTTGTAGACACAGCCGAAAAAGACCGTTTCAAGGCTGGTCTAAGTCAACTTGGATTTGATTTTAAAAAGAACTATCAAGTCAGCGGTTATCAACGTATTGAGCCACTGACTCAGGCTGAACTCAATGATCAATGTGGGTGGTAAGTATGAGTAAACAAGTAAAAGATATACTAGAAACTCATGACACAGGCTGCCCACATGGTATTACATTCGCTATACATCAAAACAAAGAGGAATGTATTGCGTTATTTGGCAGGTCTGGATGGCCTGGTCTCAAACCTCGTTTTATTCGTTGGAATGAAAGTGTTGAAAACCAAACAACATACAAAACTGAGGAATCCTTACTTAATGCCTATGTTTGTGATGTTAAAAAAACATCGGAAGATTTTATCATAATTGAATTGTTGCCATTTTAGGAGATGAAACCATGGAAATTAGAAAAGTATCTGACAGCGTATCCATCTACTCGGACGGAAAGAGATTGCAGGTTATCCACAACCTAGGGGATGAGTTTATCCTAGATTTTAAGGTGGGAGAGGATAGCGTCTGGAACCTTGATGGCCAAGTCGTAGAAATTATTGACATGATTGAGCCTGTCTTTAAAGTTTGTGGCTTTTGCTCAAAAGCTGGAGAGGGTATGCAACGCTTAAAACATGCTATCGTCCACTTTGAAAGATTTGAGCAGTACATCAGAGACAATCAGGATGACCTGATTGTCTGGTGGTACAATCCAGGAGGGGAAGAAAATGATTGATTTTATTAAAGACGCTGGTATGGCGCTGGTATGGCTCTTGCTAGGCTATTTTATCGGAGAAAGCAACGCAAGAAAAGATAAAAAATAACCAAAACCAACAAGCCGTGCATTCTTGTAAAACTGCGAACTAGAAAGCGTCAGTAAAGGTCGTGTGACCTGGACGAGCGACTGCCCGTATTTAGCCAATTATCACAAAGGCAGTCGTATTTTTTTGAAATGAAATGAATGAAATTAAAGAAAAAGCCTTGGCCAAGTTGCTGGGGGAATTAAAAGGAGACCATGGTCCAGCTGAGGATGCTATCCACAATTGGATTTGTGATCAAGAAGACGAAAAACTCTTTGAAGGAGTTTTGAGTGATAAGAAATCTATCAAAGAAGCCTTAAAATATTGTGCCAACCAAGCTAAGAACTTTAAGTCAGGAACTTGTGCGATGGTAGACGACTCTACTGTATTTGGCTGGGTCTATAAGTATTTTACTGGCAAAACTAAAAAGGTCGAGGCTATCCATGCGACTGTAGTAGTCGGCCAACAACCTGAAAAACCAAAATCTAAAAAAGTCAAAAAACAGAAAAATGTTATTGACGGCCAGCTTGATTTATTTGGTGAGCTAGCATGACAAAAAATCAAAAAATAATTGCTGGACGTTTGAAGCCACCCCAAAAATTCTTTGACTGGTGCTGTTCGCAGATCCCGACCATCAAATGGTCTAACAAATCTCAAACCATTCAGAGCGATCGTGCAGGCTGTAGGGTCATCGAAAAACGTCTGACAAAGTCGAGCAGATTAGACTTTTACGATAAAT
>ERZ773038.1996-NODE-1996-length-10777-cov-2.995243_pt1 | contig 10777 bp, 9 predicted proteins | sample MGYA00511665_ERZ773038 | MGnify/ENA primary metagenome ERZ773038 (study PRJEB29015, sample SAMEA2737966) | human oral metagenome | biome: human oral; feature: human-associated habitat; material: dental | place: China | collected 2028 ... | reverse complement strand
TTTACTCTCTATCAATTTATCAAAGCTTTCTATAACTGCCAAACGGGTGGAAACATATTCCTTTACCTTTAAGAGTTTGGGATCTTTTATATTTATGGTAAAAGAGTATTCAAGCAGGGCGGTATCACTATTTGTAGAGTACTTGCCTTGCACAGAGGAGTTAAATGTATATTTCTGCCACTTTTCTGAACTGAGAGGCTCAAGTATGTTAAATAAAAAGGAAGCAAAATCATCACTGTCCTTTTGGGCGTATAACTCACTGTCTCCATCTATATATTCCAATAAATCCTGATATTCCTTTGTATCAATTAGTTCCCAAACCTTGTTTTTGTTTATCATTTTTTATTATAAAAAGTCCTATAAGGATAGTATCTTTTTCTGGATAATCACTTAAAAAATCAACTACTCCCAATATTTCATCATTAAAAGAAATTAAACTATAATTCTTTTGGTTTTTCTGAACTCCATTAGGGATAGCCTCTATATCTTCCTCAACATTAGAAATACTAGGAGGATTATCTGATATTTTACTAAAATAATAGTCATTTTTTAGATAAATATTCAATGCTTCAATTTTCAATTCATCATTATTTACAGATATTAACTTAATTATATCCATAGACTATTTCCTTTTAAAAAACTTTATCACAGCTAAAACGAATTTTATTTTTTTAATTTCAAAAGGAAGCTTTTTTAAAGCCTTATCCATAGATAATTCAATTTCTTTTTCTGTCATAAAAATCACCTTTTTAATCAGGATATTTTTTATTCAATGCTTTTAAAATTGCAAAAGTTTCTAAATCCATTTCTCCAGTTGCATTTTTAGGATTAAAGTGTAATTGGAAAGCATAAACTACATCTTTACTTTCTTTATCCCATTCATCTAATCTATTTATTTCATAACCATATTTTCTTAGCTCATCTTTTATTTCTCTAATTGAAGTAGCTTTAAATTTTTCTTCATCCATAAAAGTTTGTTTATCTGCTTCATCATACCAAGCACCTATGTTATATTTATCATATAATTCTTTCCAAGGAAATTTTGCTCCTGGGTCTTTCTTTCTACTTGGTGCAATATCAGAATGTGCAACTATATTTCTTGCAGGAACATTATATTTTTCTGCAACATACTTAATAATTTGAGCTGCTTTTTCTATTTGTATTGGCTTATAGTCAACATAATGATCATAAGGGTGATATGGATTAGGGTCAGCTCTATACTCTCTTGCTATACCATCACTAACTATTTCTATTCCAACAGAAGTATCATTTATATTTGTTCTTCCTCTAAATGCACTTGCTCCTGCATGCCAAGCTCTTTGTTCAAGTGGAACTAAGTTATATATTTTATTATCATCTTCATCTAAAATTAAGAAATGTGAACTTACTCTACTTGAAGTCAATTCTTTAATAGAACCTAAATTATCTGTTGCTGTATAATGGAGAATAATAAATTGAACTCTTTCATTTTTTCCTGTTGCTACATAAGAAGTTGAGTCAACTTGGTATTTTCCAATATTTCTTATTGTTGTTTGATTTCTTGAAATACTACTCCCTCTACTACTGCTGCTACCACTACTACTTTTTACTTCTTCTGTTGAAGAACAAGCCACCATTAAAAATAACAAACTAATAAATGCTAATATTTTTTTCATAATCTCACCTCAATTAAGTATTATAACATATTTATTTATATATGAAAATTAATATTTAGCATTATCATTACATAAATAAAAACCACACACTGTACTTAATGGACTCATTGCAAAAGCAGGACTTAGTTTTGCTCCTGTTCTTTCACCATCAATTAAATCAAATACAACTTTTTTTAATGAATGGTCTGGTAAAATTGGATATCCAACTGCTGGTCTTAAAAATGTTGGAACTATATCCTCTGTTACCCTTGTTTCCATATATTCAGAAGCAGTTTCTGCTATTGCATTACATAGTAAAGTTTCAAGTAAACCTAAATATTTATCATCTTTAAATATTTTACTTCCTACTGAAATTACAAAACCACCAACATAATCTTCTTTCTCTATATATTGTGCAAGATTTGGAGAAACTTCAAAAGTCATTCCTTCCATTTCTAAAAATGTTTCAGTCTTTTTACATCTAAAATATCCATAAGCTGCTCTAAATTCAACTTTTTCTTCTATTAATTTTTCATAAATTTTCTTTAAATCATTCAAAGTTTTTTCTTCCTCAGGAGTATTTCTAACTCTTAATGCATATAAAGCAATATCCCATTTTAAAGTATCTTTAAATATTTCAACAGGTAGGGATAAAAATTGTTTTCCCAAAACCTTAGGAATATAACTAACTGTCTTTTTAACTTCTGGTAAAACTTTTTTCTCCTCTGGTTGATTGCTATTGTTATCCATATATCTTTTAGCTATCTTACGAAGTTGAGTTTGCTTCGTTTCAAGAAAATCTTTTCTCTTTGTAGAAAGCAATTGTGATACTACTGTTATTGTATCCATAGCATCTGTAACATGTAGAGAATAATCATAATTAGGCAGAACTTTTAACCCAGTATGTAATTTAGAAGTTGCTGCTCCTGCAATTAAAACTGGAACTTGCATTCCAACTTTTTGGAATAAATCTGCAACTCTTTCCATTTCTTTTAAAGAAGGACTTATAAGTCCACTCAAAGTTACAACATCTGCATTTATTTCCTTTGCAGTTTCCACAATTTTTTCTCTTGGAACCATAACTCCTAAATCTATAACTTCATAACCATTACATTCTAAAACTGTTCCAACTATATTTTTACCTATATCATGTACATCTCCATCAACAGTTGCCATTAAAATCTTACCTTTTGATGAAGTCTTATCTACTTTTTCTAAATATGGAGTTAAAATATCAACACAATTATTCATAACAGAAGCTGAACGAATAAGTTGTGGTAAATATAGTTCTCCTTGTTCAAATAGTCTTCCTATTTCTTGCATTGCAGACATCAATATATTTTCTAAGATTTCAAGTGCCTTATATTTTTTTAATAAATCTCCTATAACTTCTTGTAAAGATTCACTTCCACCTTGAATTAATGCTTTTCTAATTTTATCTTCAGGAGTTTCTGCAAATATTTGGGCATCTTCTTTTCTCTTAACTAGATTCAATGAAAGTAAGGCTTCCATATCTGTACTATCTCCAAATATGAAAGATTTAATTTTTTCTCTTTCTTCATCTGTCCATTGAGGTGCTTTTTCTTTTGGATTTAAAATAGCGAAATTAAACCCTCTTGGCACTGCTTCTTCTAAGAATATATGATGGAATGCTGCTCTTAAAACATTATTTCCTCTAAAAGCAAAAGATAAGTTACTCAATCCACCAACTACTCCACAGCCCTTTAAATTGTTATGTATGTAGTCAACAGTCTTTATAAATTCTCTAGCATGGTAACGGTCTGCTTCTTGTCCTGTTCCAACACTTAAAATATTAGGGTCAAATACTATATCAGAATTTTTAACTCCTATACTTTTTAATAAATCATAAGCTCTTTGACATATTTCAATCTTTCTTTCAGCACTGACTCCTTGTCCTTTTTCATCAAATGCCATTACAACTATTGAAGCACCATATTTTCTAATAATTTTAGCTTTTCTTAAAAATTCTTCTGTACCTTCTTTTAAACTGATAGAGTTTACTATTGCCTTACCAGAAGTATTTTTAAGCCCTTCTTCAATAACAGCAAAATCTGATGAATCTATCATAATAGGAACTTTTGCAATAAAACTATCATTTTGTAAAACTCTTAAAAAGTTTTTCATTTCTTCAACGGAATCTAAAATTCCATCATCAACATTTATATCTAAAACTTTTGCTCCTGCATCTATTTGTTGCCTTGCAACTTCAAGTGCTTTTAAATAGTTATGTTCTTCTATCATAGTTCTAAATAATTTTGAACCAGATATATTATTTCTTTCTCCAACACAAGTAAATTTATCTTTAAAATTATATATTTCATTTCCAGATAGGCAAGTTTCTAATAAGTTTTCTTCTGGTAGAACTCTTGGTTTTTGTCCTTTTACTAATTCTGTTATTGCTCTTATATGGTCATAACTTGTTCCACAACAACCACCTAAAATATTTATAGCTTGATTTTCTATAAGAGGTAATAAATCATCTCTCATCTTTTGTGCAGTTTCAACATAATCTCCATTTTGATTAGGTAAACCTGCATTTGCATGCAATGATACAAACTTTGTTGTCAATTCTTTTATTTTTATAACAAGTGGAACTAAATCCTTAGCTCCAAATGAACAGTTAAATCCAAATGAAGTTACTGAATCTCTGTCTAAAGCTACTATTAAAGATTCCATGCTTTGACCTGTTAATAATTTTCCTTGTCTATTTACAGTAGCTGAAATTGAAATTGGTAATTTTATATTTTTCTCTTCAAAAACCTCTTCTGTTGCAAGTAATGCTGCTTTTGCAGTTAATCCATCAAAAATAGTTTCTAGTAAAATTCCATCTACTCCACCATCTATAAGTCCTGCAACTTGAACTTTTATAACCTCTTTCATTTCATCAAAACTAACTGCTCTTTTATAAGGAATATCTCCTACTGGAAAAGATAAACTCTTATTTGTAGGTCCTACTGAACCAAATACATAAACTTTCTTTCCACTTTCTTTAACTGCATTTTTAGCAATTTCTGCTGATTTTTTTGCTAAATCATAAACTTTATCCTCTAAATGATAATCTTTTAAAGATATTGCATTACAGTTAAAACTATTAGTTTCAATTATATCTGCTCCTGCTTCAATATATTTTTTATGTACTTCAAAAATTATGTCAGGTCTAGTTTCATTTAATATTTCATAACAACCTTTTGCTCCATTAAAATCTTCTGGTGTTAATTCATATTTTTGTAAAACTGTTCCCATTGCCCCATCTAAAACTAATATTCTTTCTCTTAATTCTTTTTCAAACTCAAACATTATTTTCCTCATTTCTATTTCAATTCATACTTAATTTTTTATTTTCTTATTATTCCTGTTGCATCTATTATTTTCTTAGCAGTTTCTGGTCTATTCATTGTGTATAAATGTATACCATTGATATCAGAAGCAACTAAATCTACAACTTGTTCTATTGCATAAGCAAGTCCTGCTTCTCTTAATGCAGAAGGATTATCCTCATATTTTTCTAAAATCTTTAAAAACTTTTTAGGTATAGTACAAGAACATAAAGAAGTAATTTTCTTTATTTGTTTAGCATTTGTTACTGGCATAATTCCTGCAACTAATGGTACATTAATTTGTAATTTTTCTAATTTATCTCTAAATGAATAAAAGAACTCATTATCTAAAAATATTTGTGAAATTAAAAAATCAACACCTGCATCAACTTTTTCTTTTAAATGGAATAAATCTAATAAGTCATTAGTTTCTCTATGCCCCTCAACATAGTATGCAGCTCCTATTGAAAATTTATCTCCCTTCTTTTCATGGATATAGTTTATTAAATCTCTTGCATAGTTAAAATCACCTGGTTCTAACTCTCTATCAACAGGATAGTCTCCTCTTAAAGCTAAAATATTTTCAATGTTATTCTTTTCTAAATCTTCTAATACTCTATCTATTTCTTCTTTTTTAGCTCCAATACAAGTTAAGTGTGCAACAGATTCTACTCCATTTTGACTCTTTATTCTATTGGCAATTTCAACTGTTCTTCCCTTTGTATTACCTCCTGCACCATAAGTAACACTTATATAATCAGGTTTTTCTAAGGATAATACATCTAGGCAATTATATACTTGTTCCAAACCAACTTTATCATTAGGAGGAAATACCTCAAATGATGTTGTTAAACTTTTACTTTTGTAAATATCGGCTATCTTCATAATTCCCCTTTCTTATAAAAAAATCCCAAGCTTTTATTAGCTTAGGAAGTCTTTTTTCTTAGCTTTGTTTTTTCTTCCATCGCTCAGGCATTAGCACCACACTTTTGTAGGTTGCTGGGATTTCTTAGGGCCTGTCCCTCCATCTCTCTTTATGGTTTTTTTGTTAGCACTTATTTTATACTATTTTTGTCAACTTGTCAATAACTATACAAAACTTTTATTTTGCCATTTTTTACTCTTCCATCTAAAGTACATTGCAAGACCTCTAATCCACTCATCCATTGCATTTGCTATCCATATTCCAGCAAGTCCCCATCCAAATGAAATTCCAAATATATATGAGAATAAAACTGCTACTGTAAACACACAAATTATTCCCATGAACATAGGAAATTTAATATCTCCTGCTGCATGAAGTGAATTTATTATAACTATATTAAATACTCTTCCCATTTCTAATAGAATCATCAAAGGGAATATTTTAAGTGAAACTTTTAAAATATCTGGATTAGTTGTAAAAATAGTCATAATTGGCTTTCTGAAAAGACAAACTACTGAAGTTGTAACAAAGGCAAATATAAAAGCTATCTTCACACTCTTTAAACATTTATTATAAACTTCTTTTATTTCTCCTGCTCCAACTAAATGTCCAACTTGTATTGCTGTCCCTTGTCCTAATGCTATTGATAAAGTCATAACAAAGCTACTTATCAACATAAGATATGTACGAGAAGCAATAATTGTTGTTCCCATAGTATTTACCATAGCTACTACCATAAGTTGTCCAACATTCCAAGCTAAATTTTCACCAGCAGTAGGTAAACCTATTGATAGAATATTTTTTACTATTTTAAATGGGAAAGGTTTTATATATTTTTTTCTAAATGTAAAATTACAATATTTACACATCATATAGAATGCTACAACACAACCTATTCCTCTTGAAATAACTGTTGAAATTCCAACTCCTGTTGGTCCTAAAACTGGCATACCTAACCAACCAAAAATAAATAAAGCATTTCCCAAAATATTTAAAATATTTACTCCTACATTAATAATTAAAGTTTCTGTTGGTCTACCATGACTTTTAAGTATTGCCCCACAAGATAGAATTATACCTTGGAATATACAAAGTCCTCCAACCATCTGAAAATAATATTTTCCTAACCCTACTAGTTCTTCTGGAAGATTTATTTTTTGAAGTAAACTTTTCCAAAAAAATAAATATATTCCTCCTAAAATCACTCCTAAAAGAATATTAAGAACTAGTGAAACACTTATAACTTGTTTAACTCTTTTATAGTCCTTTGCTCCTAAAAATTGTGCAGTTAAAATTGCTGTTGCCATATTTATAAAACTGAATATTACATTTTGAATATTAAGTAGTTGTGTTATTCCACCTATTGCCCCTACTGCTTCATCACTGTAATAACCAAGCATAATTGTATCAATATTTCCTACAATTGTTACTAATAACAATTCTAAAAATATTGGTATTGTCAAAGAAATCAAAGTTTTTTTACCAACATTACCAATACTATTCATTTAATTCCCTCCAAAAAATTTAAATAATAGAGTTCATTTTATAATATTTTTTAGAAATTGTCTAGTAAATTGTTCTAACAATACGAAACCCTATATCAATATCTTCAAATATTGCATTTTCACTAGTACAAAAAAAATTCTGACATAATTCTAAATTACTAATCCAAGCCCCTCCTTTTAATTTTCTATATACAATACCATCTTCTATACTTTCATCATCTGACATATCATAACACCATTCCCAAACATTTCCACTACAATCATAAAGTCCTAACTGATTTGCTTCTTTCAAACCTACATTTTGAGTTGTTCCTTCTTCATTCTTAGCTCCTGAATTTTCATAATACCAAGCTACTTCATCTATATTGTTACTTCCTGAATATTTATAATCAAATGTTCCTTCATCAATAGCTTTTTGCCCTCCCCTTGCAAACCATTCCCATTCAGCTTCTGTTGGTAATCTAAAACCTTCTGTATTTTTAAAATCTGATTTATCTTCTTCAACTATTTCTCCATCTAAATGAATAATTTTTAAAACTCCTTTTTCTTCTTGACTTAAATCATAGACTGGTTTTAAATTATATTTTTCACTTAATTTATTACAAAATTTTAATACTTCCCACCAGTTAACAATTTCTACTGGTTTATTAGCTCCTTTAAATCTTGATGGATTATATCCCATTATATTTTCCCACATAGATTGTGTAACTGGGTATTTACATACCTCTAAATTAAAAACTTTCTTTTTATATTTACCACCTTTAACAAAAACCATATATTCCTTTTGAAAATCTTCTAATCCTTTCATTCTTACTAATCCTCCTATATAAAAAAACTGTTGCAATTAAATTGCAACAAGCTCTCTTATCTTTGCATTTCTATTGTAAATTTTAATCTATTAATTCCTGCCCTTAAAGCTTTAATTTTAAATCTACTTATCTTTATAGCTGATAAATCTTCATCAGTTACTTCTTGAATTTCAGATATATCTTTATATGTATTTACTATTTTTTCTATATCTTTTTTCGTTAATTTACTTATTTTTTCAAGAACTCTATAACCTTTTGCAGCTATCTTATTATCTAAAACACTTGAAGATTTACTATATCCTAATGCAACAACTACATTTTCAACTTCTAATAACTCAGAGTCAGATAAAGAATGTAAATATCTTCTTACGCTATCTGTATCTCTTCCATTGTCAATATAGTCTTTTAAGAAACTTTCTTCTTCTTCATCTAGATCCCAAATAAGTTCTGATACTTGCATATTTACTAATCTTCCTCTTGAACCTAATTCTAAAAGATATCTTGTTATTTCTTCACTAATTCTTCTAACCATTTCAAATCTTTGTAATGTATTAGCTACATCAAGAACTGTTACTAAATCATCTAATTCAAGAATTGTTAAACTATCAAGTGAACGATTTAAAACATGTCTATAACTTTCAAGAGTTTTTAAAACTTGTCCAACTTCTATATTTAATTCATCAAAGTTTTTAAGTCTATATTTTAAATTTCCTTTATATAAAGTAACATTCTTTTTTCTTTCAGATATTGCTACAACTTCTCTTTTTAAATGTTTAGCAGCTCTTTCAGCAGTTCTATGTCTTGTTCCACTTTCTGTTGTAGAATATGAATTATCTGGTTGTACATGAACATTGGCATACAAGATTTTTGAACAATCATCATTTAAAATTATTGCTCCATCCATTTTAGATAGCTCAAAAATTCTTTCAGGTGTATAATCACAGTCAATAAAAAATCCACCATCTCTAACCATTTCAACTTCCTCATCATAACCTATTATTATTAAAGCACCTATACCTGCATCTAAAATGTAATCTACACCTTCTCTTAAAGGACTCCCAGGTGCAACTTTAACTATTATATCCATCAAATCTTGTTTAGTCATTCTTATTCATCCTTTCCAATAATTCATCTAAATTCTTTAAGTATATTATTTTTAGTTTAAATTTCTTTTTTTCTAGCTCTTTTCTATTTGATTCTGGAACATAAACTCCTGTAAAACCTAATTTTTCAAGTTCTTTTAATCTTCTTTCTAAGAAAAATACTTTTCTTATTTCTCCTCTTAATCCAAGTTCTCCTATTGCAGCTATCTTTTGGCTTATAGAGAAACCTTTATGGACAGATAGAATAGACATTAATACTGCCAAATCAGCTGCTGGGTCTTCTATTCCCAATCCTCCTGGGACATTAACAAATAAATCTTTCATCCCAAGTGGAATATATAATTTTTTTTCTGCTATTGCAGTTAAAATTTGGATTCTATTTCTATCATAACCTTGAACAACTCTTTTAGGTATTCCAATTCCACTATCTGTTATGAGTGATTGTACTTCTAAAAGAAAAACTTTTGTTCCTTCTAAAATTGGTACAACCATACTTCCTATATTTTTTTCTTCTCTTTCACTTAAAAAATATTCTGAAGAATTTTTTATTTCTTTCATTCCATTTTCTTCCATACTGAATACTGCAATTTCATTAGTTGAACCAAATCTATTTTTTACACTTCTAAGTATTCTATAATAAAGTCCTTCATCACCTTCAAAGTTAAAAACAGCATCAACCATATGTTCAAGTAATTTAGGTCCTGCAACCTTTCCATCTTTTGTAATATGTCCAACTATAAAGAATGAAATATTATATTTTTTAGCCATTTCTATAATTTTTAAAGTACATTCTCTAATTTGTGTTGGTGTACCAGATATGGAATCCATACTAGAATTATACAATGTTTGTATAGAATCTACAACCACAACTTTTGGTTTTTTAGTTACAACATATTCATATATATTTAAAATATCCATTTCAGCCATAATATATATGCCCTCTCCAGATATTTTTAATCTTTCTCCTCTGTTTTTTATTTGTGCAGGAGATTCTTCACCAGAGATATATAAAACATCTCCATAGTCTTTATATGAATTAGCAACTTGTAAAAGTAAAGTAGATTTTCCAATTCCTGGATTCCCTGTTACTAAAACTACTTCTCCCTTTAAAAGTCCTCCACCAAGTAATCTATCAAATTCTTCATACTTTGTTTTATATCTATCTTCACTTGTATATTCTACATCTTTAAACTCATAAACTTTTATATCAGAGTTTCTACTGGCAACTGAAATTGAAGATGTTGCTTTTTTTACATCTTTTGGTAGTTCTTCAACTTCTTCAAAGCTCGACCAAGCTCCACATTCTGGACATTTTCCAGCCCATTTTGCACTTTTATATCCACACTCTGAACAATAATATACAGTCCCCTTAGCCATAATTATCCTCTATATTCCTTAGCTCTGTTTAAAATATCATCTATAACTTTACTATCTACATATCCTTCTAAACTTTGATTATAAAA
>ERZ773038.1995-NODE-1995-length-10783-cov-8.854773_pt1 | contig 10783 bp, 7 predicted proteins | sample MGYA00511665_ERZ773038 | MGnify/ENA primary metagenome ERZ773038 (study PRJEB29015, sample SAMEA2737966) | human oral metagenome | biome: human oral; feature: human-associated habitat; material: dental | place: China | collected 2028 ... | reverse complement strand
AGCCACGCAGAAGGGCGCGGCCTGACAACCGAGGGACAACTTTACGGTCACCGCCTCGCCGGGTCAAACCAACTTGGCTGCGAGTCTTAACCCGAAGTTCCCGCAGGCGACCACAGGCCCCCGGACATGCACAAGATGGTTTCGACACGGACCGCTCCTTCGTCGCAGCCCGGCTCAACCAACTTCAGAAAGAACAAAGCTGGTTGAGCCAGCACGTGAGCGCCAGCGAACGGCTGAGTCGAAACCACCCGGCAGCCAAAAAGCAGATCCGACCACAGGTCCCCGGACATGCACAAGATGGTTTCGACACGGGCCGCTCCTTCGTCGCAGCCCGGCTCAACCAACTTCGGGAGGGGAACGTCGCAGGTCGACTCAACCGGCTTCGGGAGGGGACATCGCAGGTCGACTCAACCGGCTTCGGGAGAACTGTTAACCGTTCTTCCTGCGGCGACGTCCAGACCTGCGTTCGCCGCCATCGGCCGGGGCCTGCGAGTCGACGGGGTTGTCGAAACGCAGATAGCCGGAGCCGTGGCAGTGATCGCACTCCTCCGTGAACGCCTCCGCCAGTCCGGTTCCAATGCGTTTGCGGGTCAGCTGCACCAGCCCCAGGCTGGTGACCTCCGCCACCTGGTGCCTGGTGCGGTCGCGGCCCAGGCACTCGACGAGGCGCCGCAGCAGCAGTTCACGGTTGCTGGGCAGCACCATGTCGATGAAGTCGATGACGACGATGCCACCGAGGTCGCGCAACCTCAGCTGCCTGACGATCTCCTCGGCCGCCTCCAGGTTGTTGCTGGTGACGGTGGCCTCGAGGTTGCCGCCGGAACCCGTGAACCGGCCCGTGTTGACGTCGATGACGGTCATCGCCTCGGTGCGGTCGATCACCAGCGACCCTCCGGAGGGCAGGAAGACCTTGCGGTCGAGGGCCTTGGCGATCTGCTCGTCGATACGGTACTGCGCGAACAGGTCGCGGCCGTCCTCGCCCGGTTCGAACCGTTCGATGCGATCCGTCAGGTGGGGGGCGACGTGCCCGACGTAGGCCGAGATCGCCTCGTGGGCGTCGTCGCCCTGGACGGTCAGCTTCGCGAAATCCTCGGTGAACAGGTCGCGGACGATGCGCAACGTCAGGTCGGGTTCGGAGTAGAGGGCCTCGGGGGCCTTGCCCGCCTTCACCTTCTTCTCGATGACCTCCCACTGGGCCTTGAGCCGGTTGACGTCGCGCACCAGCTCCTCGGCGGCCACTCCCTCGGCTGCGGTGCGCACGATCACGGATTCGTTGTCGCCGATCAGTTCACCGAGGATCCGCCTCAACCGGGTGCGTTCCACGTCCGGAAGTTTGCGGGAGATCCCGGACAGGTGCCCGCCCGGTGAGTACACGATGTAGCGGCCGGGCAGGGAGATGTGCCCGGTGAGGCGCGCGCCCTTGGCCCCGATGGGGTCCTTGGTGACCTGCACGAGCACCGTCTGCCCGGATTTGAACACCTTCTCCACCTTGCGGTCCTCGGCGGTGACCCCGTAGGAGTCCCAGTCCACCTCGCCCGCGTAGAGCACGGCGTTGCGCCCCCGCCCGATGTCGATGAACGCCGCCTCCATGCTGGGAAGCACGTTCTGCACGCGCCCCAGGTAGACGTTGCCGATCAGGGACGTGGCGGATGCGCGATCCACGTAGTGCTCGACGAGGATCCCGTCCTCGACCACGGCGAGCTGGGTGTAGTCCTCCCGCTGGCGGATCACGAGTTTCCGGTCCACGGATTCGCGGCGCGCCAAGAACTCGGCCTCGGAGAGGATCGGGGCGCGTCGACGACCCGCGGCACGGTTCTCCTTGCGGCGCTGCCGTTTGGCCTCCATGCGGGTGGAGCCCTCGATCCCGGTCACCTCGTCCCCGGTGCCGCCCTTCGATTCGGAGCCGCTGGAGCGACGGCGACGACGACGGCGACGACGGGTCCCGGTCTCCTCGTCGGATTCACCACCCCCCTCGGCGGTTTCCTCCTGCCCGGAGGTCTCGTTCTTCTCGGCCGAGTCGTCGCCGCCGGATTCCCCATCCGATGATTCGTCGTCGGTGTCCTCACCGGTCGTCTCCTCGGCGTTGGAACCACGGCGGCGACGCCTGCCGCCGCGGCGGCGGCGACGCCTGCCGGGACGTTCCTCCTCGGCCTCGGGACTCGCCTCTGCTGTCTCCTCCGGGCTCTCCTCGGAGCCGGACTCGGTTTCGGCAGCATCCGCGGAGTCCTCGGCGATGGCGTTGGCCAGTTTCGCCAAGGACTCGGTACGTCCCTCGGCGGTGATGGCGAACGGGTCCTTCATCGTCGCACGACGGGCCTTCGCGGCCTCCTCTGCGATGCGAAGCGCTACCGCGATACCATCCTCCACCGTCCCTTCTGTTTCCTGCCCGCCGGTATCGGCCTGCTCGGTCGGTTCGGTTTTCTCCGTCTTGGCTGCCCCGGCGGCCCGGATGGCGCGGCGCCGCCGCTGCCTGGGCGCAGGTTCGGGTGCCGACTCCTCCCCTGCGGGTTCCAGTTCAGTTCGGGTTTCGGCTTCGGGGGTCTCGGCCGGGGTGGTCTGTAGGCGATCCGGCCCGCCCGCGGCCCGGGTGGCGCGGCGGTGCCGCTGCCTGGGGGCCGGTTCCCGGGTCGGTTCCGGTTCGGTGGCCTCGGTGGATTCCGGGGTGGCGGCGGTGGTCACGGGCGTTTCCACGGGGATGTCCACATCGACGGGCGGACCGGCGGGGCGGGAGGCGGCGCGGCGGCGCCGTTGCCTCGGGGCGGGTTCCGGCTGTGGTTCCGCGATCGTCTCGGACCGGGTTTCGGGTTCGGAGGGGGTTTTCGTCCCGGAGGCATCCTCTTCCAGGATTTCCTCCTCGGGTTGCGGTGCACGGGCCTCGAGCACAGCGGTCACCACGTCGGCCACCACCACGGAGGAAGCGCTGCGCAACTCGTGTCCGAGCTGCGCGAGTTCGGCAAGCAGCTCCCTGCTGGTGATCCCGAGATGTTTGGCGAGTTGATGGACTCGGGGACGCGCGGACAGCTCGGGGGCAGCGGATTCTTGATTGGTTTCGGTCATGTACGACTCCTTCGGGCGCATTGGCGCCAGCTCCAGCGTGGCTCGCCACGCCTCTCAAGACTCAAGGTCAACCGGAAAAGCATCGGGGCCTCCGCGGTCGAGATTCATCGTCGCGGTGTTCAGCCCCGGGCGGCCTCTCGGCAGCACCGGCGGTGCTTGACCTAGTGATCATTGTTCCACAACTTGCGCACGCCATGAGCTCCTGACCCCACCCCTATCTACAATGATTGGTCATGAAAACCCCACCCCGTCTGCTGGCGTCACTCTTGTTCGTCTGCCTTGCAACGACGAGTTGCTTCGGCACCCCCAAGCCAAGCCCCAGCGTCCCTTCCACCTCCTCAACGGATTTCGAACCAATCCCCAGCAACCCCTCCAGCTCACCAACGGATCCCGAACCAATCCCCAGCAACCCCTCCACCTCCTCAACGGATCCCGAACCAATCCCCAGCAACTCCTCCAACTCTCTAGCGGATCCCAACGCAACTCCCGAGACTCGGAATCTCCTGCAGAGGCTTCACGCCCAACAGGGAAAGGGGATTCTCTTCGGGCACCAGCATGACCTGTCCATGGGTTTCACCTTCAACGCCGGCGACGGCAAAGCCTCCGACACCCTCACGGCAGTCGGCGACCATCCCGCGGTTTTTGGTTGGGACAGCCTTGTCCTCGACGGCGACGAAGCCCCCGGCGATCCCGACGCCACCCGGGAGACGAACCTCAATGCCCTCATCCGCATGTTCAAACAGGCCGATGAACTGGGAGGGGTCAACACGCTGACCATGCACCTGCCGAATCCCCTCACCGGCAGAGATTTCTACGACACATCGGGGGATGCGGTTGCCGCGATCCTACCGGGCGGTGCCAGACATTCAGATCTGACCGCCCGCCTGGACCGGGTTGCCGACGCCATCGCCGGAGCCAAACGTCCGGACGGCACCCCGATCCCGGTGATCCTGCGTCCTTGGCACGAACGAAACGGTAGCTGGTTCTGGTGGGGTGAGGGGCACGCCACCAATCAGCAGTACGTGGAACTGTTCCGGTTCACCGTCGAATATCTGCGTGATACACGAGGCCTGCACAATCTGCTCTACGCCTACTCCCCCAACTCCCCGCTGAACGCTGACCCGGGAACCTACCTGAACGGATACCCGGGTGACGACTACGTGGACATCTTCGGGTACGATTCCTACGACGAAACCGGGAACGGTCAGGAATGGCTCAGATCCGTCACCGCTGATTTGGCGATGGTGGTCAAGCTGGCTGATGCCCACGGGAAGGTTCCCGCTTGGACCGAGTTCGGACCGTATGAGGGCGTCCAGCCAGAACCACACTGGTTCACCTCGGTTCTGGGAGCGTTGAAGGCCGACCAGAACGCCAGCCGTATCGCGTGGATGCTGACCTGGGCGAACTACGGCCACGGCGACCGCGAACACGCCTACGTTCCCTACCCAACGCACGGCGACCACCCGGAGCATCCGCTGCTGGCAGATTTCCGGGTTTTCCACGACGACCCCTCGACCGTCTTCGCCAAGGAGTGGAAGCACTGACCCCTCCGGACCGCCGCGAGGAGACACGCCACGGCCTGTCCGCGGGAGTTTTTGTGGTGGTTCCGGGGCCACGATGGCATAGTGGAATCGCTGTCGCGACACCGTTTCCGAAGGAGCTGAAATGACCGCGAAACCCCCCACCGTCGTGTTCGCCGGAGATTCCATCACGGACACTGGGAGGGATCGGGTGAGCGGCTCCTTGGGAAACGGTTACGTGGCCAAACTGGCGAAGGGACCCCTCACCTTCGCTCGGGTGGTCAACGCGGGTGTCAGCGGCGACCGCATGGCGGATCTGGAAGCACGCTTCGAGGGCGACGTGCTGGCTGAGAACCCCGACTTGGTGAGCATTTTCATAGGCATCAACGACACCTGGCAGGCAGTCACCGGGGGGGCTGCCTCGCCGCTCGGGGATTTCGAGGCTGCCTACCGTCACCTGATCGAAAGTCTCGACGAGACACCCGCCGTACTGATGGTGCCGTTCGTGGCGCCCGTCACCCCCGACCAAGAGGGCTGGCTCTCAGACCTGCAGCCGCGACAGGACCTGGTGCACCGCCTGGCAGCGGAGTACGGTTGCGCCGTCGTCGATCTGGGTTTGATGATCCGCGAGTACTCATCGGAGTACGAGAACGAGGAAATAGCCGAGGACGGCGTCCACCCCACCGACCTGGGACACAAGCTGATCGCCGAGGCCTGGGAACGCGAGGCCCGTACCCGTTTCGAGGCGTTGCGCCAGTAGCGGCGGAATCCCTTCCCCGGGTCCTGTGCCGCGCACGGATCACGAATCGGTTTCCTGCTCCCGGGTGAGCAAGTCCCGAGCCTCGCCCGCGACGATCAGTGATCCCGCCACCAGCACCCCGGCGGTCGGCCCCGCGGCATCGGCCAGCAACGTCGCCAGTTCCAGCGCGTCCGCCACGCCCGGGGCCTTCTGCACTTTCCCGGCGGGCCAGATCTCTTCCGCCGTGCGTGCCAGCTCGTCGACGGGCAGGGAACGTGAGGTGCCCCGAGCGCGGGTCACCACCACTTGGTCCATGGCGGAGGCGAAGATCTCCAGCACCCCGGCGGTGTCCTTGTCTGCCATCATTCCGACCACACCAATCAGCGGCTGGAAGGCGAACGCCTCCCGGCACGCCTCGATGGTGACCCGCGCGGCCTGCGGGTTGTGGGCGGTGTCGACGACGATCGCCGGTGAGGTGCACACCAGTTCGAGTCTGGCCGGGGCCACCACCGAGGCGAGCCCCTCCTCGATGATCCCGGGTTCGAGGGGCTGACCGCCCCGGAAGGCCTCGACGGCGGCCACGGAGAGCGCGGCGTTACGGGCCATGTGGGCTCCGTGCAGGGGAAGGAAGAGGTCCCCCACCGGCCCGCCCTCGGACTGGATCCGGATCACCTGCCCGCCCACCGCGGGGCGGCGTTCCAGCAGCCCGAAGTCCGGGCCCTCCGCCTTGACCACGGCGCCGACCTCGACTGCGCGGGCCAGCAGCCCCCGGGCCGCCGCGGGTTCCTGCCCGGCCAGCACCGCCGTCGCGCCCGGTTTGATGATGCCTGCCTTCTCGGATGTCACCTTTTCCAGCGAGTCCCCGAGGATGTGGGTGTGGTCGAGGCCGATGGGGGACACGACCGAAACCTGCGGGGCGGCGACGGACGTGGCGTCCCAGCTACCGCCGAGCCCGACCTCGACCACGGCGACGTCCACGGGGGCGTCGGCGAAGGCCGCATAGGCCATGCCGGTGATGACCTCGAAGAAGGTCATGTCGATCCCATCCAGTTTCCGTTCGTCCACCATTCGGACAAAAGGTTCGATCTCGCCCCAGACCTCGGCGAATCTCTCCTCGGAGATCGGTTCCCCGTCAATGGAGATCCTCTCCCGGGCGTCACTGAGATGGGGGCTGGAAAACCTTCCCGTGCGCAACCCCGCGGCGCGCAGCAACGCGTCGATCATGATGCAGGTCGAGCCCTTGCCGTTGGTTCCCGCCACCTGGATCACGGGAGTGGCCCGTTCGGGATTCCCCAGCAGATCCATCAGGGCGGAGATGCGGCTCAGGGCCGGACCGACGCGGTGTTCGGGCCAGCGGGATGTGAGTTCGGCTACAAGGGCAGCGTGTTCCATGATGAGGACATCCTAGTGACGCGGCTACTATGTTCTGCGTGATGAGCAGATACCCCAAGCCCTCCGTGCGACACTGGCCGGACTGGGTGGGATTGGTGGCCCGTCTGATACCCGGTGCCGTCTTCCTCTATGCGGGCATCGTGAAAATCGGGAATGTGGATGGCTTCGCTTTCGATATTCGCGCCTATCAGCTGGTCAGCTGGGATCTGTCCCGGATGCTGGCGTACGTCCTTCCGGTGGTCGAGATCGCAGTCGGGGTCCTGCTCATCGTGGGGCTGCTCACCCGCTGGGCGGCGCTGGTCACGGCGTTGCTGCTGATCGCCTTCGTGGGCGGCATCGTCTGGGTCTGGACCCAGGGGATCAGCATCGACTGCGGTTGCTTCGGACATGGTGGCGAGGTGACCCCGGAGAGCACCAAGTATCCTCAGAAGCTAGCCGAAAATCTGGCGATGACCGCGCTGTGCGGCTGGCTGGTCGTACGGCCACGTTCCCTTTTCAGCCTGGATCAGGCACTTTTCGGCTCACCCATTCGTTTCAGCGAGGAGAGCCACGACGACATAGCCGAAACGGCGGAAACCGAGGAGTGAATTTTTACCTCATGGCCAACAATTCGAATCTGAGCAAACGCGTCGCGCTCAGGCAGCAGCAGGAACTGGAAGCACGCCGCAAACGCAACGCCCGAATGCTGGGGGTCGGTCTGGGCGTGCTGGCCCTCGTGGTGGTGGTCATCATTGCCGTCGTCATCGCCAACGCAATTGGCAGCAAGACCCCTGCTGCCGAGCAGCTCACCCCTCCGAACGCCACCGAGGGACACGGCATCGCCATCAAGAGCAAGAACACCCAGCCCGCGGGCGACGTACCGAACGTGGTGGTCTACGAGGACAGCCAATGCCCCATCTGCAAGGACTACGAAACCCAGTATGGCAACGCCATGCTTCAGCTCATCGATGAGGGCAAGATCACCCTCGAGGTCCGCACCGCGTACTTCCTTGATGACCAGATCGAGCAAACTCCGAACAAGAAGTCGTCCCAACGTGCTGCCATGGCGGCGGCGGCCGCCGACGCGGTCGGCAAATACCGCGAATACCACAAGGTGGTCTACGAGAACCAGCCCCACGAGGGTGTCGGTTACACCGACCAGCAGCTCCGGGTCGATTTCGCGGCCAAGGCAGGGATCACGGGAGACGACTTGGCAACCTTCCAGAAACTCTATGACACCAAGGCCTATGCCGACTTCGCGAAGAAATCCCACGAAGCCATGGGCAAGGCCGGGATCGGCGGCACGCCCACGTACGTCGTCAATGGCAAGAAGATCAATCTCGGGAACCTCCCCTCAAACGATCCGCAAACTGTGCTGACCGCCATCCAGTCCGCCGCTTCGGGTTCCAACTGATCAGCGACCTGATGTGTCCGGGCCGCCGAGGTCTCCCGGTGTCCCGGACACGTCACGGGGTGCGACTTTTACCTCATCCGCCGCGCACAACTACGATTCCCTACCATGACTAACCCTGCCTACAACTCCGGACTGCCCACCAAACCCGCTCTCGAGGGTCTCGAGAGCAAATGGGGACAGGTATGGCGTGAGGACGGCGCCTACGCGTTCCGGCGCCCGGCATCCCGTGAGCAGGTGTTCTCCATCGACACCCCACCGCCGACGGTCTCCGGATCGCTGCACGTGGGCCACGTCTTCAGCTACACCCACACCGACACCATCGCCCGCTACCAGCGGATGCGCGGCAAGGAGGTGTTCTACCCGATGGGCTGGGACGACAACGGTCTGCCCACCGAACGCCGTGTCCAGAACTACTACGGTGTGCGCTGTGACCCGTCGCTTCCCTACGACGAGGATTTCACTCCCCCGGCCAAGCCGGATCCGAAACGCCAGATGCCCATCTCGCGCCGCAACTTCATCGAGCTGTGCGAGAAACTGACCGCCATCGACGAGAAGGTCTTCGAGGATCTGTGGCGGTATCTCGGATTGTCCATCGACTGGGACACCCTCTACACCACGATCTCCCCGGCCACACAGGCCGTGGCCCAGCTGGCCTTCGTGCGCAATCTCGCCCGCGGTGAGGCCTACCTGAGTTTCGCCCCCACTATGTGGGACGTCACGTTCCAGACGGCAGTGGCGCAGGCAGAACTGGAGTCCCGGGAGCACCCGGGCGCCTATCACCGCGTCGCCTTCCACGGCGCCGACGGGCCGGTGTTCATCGAAACCACCCGCCCCGAGCTGCTGCCCAGCGTCTGCGCCCTGATCGCCCATCCCGATGATGAGCGCTACCAGCATCTGTTCGGGACCACCGTCACGTCCCCGGTCTTCGGGGTAGAGATCCCGGTACTGGCGCACACCGCCGCCGAACCCGACAAGGGCGCCGGCATAGCGATGTGCTGTACCTTCGGTGACCTCACCGACGTGCAGTGGTGGCGGGAACTCGATCTGCCGACCCGCACCATCATCGGCCGTGACGGCCGTCTCCAGCGGGAGATCCCCGAGTGGCTCACCAACGCCGAGCCCTGGGCCGACTTGGCTGGCAAAACGGTCTTCTCCGCCCGGGCCGCCGTCGTGGAGTTGCTGCGCGCATCCGGGGATCTCGACGGGGAACCGAAACCCATCTCCCGGCCCGTGAACTTCTACGAGAAGGGTGACAAGCCGCTGGAGATCGTCGCCACCCGCCAGTGGTACCTGTCCAACGGTGGCCGCGACGAACAGCTGAAGGCCGACCTGTTGAAGCGTGGCTCGGAACTGGCCTGGACCCCGGAGCACATGCGCCACCGCTACGACAACTGGGTGGGTGGTCTGAACGGCGACTGGTTGATCTCCCGGCAGCGGTTCTTCGGGGTGCCCTTCCCGGTCTGGTATCCGCTCGACGCCGACGGTGAACCGCTCTACGACCAGATGATCGTCGCCGACGAGGCCAGCCTGCCCGTCGATCCCGTCACCGCGTGCCCGCCCGGCTACGAGGAGTCACAGCGCGGGATTCCGGGCGGGTTCATCGCCGACCCCGATGTGATGGACACTTGGGCGACCTCTTCGCTGACCCCGCAGATCGCGTCCGGGTGGGAGCGTGACGAGGAACTGTTCGGCCTCACTTTCCCGATGGACATCGCTCCCCAGGGCCACGACATCATCCGCACCTGGTTGTTTTCCCGGATCGTGCGCGCTAATTTCGAGAACCACTCGCTGCCGTGGCGGCGCACCACCATCTCGGGTTTCGTCACCGACCCGGACCGCAAGAAGATGTCCAAGTCCAAGGGCAACGTGGTGGTTCCCTCCGACATCCTGGAGCGTTTCGGCTCCGACGCGGTCCGCTGGCGCGCCGCCATGGCCCGTCCCGGCATGGATTCGCCGTTCGACCAGTCGCAGATGAAGGTGGGGCGCCGGCTGGCCATGAAGATCCTGAACGCGGGCAAGTTCGTTCTCGGCCTGGCCCCCGAACCCGGGGATCCCGCCGCCGTCACCAACCCGGTCGACAGGGCGCTGCTGGCGTCTCTGTCGGATGTTGTCACCGCCTGTACGGAGACGTTCGACGCCTTCGACTACACCCAGGCCCTCGAGGCCGCGGAAACCTTCTTCTGGTCCTTCTGCGATGACTACCTGGAGCTGGTCAAGGAACGCGCCTACGGTTCCCAGGGTCCTGAGGCGCAGGCCTCTGCGCAGTCGGCCCTGGCCATTGCCCTCGACGTGCAGCTGCGGTTGTTCGCCCCATTCCTGCCGTTCGTGACGGAAGAAACCTGGTCCTGGACCCACGGTTCATCCATCCACCGTTCCCCCTGGCCCACCGCCGGGGAACTGGCGATCGACGGCGACCGGCAGCTGCTGGCCAACGTCGCATCGGTGCTGATCATGATCCGCGGCGCCAAGTCGAACGCGAAGGTGTCCATGAAAACCCCGGTCCGGAAGGCCGTCTTCCTGGGTGATCACGCCGCCCTGGAACGCCTGAAGGCCATCGAGGCGGATCTTCGTGCCGTCGGTCACATCACGGGCGAGGTGGTGTGGAAGATCGCCGAGGGGCCCCTGATCGTCGAGGCGGAACTGGAGGAACCCCCCGCCGCCTGAAATCAACCCGGAAGGGGG
>ERZ773038.1994-NODE-1994-length-10786-cov-5.556053_pt1 | contig 10786 bp, 10 predicted proteins | sample MGYA00511665_ERZ773038 | MGnify/ENA primary metagenome ERZ773038 (study PRJEB29015, sample SAMEA2737966) | human oral metagenome | biome: human oral; feature: human-associated habitat; material: dental | place: China | collected 2028 ... | reverse complement strand
CGATGACCGGCCTGCCGATCATCGAGACGAAGGCCAACGACGTCTCGGCCTACATTCCGACCAACGTCATTTCTATCACCGACGGCCAGATCTTCCTGCAGTCCGACCTGTTCAACGCCAACCAGCGACCCGCCGTCGACGTCGGCATTTCCGTGTCGCGAGTGGGCGGCGCCGCCCAGCCCAAGGCCATGAAGAAGGTCGCCGGAACCCTGAAGCTGACCCTCGCGCAGTACCGTTCGATGGCCGCGTTCGCGATGTTCGCCTCCGACCTGGATGCGGCCACCCGACGCCAGCTGACCCGAGGCGAGCGCCTCATGGAGCTGCTCAAGCAGCCCCAGTCCACGCCTTACGCGATGGAAGACCAGGTTGCCTCCATCTGGATGGGGACCAAGGGCTACCTCGATGACATTGAGGTAGCCGACGTGCTGCGTTTCGAGCGGGCGCTGCTTGATCACCTCCACGCCAACTCGACCGTGCTCAACACGATCGCATCGACCGGCGACCTGGACGCCGACACGGAGGAGGCCCTCAAGGTCGCCGTCGAAGAGTTCCATCGCCAGTGGCTCAGCGCCGGACGCGGCGTGTCCGATCTCGACAGCGGCGAGGTCGTTGCCGAGCGCACCCGCGAGGAGATCTCTCGCGGACGCACGAGCGAGAAGGCCTAAGCGATGGGCGGACAGCAGAGGATCTACAAGCAGCGTATCGCCTCGACGACAACGCTCGCGAAGGTCTTCCGCGCCATGGAGATGATCGCCGCGTCTCGCATCGGCGCGGCGAGGCGTGCTGCCACTGAGGCTGGACCCTACGAGAAAGCCCTCACCCAGGCGGTAGCGGCGGTCGCGGTCCACACGGACCTGGACCATCCGCTCACGGAAGAACGCGAGGACACCAAGCGTGTTGCCGTCCTGGTCGTCGCATCCGACCGCGGCATGGCCGGAGCATACTCGGCGACTATCCTGCGCGAATCCGAGAAGCTCATCGCTGACCTGACCGCGCAAGGCTACGAACCCGTGCTCTACACCTTCGGGCGCAGGGCGTCGGCGTACTTCCGCTTCCGGGCAGTGAGCATCGAACGCGAGTGGGAAGGGGAGTCGGACTCCCCGAGCCCGGAGACCGCCCGCGACATGGCCAGCGTGCTTCTCGGGCGTTTCCTCGACCCCGATCCAGCGAGCGGCGTCGGCGCGCTGCACCTCGTGTACACGCGATTCAAGACGGTCATGAGCCAGGTGCCCGAGGTACGCCAGATGCTCCCGCTGACGGTCGTGGACGCGCCAGAATCCGACGAGGAACGCGAGCGCGAACGCGGCTACGCGGACGATCCGTCCTCGGCGCTTCCCGAGTACGAGTTCATTCCCTCGCCCGAGGCGGTCCTGGACACGCTGCTGCCCCTGTACGTCGAGGCGCGCATCCACAACGTTCTGCTCCAATCCGCCGCGTCCGAATTGGCGTCGCGTCAGCGCGCCATGCACACGGCGACGGACAACGCTCAGGAACTCATCACCAAGTACACGCGACTGGCGAACTCGGCCCGCCAGGCGGAAATCACCCAGGAAATTACCGAAATCGTGGGCGGGGCCGACGCTCTGGGCGCGAGCTAAGCCCTTCGAGACACGGAGTAAAACATGACTGATACACCTGCAATCGCCGAGGGGCGCGTCGCCCGCGTCGTCGGCCCTGTCGTCGATGTCGAGTTTCCCCCGGACCGCATCCCGCCGCTGTACAACGCGCTGACGGTCGACGTGAATCTCGCGGGGCAAGGCGAGGGCGAGTCCTCGTTCACGATGACGCTTGAGGTCGCCCAGCACCTGGGCGACAACCTCGTTCGTACCATCGCGCTCAAGCCGACGGACGGCCTCGTGCGCGGGGCACCCGTCACCGACACGGGAGCCCCCATCTCGGTGCCCGTGGGCGATGTGACCAAGGGACACGTGTTCAACGTGACGGGCGATGTGCTCAACCTTGAGGAGGGCGAGACCCTCGAGATCACGGAGCGCTGGCCGATTCACCGCCAGCCGCCCGCCTTTGACCAGCTCGAGGCCCGCACCAAGATGTTCGAAACCGGCATCAAGGTCATCGACCTGTTGACCCCCTACGTTCAGGGCGGCAAGATCGGCCTGTTCGGCGGCGCCGGCGTTGGCAAGACCGTTCTCATTCAGGAAATGATCCAGCGCGTCGCGCAGGACCACGGCGGCGTGTCCGTCTTCGCGGGCGTCGGTGAGCGCACGCGCGAGGGCAACGACCTCATCGGAGAGATGGAGGAGGCCGGCGTCTTCGACAAGACCGCGCTCGTCTTCGGACAGATGGATGAGCCGCCGGGCACGCGTCTGCGCATCGCCCTGACGGGCCTGACGATGGCGGAGTACTTCCGGGACGTGCAGCACCAGGACGTGCTGCTGTTCATCGACAACATCTTCCGCTTCACCCAGGCGGGCTCCGAGGTGTCCACGCTGCTGGGCCGCATGCCGTCGGCGGTGGGCTACCAGCCCAACCTCGCCGACGAGATGGGACAGCTGCAGGAGCGCATCACCTCGGCCGGTGGCCACTCGATCACGTCCCTTCAGGCCATCTACGTTCCCGCCGACGACTACACGGACCCCGCTCCGGCGACGACCTTCGCGCACCTGGATGCGACGACCGAGCTCTCCCGCGAGATTGCCGCCAAGGGCATCTACCCGGCCGTGGATCCCCTGGCCTCCTCCTCGCGCATCCTCGACCCCGCCCTGGTCGGACGCGAGCACTACGATGTCGCCACCCACGTCAAGGCGATCCTGCAGAAGAACAAGGAACTGCAGGACATCATCGCGATCCTCGGCGTTGACGAGCTCAGCGAGGACGACAAGGTGACGGTGGCCCGGGCGCGCCGCATCGAGCAGTTCCTGTCGCAAAACATGTACATGGCGGAGAAATTCACGGGCGTCCCCGGATCGACCGTGCCCCTGTCGGAGACCATCGAAGCCTTCAAGCGCATCGCCGAAGGCAACTACGACGACGTCCCCGAGCAGGCGTTCTACAACTGCGGCGGCATTGACGACCTGGAGCGCAACGCCCACGAGCTGACCAAGGAAGCCTGATGGCGTCCGGAAGGTCCCTGCAGGTTGAGGTCGTCTCTCACGAGGGGCGGCTGTGGCACGGCAGCGCCGCATCCGTCCAGATTCCGACGGTGGATGGCTCCCTGGGCATCTTGCCGGGGCGCCAGCCGCTGCTCGCCCAGCTCGGCGAGGGCGCCGTCACCGTGACGCGCTCCGACGAGGTCACGTCATTCACCGTCAGCGGGGGATTCGCCTCAGTTGACACCGACTACGTCACTATCGTCGCTGATCACGCTATCGTGGTCGTGCAGTAAACCGACGAGCCCGGGGAGGACCTCATGAGCCTGATGCTCGTAGCAATGTGGTGCGTGGCCGTCCTCGTGTGCGTCGGCGCGGTCCTGTGGGTGTACATGAATGTGCGCGCCCGCAGGATCGCGTCGCGTTTGGGTGCCTTTCGCTGCTGGTCGCGCCCCGACGTCCAGTCTGGCTGGACGGCCGGCATCGGCGTCTATGGCGTTGACGACCTATCGTGGTACCGACTCGTTGGTTTTTCCCTGCAGCCGGTCTACACGGTGCCGCGTTCCGGCCTTGAGGTATCCGCTCCGATCGCCCACTCGGCGGACGGGTCGGTCGTCGAGGTGCGCCTCGCATACGGTGAGCATCGTTACGAGGTCGCCGTCGAACGCCTGACATACAACGGATTGGTCTCCTGGGTGGAGTCCGGTCCTCCGCGCCTCGTATAGGCGGCATTGATAAGCTCGGCGTGTGCGTATTGTTATTGCTTCCTGCACCGTCGACTACTCCGGACGCCTCAGTGCTCATCTGGATCCCGCCAAGCGCGTCATCATGGTCAAGGGCGACGGCTCGGTCCTCATTCATTCTGAAGGCGGCTCCTACAAGCCGCTGAACTGGATGACCGCGCCGTGCTCGGTGACCATTGACGAGGGTGGGGAGGACGAACCGAACACGCAGCAGGTGTGGACCGTTCAGGCCGACAAGACCGACGACAAGCTCGTGATCCGTGTCCACGAAATCATCTGTGACGTTACCGAAAACCTGGGAGTGGACCCCGGCCTCGTCAAGGACGGCGTGGAGGCGCACCTGCAGGAGCTCCTCGCCCAGCAGGTCCCGCAGATCCTCGGCGAGGGGTGGGAGCTCGTGCGACGCGAATACCCGACGCCGGTGGGGCCGGTCGACCTCATGGTGCGCGACGAGACCGGCGCGCACGTGGCTATCGAGGTCAAACGGCGAGGCGGCATCGACGGCGTCGAACAGCTGACGCGCTACCTGTCCCTGCTGGGTCGTGATTCGCTGCTGGGCGACGTGTCGGGGATCTTTGCGGCGCAGGAGATCACCAAGCAGGCGCGCACGCTGGCCGAGGATCGCGGGATTCGCTGCGTGGTCCTCGACTACGACGCCATGCGCGGTTTTGACGACCCATCCTCCCGGCTGTTCTGATGGTGGCGGTGGCCGATACCAGCCTGGCGCGCATCGTCGCCCAGGGGCTGGTGCCGCTCACGCGCGGCAGCAATCCCGTGGCCGCCGTCGAGTTGCTGCTCGCTGTCCAAGGCCAGATGGCGGGCGCGATCCCGTGGGCGATCGGCGCGCGTTGCACCGCGGTCACGCGCGCTCAGGTCGCCGAGTCCTTCCAATCGGGTGAGCTCGTCCGATCCTGGCCGATGCGCGACACGTTGCATGTGACAAGCGCGCGCGATCATCACTGGCTGCGTCGGTTGCTGCGCCACCGATACGCTTCGTGGATTCGTCAATCGACGGGGTTGGGGCTCAGCGATGCTCTCGTCGAGAAAGCCGCGGCGGCGGCGTTCGAGCTGCTGGGAGAGAACCCCTCGGGTGTGAGCCGCGGCGAGGTCATCCGCGCCTGGGATGAGGCTGGTATCGCAACCGTCACCTCGGGAGCCGGGGGCGGGGTGCGGCGACGTCATCTGATCAAGAGGCTTTTCCTCGACGGCCTGCTCGTCTCTGGTCCGCTCCGGGGCGGGGAGCACCTGATCGTTGATGCCCGGCAGCTGCCGGGCGCTCCGGGCGTCGCGAAGGGGGAGTGCGGGCACGAGGAGGCGCTCGCGCTCCTGGCCGCCCGCTACGCGTGGGGACACGGCCCCGTGGATGCTGCAGACCTTGCTCGGTGGGCGGGGCTGACGCTCACCGAGGCGCGTCGTGCGCTGGCGGGTTCGGCCCAGATCGGCGAGAGTATCGGTCGGCCGCTCATCTCGCGTGAGGGGCGCGTCGCGCGCGCCGACATTGATGACCTTGTCGAACGTAGCCGCGACGAGGCCCGGGCAGTGTTTGCGCTGCCCTCCTTCGACGAGCTGCATGTTGGGTATCGTGACCGTTCGTGCCTGACCGACCGGGCTGGTGAGGCCCTCATCTGTCCCGGGGCGAATGGGATGTTCCGCCCCATCGTCGTCGCGAACGGACGGGTCGTTGCGGCGCGTTCTCCCGGCGGTGAGCTTACCTTTACCGAGGAAGGCTCCTCCTATGCGCAAGAAGCTCAGCGTGAAATGGCGCGCTGGGGAGATTGGTTGTTTGAGAAGCGGCGCTGAACTGTCAGGTGTGCCACAATGAGGGCATGACTGATTGTGTGCTACGTGGCCGCTTGGTCCTGGAAGATTCCGTTGTCGAGGACGGAATTATTGAGATCGACGGTTCGACCATTGCCCGTGTATGCCCCGCTTCCGACTATGACGCAGACCTGCCTGCCGCCACGGACTCAACGTTCCTGCCTGGCCTGGTCGATGTTCACTGCCACGGCGGAGGAGGGGAATCCTTCCCGAACGCGCAGAGCGAGGAGGCGGCCCTCGTGGCCGTCATGGAGCATCGACGCCACGGCACGACCTCCCTGGTCGCCTCCTGCGTGACCGCTTCGGCCGTGGTGCTGCGTGCTCGCGCCAAGACACTCGCCCAACTGGCCAGCGACGGAGAACTTGCGGGCATCCACTTCGAGGGACCCTTCGTCTCGCACGCGCGCTGCGGCGCCCAGGATCCCACCTACATCATCGATCCCGACGCGGAGCTGACGCGAACCCTGCTGGAGGAGTGCCGCGGATACGCCCTGTCGATGACGCTGGCCCCGGAGAAGCCCGGCGCGTACGGTCCCGGCTCCGTTGCTGAGGCCCTCATCGACGGGGGCGCCCTGCCCTCGTGGGGACACACCGACTCCAACTCGGCGATGGCCCGCGAGGCGCTGGAGTACTCTCGGGAGCGTTTCAGCCAGGTTTCCACCACGCGCGGACCTCGCGCCACCATCACCCACCTCTTCAACGGCATGAGGCCGCTGCACCACCGCGACACCGGTCCGATCGCCGAATTCCTCTCCGATGCCGCGCGCGGGGGCGCCGTCGCCGAGCTGATCTGCGACGGCATCCACGTCGATCCTTCCCTCGTGCGCGACGTGTACGAGCTGGTGGGACGCGACCACGTCGTGTTCGTCACCGACGCGATGGCGGCGGCGGGGATGCCCGATGGCGAGTACACGCTGGGCCCGCAGGACGTCGTCGTGCGCGACGGTATTGCGCGCCTGGCCCAGGGGGATGCGATCGCGGGCGGAACCGCGCACCTCCTGGACTGCGTGCGGGTCGCCGTGACGCGCGGCGGCATACCGCTCGTGGACGCCGTGTACATGGCCACCGTGCAGGGCGCCACCATTTTGGGCGACGACACGATCGGTCGCCTCGCGGTCGGCAAGAAGGCCGACGTGCTCGAGGTCGATGACGCCCTGAACGTGCGCCGCGTGTGGCGCCGTGGCACTGTAGTTGCGTGAGAGGCAAACGAAGCGCGAAACGCCCGTGGGGCGAGGCGCGGCCACTGCAGATGGAGCGCCTCGCCTCCGTGCCACGAAGCGAAACCGGCCCGGATGGCGGCACCTACCAGGTGCGTCGCCTGCCCAGCGCCGCCAAGGAGTACACGTGTCCGGCGTGTCTGCGACCCATTGCCCGTGGAAGCGCTCATATCGTCGCGTGGCCGGAAGAAGCCCCCTTCGGTATGCCTCAGGGCGTGGAGGGGCGACGTCACTGGCATTCGGAGTGCTGGCGGCGCCGTCTGCGACCGGCGTGAGAGTGGATGTGATGTATCACTGCCCTGCGTGCGGATTCGATGGGCACCGGGCAGAGCACGTAGAGTGGGGTCTGGAGAATGCCCTGAGCAGGGCGTGGATATGAGGAGCAACCGTGGAATTTCTTAAGCGATACGTGGCGGCGGCGTCGATGCTCGTTGTCGCTCTCGTATGCGCCCTCGTCGGACTGCTCGGCTTGACCGTCTTCCGGCCTCCGACACAGCAGGTGTCCTCGGTCGATTCGGCGACTGATCTGATCATGACGCGCGGCAACGTACTGTCGATCGTCAAGGATGATGTGACGGTAACCGCGACGTCGAAGTCCGGCGCGCCGGTCACGCTCAGCATCGGCACGACGCAGGACGTCAAGGGCTGGATTGGCGACGCGGCCTACACCGAGGTCATCGGTGTGGAGTCTGATCGTTCAAAGCTTAAGGCCGAGTCGCACGATGCCGCGTCGTCGCCGGACGCGCACGTCGCCCAGCCCGGTGCGCAGGCCGACGTGCAATCCGGAGCACAGCCCCTCAAGGATCCCACCTCGGCGGAGCTCGTTGCGCAACTGGCGTCCTCCGACATGTGGTTCAAGAAGGCGAGCGGCGAGGGGAGCGTCAGCCTGGACTTGGAGAACGTTCCCACGGGACGCTCCGCTTTGGCGGTTTCGGCCGCCGGAGCCGGTGACCTGACGCTGACGCTGACCTGGAAGGTCGAGCAGACCAACACGCTCGCCATCATTGCATTCCTCACGGCCTGCGTCTTCGCACTCATCGCCCTCGCGCTCTTCCTGACCCGCTGGCAGCTCCTGCGCCTGCGCAAGATCCGTGCCGCGCGCATCGAAGAACGCCGCAAGGCCGACTCGTTGGAGACCGCGTCGATCAACTCCGCGGCGGTCGCCCAACGCGTGGCCGCTCACCGCGATTCCTCGCCCGTCCCCGCCGAACAGCGTGAGGACGAGGCGCCCAAGGCCCGCGACGAGTCCGCGCAGCGGAGTCAGAGGACGCCGGAGGAAGGCTGGGGGGCAGCGGTCTTCGCCACGACGCCCACCCGCAGCGAGCCGACCGAACCCGCCGTCGAGGACACGATCGTTCGCGAGGTGCCCTCCGGATCGGACCGTGCGCACACCCCGGAGGCCGCCGGGCTGCCCGAGGACACGATCGTTCGTGAGGTCCCGCAGGACACCGTCGTACGCGAGGTGCCCGCAGGCTCCCCAAGCGACGCCGCCGCGACCCACGATGACGCCGCCACCACCGGCGCGGAGTACACTCCCGACCCGCTGACCGACACGATGGAGCGTCGCGGACGCCACGGGCTGGCGCAGGGACCGATCGACCAGGATCCGCCCGAGCGAGCGACCACCGACACCGGCGTCATCGACCTGTCCGGCATCCGAGGCGGGCGCACCCTGCCGTCGCGCCGCGCGCTGCGCGAAGCGCGCAACAACGGGGAGCAGGTCCTCGTCGTCGACGGCCAGGAGTTCAACACCGGCCTCATTCCGGTCACGCGCCCCCGCGACGCCGAGCAGGCCCCCGCACCGACGTCAGCCCCCGACGACGACGCGTCGGCAACCGGGGGGTGGACCTCCATCATGTCCGGCTGGCTCAAGGACCGGGAGGAGGGGACCCGATGAAGCGACGCACACTGGCGGCCGCGACCGCGGTCTTGATGGCCTCCACGCTTGCGCTGGGCGCGTGCTCTGGCGAGATCGTCGCCCAATCGGGCGATGCCGCTCAGAGCGCCGCCAACCTCGACCTGGAGCGCATCTCCTCCGTGCTCAGCGACACGGGCACGGCGATGGCTCACGCCGACACCTCAATGAACGCCGCCGACCTGTCGGGGCGCGTCTCGCAGGGGGCGCTGGCGACGCGCACCGCGCAGTACGCGCTTGCCTCCGCGTCGGGGCAAACCCCGCTCGCGCTCGACTTCACGCCCTCGTCCCTGGCGATTACGAACTCCGAGTCGTGGCCCCGGGCGATCTTCAACATCTCCGGCTCCTCCTCGACCGCGCTGCCGGTGCTCCAGGTCTACGTGCAGGAGTCGGCACGCTCGGACTACCAGCTGACCAACTACGCGCGCCTCCTGGGAGGAACGCAGCTGACACTGCCGCCCGTGGGAACAGGTTCCGCGTACGTGACCGGCACCTCCGAAGGATTCACGGTGAGTCCTGAGGCGGCGCTCGCCCAGTACATCACGATGCTCAACTCCGGGACGCAGGATACCTCGCAGTTTGTCGCGGACGAGTTCACGAAGTCCTACTTCTCGATCATCGAGGACCTCAACTCCTCGGTCAGCGCGGCCGGCTCTGTCACGCCGGCGGCAACCGCATCCGACTACCCGATCTCGGGCCTCGTCTTGCAGGACGGTTCGGCCCTGGTCGCCGCGAACTTCAAGTACACCCTGACCTACCAGCGCACTGTCGCCGGGGCCACCATGAGCCTGGGCGGCAACACGGCGGCGCTGAGCCAGTCGGGAGCAACCGTGGAAGGCAGTGCCGTGGCCAACTACCTGGGCACCGTCATCATGCGCATCCCTTCCAAGAGCGCGGGAGGAACCATTCAGATCGTCGGCGGCGAACGCTCCATCGCCTCGGTCACGCTGGATCCGTCCAGCAATCCCGGCTGAGTTTCACCCTCAGCGCACAGTTTGTCCCCGTGGCCTGGCGGCGCGGGGACGACGCCTATCATCGTCACGTACACACCTGAGTTCACGATAGGACCACGATGAACACCCAGACTCCCGGTCACAACGCGCCCGAGGCGCCCGCGCCCACACCCGCCGATTCGCACGGCGCTATCGACCTGTCGGCGCGCCTCGCCACGCCCGCTCCCAACGAAGCGGCTCCGACCGGCGAAGGCCTGCACATTCCGCTCATCACCGCCACCGACGAGGCGGGCTTCCAGGACGTTATGTCGACATCGCAGGCGGTCCCGGTGGTACTCGTCATGTGGTCGTCTCGGTCGCTCGAGTCGAAGCCAACGCTGGCCATGCTCGAAGAGATCGCGCGCGAGCACGCGGGCGCGTTCCAGCTGGTCGAGGTCGACATCGATCAGGCGCCGCAGATCGCCCAGGCTTTCCAGATCCAGGCTGTTCCCACGGTCGTCGCCCTCCTCGGTGGGCGCCCCGTTCCCCTCTTCCAGGGCAGCGCCGCCAAGGAACAGGTGCTCCCCGTCGTCTCCCAGCTCCTCGAGGCGGCGGCTCAGATGGGAGTCACCGCGCGCATCGCGGTCGCCGCGGCCGACACCGCCGCTCCCATCCCGCCCGAGCATGAGGGTCCCCTGGAGGCTGAGGCGCAGGGACGCCTCGACGACGCGGTCGCGGCCTGGGAGAAGGTCATTGAGCTCAACCCGCGCGACGAGGCGGCGAAGTCTCACCTGTCGCGCGTGCGCCTGGCCGCCCGTAGCGCGCAGGCCGACGCCACCGACCCCGCGGCTCACGCGGATGCGCTTTTTGCCGCTGGGGACGCAGCGGGTGCCTTCGATGTGCTGCTTGACCTGCTGGCCGCCGCAAGCGACGATGAGGAGCGCGACGGGCTGCGCCTGCGCCTCCTCGACCTCTTCCGCGTTGCAGGCTCCACCCCCGAAGTGACCAAGGCGCGCACGCGACTGGCCATGCTCCTCATGTGATCGCGCCGTCGCGCGCTTGGCAGCAAGCGCAGTGCGAACGAGGCCGGAGCAGGATCGCCTGCCCCGGCCTC
>ERZ773038.1983-NODE-1983-length-10863-cov-6.188564_pt1 | contig 10863 bp, 12 predicted proteins | sample MGYA00511665_ERZ773038 | MGnify/ENA primary metagenome ERZ773038 (study PRJEB29015, sample SAMEA2737966) | human oral metagenome | biome: human oral; feature: human-associated habitat; material: dental | place: China | collected 2028 ... | reverse complement strand
CGGTGATCGAGCCGACCTCGAGGCCGGCGGCCTGGAGGGAGCGGATCGCGGTCTCACGGCCGGAGCCGGGGCCCTTGACGAAGACGTCGACCTTCTTCATTCCGTGTTCCATGGCGGCGCGGGCGGCGTTCTCCGCGGCGAGCTGCGCGGCGTAGGGCGTCGATTTGCGCGAGCCTTTGAAACCAACCTGGCCCGAGGAGCACGAGGCGATGACGGCGCCGTTCGGGTCTGTGATCGAGACGATCGTGTTGTTGAACGTGGACTTGATGTGGGCCTGGCCTGCGACGACGTTGCGACGCTCCTTGCGACGCGGACGGCGGGAGCCGGAAGAGGCCTGGCGGGTCTTGGGGGGCATGATCTACTCCTACTGCTTACTTCTTCTTCTTGCCGGCGACGGTGCGCTTGGGACCCTTGCGGGTGCGCGCGTTCGTCTTCGTGCGCTGGCCGTGGACGGGCAGGCCGCGGCGGTGCCTCAGGCCTTGGTAGCAGCCGATTTCGATCTTGCGGCGAATGTCAGCCTGAACCTCGCGGCGCAGGTCGCCTTCGACCTTGTAGTTCTCGTCGATGTGCTTCTTGAGCGCGACGAGCTGGTCCTCGGTGAGGTCGCGGACGCGAACGTCCGGGCTGATGCCGGTGGCCGCGAGCGTTTCCGCCGAGCGGGTGCGGCCGATGCCGTAGATATAGGTGAGCGCGATCTCAACTCGCTTTTCGCGAGGAAGATCGACGCCGGATAGACGTGCCAATTTCTTAGCTCCTTGGTAGTCCGAAGGTGTGGAACACTGCCTCTCCCCCGCTGAACAGCGGAGCCCCGGCCTTCGGTCCGGGGGTTGCCTTGCGGCGGGCAGTGCGGTTGACGCGGGAAGACCCGCTGCGCCGGGTCACCCTTGGCGCTGCTTGTGCCGCGGGTTCTCGCAGATCACCATGACGCGGCCGTGGCGACGGATCACCTTGCACTTGTCACAGATCTTCTTGACGCTGGGCTTGACCTTCATTGCTGTACTTCCTTGCCGTCAGAGCACTGGCGGCGATAGAAAATCGGGGCTCACTTATAGCGGTACACGATGCGCCCGCGGGACAGGTCGTAGGGAGTCAATTCGACTACCACGCGGTCCTCCGGGAGAATCTTGATGTAATGCTGGCGCATCTTGCCGGAGATGTGAGCGAGCACAACGTGCCCGTTCTCCAGCTCGACGCGGAACATCGCGTTCGGGAGGGCCTCGACGACCGCCCCCTCAACCTCGATGACTCCATCCTTCTTCGCCATAACCCTCGCTAACACTCCGATCGGCCCCGCACCGGGTTGCGCGGTTCCGAGGCAGACCTGCTTTTGGGCAGGACGTACCAACGATCAATATTACACGGACCTCCTGTTTGTCGGTAGCGGCGATCCGGTGCAGTAGATCACCGAGGGCCAGCGCCTTTCCCGAACGACTCGCCCATCATGACGCTCGCGACGCTCCAAAAGCTTCACACTTTTCCCAAACGGCCCCTCGAACAGCTTTCCCCGCGTCCGTTCTATGCAACCCCGTTTCGATCCCGAGCGCCCTCTCCCTATTCCAAGCGTCCTGCTCCTGCTCTGAGCATCTCCCCCATCCCGAATGCCCTGTTCCCATTCCAAGCGCCCTTTCTTGTTGTCTGCCCCACGCGGCCTCCTCTCTATCCCGAACGGTCCATTCCGATTCCAGCCCCCATATCCCAAGGAGCCCGTTCCATCCCGAGAGCCCTTCCCATTGCATGTCCGGAGCGCTCGTTCCGCCGCCTGTCCGGAACGCCCTTTCCCGTCTGAGAATGTTCTTTATAACAAAAGAGGCGAAAGTCGATTTCGCTCTTCCATCGACGGCGGAATGCCGGTAAGCTCTCAGACATAAACATCTACAGATCGAGCGACGCGGAAGAGCTATGTGCCTCTAGGCGCTAAGCGTTGAGCTGCGTGTCGCCCGCAGAAACACTTGGCGCCAGGCGGCGGAATCCATGCCGTCGGACGTCGAAACGCATACCGTCAGACTGCGAGAAACACATATCGTCAAACCTTACAATGAAAGGGACACTCCAATGGGCGAGCTTAAGTTCGATCGCGACAAGGCAGGAATCAAGGCCATCGCCGGATGGGACGACGCGGACTACTACAACGGCGTCGGCAAAGGCATCGACGCTTGCACCGGCGACGTCGTAAAGATAGCCGCGAGCCTGCCAACCGACACAATTGGCGCGGGATGTAAAACCGACAACAACGGAACCCGCGCACTGAAAAAGACCCTGGACTGGACGATAAAGCTGTTCGCCGGCGCCGCCCGGGAGATCGCCGACGGGTGCGCAACCCTGGGCTCGGGAATCAAGTCGGGAATCGAGAACTTCGACTCCCAGGAGAACAACTCGGCGACGCGCTTCGACATGCTGCAGTCTTCTCTGCCCAAGAAGTGACGGCTTTCGCTATGCATATGCACAGACGGTTCATGACGCATGCGCTCACACGCCAAACGGCGGGAGGCGATTCAAGCAGGGACGGATCGGGCAAGACGACGCCGAAGCCCGCACGATCCCGCCGCGGGAGCGCGACCACACGGGCGCACCCTTTCCACACAGTCGCGGGACTGCTGTCCACATTGCTTCTGCTGGTCGGCGGCTGCGCGTCACTTAACGTCGATTCGAAGGATCTGGTTCTTGCCGTCAAGTTCGACAACGACGATTGGGGTAAACCGGACAATTTCACGCATGAAGACAGCGAACAATACGGATGGCCCCACATCCTTTTAAAAATGAAACTAAAAGGGTATGAAACTGGATCGATTCTATCAATACGTTCAAGGAAAATGTCGCACGGTGAAAAGACCTCGCGAAAACAGCTAATTAGAGAAAACGGAATACCCGGGGCGCACAAGTTAAAAGTTAGACCGTTTAAGCATCCAAGAAAGATAGGAGGTCGAGATGCGTACGGTTACTCCTATTTTGAAAACGATTCCAAAAGATGGGCACAGGTATGGTACGTCGACTGCCCAGCTGGCTACTTTTGTGAAGTATATGTTGAAAGCCCAGTAGAAGCAGAAAGACTTGATCCGCAGATCACTAAAGTCTTGGATGACATCCGGTGGACGCGAAAGCATATCACCGACCCGACTACCTACTAGATTTTCTTCTATTAGATTCTCCTTGCTCGGCTTTTCGGAACGACTCTCTATGAGTCTCTTCAATCGCGTGCTTTGTGGACGTTGCTGGAGTAATGTCAGCCTGCCGCTCTTTGGTCCAGTGAGAATGCTTGGCGAATCGGAAGGCTTCTTGCTGAGTAGCGCGGCGTTTATGGGGCTGTTTGCCCCGTCAATGATGCCCTTCCTTGGGAAAATGATGTCCTTCCTTGGGAAGTCGGCCAGCTCCAGACGAGACAAGGACGTTCCAGACAGGTCATTGACGTCTTGACCGTCTTTCTTAGTCGTGAGGCGGACCCATTGGTTAGAATTTCACGGTAAGGGCTTCGTCAAAGCTTGGTTTGTGTAGAGGGAGAATCGGCAGACGGCGAATGGTAGATGCGCGCGGGTCTCGTCAGGGCAGCCGATCTCGTCGGAGCGGCTGACGGGTCAGGCCACTCTAGCCAGAAAGGGTTGGTCGACTGCGGTCGGGGGGCAGCCGTCGGCCACAGGTTGGGTTCCGGCTGTGGTTCGTCAAATACGGCGGAAACAAAGAAGGCCAACGCTTATAAATCTAGCTGAAATCCCCGCAAAGCACACCAAATCTTGACCTACAACTAATGAAGGTATTCAACCACATCACATGGACGGCCTTTACCGTCTACAAAGACGACGCCTAACCTTTAACTCAATCCACATGCATTGACTTTGCGGCAAACGGGCCACAACCCTTCAGGTCGACCTCACTTTCGCAAATTGAAAACGGATCAGACTTCGCATTTTGAACTGCCCGCCTTTTCCAGTCGGCATCCGCTCCCTAGATGATCTCGCATGTACGCGTGCTTCATGCTGCCATTTCCAGCGATGCCGTTTCCCTTATGTCCCAATGACGCTTTTGGTAGTAGCGTTCAGATTCCCTCATGTTGTCGGCCACCTCCTACGGCACCCCTCCCGCTTCGGTCAGGTAGCGCTCGCTTTCGGACAGCTGGTTCATCACATCTTTCATACTCGTGGGCGTGAGGAAGTTCGCCGCATGCTCAAGATTGTTGGCATTGCGACTCCCCCGGGAGCAACGGGCGACTTTCTCAGGCGGACAGTTAGCTTCCCGTCGCCGAGAAACTTTTTTGTCATCGCCTCAACTGTGCCAGTCTTGCTATCGACGGCCTTAGCGCGGTACCTGCTGCCGATCCTTCGCGTTTCGAGTCTGGAAAGTCCGAATCAACCTGTCCGCGAAACAGAGACTTTGGTATAAAGTATTGAAGTAAGGTTTTCAGGCAACTTGCGTCGGCAAATCTGTCACAAGTCGCTTCGGCACGCAATAAGGAATTCCAACGGCGGACGACGCCAACAATGAGACAAGCAGAGAGGGGACGGTTATGACCCACGGCAGAAGAATCCGGCCAAGACCATACATGGCAGCAAACCGCTGGGCGCAGGCTAAGCTTGTGCCGAGAGCCGTTGCGGCAACGCTTGCGTGTCTTCTCGCCCTGGCGGGATGCTCCGGAGAGCCGAAAAGAGTGGGTTCGCCAGTCCCTATTCCAAAAGCTACGTTCAATGTTTCCGGTTGGGGCGAGCCTGATTACAAGAACGGGTACAGCGAGCAGGACGCATGGCCGCACATCCTTCTGAAAATGAAGCTCAAAGGCTCCAATGCCGGCGCGATACTCGCCATTCGAAAGACTTACCTGCCCTATGGGGCGAAGAACTGGAGGGAGGAGAACATGAAGCGTTACGGCGACCCCGAAGGAAGCTCGGCCATAAGGAACATCGTCCCTTTCGCCAAGCCACGAACGATCGGCGGTCGCACCGCATACGGCTACTCCTACTACCACGCCTTCTTCAAACGCTGGAGCCAAGCATGGCTGGCCGACTGTATGAAAGGCTGGATCTGCGAAATCTACATCGAAAGCCCACGCGACGCGCCAAACCTCGACCCGACGCTCGCGGATACAGCCCTCAACAATATAAAATGGGCAAAAGGAATCGCATACGGCTAAACAGAGTCCCTGAACATACCCTTGAAGGCCTTGTCGATTTGGTCCTGCATATTCGTAACGCCAGGAACCTTTTTCCTTCCTTCATCGCTCCAGTAAGAATGTTCGTTGAATCTAAACGCCTCGTTCTCCTGAGGATCCGTTTGATGTTTAGGAACATAATTCTCATCAACGAAGTTCTCTTCTTTGGGAAGCCGGTGGTAGAGCTCCTCCAAGGCCACAAGGTGCGCCTGCGGTTCTCCCAGATACTTATTCTGCCGTTGAGCCTCTACTTTTATCGCGTCCACCGGGCTGTACTTGCCGTCGGGAGTTGACTCAGTCAATCCGTTCGCGATGGTTTCGACGGCATTGTCGCGGTCGCTGACGGCTTGGGCGCGGTTGTCGAGGGAGAGCCACTTGTTGAAGGCCGCGTCTTGAGTCGCCTGAAGAGCTTGGCTGCCGCCGGGAACCTTGCCCGCCGGAATGGCGCTCGTCAGGTGGTTGATCAAACCTCGAACATTCGAATGGCTTTTGTCCTTAACCTCCCCGACGTTGACGTCCGCGTTGTACTCAGCCAACTCCAAATGAGACAACAACGCCCCATAACGCCCAACGACATGCTGACCATACTTGCTGTCAATCCGCCACGCCTCGACTCCGTCACGGTACATGCCCTGGGTCGCCTTGTTCGCCAGCTCCAACAACGCCGGCGGACGCCCATGCAACCCGGTGGTTTTAGTGTCACGCACACCATTCTCAAAAGCCAAATCAGTAAACAAACCTCTCCCGGCCAGTGTCATATCGTCAACCAACGAAGCCGGAAGAACAAGCCGGTAGCGTTTGTCTTTGACGTCATAGACCGCCCCGTCCCCGGACTGGACGCCTGAAGGGGTCGTCAGTTCCCGGGCAAGGTCGTCGGTGTATTCTTTGAGGATCTGCCCTGTCCACGAGCGCAAGCCGTAGTGGGCGGCCCCGAAGCGCGGTTCGCCTTGGGCGCCCAGACTCTGGCCGGGGTCACTGCCGTTGATCCCGCCCGAGCGCAGACCCTCGGTATATCCTTGGAGGTAGCCGCGGACGGCGGTGAAGGTGTGTGGGTCGTGGACGGCGTCTTTACCGGAGGTCGCCTCGTCTACGATGTGTCCGAGCTGCTCGCCGTGGTCCACATAAGACGAAATGCCGTGCGACAGGGCATACCGGGACCCGACCAGATAGCGGGCCACGTTCGGATCCTTGTTCCCGGGCACGTCGACCTCGCTGGCGAGGAACTCCCGACTGACCTTGGGGTCCCCGTCCAACCCGTACATCATATTCGCTACAGGATCACGCGATCCCAACCCATCAAAGGGGGAATAGTTACCGTGAGTGGCCAGATTATGTTTACCTGTGGTTTGTGACAGTGTGCCGTAAGAAGCACGATAGTCTGCTCCTTGTTCACGGTCCCATTTGAGCAGGTCGTGCATGACGGAGTTTTTGCCGTTGACGAACTCGTTGGAAAACGTCAGCTCAGGGTGGGCTTTGGCACCCATGGCGAACATTTGACCCAAGTGGACGTAGCCTCGTTTGTCGCCAATAATCGTTCCAGATGACCAGCCAACCGCTTTTACTTCACGTCCAGCGACCTTAATGGACTCGAGGTAGTCTTTCCGCCATTGCCCCATCGTCTCGTCGCCCGATTTGACTTTCATGGACACCCCGCCGCCCTCTGACAGACCCTTCCACGTCTCCCAGGTGTCTTTCGCTTCCCCATCCAAACCCCGAGGAACCGAACCGGTAGCAACCATTACCGACGCACCCAGACCCCCGTACAGCAGCTGAAGATCCTTGCCATGTTGGCCGAGCTGATCTCTTTCTATTAATCCTGTCTGTGTCACCATGGTGCTTTTAGCGATGCGCGCGTCCAGTTTGCGTCCCAGGTCGGCCATCCGTTTGGGGTTGATCTTCGCAGCAACGGCCGCGCAGAAGTAGGGGTCGGTCCCGAGACGGTCGAGGTAGCCCTTTTTCTTCATCTCCTCCAACGCCCTTTTCGTCGGAACCCCGTCCTCGTCGACGTCGGAGACGAGCCTGGAAAAATCAGCGGCGTCGGCCTCGGCGTTGGCCGCCATCGTCTGGGCCCCCAGAATCCCTCCCCCTCCGAAAAGGGCCACGCCCAGATCGTTGCGGTCCGGACGCCGCCCGGCCCCGGCCCCGACTTTCCCGGCGGAGGGGGCGAGGTCGCCGAGAATCGATTCGATCTTCTTCGACAACGTCTCGGCCTCGGAGTCCAACTTCTCGATGCGCCGGTTGTACCGGCCCGCCAGCTCGAACTGCTTGTCTTTCAGACTCTTCTTCTGGTCATCGGTTGCACCTTCGCCCAAAACGTCAATGACTTTGAAAGCCCGCATATCCCCATCCCACTCCTCCTGCATTCCTTTGACGTCCGTGATGGTCTGCCTGTACAGGCACTTGTAGGAGTCAATGGCTTGACCGACCGCGTGAACCATCCCGCTGACCCTCCTGACTGCGCCGGTCAGCTTTTCGATCTCCCTCTTCCATGCTTCGACCATCTCCCCGGTCATCGAATCCGGGTTGACGCTGCCAGCCATGATCTGTGATCGATGTAACGCCTCATTGACATGCGACAGCTGCACCAGCGCGCTGTCAAAATCAACGTGCTCCGGCAGCGGAAGCGCCAGATCACCTGAAACCATTGCATACGACATGACAAATCCCTCCATAATGCGCGCTCGCCCTGCCGGCCAGCGCACCGCCCCTTGTTAACTTGCGTGAATTGAATACTGTCCGTGAAGCGACGCCGTGCAGAGCCAAGCCGATTTGGGCCCGACAACACTCATAGCGCCACTGTGCCAATAAGAACGCAACCGCTTTCGACGACCCGACAAGACAGCAGCCTTGTTAAGTCGGCCGAACACGACTGTCAGCGTAAGTTTGACGGGACGGCGGCCCCTTCAAACCCAATGAAACGCCAGCTCCTGCGAGCTTGGCGATATGATCAACCTGCCGCCCCGGCAAAACGAAAGCCCTGCCCGGCCGGTTTGACGACGTGATGACCGCTATATCTGCAGGTTTAGCGGTCCCGCCACTCACTCTACAACACAAAACGCTCCGGCGCAAGACCTTAGGAGGGCTAAGGCAAAGGCGCTTAGTTCCGCCTTTGCCTTAGATCCATTATGATCACTGAACATGGTTCTCTATGTGTTTAGTTCTGCTTATAAAACCGCAAAACTGCAATGTGTCCCACTTTTTAACACAGCGCAGAACGGCGGCATGAAGCCTTTCTTTTTTACTAATCGTCAGTACAAATAGGACTGAAACGCGATTCGACGTCGCCCGAAGGCGAAGGACCCGTTTGAAGAGGGGCTGCAGGCAGCGGAGACGGAAGGCCTCTGGGCAGAAGACACGTCTGAGCCGGATGCTGCTGCCATGAGGGAAAGGAACCTGCTCTTCCCCTTCGGACCGAAGAACAAATCGGCGTCTATGAGCCGCTAGGATATAGTCTTACGACAACCCTGCAAGCCATCGGATTCTCGGAATAGGAGGGGACTCGACATGACCGTCCACGCAAAAAAGACTTCCCTCATCAAGGCCATTTTGATAGCCTTTACGGCCTTCCTTCTATCCGCATGCCGCACCGACATCACCATCGAGATGCACGCCGACGGCAGTGTACAAACGGAGATGATAGCCGAAGACGACCTAGACACAATGAGAAAAATCAACCAAACCTGCTCTGGCCTACACACAGGCATCAAACCCTTGGCGAAATTTATCAAACATGGAAAGATGGAGGATATAACTTCGCCGGGCGGGCACATTAAATGCAGGCTCACATCCACCGAGCAGATAGCCGACGAAATGAAACTCATCGACGAGGGGACAACCTATAAAATACATGTAACCCCTTCAAACATAAAAAAATATCCAGAGAGTAAGCTTAATGCTACAACAACAATTATAATGCCAGGAAAAGTCCTGAAAAGCACAGTGGGGAAGATAGATGGAAATAAGGTCGTCATAAAAGGCCTGGAGTATTCAGTTCAAGGTTTCACAATCGTTTCCGAGAAAAGCGGCGGGACGTCGCAATCGTCGCCGTCAGCTTCCCACACATCGAACCCCGCAACAAACAATGGAACCGGAGCAAAACCGCCCTCGCGCAACAATAGCGGAGACAGCTTCCCTGCGTGGGGCTGGGGGCTTGCCGGCGGCATTCTAGCGGTCATTGCAGGAGCCTGGCTCGTTCACGGACGCAAACGACGCGCAGCCCAGGCCCCGACCACCGAGCCCGCCCAGAGGCCTGGCAGCCCTTCAACTCTGGCACAACAGGCACGGCCCTACGCCCCCGGTCCGCAGACCACAAACCCAACTCCCTACCCGCACAACGCCCAGGCCGCGCCTCCATCAGGCTATGGCTACAACGCGCCCCCGACCCCTCCTCAAGCGCGGCCCCCCGTACAAGACGACCCTGACGCAAGATACCGCCCCCGGTAAGACTCGAATCAACAAACCATCCCAAATAGACGATCGGGGAAGGCGGTTCTCAGATTTCACGCAATCAAAGCGCCGTAGGCCTGCGCACGCTAAGCTGAGGTCAGTACAACTTTGCAAGCCATCCGATTCTCAAAACAAAGGAGACTCGACATGACCGTCCATGCGAAAAAGACTTCCTTAATCAGAGCCATTTTGATGGTCTTTACGGCCTTTTTACTGACCGGTTGTCGCCTCGAAGGAACCATCGATTACCGGCCTGACGCTAGCACAGTCTTATCGTTTGAAGTCGAGGATACTACAGGATATATGACCGAACTCAAGCGAACATGCGAAAGCGTGAAAATAATGGCTCAAGCAAACGCCAGATTCATCAAAAATCCAAAAATAGAAGATCTTACCCCTCCGGGAGGAAACACTAAATGTAAAGTCACCTCCACTGAACCAATGGAAGGAACTACGACTTTGAAGGAGAAATCCGGTAAATATTACATTAATGTTCCAAAATGGAAAATCAAAGGTGACTTCAGTAAATTTCAACTAAAAATGACAATTATCATGCCGGGGAAAGTTACTCAAACAAACATAGGCAAGATAGATGGGAATAAGGTTATTATCGAGGACCCTAACGTGTGGTTCAAGGGAATATCTGTTACTTCAGAGAAAGAAAGATCCTCTATAACTTCAAATACCAACAATAGCTCTAAGGAAACATCAAGCGATTCGAATGAGTCGAAGCCATCACAGAATCATAGCGAAGGCGGTTTCCCGACGTGGGGCTGGGGGCTTGTCGGCGGCGGCGTTCTGGCAGTCATCATAGGAATCTGGTTCCTTCTCGGACACAGGCGACGGACAGCTCATGCTCCAACCACCGGTCCCAGCCAGGCACCTGTCGTTCCTTCGACTTTGGCACAACACGCACAGCCCTACGCCCCCGGTCAGCAGGCCACAAACCCAACCCACTACCCGCACAACAACGCCCAGGCCGAGCCTCCATCAGGCTACGGCTACAACGCGCCCCCAACAACCCCTCAAACACCGAGCCCCGACCACACAAACGACCCCAACACAAGATACCGCCCCCGGTGAGACTCGGATCAACAAGCCATTCCAGATAGAAGGTTGAGAGAGTTGGTCCCGAGATTTCACACATACAAAGCGCTGCAAGTCTGCGCGCGCTAAGCTGAGGTCAGTACGGCAACTCTGCAAGCCATCCGATTCTCGAAACAAAGGAGACTCGACATGACCGTCCACGCAAAAAAGACTTCCCTCATCAAGGCCATTTTGAT
>ERZ773038.1980-NODE-1980-length-10873-cov-14.919856_pt1 | contig 10873 bp, 6 predicted proteins | sample MGYA00511665_ERZ773038 | MGnify/ENA primary metagenome ERZ773038 (study PRJEB29015, sample SAMEA2737966) | human oral metagenome | biome: human oral; feature: human-associated habitat; material: dental | place: China | collected 2028 ... | reverse complement strand
GGGCGCCGCCGGTGAGCCTGGTGTTGAGGACGGACCCGGCGGCGCCGACGATCAGGGCCGCCGCGCCGCCGACCAGCAGGGCGCGGCGGTGGCGGTCGGGCCGGGTCAGCAGATCGGTGTCCGCCAGGCGGACCCCTAGGAGGGTGGCGGGCAGGGTGAGGGAGGTCAGGATCGTCACCATGGTGCCGCCGGCCCACAGGACCAGGCTGACGGCCGGGTACAGGGGGCCGCGCAGCATCTCCGTAATGCCGCCGACGACGCCGCCGCCCGCGGCCCCGGCCGTGCCCACGGTGACGCCGCCGACGCTGAGGAACCAGCCGATGTAGAGCATGTAGCCCAGGCACACCGCCGTGGAGAGCCCGCCGACCACCGCCTGCGTCCTGCGCCCGCGCCCCGCGATGGGGTCGGCGAGGACGACGGCGATGAGGGCGTAGGCGCCGATGATGTCGCCCATGAACAGCGCGCCGTGAACGGCCGCGAAGACCAGCATCCACAGGCCGCGCCCGCGGATGAGGCGGCGCGCGTCGGCGACGGGGGCGGCCCGGCGGGCGGCGTTCATGCCGGTGGCGGCAGGGGTGACGCCGGCGGTGGCGGAGCGGGCGGTCGCAGCAGTGGCGGAGGTGCTGGCGGCGATGGAGGCTGCCGGATCGGCGTCGGCAGCCGCGGCGGCGGTCGAGCGCGGGCCCGCCTCAATGCGCCGGCGCGCCATGGTGGCCAGGCCGAAGCCGAACAGCATGGCGAACAGCGGGTAGGAGCGCTGGTCGATCAGTGCGGCGCGCACGGCGACCCAGATGTCGTCGGCGGAGGACGGCGTCCTCATGGGCAGCAGCCCCAGCCAGACGGGGACGTTGGCCAGAGCGATGAGCAGCAGCATGAAGCCGCGGGCGACATCGGGGGCCGGATAGCGCACGAAGCGCCCGCCGGTGAAAGACCGGTAGTCGGGACGCGCGGCGGACGACGCGGGCCGGCGGGGCGCGTACTGGGCGGGCGCGGGACGGCGGGGCGACGTCGGAGGCGCTGGAAGCACAGGGTGAGTCTGAGGGGTCGAAAGGGTTGAAGGCGCCGAAGGCGCCATATGGGGCGGGGCGGCGGTCGGGGTCGGAGCGCTGGATGTCATGCGTCCAGACTCACGCGGCCCGGGGGCGCAACGCCTCCTTCGGGAGGACGTTTGCGGTTTCCATCCGAGGGTGGACGCCGTCGGCCGGGCTCCATCGAAAGGACGACGTCGTCGAGCGGCCCGGCCCGGGATGGAGGCGCGGGACCCGGCGAGCACGTAGGCTAATGGCGCCGTCCGCCCGGAACCGGCATTCTCGGGGCGCGGGCCGGCGGCCCCGCTGATGACCGGGCCGCCGGTCCGGTGCCGGCCCGACCGATACCCCGACCAGATGACCCGACACCCGACCCGACAAGGAGCCGCAGTGGCGCGCCGACCGATCCCGTCCCGTCTGACCCTCAAGCGCCTCGAGCAGGTCATGGCTTCGTCAACCGTGCGCTACGCCGTCCGATCCGACAAGACCATTGTCTTCAACACCGAGAGCGGCGACGTCACGATCTCCGTCCGCGACGGCCTCCTGCGGGCCGCCGTGACCTGGCACCCCCGGGTACCGCTGCGCCTGGCCGATGATCTGGCGCAGCTCCTCGACGACTGGAACCGGCGAGCCACCGGGCTCACCGCCGCGGGTGACCGGGCGACGTTCGGCGACCTGATCATCGTCGGCGCGCACAGCGGCCACCCCGTGGGAGCCGGGATCGACAACGACCAGCTCCGGCACATCATGACCGATGAGATCACCCTGTGCATGGAGTTCCTCGCCTTCATGGAGCAGACCTTCCCCGACACCCGCTTCGAGTCCGTGAAGACGTCCGGGCGGGGGCCCGCGCGGGAGCTCGATGCGAGCCCGCGCGACGAGAAGAACCCGTCCGCGCTCTTCCCCGAGAAGCTGACCCGGTTCAGCCTCGAGACGGGCGACGGGCCCCGCCCGTCCCCGGTCACGAACGTCCGCCTCCTGCGAATCCTGGCCGGCACGGGGTGGATGGTGCAGCCGCAGGCGGCCAGGGAGGACGGCTACATCACCAGAACCGATGCCGGTGTGCTCGTGGGCTTCTCCCTCGCCGACGGCCACCTCAGGGTGGAGGTCCCCTGGAATTCGCGGGTGGAGAAGCGCGAGGTGCAGCCGCAGTCCCTGCGGGCCACGCTGCGCGCCGTCACCGGGTGGAACGTCGACAGCCGGCTCCTGACCATGATCGTCGAGCCCGACGACGACGCCCCGGGTGACTTGCAAGTCGAGCGCCCGGTCCGGGTGGTCGCCTACGGGATCTGGTGCCTGGCCGCGGGTGTGAGCGACCGCCAGTTCACCGAGCTCGTGGTCGAGGCCGCCGGGGAGGCCGAGAAGTTCATCCAGTACTGCAGGAGCAGCTTCATGAAGGAGGAGGACGACGGCGCGGGCGCCTGAGCCGGCCGGGAGGGCGGCGTCAGGCGGGCCGACCCGCTGGCCGCCGGGCCGCCCGGGGGCGGGGCGTCACAACTCCTGCGCCCACGCGGCCGCCGACGCCCTGATCGCCTCGATGGCGGCGAGCACCCCGGTCATGGTCTTCGCGACCGGATACAGCTCCCGGGAGAAGACGGCGAGCGTCTTGATCCGCGCGGCCGCCTCGCCGATGGCGGGCATCTCCAAGGAGGCGCTCAGCCCGGTCAGGGACAACCTCAGCTTCGCTGAGAGGTCGGCGCCGCCCACCGCGTCCGCCGCCCGGACCATGGCGGCGATATCCGCGTCGAGCCTGCGCCACGCGTCCGAGAAGGACGACGTCGCCTCCTCCAGTGCGCGTCGCCTAGGCTCGAGGCTCTGCGCGATTCGCTTGATCTGGGTGGGCGTGGGCACCGATCCTTGCGGGACGAGCGCGAACTCCCTCCTCATGACGGTGTTGAAGGCGTCCATGGCCTCGCCGAAGGCGTTGGCGCGCTGTTCGAGGGCGGGCAGGTGCTCCGACTCGATCGTATGGGTCAGTTCGATGAGACCCGGGGCCTGTTCCTCCTCGTCCTCCCACTCGTCCCCGGCATCGCCTGAGCCCCCGGGCGCGGCCGAATCCTCCGACGCGGCCGAATCCGCGGACGCGGAGTCCGCCTCCCTTCGGTCGATCCGCCGAATGAGCTCGTCGGCGACATTCCGGGCGACCCGCTTGAACTGGCGGCCGCCCGGCTCCAGATCCTCGAAGGACGTCTCGGGCTCAAGCCACTGGTACTGGTTGATCGTGTCGCGGATCAGCCGCGCCGTCGGATCCGTGCGCAGATCCATCCGGTTCCAGTTCGGCGCATCGACGAGGAGGGTGAGAAGGCCGTTGTAGCCCGCGGCCTGCGTCTTGGTCCGGAACTGGATGAACTCCTCGCGGCACGCCTGGGAGGCCACGTACCGGTTGGTGACCATGGCGAGGAGGAAGGTGGTGCGCTCGACCTCCTGCTGCAGGCGCTCGCTCCAGTCGTCGCCCCACTGGAGGGCGTCCTTGTCGAGAATGAGTTCGATGGGGACGCCCTTGTAGTCGCAGGCCTCCTCCACGGCCCGAGCGAACGCGGTCAGCATGCCGTCGTGGTAGGCGTCGTCGGCGTGGACGTAGCTGAGGAAGACGGAGGGCCTGGGCAGGACGGCGGGCGTGGTGGGCGCGGCCGAGTTCGTGGGCGCGGCGGACGGGGCGTCGGACATGGCTGTTGTCTCCTGACCGGGGTCGGCACTTCGGAAGGAGGGAGGAGGGGCGGTGCCGGGCGAGGGGCGGCCGACGCCGTCGGGATGGATCGCGCTCAGCGCCTCGCGGGAGGTCAGGCACGCCAGCGGGAGCGCCCACACGTCGTCGGCGACCTCCTCGAACCCGGCGCCCGTGTACGCCACGAAGCCCCGGTGCAGGCCGCCGAACTCGCGCATCGCCCGCAGGCCCCTCAGATCGCTCGGGCCGATGCTGGAGGCGAGCTTGACCTCGACCCCCAGGCGCCGGCCCCGGCCGTCGACCAGAACGAGATCGACCTCCCGGCCGGTTCGACTGTCCCTCCAGTAGAACGCCTCGGTGGTGAGCGCGGCCCAGCCCCGCGCGGCGAGGAACTGGTTGACGACCCAGGTCTCGAGGGTCTGCCCCAGCAGCTCCGGGGAGTCGGCGATGTCATGGCCCGCGCGGATGAGGCTCTCGCACGTGCTCGCGGTGTCGACCGCGTGCCCCTTGGGGGCGCTTCTGCTCGCCCGGGTGATCCCCCCGTGCAGATTGGGCAGCAGGGTGATGAGGAACCTGCGCTCCAGGATGCCGAGGTAGCGGCCGACGGTCCGCGGGTCGAGATCGAGCTCCTGCGCGATCCGGGTTCGATTGATCTGGCCCCCGGGCGTATGAAGGACCGAGTCGAGGACCCTGCGGGCGATGCCCGTGTTCAGGTCCTCCGTGGGCAGCACCCGGTCTCCGAGAATGGCCAGGGTGTCCGCCTGCACCCGGTTCTGCCAGGCGGCGCGCGAGAGGGGCAGGAGGGGGAGTGCGAGGGCGGGAAGCCCCCCGGTCTGGAGCCTGGCCCGCAGGTCGTCGGTCCCGGTCGACGGCGCCCCGGCGGTGGTGAGGTCGGCGTCGAAGAGGATGTCGATGAGGCTCGGTGTCTCGGAGTCGGATGGTCCCTGCGCCTCCAGGCCGGTGAACGGGTGCAGGGCGAGCCGCGTCGCCCGCCCGGCCAGGGGATCGGTTCCGGCCATCGTCCCGCGTCCCACCGAGGCCGAGCCCGTCAGCAGGAAGTGGTGCCCGGGCGGGAGCCCGTCGACGATCTCCTTGACGGCCACGCTGACGGCGGGCACCATCTGGGCCTCGTCGATGACGGCCGGACGCCTGAGTGAGCGCACCCATTGGAACGCGTCCTCCTGGGCGCGTCCCGCCGCGGCGGGGTCGGTGAGCGACTGGTAGGAGGCGTAGACGCCCGACTCCACGAGGTGACGGGCCAGGCTCGACTTCCCGACGGCCCGCCTCCCCTCCAGGATCGCGATCCGGTGCGAGGCGCGCTCCGCGAAGGTCGCTTCGATGGCTCGACGGCGGTAGTGAGGCATGGGGGAATCATACATTGAGTCTGCGGATTCAACATTCGATGCAGGAATTTTCCGACATCGGATGCATGATTTTCAGGGTGGCGGCCTGTGGCGGCCCGCGCGCCGGAGACCGGACCGCGCCGGCCCGCGCCGCGCCCCCGGGTCTGGACCGGCGTCTACACTGGTCCCACTACGACAGGGGAGCGCCCCGTCGCCGCGGGCCCGGCCCGTCGTCGGCACCGGCGCTGAGAGTGCGGGAGACCGCAGACCCTCGAACCTGCTCCGGTTCGCACCGGCGAAGGAAGTCGAGATCTCCCCGGGCGCCCGGCCGCAGGCCGCCGCGCCCGGGCCCTCCTGCACACCCGTCCAGGAGAAGCATGAACACCCACCTCACCCGCCGGGCGCTCCTCGGCTCCACCGCCCTGAGCGCCGTCGGCCTCGCCCTGGCCGCCTGCGGCCCGAGCGGAGGGAACTCCTCCGCCTCCGGCTCGAGCGGCCCCACCGTCACCGTCATCACCCACGACTCCTTCTCCGTGCCCGACGACCTCATCGCCGCCTTCCAGAAGGACACGGGCTACACCCTCCAGATCACGCCCTCCGGGGACGGCGGCGAGCTCGTCAACAAGCTGGTGCTGACCAAGGACGCCCCGCTCGGCGACGCCGTCTTCGGCATCGACAACTCCTTCGCCTCCCGCGTCCTGACCGAGAAGGTCATCGACACCACCGCCGCCGTCGACCTGCCCCAGGGCGCCGACCAGTACGTCGTCAACAACACCCCGGCCCTGGCCCCCATCGACTTCGGGGAGGTCTGCGTCAACGTCGACACCGCCTGGTTCACCGAGCACGGCCAGACCCCTCCGGCCGCCTTCGAGGACCTGACCAAGCCCGAGTACAAGAACCTCTTCGTCGCCATCAACCCCTCGACGTCGTCGACCGGGCTGGCCTTCCTCCTGGCCACCGTCGGCCACTTCGGCGCCGACGGCTTCGTCCAGTACTGGAAGGACCTGGCGGCCAACGGCGCCAAGATCGACGCGGGCTGGTCCGACGCCTACCAGACCGACTTCTCCGGCGGCGGCGAGGGCGGCGCCTACCCGATCGTCGTGTCCTACGCCTCCTCCCCGGCCGCCACTCTCACCGCGGACGGCTCCGCCTCCACCACCGCCGCCCTCCTGACGACCTCCACGCGCCAGGTCGAGTACGCCGGGGTGCTGGCCGGCGCCGCCAACCCCGAGGGCGCCAAGGCCTTCATCACCTGGATGCTCTCGGCGGCGGTGCAGACCTCCATCCCGGAGAACATGTACATGTACCCCGTCAACCCCGAGGCGACCCTGAGCGAGACCATGCGGAAGTTCGGCGCAGTGAGCGACAAGCCGATCGTCGTGCCGGCCGACCAGATCGCCGCCAACCGCGAGGCCTGGCTGGCGGTCTGGTCCGAGGCCGTCGGCGCGTGAGGCGCAACGGGCGCGGGCCGCGCACGGGGCGGGCCGAGCGGCTCGGCTGGGCCCTGGCCGTCGCGGCGCCCCTCGTCTTCCTCGGCCTCTTCTTCGCCTGGCCGGTGGCCACCCTCATCGGCCGGGGCCTGGCGCCCGACGGCGCCCTGGACCCGAGCGGCTTCGCCGAGGTCCTCGCCCGCCCGCGCACCTGGCGGATCATCCGCGCCACCCTCGTCCAGGCCGGGCTCGCCACGATGATCTGCGTGGCGGCGGGCGTGCCCGGGGCGCACGTGCTCTACCGGCGCCGCTTCCCCGGGCGCGACCTGCTGCGCGGCCTCGTGCTGGTGCCCTTCGTCCTGCCCAGCGTCGTCGTCGGCGTCGCCTTCCACGCCCTGGTCACCACCGGCGGCCCGCTGGGCGGCGGGGTGCTGGGCCGCAGCCTGGACGGGACGACGGCGATCGTGGTGGCGGCCCTCGTCTTCTTCAACTACGGGCTCGTGGTGCGCACGGTGGGGACCATGTGGTCGCGGCTCGACCCGCGCGCCGTCGAGGCGGCCCGCGCGCTGGGGGCGGGCCCGTGGCGGGCCTGGCGCACCGTCACCCTGCCCAGCCTGGCCCCGGCGATCGCCTCGGCGGCCTCGCTGACCTTCCTGTTCTGCGCCACCGCCTACGGGGTGGTCCTGGTCCTGGGCGGGCCGGGCATCGGCACCATCGAGACCGAGATCTACGTCCTGACCGCCCAGTACCTGGACCTGCGGGCCGCCGCCGTCCTGTCCGTCCTCCAGCTGGCGGTCATCGCCGCGGCCCTGTGGGTGAGCGAACGGGCGCGGGCCGCCTCGCAGGCGGCGCTGCGCCTGCGCCTGGACGTGCCGGCCCCCCGCCTGCGCGCGGGCGATCTGCCCGCGCTGGCCCTCACCCTCGCGGTCGCCCTGGGGCTGCTCGTGGGGCCCGTCGCGGTCCTCGTGGCGCGCTCGCTGCGCCGGGCGGGCCGGTGGACGCTGGCCAACTACGCGGACCTGGGCACCACCGGCGGGCGCAACGCCCTGATGGTCACCGTGTGGGAGGCGGCCGGCAACTCGCTGCGGGTGGCCGTGGCGGCGGCGGGCCTGGCCCTGGTGATCGGGACCGCGGTCTCCCTCGTGGTCTCGCGGCGCCCCCGCTCGCGCCGCCTGCGCTGGGGCGTGGCGGCCCTCGACTCGGTCTTCATGCTGCCGCTGGGGGTGAGCGCGGTGACGGTCGGCTTCGGCTTCCTCATCACCCTCGCCCGCCCGCCCCTGGCCCTGACCAGCAGCTGGTGGATCCTGCCCCTGGCCCAGGCGGTGGTGGCGGTGCCGCTGGTGGTGCGCACGCTCCTGCCGGCGCTGCGGGCCATCGACCCGCGCCAGCGGGAGGCGGCCGCGGCGCTCGGAGCCGGTCCGGGGCGCGTCCTGGCCACGGTGGACGGCCCGCACCTGCTGCGCGCGGGCGGCCTGGCGGCGGGGTTCGCCCTGGCCACGAGCCTGGGGGAGTTCGGGGCGACCTCCTTCCTGGCCCGACCCCGCACCCCCACGCTGCCGGTGGTCCTCTACCGGCTCATCGGCTCCCCCGGGGCCCAGAACCAGGGGATGGGCCTGGCCGCCGGCGTCGTCCTGGCGGCGGGGACGGCCGCCCTCATGCTGGTGTGCGAATGGGCCCAGACCGCCCGCCTGCGCCGTCGGAGAAAGGACTCCCATGCCTGAACCCGTCGTGGACGATCCCGGTCCCGGCCCCGCCACCCCGCCCGACGCCGCTCCCGAGCCCGACGCCGCCGGATCGGGCGGGCTGCGGGTGGAGGGCCTGAGCGTCGTCTACCCCGCCGGGCGCGGCTCGGACCCGGTCAGGGCCGTCGACGACGTCGACCTGACGCTGCCGCGCGGGCGGATCCTGGCGCTGCTGGGGCCCTCCGGCTGCGGCAAGTCCTCCCTCCTGCGGGCGGTGGCCGGACTGGAGGAGATCGCCGCCGGCACCATCGCCTGGGACGGGGCCGACGTCGTGGGCGTGCCCGTCCACAAGCGCGGCTTCGGCCTCATGTTCCAGGACGGCCAGCTCTTCCCCTTCCGCGACGTCGCCGGCAATGTCGCCTACGGGCTGGTCCGCCTGCCGAGGGCGCGGCGGCGCGAGCGGGTCGCCGAGATGCTCGAGCTGGTCGGCCTGCCCGGCTACGGGGGGCGGGACGTGACGACCCTGTCCGGGGGGCAGGCGCAGCGGGTCGCCCTGGCCCGCTCGCTCGCGCCGCGCCCGCGCCTGCTGCTGCTCGACGAGCCGCTGTCCGCCCTGGACCGCGCCATGCGCGAGCAGCTGGCGGTGGATCTGCGGCGGATCCTGGTGGAGCAGGGCACGACGGCGCTCTACGTCACCCACGACCACGAGGAGGCGGGGACCGTCGCCGATCGCATCGGCGTCATGGACGCCGGGCGTCTGCTGCGCGTGGACACGCCGGAGGGGCTGCGCTCGACTCCGGGCAGTGAGGCGGTGGCGCGCTTCCTCGGCCTGGAGACCGGGGACCGGGGGCGGTAAGGGCCCGCGGGCCGTCGTGCCGCGGACCCGTGCCCCGCGCTGTCCGCGCCTTCGTCCCCGCGCCGCCCCTTCGCCGAGACCGGTCGGGGCGGACCGGCGGGGCGAGTGTGTGAGATTGTCCGCGGACTTCGCACCGTGGGGCGGATTGGTTCGGAGGCGACGTCCTGAGGTATGGTGATGGGGCCTTGAACTCTTCAGGGCGTTCATTATTCCTCACCTCACGATGGGATGAATATATGGGGATCATTGGTATGCCGGGCTCGACCGGCTCGAACTCGCGCGACGGCTCTCCTGCGGATCCGGTCGGTGACCTCGATCGGGCGGAGGAGAAGTACCGCAGGGCCATCGAGGCCGACCCCGACAATGCCGATGCCCTCGGTGACTACGCCAATTTCCTCGCGGACGACCGGGGCGACCTCGATCGGGCCGAGGAGGTGTACCGCCGGGCCATGGAGGCCGACCCCGGCAATAGCGTCAATCTTGGCAACTACGCCAGTTTCCTCGCGGACGACCGGGGCGATCTCGATCGGGCCGAGGAGATGTTCGAGCGCGCCATCGCCGTCGATCCGGACGACGCCGCCAATCTGACCTCTTACGCCACTCTCCTGAATGATCGCGGTGACTTCGATCGGGCGGAGGAGATGTACCGCCGGGCCGTCGACGCCGACCCCGGCAACGCTATTGTTCTCGGCAACTACGCCGTGTTCCTCATGACCATCCGGGGTGCTCGCAGTCGGATCAAGAAGTTGTTCGACCGCGCCATTGCGGCCGATCCCGACAGTGCCGCTATTCTCAGTGGTTACGCCAATTTCCTCGCGAACATCTGCCATGATCATGATGAGGCGGAGGAGATGTACCGCCGGGCCGTCGCGGCCGACCCCGACGATGGCGACGTTCTCAGCGACTACGCCGACTTCCTCACGGATACTCGGAAAGATCACGTTCGGGCGGAGGAGATGCACCGCCGGGCCGTCGACGCCGATCCCGACAACACCACTATCCTTGGCGGCTACGCCAACTTCCTCACCAATGTCCTGGGCGATCACGATCGGGCGGAGGAGATGTATCAGCGGGCTGTCGAGGCCGATCCCGATGACGCCCTTGTTCTCAGTAACTACGCCGATTTCCTCGCAGACGCCCGGGAAGATTTCGATCGGGCCGAGGAGATGCACCGCCGGGCCGTCGAGGCCGACCCCGACGATGACTACGTCCTCGGTAACTACGCCGACTTCCTCGTGAGCGCTCGAGGAGATCGCAGTCGGGCCAAGGAGGTCCGCCGCCGGGCCAAGGAGGCCCGTCGTCGGGATAAGGAGGCCCGCCGTCAGGCCAAGGCGGCTCTCAAACGACGCTGACGGTTTCGGAGCGGCGCCCTCGTCCTGACCCTTCCTTCTGCGTCTGACGCTATTTCTCTCTGGAACCAGTCAGGAGGAGCTCGCGCCTGTTCCGAATGCTCCGACGGCGGTCCTGTCCGGCATCCGACGGACCGGTCCAGTGTCCTGGGCCGACGTCCCCGGCGCGGCCCATGCGGTTCAGGTCGGGCGCACCCTGCACCGTCAACAGACGCGGTGACCCAGAGGTCGGAATGGGTGTGGCGGGGCGATCTTCTGCGAGGTTCGGGCGGGCGGGGTCTTACGACCTGCATCGTTTCGCGCCGGCCCGGCCTGCGGATCCACCGTCGCCCGCCTTGTTGCCGGATCCGCCCGCCCAACTCGGATCCCGACGATCTCGCTGACCCGGTCCGACCGGGTCAGGGCTGATCGGGGGATCGGATCCGGGTTCGCAACGACCCCGACCCCGGTGCGGGCCGGGGCCGGTTGTCCGAGTCTTGTCTCCCGGACGCGATTGCCCCCGACCCCGGCCCGGGCGCCC
>ERZ773038.1979-NODE-1979-length-10875-cov-11.565896_pt1 | contig 10875 bp, 7 predicted proteins | sample MGYA00511665_ERZ773038 | MGnify/ENA primary metagenome ERZ773038 (study PRJEB29015, sample SAMEA2737966) | human oral metagenome | biome: human oral; feature: human-associated habitat; material: dental | place: China | collected 2028 ... | reverse complement strand
AGGACGGCCCGCTGGAAGGGGCCCCGGCGCCGGGCGCCCCGGCGGGCGGGGAGCGCCGGGCGCCCGACGTCGTCGGCGTCCTCATCGACCCGGCCGCGCAGGGCGGTCACGCCGAGACGGACCTGGCCGAGCTCGGGGTCTTCTCCCAGCCGCACCTCGACCAGGTGTACGCCGGCTACGAGGAGGTCTCGGCGCTGGCGGCGGGCTGGCGCGAGAGGGTGGGGGCGCACCAGTTGCACATGCTGATCATTCACGCGGCGCTCTTCGGCGGGGGCTATGGGGCGCGGACGGTGGCGACGGCGCGGCGCTACGCCTGAGGGCGGGCGCGGGGCGGGGCGCACGTAGGCTGGCGGCGTGAGCCACCGGATTCGACGCAGTCGCCAGGACCGTTTCGTGCGTGTCGTCGTCTATGTCATTGTGACGCTGATCGTCGTGGGGATGATCGTCGCCATGGTCGGGTCGGCCCTGGCCGCGCAGGTCGGCGCCGCCGCACCGGCGGGCGGGGGGCGGGCCGCAGCGGATCCGGCTCTCTCCGCGGCCCCGGCGGCCCCCGGGACTCCCGGGGCTCCGGCCCAGTCCGCCGGCCCGATCCGCTCCCCGGCCCCCGTCGTCGTCCTGGCCACCACCGGCCTGTCATGGGCGGACGTCGCCGAGATCGCCGACGCGCAGGAGGCCGCGGGCGCCGTCCCCGCAGACCAGGCGACCTCGCGGATCCTGCTGTCCCTGGCCGCGCGGGCGGAACCTGCGAACCTCGTCCAGCGCACCGTCGGGGACGTCACCTGCCCCGCCGACGCCTGGCTGGCGCTCGGGGCCGGGGCCCGCACCAGCGCCGTCGGACCGCCCGAGGGCGGCCAATGCGCCTGGCCGCCGAACTGGCAGCAGGCCCTGATCTCCTCCCACGAGGCGGGCTACGGCGCCAGCCCCGGGGCGCTGGCCGACGCCCTGTCGCGGGCGGGACTGGAGGCGACGGCCGTCGGGCCGGGCGCCGAACTGGCCCTGACCCGCCCGGACGGCGGGGCCCCGGCCACCGCCGACTCCCTGGCCGACCTGGTGCCCGAGGGCCTGCCGGCGCTCACCGTCGTCGATGGCACCCGGTCGGGCGCGGACCCGGCGGGCGGCCTCCTGGAGGACCTGAAGACCCTGACCGACGCCCCGGGGGGAGTCCGCGTCATCGTCGCCTCCCTGGCCGACCCCGCCGACCCGGGCCCGCAGATGCTGCTCCTGCCCGCCGGGACGACCGGCTGGGGCGACGGCGATCTCGTCGCCAGCCCCTCGACGCACCAGGCCGGTTACGTCCAGCTCACCGACCTGGCCCCGACGATCCTGCGCGCACTGGGCGCGGACGCACCGTCGGCCATGACGGGCCGGGCGCTCGCCCTGCCGGCGACCGGAAGTCCCGCCCCGGCGACGTCCACCCCCGGGCCGAGCCCCCGGATCGACGCCCTCATCGACTCGTCCCTGCGCGCCCGGGCCTCCCGGATGACCACGCTGCCCGTCGGCCTCCTCATCGTCGGAGCGACCCTGGCGCTGCTCGTGACCGCGTCGGTGTCACTGCGCGGCCCGGCCGGGCGCCGCCGCCTGCACGGGACGGGGGTCGCGGCCACCGCCGTCGGGGCGCTACCGCTGGGGGCGTGGATGGCCGTGGCCATCCCGTGGTGGCGGCTCGGGGCCGACGGCGACGCGCCGTCCCGGGCCTGCGTGCCGGCGGCCATGGGGGCGACCGTCCTCTTCGCCGTCGTCCTCGTCGGCGCGCTCCACGGCCTCAACCGCATTGTCATCCACCTGCGCGACCGGCTGCTGGTGGCCGCCCGCAACCGCGGCGGGCACGCCGGGCACGCCGGGCATGCCGGGCACGGCGGCGAATACGGCGAGAGCGCCGGACACGACGGGCACGGCGGCGGACGCGGCGGGCGGGATGAGAGCACTGGGCACGGCAAACGACCGGCGGCGGTGCGGGTCCTCAACCTCCGCGGCCTGAGGCTGCCGAGCTCCAGCCAGATGCCGACGGCCCTGTCGTTGACCGCCCTCCTGCTGTCCCTGTGCATCGCGATCCTCATCCTGACCGACGCCGCCGGCGGCGCCGCCATGGCCTTCAACGGGACCCTCGGCATGGACGCCGTCGTCGCGGGGCGCTTCTACGGCATGTCGAATACGGCCTTCGCGCTCGCGGCGGCGGCGCTGGTCGTGGCGGCGGCCGCGTGGACGGGGCCGGTGGTCGAGGCGCAGACGACGTGGCGCGAGCGGCGCACGGCGGCGGTCGTCGGGGTGGCGATCGTCGGGGTGCCGGCGCTGATGGTGGACGGCCTGCCCCAGCTGGGGGCCGACGTCGGCGGGGCGCTCACGCTCGTGGCGGCGCTGGTCGCGCTGGGCACGGCGCTCGCCGGCGGGAGGATCGGCTGGAAGCAGTGGATGGGTGTGGCGGTGGTGGCGGTGGTGGCGACGGGGATCTTCGGCCTCGTCGACCATGCGCTGGGCTCGCGCACGCACATGGGGCGGTTCATCGGGCAGCTGCAGGACGGGACGGCGGCGACGACGATCCGGCGCAAGCTCCTGGCGCTGGTGAATCCCTTCTTCTCCAGCCCACTGGCCGCCACGGCGCTCTTCGTGGGGCTGGCAGTCATCGGCGCCGGCGCGTGGTGGTGGCGCCGGGAGGCGCGGGCGTGGCGGGCGGGCCTGTCCGGCTATGCGACGCTCACGCAGCCCGAGGTGCAGGAGCCCGGGGGAGCCGCGGCCCGCCCCCGCCCGGCGGGGGACGATGCGATCCCCAGTGGCTACGAGACCCGCCCCCGCCCGGCGGAGGGTCCGGTCGACGCGCCCTCGGCCGGTGCGGCGGGCGAGCCCTGGGTGGGGCCGGTGCCCGGCGGGCGGAGCCTGGTTCCGCAGTGGTTCGTGCCGGCGCTCAAGGCGCTGGGGGTGCTCATTGTCGTCGAGGTGCTCGTCAACGACTCGGGGGCCTCCATGGCGGTGCTCTCGGCGGCCTGCGCCGCGCCGCTCCTGCTGGCCCTGGCCGCCGCACGTCTGCAGGCCTCGGTGCGCTGAGTCGCGCCGGCCGCGGGGCGCCCGGCAGATCGTCGTCATACTCGCTCAGCGACGTGTCGTTGCCTATTGTCCGGGTTCGGCGGGGTTCGGTGGTCCGCGGCGGGGGTGCGGTGGGACGGGTGGGGCTCCTGGGACGGACTCGGGCGGGAACATGTCCAAATCTGTTGCAAAGGCGCTCCGCGGTGGAATCGGCGGTAAGGAGAAGCGCGGAATATCAACGATTCTCTTTCGGCGCTCCAGCCCGATCCGGGCCTTTGCAACAGATTTGGACAACGGCCCCGCCCGGGTGCGGTCGGTGGTGCGGCGCCGGGGAGTCTCCTGCGCCTCTTCTTCATCACTATGCACTTCCGCCTCTGCCGTACAGCCGAAAGGGGTGCAGTAGGGGCGGAGGCGCGCAGCGGGTGCCGTTGCAGAGGCGTTGACCGGTCCGCCCGGCGGCTACGACCGACGCGCAGGGCGCGGGGAGACGGGCGCGGCGGCGCGGGCCCACACGATCGCCGCGCCGAGAGCGCCGAGGACGCCGTAGCCCATGGCGATCGGCACGATGTCGAGGACCTTGCTCAGCTGACCGGCCACCAGGCTCGCCGTCATCGCGCCCCCGTAACTGATGAGATAGGTCGTGCTCATCACCGGCGCCCTGTCCATAAGGGTCACCCCGTGCAGGAGCGAGCGCATCGAGGCGGCCACGGCGACGCCCTGACCCGCGCCCGCGAGCACCGTGAATCCGATGAAGGCGACGACGCTCCCGGCCACCAGGCTCGCCAGTACCGCCCACAGGCCGACCAGCCAGACCGCGATGCCGATCCTCTGGGCCCGCTCGGCGGGGAGGAGCCCGGCCAGCGGCGCCCCGAAGGCGCCGGGCAGCATGTAGGCGCTGAAGACGAGGGCGATGACGACGGCGCTGGTGGAACCGAGCTGCTCCGCGGTGATCGAGGGGATGAAGGACTGGTAGAAGCCCCCCACGGCCCAGGTGACCACGAAGGCGGTCCCCGCGGCCAGCAGCCTGGGCCGCACGTGGACGGGCGCCCCGACCCGCGGGCGCAGGGAGGCGAGCCCACCGGGAGCGCGCCGCCCGGTCTCGGGGGCGGTCAGGAGCGCGAGGGCGCACAGGGCCAGGAGCAAGATCATGACGACGTAGGACACCGTGCGCGCCCCCGCGACCGTCTGGACGATCGCGCCGGAGACGAGGGAGCCGAGGGTCAGGCCCACCTGGGAGGACTGGGAGGATGCGACGGAGGCGAGCCAGGACGGGCGCGGCGGGGCGGCGTCGACGATGTAGGTGGTCAGGCTGGAGGAGGCCAGGCCCGCGGCGACGCCCATGATGAAGCGCCCCAGGGCCAGCGCGCCGAGCCCGGTGACGTGGATGAGCACCAGGCAGCCCAGCGCCATGATCGCGAGGGTCGCCAGGGACACGGGCTTGCGGCCCAGGTGGTTGACCAGGCGCCCCAGGCACACGAGCGCCAGGATCGTGCCGGCGAAGTAGGCGACGACGCTCAGGGACAGGTCCGCGTTCGTGATCCCGTTCTCGGCCCGGTAGATGTTGTAGATGGGCACGGGCGAGGAGGAGGCCACGAAGATCATGATGAGCGAGGCCGTGGCGGCCGCGAGGGCGCGCAGGCGCCCGACGGCGGCCGGGCCGTCGGCGCGGGCGATGCGACCGCCGCGGCGCCCGGGGGCCGCGGCAGCCGTATAGACCGCGGCGGACGCGGCGTGGGGCGGACGGCGGGCGATGACCGGCATGGTGGGGACCTCCTGTGCGGGAGCGCCGCGGCGAGCGGCGTCGGCTGCGACCACTGTGCCCCGCCCGCGCCGCGGTACCCAGACACAACAAGTGCCCCTCACCGGCGCAGCTTCGCCAGCCGCTCCGCGCTGGGGGACCCGGGGAGGGCCGAGTAGACGGTCAGGCGCACGTCCTGCCGCTCCTCGAGGTCGAGGTTGAGGAACTCCAGCTCGAGCTCGCCCACCTCCGGGTGGCGCAGCCGCCGTCGGCCCGTCGCCCGGTAGGTGACCTCGTGAGCCTCCCACGCGGTCCGGAACTCCTCGCAGGCCGCGTGGAGCTCGCACACGAGCTCGTTGACGCCGGCGTCCTGCGGGTAGCGGGCCCGCGAGGCCCGCAGGTACTGGACGGCCTCGTCCGCCCACTGGCGCCAGTCCACGAAGAAGTCCCGCGCCCGGGGGTCCAGGAAGAGGAACCTCACGGCGTTGCCCCGGCCGGGCCCGTCGAAGTGGAGCCGGTACAGGGCTCGCGCCAGGTCATTGGCGACGACGATGGTGCAGGCGAGGTCCAGGACGTAGGCGGGGCAGGTCCCCAGGTCGTCGAGGAACCGGCGCATCAGCGCCTCCTGGGCGCCGAGCCCGTCGCGCGTGCTGCGCCGGGTCAGCTCCTCGGAGATCGGGATGAGGGAGGTGATGTAGGCGCGCTCGTCCGGGCTCAGCCGCAGGGCCCCGACCAGGCCGTCGAGCACCGCGCCGGAGATCGAGGGGACCTTCCCCCGTTCGAGCCTGGTGTAGTAGGTCAGGGAGATGTGGGCGAGTTCGGCGACCTCCTCGCGGCGCAGCCCGGGGACGCGTCGCCGCGGCCCGCCGTGGGCCAGCGGCGTCTGCTCCACGTTCACCTGGGCGCGCTTGGCCCTCAGGAAGGAGGCGAGCTCGTGGCGCCGGTCGACTTCCATGGATCAAGCCTAATCGCGCGGGCCCCGGCGGGCGGGCTCAGCCAGTCTCAGCCGGCCTCGGCCGGCTCGGTCGGGCGCTGCCAGGAGCGGTAGGCGTGAAAGGGCGACTGCTCGCGGATCCGGGTCTCGTCGAGCTGCTTGCGCGGGACGCGGTGACCGCGCAGGCGCCGGGCGGCCACGGCCCACAGGACGTCCCGGTACTGGGCGGCGCGGTGGAACTTGCCGGCGCGGTCGTTGCCGGTGACCCGGTGGGTGATGTCGCAGGGGACCTCTATGACGGTCATGCCCGCCACGAGGACGTCGATGCTCAGGCCCACCTCGACGCCCCAGCCGTCGGCGAGCGGCGCGGCGGCCTCGTAGGCCCTGCGGGTCAGGCAGCGCTGCCCGGACAGGGGGGCGACGGGGGCCCAGCCGGTGGCCGCGGCAATGGCAGCGCGCGCGGCGCGCACGACCCGGCCCCGCCCGCCGGCCCCCGCCTGCTTGGGCGGCGCGGCGATCGACATGTCCGCGACGCCGTCGACCACCGGGGGGACGAGGTCGGCGCAGGACGCGGCCGAGTCGCCCAGGTCGGCGTCGATGAAGAGCAGCAGGCGGGTGGGCCCGTCCTTGTAGTCGCGCATGGCGACGACGCCGGCGCCGGTCTCCAGGGCGGAGGCCTTGCCGCGGGTCACCGAGTGGCGCACGGTGACGGCCCCGGCGGCGCGGGCGTGGTCCTGAGTGGAGTCGATGGAGCCGTCGTCGACGACGACGACGAGGTCGACGCGCGGAATGGCGCGGCAGGCGCGAACGGTGGCAGCGATGCGGGCCGCCTCGTCCTTGGCTGGAATGACGACGGCGACGCGCTGGTCTGGGCACTCGGACGGGCTCACAGGCCCCAGCGTATCCACTCCGCCCGCCCGGCTCGGGTGTGGTCCAGCGCTCAGCGGACACGCTCCCGTCCCGACGCGCGGAAAAATGGCCCTGGCGCGCCGTCGCGGGCGTGGCGCGCAGGGGAGTGCGCCCCATCGCGACGACCCCGCGGTGAGGCGCCGGACGGCGCGCCGGCGGGGCGTCGAGGCGCGATCGGGCCGACGCCGTCGAGCGCCGTCGGGACCTGAGTCCTCTCTCGTGCGCAAGCAAGAATTTCTGCAACGAGTTACTGCGGTTTTCCCAGAGGAGCAGGATCCGGGGGTCTCGCTTCGGCCGCGCTTTTCGTGACACTCTGTGCGCAGGGACCCGTCAACGGCGCCGGGTTCCTCTTGGCCTCGGCCGCCCGGCCGTACCGGCCGTTTCCGTCGGTCCGGCCGTCGCGGCGGGTCCGGGGCGCGGGGCCCGCCCCGCCCGGGCGGCGGAACTCGAGCGCTCCTCGAGCCGCGAGACGATCCCCCGGCGCGGGGCGGCAGCCCGGCCGATCACGAGGCGGTCGGTGGTGCGGACGATCCCCGGCGCGCGGCGCCCCGCCCCTTACGGCGGCCCGCCTCACAGACTGCGCGGGGGCCTGTACGCCGTCGTCTCGCCGGGAGTGATCTGGCGGATGATGCGGGCCGGGACCCCGGCCACCACGGTCATCGGCGGCACGTGCGCGGTCACGACGGCGCCCGCCGCGACGACCGCGCCGCGGCCGACCGTCACGCCCGGCAGGATGGTGGCGTTCGCCCCCACCCAGACCTCGTCCTCGATGGTGACGACGGCGGAGAACTGGGCGGCGGTGCAGCGCAGGGTCGGGTCGAGCGGATGGCCGGCGGTGACGACCGTGACGTGCGGGCCGAACAGGACGCGCTCGCCGATGCGGATCTCGGCGTCGTCGATGAGGGTGGTGCCGGTGTTGAACCAGCAGCCGGCACCGATGGCGGTGTGCGAGCCGTAGGCGCAGTAGATGGGGGTCTCCAGCCAGGCGCCCTCGCCGAAGGAGGCGAAGAGCTCGCGGGCGAGGGCGGTGCGGGCCGCGGGGTCGGCGATGGTGGTGGCGTTGAAGCGCTCGGTCAGCTCCTTGCCGCGCACGCGCTCGGCCTCGAGCGCCTCCAGGCCGGGGCCGAAGTCGGTGTAGAGCTCGCCGGTGTTGAGCCGACGGCGGGTCTCGGCCTCGTCGAAGACGTGGGGGCCGGTGGGGGCGGGCGGGGCCGGCGCGGAGTCGGCGGGAGCGGAACCGGCGGGCACGGGCCCGTCGGCGGGGGCGGCGTCGTTGCTCATGGGGGCGATTGTGTCAGGAGCGGGCGGCGGCGCGTCAGGAACGGGCGGCGCGCGGGGCGAGCAGGTAGCGGCGGTTGCGGCTCTGGGGCGGGGCGGTGGCCTTGACGAGCCCGCGTCCGACGAGCTCGCGCAGCACGGGTCGCAGCGCACCCGGGCTCTTGCCGGTGGCCTCGGCGATCTCGTGGATGGAGCGGGGGTGCTCCTCGTCGAGCGCAGCGAGCAGCTCCCACTGCGCCCCCGTGCTCCGCATCGTACGGTCGAGGTCGGCCAGGACGTACGGTCCGTCATTAAGACCGATGAGCAGACCATCAGCCACAAGGGCTGCCAGCACCTCCCGGCAGTCGTCAGAGTCCAGGCCGAAGTTGGCCCGCAGATCGCTCACACTCACGGCGCCCCTTTGCTTGACCAGAGCCAGAACGTCGTGCTGTTTGTGATCGCGAGCCTCGGCCCCGGGGAGCCCCGCCAACCAGGTATCGACCTGAAGATTCATGGAGTCGGGGCGCGCGAGCCTGACGATGACGTGATCGAGGGTGGAGGCGCTGTAGTCGGGCGCCGGGAGGCCGTGCCTGCGCATCTCGCCGATCATGAGCGGAACTCCTGAGCCCTGGTTCTCGCAGACGGTCGTCTTGTCGTCCGGCATCGGAACATGAGTGAGGAGACGGACGAGACTGGGGTTGCGGGACTCGGAATGGCCCTCGCCGAGGTTGTCCTTCGTGCGCCCTCCCCAGAATCCTCCCGGACTGGTGACCTCCACCCGGTCGTCGTAGACGTCGACGGCGATCTGCTGCCCCCGTACCTGGGCGCTGTAGTCGCGGTGCATGACGGCGTTCGCGATCGCCTCCCGCAGGACCTCCTCCGGGATCTCCGGAACATCCCGGCCGCCGACTCCGTCCACGACGCGGCGGGTGGACAGGTTGCGCAGGACGGCGATCACCGCGTCCTCGATGGCCTCGGGCGCGGGGCCGTCGCAATTCTGGCGGTCGAGGAACCGGGTGGCGGGATCCTGCGACTTCGCGGTGCCGGGGTGCACGGCGACGTCGATCGTCAGTTGGGGGAACTCCTGCTGGGGGTAGACGCCCATGGCCAGGTAGCCGGCGAGAGTGGTCTCGCCGTCGGGCGTCAGTGCGTTGATCCTTCTGAGAGCGCCCGACCGGTCCTCGGCCCCGATGCCGTGGAGCGCCCTGGAGCGGCTCCTGCGGATACCGCCGATGGTGCGGGAGACGAGGTCCTCGGACAGGTCGGACAGACCGGTCCCGGCGACGGGGGCGCGGTCGAGACCGTCTTCGGCGTTGCGCATCTGAAGGAGGTAGATCTCGTAGGCGGTCAGGCGCTTGTCGTGGTCGTCGACCCGCTTGAAGCTGCCGTTGCGGATGCCTTTCGCCTCGACGTAGCAGGGCCCCGGCCGGCTCGGGTCGTCGCGCAGGGGGTCGATCTCGATGCCGAGCACCTCGGCGTCGTCGACCCGGAACCGGTCCACCCGATGGGCCGGCACGGGCTGCACCTTCGGCTGCGCGCGGGGTGCCTGGTCGAGGCCCGCGATGACCTGCTCGACGACCCGGTTCGGGTCGAAGCCCTCGGTGGGGGCGAAGCCCCTGCGCTCGTCGAGCCCGAGGATGATGAGGCCGCCCTCGGTGTTGGCGAAGGCCGAGACCGTGTCCCACATGCTCTTCGGCAGGCCCTTCTCCGCCGCCTTGGCCTCGACGAGTGCGTCGTCGCGTCCTTGACGGCGGATCCGCTCAACGTGCGTCTCGAGTTCCTCTTCAGTCACGACGTCACTGTACTTCAGTGACGACTTCACTATATATAGTGATGCGTCACTGAAGTTCACTGACGGCCTCACTGTCTACAGTGATCACTCTCCGATCTTCAGTGAGGACGACGGCGAGCCGTCGTGGGGTGCCGTCGGCGGGTTCCGCGGACGAGCCGCCGCGAAGGCGGCTCCGAGGCCGCGCAGGACGACGGCGCCCGCCCGAGACGGTCGCGACCGCCGGTCCGCGGCGGCTCCGAGGCCGCGGAGGACCGATGTGACGATGACGACGACGAAGCGGACGTCGTCGGACGGCGCCGAGGCCGTGCAGGGAGATATCGGCGGAATCGCGCCCTTCCTGCCGGAGTCGAGAAGGCCCGGTCGGAGCGGAGGAGTCTCGGCGGGGACCGTTCGCAGGAGATTCACAGGTTGTTCGGGGGTGAGTATTCAGGGTCGGGGTGTTACATAGTTGTTACCGCCGGACGGGAGGACTCGCGAGGGTTGGGGAACCCGATGACCGAGCCCTTTCCGAGACGGCCGAGGGTCTTAGGGAGCCCGAGGTCGGTCGCTCTGGCGAAGGAGGGAGTTCCCCCGGAATGGGAACCCGGGTGCGGAGCCCCTCGACGACGAAGGCCCGTGGGCCGGGAGAGACAACCCGGCGCCACGGGCCACGTCACGTCCGGGCCCGGGCATCGGACGAGGTGCGGGGGAGAGCCCCGGACGTTCGGCCGGGCGCTGGCCGCAGGCCGTGACCGGCCAGTCGGGATGGAAGAGCGGCCCTCGCGCATGCGGAGGCGCGTCCCGCCCGTTACCTGGGAGCCGCTGACATCGCCGCGACCCCGCACGTGCACAGGCGCGAGTTCCGGTACTGCCCCATCAGCCCACCAGCCAGAGCGGATCCCGCGCGCGGTGCGCGTCCGTCTCAACGCACACCGCCCCGTCGCTGTCGAGTCCGTCCCCGCATATGCGGAGGCCGACCCAAGCGATTCACCTCACGTATGAGGTTCGGTCCATGCCTCTTGCCCTGTGGAGCTCCGGGCGCGGTCCCGGGGAGGGGACGGGAGTCACGGCCAGGGACGCGGCCAGGCGGGCGGGCAGCGCGGTCCCGGGGGAGGGGACGGGAGGGATCGCCGTGCGAGTGTGGCCGACGTCGTATCGCCCGGATCGTTTCGCAGGGGTTTCACAGGTTGTTCGGGGGTGAGTGTTCAGGGTCGTCGGGTTACATAGTGGTTGCCGCCGGACGGGAGG
>ERZ773038.1975-NODE-1975-length-10893-cov-4.599557_pt1 | contig 10893 bp, 7 predicted proteins | sample MGYA00511665_ERZ773038 | MGnify/ENA primary metagenome ERZ773038 (study PRJEB29015, sample SAMEA2737966) | human oral metagenome | biome: human oral; feature: human-associated habitat; material: dental | place: China | collected 2028 ... | reverse complement strand
CGCCGGCGGCGCCCACCTCCTCGATGACCTGCTTCTGGGCGGCCTCGAAGGAGCGGATGAACTCGCGGCCGATGATCTTGCGCTTCGCCTCGGGCTCCGTCACGCCCGCCAGCGCGCCGAGGAAACGGTCCGTCTCGTCGCACGTGATGACGCGGATGCCCATGCCGCGCGCGTAGTCGCCCTCCACCTGCTCGCGCTCGCCCGCGCGCAGCAGGCCGTGATCGATGAAGAAACAGGTGAGCTGATCACCGACGGCCTTGTGCACCAGCGCAGCGGCCACGGAGGAGTCCACGCCGCCCGACAGGGCGCAGATCACCTGGGCGCCGCCCACCTGGGCGCGGATCCTTGCCACCTGCTCGTCCACGATGGACCCGGCGGTCCACGTGGGCTCGATCCCGGCGCCCTCGTACAGGAAGTTCCTCAGCGCGTCCTGGCCGAACTGGGAGTGGCCCACCTCGGGGTGCCACTGCAAGCCGAAAAGGCGGCGCCCACGGTCCTCGAAGGCCGCGACCGGGGTCTGCTCCGTCGAGGCGGTGACCGCGAAGCCCTCGGGCGCGGCCTGCACCGCGTCCCCGTGGCTCATCCACACGACCTGGTCGGCGGGAGTGCCGTCGAAGAGGCACGACCCCTCCTGGACGGCCGCGTCGGTGTGCCCGTACTCGCGGGTGCCGGTGCGGGCAACCGTGCCGCCGAGCGCGTGCGCCATCGCCTGGAAGCCGTAGCAGATCCCCAGGACGGGGACGCCGGCCTGGAACACCGCCGGGTCCACGGAAGGGGCGCCCGCCTCGTACACCGAGGAGGGGCCGCCGGAAAGGATGATCGCCGCGGGATCCTTGGCGAGCATGTCGGCCACGCCCATGGTGTGGGGGACGATCTCGGAGTAGACGCTGGCCTCGCGCACGCGGCGGGCGATCAGCTGGGCGTACTGGGCGCCGAAGTCGACGACGAGGACGGGGCGGGGGGCAGGTGCGTTCACGCCAACCATGCTACCCGCTGGAATAGGGCGGCGCCCCCACGCTCACGGGGGCGCCGCAACACGGCCGGACCGGGGTCAGCGGCGGGTGAGGGAGCGGACGACGGGGAAGACGCCGGCCGCGACCACTGCCTTGAGCAGGTCGCCGACGATGAAGGGGACCAGGCCCTTCGCGACGCCGTCCGCGAGGCCCATGTGGGTGAAGGGGATCATCCACGCCAGGCCCGTGGCGTAGACCGAGAAGAGGGAGACCAGGGACGCGGCGAGCATCGTGTGGGGCTTGCGGTCCCAGCCGCGCTCGGCGGCGGCGCCCGCGATCATCGCCACCAGCACGTAGCCCAGGACGTAGCCGAACGAGGCGAAGGCCCAGCCGACGTGGTCCTCGGCGAAGACCGGGGCGCCCGCGACGCCCAGCGCGGTGTAGAGGACGACCGACAGGAGGGAGCGGCGCGCGCCGCCGAGGGCGCCCACGCTGAGTGCGCCGAGCGTGCCCAGCGAGACGGGGACGGGCGTGAAGGGCAGGGGGACGGAGAGGCGGGCCATCAGGGTGAGGACCAGGGTGCCCGCAACGACCAGGACGGCCTCACGGGCCAGGGTACCGCCGAAGCGGTCGGCGAGGACGCGGTCGCGGCGCAGGGCGGGGGACGCGGTTGCAGTGGTCATGGAACTTCCTTAAACAATTGAATTGAACGCTGTTCAGGACAGGGTATTCACTATAGTGGCCGCATGTCAACAGGGAGCGCGCCCGACAGGGGCCGCATCACGCGCGAGCAGATCCTGGCTGCGGCCATGGCGCTCCTCGACCAACGCGGCCTGCCGGACCTCACCATGCGCAAACTGGCGGCCGAGCTCGGCATCCGCCCCTCCGCGCTCTACTGGCACTTCCCCGACAAACAAACACTCCTGGCGCGCCTGGCGGACCGGATCGTCGGGAGTGCGCCGACACCTCCCGCGGGCGGCCCGGGCGCGGCTGATGGGGCGGGCGGGGGCGGTAGCGCCGCGCGCTCTGGGCCCCCGAACGGGCACGGCGGCGCCGCATGTTCTGGGGGAACCGCATATCCTGGCGGCTCCGGCGAGAACCAGGGCGCCTCGTACCCCCGCACTGCCCACGCGGTTCCCTGGGAGAGGGCGATGCGCGCCTCGGCGGACACCATGCGCTCACGCTTGCTGGCCCACCGCGACGGGGCGGAGATCGTCTCGAGCTCCATCGCCCTCGGCCTGACGCGCCTTCCCCTGACCGCGATGATCCACGAGCCGTTGCACCGCGCGGGCGCCTCGGCCGAGACCATCGACATCGCCGCGCGCACGCTCGGGCACTTCCTGCTGGGGCACGCCTTCGACGAACAGCAGGCCGAGGCCGCGCGCGCCCTCGGCGTCGAACCGGCGCTCCCCCGGCTCCGACTCGACCCCGCGTCGGCCGAGGCGGCCTTCCGCGCGGGCGTCGACCTCATTGTCGCCGGCACCGCCGTTCGGATCGCAGCGGACCGCGCCTGACCCCCTGTGGGACGAGGCCATGGCCCGCCCAACCACCGTCCGGATCGCGGCGGACCGCGCCTGACCATGGGGTCGTCCGCCGAGAACGGGCGGGGCACGCCCCTCCGCGCCACTTAGACCCCACTTTCACCACTTAGGCCCAGAATCCGGCTGTTTTCCCGCCGCTCCAGAGGCCTAAGTGGTGCAGACAGGCGAGAAATGGTGCACAACGACGTTACGCGTAGAAGCGCCTATGGGGACCATTGCTCTCAAACGAAGGAATCTGCCATAGATCCTCATACGAGGACATCAACACCCCTCCAGCCGCGCAGAGGAAACGGGCGATGCGAGAACGCAACCCCACGAAGTCGTTGAGATCATGCCAATTTAGACGGAAAACGCGCCACCCCGCCTCTTCGATGCGCTGCTGGCGCACCATCCAACGCCGCTGGGCCAGGCGGAATGAAGCCAGATCATCGCCGAGCTTCCCCCGACCGTCGAGTTCAATGATCACGCGCAGTTCAGGGAGGGCAATGTCCGCGAAGTACCGTTCCCCGTCCGCAAACACTTCGAACTGGGTCACGACAACGCTGTCGGTCAAGGTCCTCACGATCCAGACGACAACGGCTTCGAGCACGCTGTCACACCCGCCGTCGGCGGATGCGATGAGCCGCCGGGCCCGTTCGCGCCACCGCCGGTTCCCCGACTGCTCGAGCGCTTCCAGCATGCTCTCGCGCACCGCCTCAACGCGCCCGCGCGACGCCGGCAGATCGAAGTGATCGAATCGGGCCAGACGATGAAGAACCATCGCAACCGCGACAGCCCCCTCTATGATTCCGCTCGTCTGCGCCAGTCTCACGGCCGCGTCAACGGGCGTTTCCGCCTGAACGCCTCCGAGGACTACAACGGGCGCGTGAACCGGCGGAACCGTCGTGATGCGGATCCGGGCCTGCGGCACGACCGTCCGTGTCCCCTCGACAGTTGCCAGCGCATACGCGCGGCGGCGCCGGTAAGGCCACAACGTGACGTCGGGATTCGCGACCCACATCGGGATTCCGTGAAGGACCAGGGCGCTGGAACCGACGAAGACAGCCCTGCCGCGGTAGGTGTCATTCACCGCGAGAATCCGCCCCAGGGCAACCGCCTGCCATTCCTGCCATGGTTCGGTGTTTCCGGGATGCGGACGGATGTGGAATCCGCGTCTGATCCTCATACGCGGCGAGGATCCCACCGCGTGCCTGTCCGTGTGCGTGGTCCTGATGATTTCGATCCGTGGGACGCTCATCCTCCAACTATCGAGCGAGCACCGGCGAACGCGCATACTCCCTTCCCGGGCCTGTGGATAACGGCACGCCGTGGGCGCACCCTCTTCCTGATCTCCCCACGCATCGCTGGCCTGTGGATAACGGCACGCCGTGGGCACGAGGCCCCGGGGCCATTCGCACCAGTTAGACCCCACTTTCACCACTTAGGCCCAGAATCCGGCTGTTTTCCCGCCACTCCAGAGGCCTAAGTGGTGCAGATACGCACTAAGTGGTGCGACAGCCTCGTGGAGCACCGAGGTCGAACACGATCTGGGAATGGGAGGCCGACTCCCAACCTTGGACAAGCAGACCGCCACGGGCACAAGGCCGGCTCCAGCACCCGCACGAGGACGCTCCCGGGTGGCAGAGGAATTTCCGCATCGGCGCAACTGCCCCACACCGCAGAAGCAGAAGGAGGGCCGGTCTCAGCCCCTGCGAACCACGCAACCCGGCTCCGGGGGCTCGGCCGACCACAGAGGCGGCGCACCGTGCTGCGCGGGGCCGCGCCTCGACCGGTGCGCCTATCAGCACGAGTCCGACCAAGAGGTCCTGGGCGGGCGCGGGTCCGCATTGGGGCAGGCAACGGGCCATTGGGGTGGGCAAATTGCCTACCCCAATAGTTGGTTTCCTACCCCGATGCGAGTCTCCTGCCCCGATACGGCTCGGCGCATTCGGAAGGGCCCCGCCGCCGGGAACCGGAGCGCGAGGCGCACACCGCGGACGCGCGCTCACAGCCCCGGCCCCCTGGGGATCAGTGCGCGAAGTGCCGCGTCCCGGTCAGGTACATCGTGATCCCGGCCGCGTTGGCGGCGTCGATGGACTCCTGGTCGCGCACGGAGCCGCCGGGCTGGACGACCGCCTTCACGCCCGCGTCGATGAGGACCTGGAGGCCGTCGGCGAAGGGGAAGAACGCGTCCGACGCGGCGACGGCGCCGACCGAGCGGCGCTCGGGCGCGGCGGGGACGACATCCCCTGCCCTCGCCCCGCCAGCGGAGTCCACATCCGCGACGGCATCGGCAGCGGCGTCGCCGGTGCTGCGCGCCCCCAGGGTGTTGGCGCGTTCGACGGCGAGCCTGCACGAGTCCACCCGGTTCACCTGCCCCATGCCGACGCCCACTGAGGCGCCGTCCTTGGCCAGCAGGATCGCGTTGGAACGCACCGCGCGCACGGAGCGCCACGCGAACTCCAAATCCGCCAGGGTCTCGGCGTCGGCCGGGGCCCCGGCCGCAAGCGTCCAGTTCTGGGGGGAGTCACCGGGCGCGTCGAGCCCATCGCGCTGCTGGATGAGCAGGCCCCCGCTGATCTGCTTGAACTCGTAGCCGCCCGGGGCGGGCGGGGCGACCTGGAGGACGCGCAGGTTCTTCTTGGCGGAGAGGACCTCCACAGCACCCTCCTCATAGGCGGGCGCCAGGACCACCTCGGTGAAAACGGGGACGATCTGCCGGGCCAATTCGACGCTCACAGGGCGGTTGACCGCGATGACGCCGCCGAAGGCGGACACGGGGTCGCAGGCGTGCGCCTTGCGGTGGGCCTCGGCGGCGTCCCCGCCCACGGCGATCCCGCAGGGGTTGGCGTGTTTGATGATGGCCACGCACGGGCGCTCGTGGTCGTAGGCGGCGCGCAGCGCGGCGTCGCCGTCGGTGTAGTTGTTGTAGCTCATGGCCTTGCCGTGGAGCTGGCGGGCGTTGGCGATGCCCGGCAGGACGGCGCCGCCGCGCGGATCCGGTCCAGTGCCGCCGTCCGGACCGCCCTGCGGGGCGGGGGCGGCGTCATCGGGACCGCCCTCGGGGGAAAACGCAGCGCCGTGGGCTCCGGCCTGATCGGAGTCGTCGATCTCGCGGTACACGGCGGCGCCCTGGTGGGGGTTCTCCCCGTAGCGCAGCACATCGGCGCGCTCGAAGGCGTCGGCCACGTACAGGGGCATCGGGGCGGGTGCCCCATCCCGCGCCTCCGAACCCGGCTCCTGTGAACCCGCGCCCGCAGCCGCCCCATCCCGCGCCGCCGGACCCGCTCCGGCAGCCGCGCCCTGTTCCACCGGGGCTTCCGCGTCGTCGCCGACTACGTAGCCCAGTGAGCTGAGGAACGCCTCGTCGGAGGCGTCGAGGTGCCGTTCGCACGCGTCGTCCAGGTCATCGGCCACCTCCTCGAGCCCGAGGGAGCGCGCGAACCACCCGGCGATGGCCAGGTCGTAGGCGGCCGTGTGGGCGAAGGCCTCGGCGGCGAGCCCGCGGCGCTGCTCCAGGGTGAACCCCTGCCCCGCGGCCGCGGCTGCGACCTCGGCGTAGCGCGCGGGCGAGGTGACGACGGCGACCGACGGGTGGTTCTTCGCGGCCGCGCGCACCATCGAGGGCCCGCCGATGTCGATCTGCTCGACGCACTCGTCGAAACCGGCGCCGGAGGCGGCTGTCCGCTCGAAGGGGTAGAGGTTGCACACCACCAGGTCGAAGGCGGCGACGCCCAGGTCGGCCAGTTGGGCTCGGTGGCCGGGTTTGCGCTGGTCGGCCAGGATCCCGGCGTGGACTGAGGGGTGCAGGGTCTTGACCCGCCCCTCGAGGATCTCCGGGAAGCCCGTGACCCGGTCGACGGGGGTGACGGCGAGACCCGCCTCGGCGATGCGCGAGGCCGTGGAGCCGGTGGAGACGATCTCGACGCCGGCGTCGGCCAGGGCGCGCGCCAAGTCGATCAGGCCGGTCTTGTCGTAGACCGAGACGAGGGCGCGTCGGATGGGGCGGGCGTCAAGGGGCTCGAAGTCGTCGGGGCGTGCGGACATGTTTCCTCCTCGGGGTCATGCCCTGGCGCCCAGGCGGGCGACGCCAGAAGCTGGTGGCCGCTCCCCGGTGGTGCCCCACCCTCGCCAGTCGCGGCCCTGTCCATGCTAGTCGTTGGGGCCCGCGGATCCGCGGTGGCCGTCCTGTGGGGCGCCGCGCACTCCCGCGCCGCCGTCCGAAGCGTGGGGCGCCCCGTCGTCGCTGCCCGACGCGCCTGCGGGCTGTCCGTTCCGTCCTTCCCCTTCGGCGCCCGAGGCGGCCCCGGAGTGCTCGCCGCGCCCGGCGGCCGAGTGCTCCCAGTCCGCCTGGTCGGCATCGGAGCCCCAGGTGCTGGTCCCGTCGGCGCCGGTCCCCGAATCGTCGGCTGTCCCGTCCCCGGTTCCCCCGGTACCGGCCTCCCAGGCGTCGGCCCCGGCAGCCCCGGTTCCCCCCGCGCCGGGCTCCCCATCATCAGCCCCGGCAGCCCCCGCGCCGGACTGCGCGGCGGCCCTGTCGGAGCCGCTCCCCTCGGCGCCGATCCAGTCGGGGCCAGTCCCTCCGCGCGCTCCGCCGCGTGCCCCTCCGCGCGCACCGGACAGCAGCGCCGAGGCCCGCTGCCGCGTCGAGGGGTGCGCGCAGGCGGTGACCACGAGGGCGACGAGGGGCACTTCGAGGGTGAGGGCCAGCAGGGTCCAACCGACGTTCGGGCCGAGGACGCTCATGCGCACGGCCCCCGCGCTCATCGTGGCGCTCCACATCCACGCTGCGCACACGGCGTCGAAGACGAGGGAGGCCGTGAGCGCCAGGCCCATCTGCTCGCCGAGGGTCTTGCAGGGGTAGCGCCTCACCAGGCGCGCGCCGCAGGCGGCGCCGACCGCGACGAGGACGAGCGCGGTCCAGGCGCCCGGGGCGCTGGTGGGCACTGCGCCCAGCAGCGGGAACGGCGGGATCGGCCCCTCCCCCACCACCGACGGGGAGTGCACCGCGTCGGCTCCCACGAGGAAACCGGGGCCCGCCCACCACGCCAGCGCCCACGCGGCCACCGTCGGCGCGAAGAACGCCTGGGCGGCCACAATCAGCGCGTTGTCGATGGCCGACGAGGCGCCGAGCAGCTCGTGGATCCCCGCGATCCTGCCCCAGCCTGCCACGAGGGCGACCACGGCGAGGACCGACCCGGCGGCGGCGAGGTACCCCGCCCACGCCACTCCCGTGCGCACCCCGCCGCCCAGCCACCTGGCGGCGTGGAACTGCGCGGCGCGGACCTTGAACGAGGCGACCGTCGCCCAGGCGCTGGCCGCGAAGGGGAGGCCGAGGGCGCCGGGGGCGATGCTGGCCAGTTCGGCGTGCGGGGCGCTCAGGGCGGTGAGGAGCCAGGAGGTGAAGGCGAACGCCGGGATGGACAGCCACAGGGAGGCGCGCGAGTAGGAGAACGAGGACCGCAGGAGCAGGCGGAGCAGGCACACGACGAGCACCCCCATCAGAGTGGGGGCAGCCCGGTAGGGCACTCCCCCCACCACGGATGTCCCGCCCAGGACCGCGGCCCACAGGTCCCCGCCGACTCCGAGGGCGTCCTTGGGGGTGAAGTCCTTCATCCACACGTTCGAGGCGACGGACATGTACGCCCCGAAAGCGGCCACGAGGCACAGGGCCCAGCCGACGAATGCGGCCTCAACGCCCGCGAGCGCCCCCCTGGCCCACCCGTCGGGGACCGCGATGCGGATGGTGCGCCGCTGCGCCACGTAGGTGGTCGTCGTCTTGCGGGGGGCTGACTGCGGGTGGATCTCGTCGCTCACGTGCCAATCCTGCCAAAGGGGGGCCGGGGTCGGCGCGGTGCAGCGCCGGTCCCGGGCCGAATGTGGGGAAAGCGGGCACGGGAGGGACGGCCCGGAACCGACGCGCCGGGGAACGCGGCGCAGCGGACCCGGGCATCCGGTCCCAGAACCCGCGGGCTGGGAACGACCACCCGGCCGCCGGGGCGCGCGCCCTCAGGCCAGCAGTTCGCGGGCGATGAGCGCGGTCTGCGAGGGGGTGCGCCCCACGCGCACGCCGACGGCCTCGAGCGCCTCGGCCTTGGCCGCGGCCGTGCCCGACGAGCCGGACACGATCGCCCCGGCGTGGCCCATGGTCTTGCCCTCGGGGGCGGTGAACCCGGCGATGTAGGCGACGACGGGTTTCGTCATGTTCTCACTGATCCACGCCGCGGCCCTCTCCTCGGCGTCGCCGCCGATCTCGCCGATCATGACGACCAGGTCGGTGTCGGGGTCCGCCTCGAAGGCCTTGAGCGCGTCGATGTGCGTGGTGCCCACGACGGGGTCGCCCCCGATGCCCAGGCACGTGGTGAAACCGATGTCGCGCAGTTCGTGCATGAGCTGGTAGGTGAGGGTGCCGGACTTGGAGACCAGGCCGATGCGGCCCGGGCCCGTGATGTCGGCCGGCGTGATGCCGACGTTCGACTGGGCGGGCGAGATGATGCCCGGGCAGTTCGGGCCGATGAGCCGCGTCCCCTTCTCCAGCGCGCGGTCGACGAACACCACGGAGTCCTGCACGGGGATGCCCTCGGTGATGACGACCACGGTCTCGATGCCCGCGTCGATGGCCTCCAGGGCCGCGTCCTTCGCGAACGCCGGGGGCACGAAGACCACGGACACGTTCGCGCCCGTGGCGGCCCTGGCCTCGGCGACAGTGCCGAAAACGGGGACCTCGGCCACTCCCGGGCGGACCCGGTCAGCCGCGGGCCCGTAGCCGACGACGTCGAAGGCGACGGCCGTCCCCGCCTTGCGCGGGTTGGTGCCGCCCACCACCGCGGTCCCGGCGCTGAGCATCCGGGCCGTGTGCTTGCGGCCCTCGGACCCGGTCATGCCTTGGACGAGCACCCGGGAGTCTGAGTTGATGAAAATCGTCATGTCGGTGTCTCCTCGTGTTCTCGTCTCTCACTCGGACGCCGCGGCGAGCTCCGCGGCCCGGCGGGCAGCGCCGTCCATGGTCTCCTCCAAGTGGACCAGGGGGTGGCCCGCCGCGGCCAGGATCGCGCGGCCCTCGGCGACCTTGTTGCCGTCGAGGCGCACGACGAGGGGCTTGGAGGCGGCGCTCCCCAGCTCCTCAAGGGCGCCGAGGATGCCCCTGGCGACCTCGTCGCACGCAGTGATGCCGCCGAAGACGTTGACGAACACGGAGCGCACCTGTTCGTCGCCGAGGATGATGCCCAGCCCCTTGGCCATGACCGCCGCCGAGGCGCCGCCCCCGATGTCCAGGAAGTTCGCCGGCCTCATTCGCAGGTCCTCGCCCGCCATGGCGACGACGTCCAGGGTGGACATGACCAGTCCCGCGCCGTTGCCGATCACTCCGACCTGGCCTTCGAGGCGCACGTAGTTCAGTCCCGCCTCCTTCGCGGCCGCCTCGCGGGGATCCTGGGCGGCGGCGTCCACGAGGTCCGCGTGAGCGGGGTGGCGGAAACGGGCGTTGTCGTCCAGCGTGACCTTGCCGTCCACCGCCCAGATGGAGCCGTCGGGCGAGGCGACCAGGGGGTTGACCTCCACCAGGGTGGCGTCCTCGTCGCGGTAGACCTCCCACAGTGTCCGCAGAACCGGGGCGATGGCCTCGCCGGCGGCCCGGTCGAAGCCGGCCTCGTCCACGATGCGGCGGGCGACGTCGGCGTCGATGCCGACCGCGGGGTCCAGGGGGACGCGGGCGAGGGCCTCGGGCCGTTCCTTCGCCAGGGTCTCGATGTCCATGCCGCCCTCGCGCGAGCACATCGCCAGGTGCCGGCGGTTGGAGCGGTCGAGCAGGATCGAGAAGTAGTACTCGGCGGCGATGTCGGCGCCCGAGGCGATCATGAGCCGCTCGACGACGTGGCCCTTGATGTCGAGCCCGAGGATCGCCTCCGCTTTCTCGCGCGCCTCGTCCGGGGTCCGCGCCAGCTTCACCCCGCCGGCCTTGCCGCGCCCGCCGGTCTTCACCTGCGCTTTGACGACCAGCAGGGAGGCCCCCGCGCCGAGCAGGCGCTCGGCCGCGTCCCGCGCCTGCCCGGGTGTGGTGGCGAGCTCGAAATCCAGCACGGGCACGCCGTGCTTCCTGAACAGTTCACGGGCCTGGTACTCGTAGAGGTCCACCGGGCAATCCCTCCGTCGAACGAATGTGGTCGCGGACGCAACGCGACAAGTCTAGCGCGGCCGGGGTTCCCCGAGCGGGATCCCGCTCTCCCCGCGCCGCTGTTCCACGCGGTGTTCCACGGCCGGCGCCGTTTCCCGCGCCGCTGTTCCACGCGGTGTTCCACGCTCGACGCCGTTTCCCGCGCCATTGTTCCATGCGGTGTTCCACGGCCGGCGCCGTTTCCCGCGCCGCTGTTCCACGGCCGGCGCGCGCGCCGCCCGGAGCAGCGGGGCCCGGCGCCAATGCT
>ERZ773038.1973-NODE-1973-length-10902-cov-11.721121_pt1 | contig 10902 bp, 7 predicted proteins | sample MGYA00511665_ERZ773038 | MGnify/ENA primary metagenome ERZ773038 (study PRJEB29015, sample SAMEA2737966) | human oral metagenome | biome: human oral; feature: human-associated habitat; material: dental | place: China | collected 2028 ... | reverse complement strand
CGACGAGATCCGCTTCGTGGCCGAGGACAACCCGCACCTGCCCGGCGAGCTGCCCGGGACGGTGTGGAGCCGGGCCAACGCCGGACGGATCGCGCCGCTGGCCGCCCGGGGGAGCGGCGCCGGGGGCGCCGACCCCTCGTAAGCCGCCCCGTCGCGACGTCGGCCCGCGGGCGCGGGGAGGCGCGCGTACGCTGCGGGCATGAAGATCGCGCGCTTCTCCACCGGCGACGAGCTCCGCTACGGCATCGTCGAGGGCCTGCCCGCGGACGAGCCCTACCCCTCGGGCGAGTCCGAGGGGCGCCTCATCGTCCTCAAGGGCGACCCCCTCTGCACGCCGCCCGAAGCCACCGGCGAGATCGTGCCGCTGGACGGGGTCCGGCTCGTCTCCCCGGTCATCCCGCGCTCCAAGGTCGTGGGCGTGGGCGCGAACCACGCGGCGGACGGGTCGCGGGCGGGCGCGGCGGTCCCGGGCGGGCCCGTCCTCTTCCTCAAGCCCAACACGGCCGTCATCGGCCCCGACGCCCCCATCGTCCTGCCCGCCTGGAGCCGGGAGGTCCACTACGAGGGCGAGCTCGCCGTCGTCATCGGGTCCCTGGCCAAGGACGTCGACGCCGCCGACGCCAGCCGGGTGATCCTCGGCTACACGGTCGCCAACGACGTCTCCGCCCGCGACCCGCGCGGCGGGGACGCCGTGCGGGCCAAGGCCTTCGACACCTCCTGCCCGCTGGGCCCCTGGATCGAGATCCCCGAGCCCGGCTCCGACGGCGCCTTCGACCCCTCGTGCGCCGCCATCCGCACCAGGGTGGACGGCGCCGTCGTCCAGGAGGGCACGACGGCGGACATGATCACCGCCGTCCCCGGGCTCATCGCCCTCGTCTCGCGGATCTTCACGCTCCTGCCCGGGGACGTGATCCTCACCGGCACCCCCGCCGGCGCCGGCGAGATCCGCGCCGGCCAGCGCGTGGAGGTCGGCGTGGAGGGCATCGGGAGCTTCTCCAACCCCGTTGTGCGCCGCTGAGCCGGCCCCGCCCGGTCCGCGCCCGGCCCCGCCCGATCCGCCTCAGCGGCGCAGGCGGGTCAGGGCGGCGCGCAGGCGCTCGACGGTCTGCTCCTCAATGCCCCGCCCCGTGGCCAGGTTGAGGCGGCAGAAGGCGTCGAAGCCGGCGCCGAAGGCGCGCCCCGGGCTCATCGCCACCCCCGCCTCGTCCAGGAACCAGCGGGCCGGGTCGGCGCCGTCGGGCAGGGCCAGGCCGGAGAAGTCGAGCCAGGCCAGGTAGGAGCCGGTCGGCACCGTGACCCCGACGCCCTCGACGCCGGCCAGCGCCCCGCCCACGAGCTCGCCGTTGGCGCGCACGTAGGCGCGCACCTCCCGGTTCCACGCCAGCCCCTCCTCGCTCAGGGCGGCCACCGCCGCCAGCGCGCCCAGGACCCCCGCCCCGTCGGCCAGACGGGCCGAGTGCGGCTGGGCCCGCCAGGCGCGCCGGGCCCCGCCGGAGGCGATGAGCTGGGCGCATTTGAGCCCCGGGACGTTCCAGCCCTTGGACACCGCCGTGGCCGTGAAGGTCAGGTCGGGATCCGCCGCCGGCCGGGAGGCGTAGGGGATGTGGCGCGCCGCGGGGTCCAGGATCAGGCTGGAGTGGATCTCGTCGGAGAAGACCACCGTCCCGTGGCGGGCGGACAGCGCCGCGACGGCGTCGAGCTCGGCCGCCTCGAGCACCCGCCCCACCGGGTTCCACGGGTGGCACAGGACGAGCAGTCCGGCGCCGTCGGCCATGGCCGCCCCGATGGCCTCCAGGTCCAGGGTCCAGCGGGGGCGCCCGTGCGCCCCGGCGGCGCGCAGGGCCGGCACCTGCAGGCACTGGCGCCCGTGCAGGGCGGGTATGGACAGGAACGGCATGTACGCCGGCGTGGGCACGATCACGGGCGAGCCGGGCCGCGTGTGGTGGGCGATGACCGAGTGCAGGGCGGACAGGACGTCGGGCAGGAGCGAGACCGCCTCGGCGTCCACGTCCCAGCCCAGCCGCTCGCGGTGGTGGGCGGCGACGGCCTCGCGCACCCGCAGGGCCAGGTCGGAGGGCATGTACCCCAGGAGGCCGTCGTCGACGGCCCGGTGCAGCGCCGCGCCGACGACGGGGGCCGTGCCCAGGTCCATCTCGGCCACCCAGGCGGCGATGACGTCGCCGGGGTAGTGGTTCCACTTGAGCGAGCCGCGCCGGCGCATCTGCTCGGGGGTCAGGGCGTCCCACGCGGCGGCGAGCGCCCCGGGGCAGTCGGCGGCGGGGTCGGCGGGGCTGGTGGAATCGGTGGGGCGGGAGGGTCGGGCGCGCGTCACGGGGCGAGTGTAGGGGCCGGGCGCCGGCCCGCCCGCCCTCAGGTCTGGTCCGGGGAGGTGCCGGAGGACCTGCCGTCGTCCATCTTCGCCGGGCCGGGGTTGACCACGGCCGTATCGCCCAGGAGCTGGTCCAGCTCCGTCGTGGAGTAGGAGCCGGCCTCGCAGGTGTACGTCAGGATCACGGCGGTGGGCGTGCCGATCGTGGTGAAGGTCCGCACCCAGGTGGTGGCCCGGATGCCGACGCCCTTGTGGGTGTAGGTCGACTCGACCCGGACCATCTCGACGGCCTCGCCCGAGGGACGGCTCCTGATGTCCTGGGAGTCGCTCGTGGTGGACCGGACGTCGGTGTACCGGCTGCTCAGCGAGTCCTCCCACTGCCGGGCCAGGTCCTCGCTGTCGGCGCGATCGCCGTTGCCCGACGGGGAGAAGAGGTTCTGGCTGCTGACGTAGTTGCAGCTGCGGTCCTTGGTGAGCTGGTTGAGGCCGTCCTCGTCCTGGACCGTCAGCTCCCAGCCCTCGACGTTGGCCGGGAAGCTCCAGTAGGCGGCGGCGCCGGGGGTGCTCGACGCTCCGGCGCTCGGGGTGGGCGCGGACCCGGTCGGGGTGGGCGCGGACCCGGTCGGGGCGGGCGTCGGGGCGTCGAGGGGGGCGGAGGCGGATCCGCTCTGCCGGGTGGTGGACGGCACGTCCTGCACGGCGATGGGCTCGCCCCCGCAGGCCGCGAGCGCCGGGACCGCCAGTCCGACGCAGAGGAGGAGGCCGGCCGCGCGTTCGCCGGCGGTGCGAGTCCTTGACGTGGGGCGGATTGGGTGCATGACGTGCCTCCGAGGGACGGGACGGCGGGCGACGGCGAGCACCGCACGGCCGCCGTCGGCGGGACAGGGCGACGGTAACCCCTGCCGCGGGGCGCTGACCAGGGGGAGTGCGGCCCGGGCGCTAGGCTGGTCCCATCATGACTGACATCGCCCCCGTCCCCGCCGCCGACCCGAGCCCGATCCGCGTGCGCTTCTGCCCCTCGCCCACGGGCACCCCGCACGTCGGCATGGTCCGCACCTGCCTGTTCAACTGGGCCTGGGCCCGCCACACCGGCGGCACCTTCGTGTTCCGCATCGAGGACACCGACGCCGCCCGCGACTCCGAGGAGTCCCTCGCGGCGATCCTGGACTCCCTGACCTGGCTCGGCCTGGACTGGGACGAGGGCGTGGGCAGGGGCGGCCCCCATGCGCCCTACCGCCAGTCCCAGCGCATGGACCTGTACCGGCGGGTCGCGGACGAGCTGCTGGAGGCCGGCTACCTGTACGAGTCCTTCTCCACCCCCGAGGAGGTCGAGGCCCGCCACCGCGCCGCCGGGCGCGACCCCAAGCTCGGCTACGACGGGTACGACCGCGACCTGACCGAAGCGCAGAGGGACGCCCTGCGCGCCGCCGGGCGCGAGCCCGTCCTGCGCATGCGCATGCCCGAGGAGGACATCACCTTCACCGACCTGGTGCGCGGCCCCATCACCTTCAGGGCCGGGTCCGTGCCCGACTACGTCGTCGTGCGCGCCGGCGGGGCCCCGCTCTACACGCTGGTCAACCCCGTCGACGACGCCGCCATGGGCATCACCCACGTGCTGCGCGGGGAGGACCTGCTGTCCTCCACGCCCCGTCAGATCGCCCTGTACCGCGCCCTGATCGCCATCGGCCGGGCGCGGGCCGTGCCCGAATTCGGCCACCTGCCCTACGTCATGGGTCAGGGCAACCGGAAGCTGTCCAAGCGCGATCCCCAGTCCAACCTCCTCATCCACCGCTACCGCGGCATGATCCCCGAGGGCCTGCTCAACTACCTGGCGCTGCTGGGCTGGTCCCTGTCCAAGGACCGCGACGTCTTCAGCCGCGAGGAGATGGTCGAGGCCTTCGACATCCATGACGTGGGCCCCAACCCGGCCCGCTTCGACCCCGTCAAGTGCGAGGCCATCAACGCCGAGCAGGTGCGGGCGCTGGAGGCGGCCGACTTCCGCGACCGCCTGGTGCCCCACCTCGCCGACGCCCTGCCCGACCCGACGGGCAGGACGGCGCCGGCGCCCCTGGTCTCGGCGGCCTCCTTCGACGCCCTCACGGAGCGCGAGCAGGAGATCCTCACCGCCGCCGCCCCCCTCATCCAGACGCGCATCCAGCTGCTGCGCGAGTGCCGGGACATGCTCGGCTTCCTCTTCGTGGACGACGCCGACCTCGTCGTGGACGACGCGGCCGTGGGCGGGCTCAAGGACTCCGCTCCGGCGGTCCTGGACGCCGCCATCGGCGCCCTGGAGGGCCTGGGTGGCGCCGAGTGGACGACGGCGCGCCTGGAGGAGTCGCTGCGGGCGGCCATTGTGGACGGCCTGGGCATCAAGCCGCGCCTGGCCTTCGGGCCGGTGCGCGTGGCCGTCACCGGTCGGCGCGTCTCCCCGCCGCTGTTCGAGTCCATGGAGATCCTGGGGGCGGACTCGACCCTGGCTCGTCTGCGCTCTCTGCGCGGGCGCCTGGGCTGAGCTGCCCCGCGCGTCTCCGCTCCCGGGGGGAGTCGATTCGGTGATGTCACCTGGGCTCGCATTGCGCAGCCGGGCCCGGCCCGCGCCGGTCTGGAAGTCGACGGGGTTCCGGGTCGTGGGCTCGTCGTCGTGTCCGCGCGGGTCCTCGTCCCGGCGCCGGTGCGCTCGTTCGCGTCGGTCTTGCGGGCGAGGGCCGGCAGACCGGGTGCGTCCCGGACCGCGAGCACGTCGCTTAACCCGCGAGCACGTACCTCTGGCAGACGTGCTCGCGGGTTAAGTGACGATCTCACGGGTTAAGTGACGTGCTCGGCGGTTAAGTGACGTGCTCGCGAACCCGGCCGGGATGCGGCGGGACGGGGCGGGGCTGGGCGATGGGGGCGCGACTCCCCGGAGCGGAGCGCGCAGAGGCTCACTGCCCCATGGCGCCTGCGCTCAGCCCTTCGATGCGGATGCCGGAGAGGATCTCGTGCCACTGGTCCGGGCTCATCTGGTCGCCGTCGACGCACATGAGCATGACGGCGAAGTTGAGCCCGGCGGCGCCCACGGCGCGCGCGAAGCGGTAGCCGGTCACGGCGGTGGCGCCGTCGGCCCAGGTGTAGGTCCCGGTGTAGGTGATGTTGTAGCCCTCCATCGTGCCGCCGTCGTCGCGGACCAGGGAGACCTTCTCGCGGGAGGTTTCGGTGAAGGAGCTCACGTTCACATCGCCGGCCCCCGCCAGGCTCGAGCTCTTCTCGTCGTCCGAGCGGGAGGACTGGTGGGTCGTCTCGCTGATGTCGCGGACGATGAAGCCGATGCACTGGCCGGAGTAGGTGCGGTAGCCCTCGAGATTGCCCTGGGAGGTGATGGAGTTCTGGTTGGTCACCGAGTCGTCCTGGTACCAGTAGTCCCAGTTCTCGTTGTAGAACTTCAGGCTCGGCGCGGTCCAGGGGGTCGGGGCGGCGGTGGGGGCGCTCGTGGTCGGGGCGGCGGAGGGCGCCGCCGACGTCGCCCCGGGCGACGGCTGGTCGGTGCGCCGGCTCACGATGGGGCCGCGGGGCGCGGACGGCGACGGGGCGGAGGACCGGGTCTGCTCCGAGTCGTCGGAGCCCTCGGACTGGGTGGAGCCGCGATCGATGATGCACGCGCTCAGGGCGAGGCAGACGGCGAGGCACAGGCCGGCGGCGAGGGCGCGCACGGCGCGGCGCGGGAGGAATCTGTGCATGACGGCCTCCGGGGTCGGGAGCGGGTCGCCCGTCATCGGGCGGCTGGGGGCAGTCTACGGGGTGCCGCGCCCCTCCGGCACGGGTACTTGTGTCCGCACTCACGCGTCCGGGATTTGTGGGGCGGGGGCGCCGCCGTGTAGATTACCTTCCGCTGCTCCGGACGGTTGCGCCCGGTGACGCGCCGACCAGTGGGGTATGGTGTAATTGGCAACACAGGTGATTCTGGTTCATCCATTCTAGGTTCGAGTCCTGGTACCCCAGCGGAGGTTTCGAAGACTCGGTCCGTGTTTATTTTCGGAGCGGCATCGGCTTGCTGAATTATTCTCAGCATCCTCCTCAAACAAGTACATATATTCAGGCCCCGTTCGTCTAGCGGCCCAGGACACCGCCCTCTCACGGCGGCAGCACCGGTTCAAATCCGGTACGGGGTACCGCCCGTTTCACAGCGCCCGACCGTTTCCCCGGTCGGGCGCTCGTTATGAGCCGCCTTCAGTGCGCGCCCCGCTCGATGACGCGGTGACGCGCCGGCACGGAACCGCGGGTGGGCACCGGAACCGGCGCGACCCCAGGCGCATCGTCCTCCGGTTCCACTCATCTAGACTGCCTGCCGTGACGAACTTCCCCACGCTCAAGAATCCAGGCCCGATCCCCGACGGTGCGATGCGCATCGTGCCCTTGGGGGGCCTGGGCGAGGTCGGCCGCAACATGACCGTCTTCGAGGTCGACGGAAAGCTGCTCGTCGTCGACTGCGGCGTTCTGTTCCCCGAGGAGGATCAGCCCGGCGTCGACCTCATCCTGCCCGACTTCAGCTACATCGAGGACCGCCTCGACGACGTCGTCGCCCTGGTCCTGACCCACGGCCACGAGGACCACATCGGCGGCGTCCCCTACCTGCTGCGCCTGCGCGAGGACATCCCCCTGGTCGGCAGCGAACTGACTCTGGCCTTCGTCGAGGCCAAGCTGCGCGAGCACCGCATCCACCCCCTGCTGCGTCAGGTGCGTGAGCATGAGGAGGTATCCTACGGGCCCTTCGGCCTCGAATTCGTTGCCGTCAACCACTCCATTCCCGACGCCATGGCGGCCATGATTCGCACCGATGCCGGCAATATCCTGATCACCGGCGACTTCAAGATCGACTCCCTGCCCATCGACGGGCGCATCACCGACCTGCGCTCCTTCGCCCGCTTCGGGGACGAGGGCGTGGATCTGTTCTGCGTGGACTCCACCAACGCGGAGGTTCCCGGCATGATCGGTCACGAGAACCAGATCGGTCCGGTGCTCGACAACGTCTTCGCCGAATCCGACCAGCAGATCATCGTCGCCTCCTTCTCCAGCCACGTGCATCGCGTCCAGCAGGTCCTGGACGCGGCCGCGCTCCACGGCCGCCGCGTCGCCCTGGTGGGTCGTTCGATGGTGCGCAATATGGGCATCGCCGCCGAGCGCGGTTACCTCAAGGTCCCCGATGGCGTTCTCATCGACGCCCGAGACGTGACCGCCCTTCCGCCCGACGAGCGTGTCCTCATGGCCACCGGTTCCCAGGGCGAGCCCATGGCGGCCCTGTCGCGCATGGCCCACGGCGAGCACCGGTCCGTCACCCTGGAGCCCGGCGACACCGTCATCTTCGCCTCCTCCCTCATCCCGGGAAACGAGAACTCCGTCAACCGCGTCATCAACCAGCTCATGCGGCTCGGCGCCCGCGTCGTCCACCAGGGCAACGCCAAGGTCCACGTCTCGGGACACGCCTCCTGCGAGGAGCTCCTGCACGTGTACAACATCGTGGGACCGCGCAATGTCATGCCCATCCACGGGGAGATCCGCCACCTCGTGGCCAACGGCGCGCTGGCCGTCAAGACCGGCATCGACCCGGACCGCGTCATGCTGGCCGAGGACGGCGTCGTCGTGGACCTGCGCGCGGGCCGGGCCCGCCTCGCCGGGGCGGTCTCCTGCGGGTACGTCTACGTCGACGGGTCCTCCGTCGGAGAGATCGACGAGACTGAGCTCAAGGACCGCCGTATCCTGGCCGAGGAGGGCTTCGTGTCCGTCTACGCCGTCGTGGAGACCAGAACCGGCACCATCCTGGCGGGTCCGGATATCCAGGCCCGGGGCGTGGCTGAGGACGGCTCCGTCTTCGACGACGTTCTGCCCGACGTCACCACGGCCCTGCAGGAGGCTCTTGACAAGGGCAATGCCGACGCCCACTCCCTTCAGCAGGCGATGCGCCGCACGCTGGGACGGTGGGTCGGGCGCCGTCTACGCCGCCGTCCAATGATCGTGCCTGTCGTCATTGAAGCATGATGAGGGTGTGAGCCCGCCGAACATGCGTCGTCCGTCCTGCTTCATCGCCACCGGGAGCGTCCTAATCGACCTTCCGCTCCACGTCGGCCGTGTGCCCGCGCCCGGCGGTGCTGTCACAGCCACCTCCTCCGGTCCCACCGTCGGCGGCGGCTACACGGTCGTCTCGGCGGTCGCCCGCCAGGGCGTGCCCGCCGCCCTGGCCGCCACCCTGGGCACCGGTCCGAATTCCGCCCAGGTGCGCGAGGCCATGATGCTCGACGGCGTCGAGCTCGTCGTCGAGGAGCTCGTCGGTGACATCGGAACGTGCACCACCCTCATCGAGCCCTCCGGACGACGCACCTTCATCACCACCGAGGGGGTTGAGGCCGAGCCGCAGCGCGACGAGCTCGACCGTCTCGAACTCAGGCCGGGCGACTGGGTTCACACCACCGGTTACGACCTGGCGCACCCCACCTCCCGCGAAGCCCTCGCCGAGTGGCTCCTCGCACTTCCCCCCGGCGTCGGGCTGGTCGTCGATCTCGGCCCCGTCGAGCCGGAGATCCCGGAGTCCATCGTCGAAACGCTCTTGCGCCGCACCGACCTGCTGACCGGCAATCACCTGGAGATCACGCAGCTCTCGGCGCGTCTGGGCAGTCCGGAGGCCATGCGCCGGGCCGCCCCCGAGGCGCTCATCGTGCGGCGCACCGGCGTGCACGGATGCGTCCTGTGGCCCGCTCACGGCGACCGCATCGAAGTGCCCGGGTTCGTCCGGGACGTTCTGGACACGACCGGAGCCGGCGACACCCACACGGGAGTGCTGGTGGCCGGACTCATGGACGGCCTCGACGTCGTCGCCGCCGCTCGCCGTGCCAACGCCGCCGCGGCCGAGGCCGTCAGCCGTCTGGGCCCGGCGCGCTCACCGCGACGCGACGAGATCGACGCCCTGCTCGGCTGCGGATCCTGTCGGGACCGGCCGGACCCGCAGTGACGCACACATGATGATCTCAGCGGCGTGGCGGGCGGCCGGGCCGCCGTCGGCCCGATAACGTCTCAGGCACCATGGCCACTCGTCCCGCTTCGACCCCCGCACGCTCCGGTTCGCGCGGTTCGCGCGCACGCGCCTCGAAGCAGCCCGCCCAACCGCCCGAGTCCTCACCCTCCGCAGGTTCGGCGGGCCGTTACCGGCGCACCGGATGGGCCTTCGTCGTCCTCGCCCTGGCCGTCGTCACCGGCCTGCGCGAGTGGTTCGGCGTCTCCGGCGCCGCCGGCGGACTGCTGCACCACCTGGCCGCCGGCCCCGTTGGCGCCTTGGGCATCGTCGTCCCCCTTCTGCTGGGGGCGCTGGGCATCGCCATGCTGAGGGTTCGCCGCCTGGGGGCGGTCCACGCCCGTATCAGCGTGGGGGCGCTGGGCGTGCTCACGGGTGTGACGGGCATCGTCCAGGTGGGTTCGGGCAACCCCTCCCTGTCCTACGGCGTGGCTCCGCTGGAGGAGGCGGGAGGGCTGCTCGGCTGGGTTGTCGGCTACCCCCTGGTCGTGCTTTTCTCATCGGTGGGCGCCATCATCTTGTTCATCCTGCTCATCGTCTTCTCGGCCCTGGTGATCTCCGGACGCACCATCGCCGACCTGCGCGAGCAGCTCGCCGAGCGCCGCACCGCCTCCGGACGGTCCGGGGGCTCGCCGGAAGACACGCTCGCCACGCGTGTGCTTGGTCGGATGCGCCGTACCGCGTCGGGTGGCGGAACGCAGGACGACGCCTCCGACGATGCGGGTGGCCCGGACGCCTACGACGGCGACGAGCCGTTCCGCTCCGCCCTGGAGACCGAGAAGAAGCGACCGCGGGGAAGCGGACGCCGTAAGCGCTCGATGCGGTCGAGCATGGCGAATGCCGACACGACGATCCAGCCGTCCATTGATGGCACTGATGATACCGCCGTCGCCGCCGGCTCCTTCAACGCCTCGCGCGATGAGATGACAACCTCCGTGCTGGACGATCCGCTGGCCAACCCGACCACTGATTCCCTCGCGCAGGCCGATCGGTCGGCGGCGCCTCCGTCCGTGCCCCCCGACCGCTCCGCCCGCACCGGTGCGGCGGACGCCCGAGGCACGCGCCCCGTCCCTCCCGCCGAGCCAGACGCCGTCACTGAGGAGACCAGGGCGCAGGCGTCCGGGCCGGACCTGGCCGACGAGCTCGGCATGGTGGAGATGACGGCGATGGCCCTGCCCGACGGCACGACCTACTCTCTGCCCGACGAGAGCCTGCTGGAACCGGGGCCCGGTCATGCCACGCGCACCGAGGCCAACGACGCGATCGTCGAGAAGCTTCAGGACGTCTTCACTGAGTTCAGGGTCGACGCCACGGTCACCGGCTACACCCGGGGCCCGCAGGTCACCCGCTATGAGGTCCACCTGGGACGCGGCGTCAACGTCTCCCGCGTGACGGGCCAGGAGAAGAACATCGCCTACGCGGTGGGCAGCGACGAGATCCGGCTGCTGACCCCCATCCCGGGCAAGAGCGCCATCGGCGTGGAGATCCCCAACTCCGACCGCGAGATGGTCAAGCTCGGCGACGTCCTGCGCTCGGG
>ERZ773038.1963-NODE-1963-length-10952-cov-7.549601_pt1 | contig 10952 bp, 8 predicted proteins | sample MGYA00511665_ERZ773038 | MGnify/ENA primary metagenome ERZ773038 (study PRJEB29015, sample SAMEA2737966) | human oral metagenome | biome: human oral; feature: human-associated habitat; material: dental | place: China | collected 2028 ... | reverse complement strand
GAGCAACTGACTCTTAATCAGTGGGTTCTGGGTTCGAGTCCCAGGCGGTGTACGGGTCTGGCCCGCAGTCGAAAGACTGCGGGCCTTTCGATTTTCTCGGGGGCCTTGCTCGGTCACGAGCCTTCCGAGACGTGAAGGACTTCGTAGACGGTCCGGCCTGCGCCGCTCTGATCGGCGCGTGCGGCGCTCAACTCCGCCAAGACGAGGTTCCATGCGGTCACGTCGACGGCGGCGACTCGCGCGACGGTCTCGCCGTCCTCTTCCGAGAGGAATGCGGCCGAGAGGCTTTCGACGCAGGCGGAGGGGGCGACGTCGTCCGGAAGCGAGACGGTCTGAAAGGACAGGCTGCGGGCGTTCGCGTAGGAAGACGGGCCGCGAGCGATCCTGTGCACGGTCCAGTCTTGAATGGAATGGCGCCCGAAGTCCCGGACGATCGACGAGTAGCCGGGCTCGCCCCAGCAGAAACTGCGCATGCCGTCGGTGTCTCGCCACACATAAAAGGGGGCGTATGCGTTCCGCGGGGCGCCCTCGGCCTTTTCTTGCACGAGGTAGGCCTTGAACTCGAGTCCGGGAAACCCGTCCATTAGACGGCCCGTCGCACGGACCCTCTTGCGAATGACGTCCATGTCGTAGTCGGCGGGCAAAGCGATCTGGTACTGCATTGCATACATCGGTTCTGTTCCTTCGTTGCTTGTGTTTCGGTCAATTGTGAGCCGACGTCGGCGAGGCGGCGCACGAAGCTCAGCCGCCGGCCTGTTGGCGTACGAGCGACGCCGCGCCGGCGACTGCGGCGTCGAAGGCCGTCGGATCCTGCTGGGCCCGCGCGAGCACATATCCGCCTTGGACGGTCGCGACGACCATCGAGGCGAGTTGCTCGGGATCTGTATCGGGCCGGAATTCCCCGGTTTCGATCCCCTGGCGGACGACGTCGGCGAGAGCGCCTACGATCCACCCGAGAGCCTCGGCGACCGGGCGGAGAAGCTCCGGGGTTGCCAGCACGTCGGCGTCGTACGTCATGCGTCCCATGCGGCAGCCCCGCAGCGAGTCTCGTTGCCGTTCGAGGTAGGAGATCACACGTTCGGCGGCCGTGCCGTCTGCGGCCAGAAGGGCCTCCGCCTCGGCGCGCATTGACGCGGCGCTCTGCTCCAAGGCCGCGGCAGCCAGATCTCGCTTGCCCGAGAAGTGGTGGTACATGCTTCCCTGGCCCACGTTGGCGCGGTTGAGGATTTCTTTGGAGCTGGTCGCCGCGTACCCGCGTTCCCACAGGAGGTCTTGCGCGACGTTCACCAGCCGGGTTCGTGCGTCCATGCAAAGATTGTACATAGTGGTCGGTACAGAAGGCGAATTGCGGAAGGGACCGAGGGGGGGGCGCCGTGCGAGTCCGGCCGAGAGGCATTCAGGCAGCCGGGCGGGCGGCGCACCGCGGCGGAGCTAGATCACACAAGGACGGCTTGCGCGGCGGCGGGCGCCTGAGTAATCTAATTCCGCAAGCACTGCTAGCTCAATTGGCAGAGCAACTGACTCTTAATCAGTGGGTTCTGGGTTCGAGTCCCAGGCGGTGTACGAACAGGGCTCCGCGGCCGTAAGGCTGCGGGGCTTTTCGTTTTCCGGGACGACGTCGGATGCGACGAAGTGCGGCCCGCGATCCGATTCGCCCGGCCCCGAGGCGTCGCAGCCCTTGGGCGCGATTCGGCATGCGTTCCGGATGCCGCGTATGAGATTGGGCCGAATCCGTGCGGATTTCACCCGAGCCCGGATCTGATCGACTTGAGCTTGGGCGTGATCCGCGCAATCGCCATCGGGTAAAGTTGGCTGCGTGTCTGATCCGATCGTGACCTTGGCAACGTGCGCCGAACTGCCAGACCTTGACGCCGACGAGCAGGCCCTTCCCGACGCTTTGCGCGAGCGCGGGCTCGAACCGAGGGTCTCCGTGTGGAACGACCCCGACGTCGACTGGTCGCAGGCGGGAACCGTCATCGTCCGCTCCGTGCGCGATTATGCGGCCCATCGCGAGGAGTTTCGCGCCTGGGCGCATTCCATCCCACGGATCCTCAACCAGGCGCAAGTCATGGACTGGAACTCAGACAAGCATTACTTGCGCGAGCTGGAGGCCCGCGGCCTGCCGGTCATTCCGACGGTGTGGCTCGAACCGGAGCAGAAGCTGACGAAGCATCAGCTGCACACTCGGTTCCCCGCCTACGGGGATTTCGTCGTCAAGCCGGCCATCTCCTCAGGCGGGCGCGGGACCGGGAGGTATACGGCGATCGACCCGAACTCGCGCGGCGAGGCCATACGCCATGCGATGAGCGAGCTCGAAAACGGCCGCCCCGTCATGGTGCAGCGCTACCTCGACCAAATCGACCGATCGGGGGAGACCTCGCTCATCTACCTCAACGGGCTGGCTTCGTACCAGGTCGAGAAGGATCCGATGCTGCACCCCAGCTTCCGCTCCACCGAGGAGTTCCACGAGGAAGTGGTCCGCTCGGCCGCGACCAACTCCCAGGAGTGGCGTTGGGGCGAGCAGATCCGCGAGATCGTGCACGGCTATATTGTCGACACATGCGGCCGCGACGAGCTGCTCCTGTACAACCGCGTCGACATCGTCCGCGGCGGCCCCAAAGACGCCCACGAATTCTACGTCCTCGAGGTCTCTCTCATTGACGGATCGCTCTACCTTTCGCAGAACCCCACGCACCTGAAGAAGTTCGCCGACGCCATAGCCATGCGCGTGCATTGGTGACGGCGCGTGTCAGCGCATCGCCTTCGAGCGGGGTGGAGCGGCCCAGCGCGGGTCGACATGCGCTTGCAGAATCCGGTATCGCCCTCAAGCGAGGTAGAGCGGCCCTCGAGCGACGTGAAGCGCGGCGCCGTCGTCGGACAGTCTGTTGTGCTGCGGTGGCGCGGATCACCCGGAGGTGTTTCGTCACGACGCAGAAGCTAGGCTACACTTGAACGGTGCCTCAGGCGAGCGACCCTGCCTGGGGCACGTACGGTGGTTGTAGCTCAGTCGGTAGAGCACCTGGTTGTGGTCCAGGGGGTCGCGGGTTCGAGCCCCGTCATCCACCCCAAGTCGCATCGGTTGGGTGCCCACCCCAAGTCAATTGGGCCGAGATTCCCGGCTGAATGCGAGATTTTCGATTCCATCATCGCCTCGTCTTCTGCTGTGACTCGGCATCTACGCCTATTTTACGTGGTAAAGCTCGGCGTTGACTTTTATTGCTGCATGACGAAGCGTGGCGATATCCTTTGTCGCTGCTTGGTGAAGTGCGGTATCGGCCTTTGCTTTCGCTTGAAAGGCGCCGCCGCGCATTGCAAGGTCCAAAATTTGGCCCTTATATGGCACCAAGGTGTTTTTGATGTGCGATTCCGAGTTCGTCCGCGATTCTGAACTCGTGCGACGGCTGGTTTGTGTTGATTGTGTGCGCTTCCGGTTTCGCGCGTCGGCGAGTTCGTGTGCAACGGCGAACTGGCGAGCGTCGTCGGGCCCCGTCATTCGACGTCGGCGATGACTCCCGTTCTTGCCCACCGCCAAAGGGTGAAGGACTCCTGCGAGGAACACAGCCGCTTGATCGACCCGCGAGGGCCGTCGTCCCACACGCCCAGGCGAGACGTGAACTCGAAAGTTTCGTCCCTTCCATTGGCGTGGCGCAGGACGAACGTGGTCTTGGCGTCTCCGTTCTTGTACGAGGGCCACTCCTTGAACTCCGTGCACACCACGCCGGTCTGGCCTTGCGGGCCCGCCTGCAGATCCAGCGCCAGTTCGACGTCGTTGACGACCGCCTGCAATAAGAATATGGAGCCGAGGGCCGCGCCCAGGATCGCCGTCTTTTTCCCGAACAGGGGAGCGCGGTTCATCAGGCGGCGCAGCCACGTCTGCCGCGGATCCTTGCGGCTCGCCCACGCCCACGTCAACGCCAGGCACATGAGCCCAAGCCAGGGCCACACGTTCCACAAAAGCGCCCGAGCCCACATCTCCGTTGTGCCGAGCGGCTGCCCCCAATAGAACAGGTAGAGGGTGGTCGCCAGGAGGTAAAAGACGAAGCCGAGGGGGACTGCGCGCGTCGTGGCGGCGTCGATCAATGGAACCCAGTCCCGCTTCGGAGCGTCGGTTCCCGCCCCGGCCTTTGCCGCCGCTCTCACGCCAATTCGCGTTCCCGCCCCGCTTTTGGCCATTTCCCGTGCGCCCGCGCCGGCCCCGGTCCATGCGCCCTTGGTTGCGGCGTCCGCTGCCCCGGCGTCCGCTCCACCCTCCTCCTTGGCCTCCCTTCCGAAGCGGGTGCGGCGGGCCGTCCGGCCCGATTGAGAGCGGTTCCTCTCCATGGATTTCCCTTCCTTGCGTGCTTCTCGCATATCTCCTGCCGTCTTCGTAGAGAACCGACGCCTCTATCGCGGTGGCCTGCGTGTACGCCGTGATGGGTCGAGAATATCGGCGCACTCGCTTCCTTTTCCATTGAAAACGTGGGGAGCGCTCATCGGTTTGTCCGCCGGCCCGAGGCCTCCGAGGGCTGCGCGTCGACGGGGCAGACGCGCCGACGGCGAGCGGCGTCCGGCGTCGGCCGTTTCCGCCGGACGATTCCCTGTTATGCCTGACGTCTCAGCTTCGGCTCCGGAGTTTCGAGTTCTGCGCCAATAGTGTACATTTTGTACATGTACAGAACGTACACTTAAAGTGTGTGCGGAAGGCGTTCCCGAATCGTGTGGAAATAGCTTCCAAGGGGCGGAAGGCGCTCCCCGAAAGAACGGGAAGGCTTCCTTGAAGGGCCGTGCGTTCGCCTAAAACAAGGCGTTCGCTCGAAGAATGAGAGGTGTGGGCCGATGAGAGGCAACGGTCAGCCGCGATCCGCGCGGGCTCAAGCTTCCAAAACGGAAGCCAAGGCGCCGGAGGCGGGAGGCAAGGCGCTGGAAGCGGCAGCCAAGGCGCCGGAGGCGGAAGGCGAGAGGAAGCGCGAGCTCGCCCAAGAGGAAAGCTCCGCGAAAGAGCGAGGGCCTGTGGGGGAGCGGCTCGATCGGCTCTGCTCGCTCACGTCGCGAAAGCGCGACCCCGAAGCGCGGCGCCGCGCGATCCTCAACGCCGCAATCGACGTGATAGTCGAGAAGGGCGCCGCCGCGCTCACCCACCGGGCCGTCGCTGTCCGCGCGGGCGTTTCCCTGGGATCGACCACCAAGTACTTTTCATCCATCGAGGACCTGCGAGAAAGCGCGATGGACGCTCTGGGCAGGGAGATGGACGCCGGCGTCGACGCTTTCGAATCGGAGCTTGAAGCGTGTGACGACGTCGAAAGCTACTGCATCGAGCTCGCTTGCGAGTACTTGCAGGACGTTCGGCAGGTCAGAGCCGACGTCGCCCTGCTCAACGCCGGCGCCCGGGACGACGGGCTGCGCGAGATCGCGCTGCGCAACCCGGACCGGCTCATCGCCGTCCTCGCCCCTCATTTCGGCGCGGAGTGCGCAATGGCCCTCGAGCTGTGCCTCGAAGGCGCCCTCGTCCACTCGGCGCTGAGAAGCACGCCCATAGACAAAGAGGTGATCGAGCGAATCTTCCGGGCGATCTTATCCGCGCCGTGGCCCGGACAAACGGAGGCGCGCGAACGGCGGGCGCTCCGAAGGCGGCAACCGAACGGCGGATCAGAACGAAGGCCATGAAGGAGAAACGAACAATGGCAAGAAAAGATGAGCGACTACAAGGAACGACCGACGAAGGAGCACGGTCGACGACCGACCAAGGCGCACGGTCAATGACCCAGGAGGGCGCACGGTCAACGACTGACGAAGGCACACGGTCGACCAAAGCCGAGGACGCGCGGCCGAAGGCAGAAGACGGCCCCGCGCCGGCACAGCCGCTGTCCACAGCCCGCCGGTGGCTGGCCACGGCCGTGCTCAGCGCGAGCGTTCTGGTCATAACCATGGACATGACGATCTTGAACATCGCGCTTCCCGACCTGGCCAAGGACCTCAAGCCGAGCGCCACCCAGCAGCTGTGGATCGTCGACGTCTACTCGCTGGTGCTCGCAGGCCTTCTCATATCCTGGGCGGCAGTCGGAGACCGTTGGGGCCGCAAACGCATGCTCATGCTCGGCTACACCATTTTCGGAGTGGCCTCCCTCCTGGTCTTTTTCGCCGACTCTCCGGGCGTTGTGATCGCCGTGCGCGCATTCCTGGGCGTGGGCGGCGCGATGATCATGCCCACCACGCTGTCGCTCATCCGCGTCATCTTCACGAACTCGAAAGAGCGGGCGACGGCGCTGAGCATCTGGGCGGCCGTATCCGGTTTGGGGTCTGCCATCGGCCCCCTGCTGGGAGGGTACCTGCTCGAACACTTCTCGTGGCATTCGGCCTTCCTCGTCAACGTGCCGCTCATGGCCGCCGGCGTGATCGCGGGGATGCTTCTGCTTCCCGAATCTCGCGTTGAGAAGCCAGGGAAGCTCGACCCGCTCGCGGTTCTCCTCTCGCTCGTCGGCATGACGCTGCTGGTGTGGTCGATCAAAGAGTTCGGCGACAAAGCCAGCCTGCTCCTGCCCGCGCCGTGGATCGCCTTCGCGATCGCCGCCGTCGCCCTCGGCGCGTTCGCCCGCCGATGCCTCCGAAGCGACGAGCCCCTCCTCGACCTCGCCCTCTTCCGCAATCGGCAGTTTTCCGCAGGCATCCTCGCGGCGCTGGGCACCACGTTCTCGCTTCTGGCCGCGATCCTCCTCATCTCGCAGTGGCTCCAGCTGGTGCAGGGAGACACCCCGGTGCAGGCGGGGATCCACCTTATCCCCGCGGCGGCGGCGGGGGCGGTGGCGTCCATCGCGGCGCCGCCGCTCAGCAAGGTGTTCGGGGCGCGGGCCGTTCTCGCCGGCGGGCTTGCCGTGGCGGGCCTCGGCTTGGTCTACGTGGGACTTCAGGGAGCCGGACTCAGCGTGGCTGCGGTGACGGCGGCCCTCATCATCGTCGGCTCGGGAACGGGGACCCTCGCCATCGCGTCCGCCATGGTCATGGGCGGCTCGCCCGAAGATCGAGCGGGCAACGCCGGGGCGCTGGAAGAGACCTCCTATGAGCTTGGCGGCGTCATGGGCGTGGCCGTTCTGGGCAGCGTCTCGGCCCTCGTATACAAGGCCGAGGTCGTCGCAGACCCGCTTTTCGCCCAGCTTCGGGAGCACAGCGCCGACGTCGCAGACCAAGCCAAAGAATCGCTCGGGGCGGCGGTGACGATAGCGAACGAGGCCAATATTCCCGAGCTCGCCGAGCGCGCGGGAGCGGCTTTCACGCGGTCCTTCGAGGTGACGGGGGCGGTGGGCGGGGCGTTGATGATCGCCGTCGCCGCCGTGGTCTTCTTCCTCACACCGAAAGGAACGAAGATCGCGGGAGGCCACTGATTGCAGGCGGAAGGCCGCTGACTGCACGCGGGAGGCCGCTGGCTGCACGTGGGAGGCGGCTGGCCGCCGAGGAACGCCCGTGCCAAAGATGAAGGGCGGCACATCTGCGCGGGTGCGCAATGACGAGGTTGACTCGTCAACTGACGGAAGTTCCTTGCAGAACATGGGCAGGCCCTAAGAAAGATGAGAGTCCGAGGGTGTGGAAGGGCGACATGGCTCACGTGCGGCCCTTCCGCACTCGCTTGTGGCGCCTCCGCACCGCTGGCACACTACGAATAGGGGTTCAAAACCTGTAGATTTATACTGTCATGTGTCGAGAATCTGGAGGGTACATGCGTCGGCTTGGAAGCAGATACATCCTCGATGAGCGCATTGGGAAGGGCGCCCAAGGAGAGGTGTGGATCGGTCGTGCTTCCAGCGAGAGCTCTCAAGACACCGTGCCCGAGGTCTACGCCTTCAAAATCCTTCGGACCGATCTCGCCGAGGAGCCAGGCTTCGTCGAGCGCTTCATCAAGGAGCGGTCGACCCTTTTGCGCGTGTCCTCGCCTTACGTCATCGGCGTCCACGACTTCGTCGTCGAAGGGACGACGCTCGCGTTGGTCATGGACTACGTCCCCGGCGGCGACCTGCGCGGATACCTCAAAGAATCGGGGCCGCTGCCGCCCGCGGAAGCCGCGCAACTCGGCGCTTCGGTCGCCGAAGGGCTGAGCGCCGTCCACAGCGCAGGCATCCTTCACCGCGACGTCAAGCCCGCCAATATCCTGCTCGACTTTTCGACGACGCCAATGACCCCGCGCGTCGTCGACTTCGGAATCGCCCGCATCATCGACGTCGCGGGCGCGAGCCACCTCACGGGCGTCATCGGCACCCCGCTGTACATGTCCCCGGAAGTCCTTTCGGGCGAGGTCCCGGGAACGCAGGCCGACATTTACTCCCTCGGCGTCGTCCTGTATGAAGTCGTTTGCGGCGTGACGCCCTTCGTCGGCAGCATTTCGGAGCTGCTCGGGCAGCACATGCACCGCACGCCCGGGCGTCCCGCGGGCGTGCCCGACCGAATGTGGGGCCTCATCGCCTCCATGCTCGTCAAGACTCCGGAAAAGAGGCCGACGGCGACCGACGTCGCACGCGAGCTCCGCGCGATGGCCTCCGAGTTGGAAAACGTCCCGGCGGCGCCGAAGATCGCGAAGCCGCCGCCGTCCACGCCTTCGACGGAGCTTGCCGACAGGGGCGTATCTCCGACGGCGGGGCACTACCCGCAGGCGGCTTTCGCCTCCGCATCGCAGCATTTTTCAGCTTCCAGCCCGGCTTCTTACATTCCCAATCGCTCCTCTCAATCGGCGTCCGAGGCTGCCTCCTCCTACGCGGGGCCTTACACCGGTCCGTACTCGCGCACGCAGACGGGGGCCTACTGCTCGCAAACTCAGACGGGCGCTTACGGTTCGCAGACCTTTCCGTTCACTCCGCAGACCGCTGGAGACTCCCGAGGCCCAAGGCGCTCGGGCCGGCGCAAGAAGTGGAGCAAAGGGGCGGTCGCCCTCGTGTCCCTGCTCGCCGTGGCCTTGGTTGGCGCGGGCGTGTGGGGCATCCGCATGCTCACGCGCGAGGAGAAGACGCCGGAGTGGTACGTCGCGAATTTGCCTGCGGGCAAGAAGTTCGTCGAAGAGCACCGTATCTCTAAGGCTTACAAGGTGGCGGTCTCTCCCGACCGGAGCTTGGTCGCCGCCAACGTCGTGAGCGATTGGACGCTCTACAGCCTGAGCGGAACGGGAACCTCGAAGATCGCAAAGAAGAGCTGTTACGACAACAAGTCGGGATTCTGGAACAATTCCTCGTTCCTCTGCCACACGGGCAGCTCGGCGACGGTCATTCGCTCCAACGGAAATATCTACAGGCCGCCGGGCCCAAGCTCCCACAACCTCGTCGGCACGGACGGCGAGATCACAGTCATGATCGCTGACAACAGCTCGGGCGACCTCGTCGGCATCGACTCCTCTGGGAAGGAAGCCTGGCGCGCGTTGGGGAAGTACAGCGAGGCCATCGTTCAGAACGGCTTCATTCTCTCCTATGACAACGAAAAGAAATCCTTGCGCATACTTTCCGTCGCCTCGGGCGAAGTGTTGAAATCCGTGGACGCCGAAGACGATTTCGAGTCGTTCAGCGACAATCCGCATCCGCTCGGCTTTGGAATCGACGCCGGAACCAAGGCGTTTTACCGGATTGAAAGCGGTTCCTACACGATCTGGGACGAGAAGGGCGAGCGCAAATTCGCCGGCAAAGCGAAGGTGACCACGAACAACTGGGTCATATCCTCTCCGAACGTCTCGCCCGAAGCCCTCAAGGAGCTGTTCGAGGCCTCGCCCGCCACCGAGGCGGTCAATATCCGAGGCGAAAGCGACATCAGGGTGGCGAAGGTGGACGGCGCCAAATGCCGGATTGAGATCGACGGCGTCCGTTTCAAGGTTCCGAAAGTGAACGATCAGAGCAGGTGCTACGTCGACATTCTGGGGCTCAGCGGCGACGACGACACATTGCTGCTAGAGTCTTCCAACGCCTCCGACGAGAGAAGGCGTTGGAAGACCGGAACGGTCGCCAGCGACAACGAGGGAAAGGGCAAGGTCGTCGCTTACTCTCTTTCCAACGGAAACGAGCTGTGGAGGGCGGACGGATCGTTCGTCGCCCTGCTCGGCGGGAATCGCATGGCCATCCGGCCAAACGGCGACGAGATCATCCTTGGCACCGTCAGGGACGAATGACGTTCTAGGCGCCGAGGCCTGTCGAGCCCGTCCTAGGGCCGCCGTCGGGGCGCAGTTCCGCCGGATTTGAAAGCGCCTAGGCTGGAAGGCGCGGACGCTGCCGGGCGCAGAACGTCCAGCGTCTTGCCGGAGCTTAGGTCAATTCGTCGCCGATCGCCCAGCATCAAGTCGCTCTCGGGTAGCTAGCTAGACTTTCTACTGGTTGATAGCTAGACTGACTAGCGTGAACCCAAAAACTCAACAATGGCTGCATGGCTTTTTAGACTTTTGCCTGCTCGGCCTCATTGACGCCCAACGAGATTACGGGCGCAGCCTGGCCGAGCGGCTTGCGCAATCCGGTTTCGGCGACATTCCCGGAGGAACCCTTTACCCCGCGCTCGTTCGCATGGAGCGCCAGGGCCTCATTGCGGCTTCGAAAGAGCCTTCCGCGTCAGGGCCTCCCAGAAAGTACTACGAGACGACGGCGAAAGGCCGCGAGACTTTTCGCGAGCTCGTGGAAACGTGGGAGCAATTCAAGGCGGCGGTCGAAGCGACCGTCGACGGCAAGGCGATCCCTCGGGAGGCGATTGCCCGGCAGTCGGCGATTCGCGGGGGTGAGGCGGTTCGTCGGGAAGAGGCGACTTGCCGGGAAGAGGCGGTTCGCCGAGGCGAGCTGATTGGCCGGGAAGGAGACTGGCGATGAGCGAAGATCGGGGCCTTGACTCGGAAAGTTGGGCCCTTCGATTGGAACGCGGGCTGGCAGAGGCGGGAATCGAGGCCCGCCGCGCTCGAAGGCTTGCGGAGGAGTCCGTTGCCGAAGCGCGCGACTACGCCCGGCCGCCGGAGGAGGTCTATGGGCCGGCGG
>ERZ773038.1962-NODE-1962-length-10958-cov-11.319178_pt1 | contig 10958 bp, 9 predicted proteins | sample MGYA00511665_ERZ773038 | MGnify/ENA primary metagenome ERZ773038 (study PRJEB29015, sample SAMEA2737966) | human oral metagenome | biome: human oral; feature: human-associated habitat; material: dental | place: China | collected 2028 ... | reverse complement strand
GCCGGTCCGCCGTCGCGGGGGTCGGTCCGTCAGCGCCGAGGGCGCGTGCCGCGGGGCCGCACGGGCTCCGCGTCTGACGAGGAATGTACGCGTGCCGTTAGCACTCAGTCAACGCGAGTGCCAGATCCGGTCCCCGGGTTCGCCGACGGCGTGCGCGGCACCCTTCTCCCGGCCGCCGCGAGCGCGGTGCGCACCGCCGCAGAGCACCGGCCGTCACGGAGCCCGGTGCTCCCGCGTCCAGGCGATCGCGTCCTCGACGCTCGTCTCGCGGCGTCCCAGGATCGGCTCGCGCCCGCTCAGCACGTCCCCGGCCGCCTTGACCGCCGCCGCCCGTTCCCTCAGCCAGCTGTACGCCCAGGTGCCCCGGTTGTTCCTCGCCAGGGAGTCGGCCACCCCGCGGGCCTCGACCCCCACCGCCCGGCACACCGACACGGCCCGCGGCTCGTGGAAGTCCTGGGTGACGATGATCGCCTGCGTCACGCCGAAGATCCGGCGCGCCCGCACGCAGGTGTCGTAGGTGTCGAAGCCCGCGTAGTCCAGGGCGATCGCCTCGGCGGGGATCCCCGCGGCCACCAGGTAGCGGCGCATGGCGACCGGTTCGTTGTAGTTCTCCCGCCCGTTGTCCCCCGACACGAGAATGGCCTCCACCCGTCCGGAGCGGTACAGCCGGGCGGCGGTGTCGAGTCGGTAGCGCAGCCACGGCGAGGGCTCGCCGGAGGGGTAGACGGCGGCCCCCAGGACGATGGCCACCGGGGCGGCGGCGGTGTCGTCCGGCGCCCCCAGCTCCTCGATCCGGCCGGCGCTGGCGCCCCAGATCCAGGCGTTGGCCGAGACGACGACGAGCACGACCAGGGCGAGAACGACGCCGATCACCGCTCTCACCCTCCGTTGTCGGAGCCACTGGGCCCGCCGCCGGAGCCATCGGAACCCCGGCCGGAGCCGCCGGGCCCGCTGCCGGAGCCACTGGGACCATGCAACCACGAGTACCGCCTTCCCCCCGGGCGCGCCGCCGCGGCGGCTCCTTCGGGGCGCCCGGGCGCCGCCACTGTAACCGCCGCCCGGCGGCTCCCGGATCGTGACGGGTCCCGCTCCCCACGCCGACCGCCTTCGGCGCCGCGCCCGCGGGCCGTGCCATGATCGAGCCGATGGATGACTCGACGCCCGCCGACCACCTCGCTCAACTGCTCACCCCGCAGGGCTGGGCCCTGCTGCGCTCCCTGCCCGACTACGACGAGGCCACCGCCCCGGCCCTGGGGGAGGAGCTGCGCGCCCGGGGGAATCCGGGTGATCTCGTGGCCGCCGCCCTGACCCAGCAGCGCCTGCGCGCCCGCGCCGCCGCCAAACTCGGGCCCTTCGCCTCCCAGATGCTCTTCACCCCCGACGGCCTGGAGCAGGCCAGTCGCCTGTCGGTGGCCGCGCACCACGCCGCCCGCTACGCGCGCGCCGGCGTCCGCCGCGTGGCCGACCTGGGCTGCGGCATCGGGGGCGACGCCATCGCCCTGGCCGGGCTGGGCCTGAGGGTGCTCGCCGTCGAGCGCGATGAGACGACGGCGGCCCTGGCCACGGTCAATCTCATGACCTTCGAGGACGTCGAGGTCCGCTGCGCCGACGCGCTCGCCGTCGACCTGGAGGCCGAGGGCGTCGACGCCGTCTTCGCCGACCCCGCCCGGCGCCGTGCCGGGCGGCGCATAGCCGACCCCGAGGGGTGGTCGCCGCCGCTGGGCTCCGTCCTGGCGCTGCGCGAGCGGGTGGACGCCGTGGGCGTCAAGGTCGCTCCGGGCATCGATCACGAGATCCTGCCCTCCGACTCGCACGTGCAGTGGGTGAGCGTGGCCGGGGACGTCGTCGAGGCCGCCATCTGGTGCGGGCCGCTGGCCCCCGAGGGGCCCGGCCGCTCCGCGCTCGTGCTGCGTCCCGACCCGCATCGGGACGGCGAGGTGCGCACCCACCTCCTGGTCGATCCCGCCTGCTCCGATCCTTCCTCCCCGCCCGCCCAGCTCGAGCCGATCGCGGCGCCGTCGGACCTGGGGGCCTACCTGCACGAGCCCGACGGCGCCGCCATTCGCGCCGGGCTCGTGGCCGAGTTGGCGCGGCGGACGGGGGCGGCGCCCGTGGCCCGGCGCATCGCCTATCTCACCGGTGACGCGCTCCCGCCGCCAGTCCTGGCCCCCTTCATGCGCTCCTGGCGCGTGAAGGAGGTCCTGCCGCTGCATCTCAAGGCCCTCAGGGCCCGGGTCCGCGAGCGCGGCATCGGCCGTCTGGAGATCCGCAAGCGCGGCGTCGACGTCTCCCCCGACGCGCTGCGCCTGGCCGTGCGCCCGCGCGGCCAGGCGGGCGAGAGCTGGGTGCTCACGCGCCTGGGCGAGCGCGCGGGCGGGGCGAAGGGCGCCGTCATCGTCGTCGAGCCCGCCGAGGCGGGCCCGGAGCGGGAGCCGGATCCCGCCCCGGCCGCCGACCCGTCCCCCGCCGACTCCCGACTCTAAGAGGAATCCCCATGCCGCTCACTCCCCCCGCCCACCGCGTCCCCCTGACCTTCGCCGACTCGCCGCGCTCGACGCTCGGCATCGAGTGGGAGCTCCAGCTCGTGGACCGCGACAGCCTCGACCTGCGCCAGTGCGCGGCGGAGATCCTGACCCTGGTGGGCGACGACCCCCATATCCACGGGGAGATGATGCTCAACACCGTCGAGCTCGTCTCGGGCGCCCGGCGCGCCGTGGCCGAGTGCATCGAGGACATCGCCCTGGCCTACGACCGGCTCCTGCCGGTGACCGTGCCGCTGCGGGTGGACCTGGCCAGCGCCGGCACCCACCCCTTCGCCGACCCCCTGGTGCAGAAGGTGACCGACGCCGAGCGCTACGCCCGGCTGGTGGACCGCACCCGGCTGTGGGGCCACCAGATGCTCATCTTCGGCACCCACGTCCACGTCGGGGTGGAGCACCGCGCCAAGGTCCTGCCGATCCTGCGGGCCCTGCTCACCCGCACCGCCCACCTGCAGTGCCTGAGCGCCTCCTCCCCCTTCTGGGCCGGGGCGGACACGGGCTACGCGGACAACCGGGCGATGATGTTCCAGCAGCTGCCCACCGCGGGCGCGCCCCACCAGTTCGACTCCTGGGAGGAGCTGGAGGCCTACGCGGGGGACATGGTCCACACCGGCGTCATCGAGGACTTCACCGAGGTGCGCTGGGACGTGCGCCCCTCCCCGCGCCTGGGCACCATCGAGGTGCGCGCCTGCGACGCGGCGACCAACCTCACCGAGCTGGCCGGCGTCGCCGCCCTCACCCAGTGCCTCGTGGAGGACTTCTCCCGGCGCCTGGACCGCGGCGAGGAGCTCGACGTCCTGCCCGACTGGTACGTGGCGGAGAACAAGTGGCGCTCGGCGCGCTACGGCATGGAGGCCATTCTCATCGTGGACTCCGGCGGCCGCGAGGAGCCCGTGACCGAGACCGTGGCGCGCATGCTCGCCGACCTCGAGCCGGTGGCCCGCGATCTGGGGTGCTCGGCCGAGCTGGCCGGCGTGCAGGCCACGCTCGACGTCGGCGCCTCCTACCAGCGCCAGCTGGCGGCGGTGGGGGCGGCCGGGGGCGCCCACGAGGCGGCCGTGCGCCTCATGCAGGCCGAGTTGCGCGCCGGGCGGCCCCTGCTGCCCACCGAGGTGCTCGCCCAGTCCCGCTGAGCCCGGGGCCGCCCTGCGCCGCACCGGGGAGGCGGGCCCATGGACGCCCCCGCGGGCGCCGCCTACGGTGGCGGCATGGCCCTTGTGCACCCCGCCCCCGCGCGCGCCCCGTCGGGCAGGCTCGTGCTGCGCTCCCGGGCGGACGTGTGGCAGTACGGCTGCAGCACCGCCGTCGCGGGCGTCCTGATCTGCATCCTCCTGGTCCTGAACATCGTCATGGCCCGCAGCGCCCTCCGGCGAGGGCTCATCGACGCGATGCCCCTGTGCCTCACCGTGATGATGCTCCTGGGCCTCTCCGTGATGCTCGTCATGAGGGGCGTCACGGTCATCGGCACGCGCACCGTCGTCGACGCGCGCGGCCTGGAGCTGCGCCAGTCCGGGAGGCTCTCCCGCTTCATCCCCTGGGAGGAGGCCCACGGGCGGATCACGGTCAAGACGGTCACCGAGTACTCCCCCAGGGGCTCGGCCGCCATGGGCATGGTGGTCGTGGGCCTCGATCACGAGCAGGTCGTCCTGCCCGGAACCCTCATGAGGGTGCGCGGCCAGAACGCCGTCGAGCGGGAGGTCCGCGGGATCGCCGCGCAGATCCTCGTCTTCGACCCCTGGGGGCAGACGAGCCCCCTCATGGACCAGGACCAGTCCTTCCACCCCCTGGGCCGTCCGCCGCAGCTGTAGCGCCGGCCCCGCACCCGGCGGCACGTCCCTGGCCATGACCGTGCGCTCCGACACCTCTGAGCGGGCCGCGCAGGCGGCCGTGGATGCCGTCGCCGCTCTTCTCCCGCCCGGGTACGCGACCGCGCCCGCCCCGCCCCCGGGTCCCAGCCGGGCCGCGGATTCCTTCCTCGACCTGCGGCGAGCCGAACTGCGCCTGAGGCCCTCCCGCCCCGGCGCTGACGGACCCGGCGTCATCTGGGCCCTGACCGATTCGGGGGGCGACGCGAGCGGCTGGAACGACGCCCTGACCGCCCTCCTCGCCCTGAGCGGCGTCACCGTCTCCGTGCTGGTCGTGCCCGTGCGCCTCCACCCCGCCGAGACCCGCCTGCTCGACGCCTACCTCGACGACCTCGAGCGCATCGCCGTCGAGCACGACGACGTCGACATCCTGCGCCGCCTCGTCCGCCAACCCGGCGACGCCGCCGCCCGGCGGGCCGCCACCGCCTGGCGCGAGCAGCGCCCCGGCCTCGATGACCCGGTTCTGCTGCGGATCGGACTGCGCGGCGCCCCCGCCGCCCTTGCGAGCGCCGCCACGTCGCTCGCCGCGGGCATCGCCGCCGACGATGACGGCACGGACGGGCTCATGCGCCCGGTCCCCGCGGTCGGAGCCGACGAGGCGGCCTGGGCGGCGCACTCCTTCGACAACCTCACAATCGTCCCCTGGGGTCCGGGCGCGGACCGGTTCGCAAGTCCGGCCCCGGGGGCGGGCGGGTACCCGGGCGCGGACCCCTCCGGCGCCCTGGTGCGCCTGCTCTTCCTGCACGGCTCCGACGACGCCGCCCACCGGCTCCTCCTGCCGGTGCCGACCCCCACGGGCTGCCCCGGCCTGCCCACCTCCCGGCGGACGGAGGCCTACCGTCCCTCCCTCCTCGCGCCCCGCGACGCGGACATACTCCTGGGCCGCCAGCTCGGCACGGACGCCCCCGTGGGCATCCGGCCCGACGAGTTGACCGGGCACCTCGTCGTCGCCGGGGCGCCGGGGCGGGGCAAGACCACCGCGGTCCAGTCCCTGCTCGTGCGCCTGTGGCGGGAGCACCGCATCCCCTTCCTCGTCGTCGAGCCCTTCAGGAGCGAGTACCGGGGCCTGCGCCTGCGGCTCGGGGAGGACGTGACCGTCCTCACCACCGGCCGCGAGGACCTGCGCCCCCTGCGGCTGAACCTGTTCGACCGGCTCCCCGGGGAGCGGCCGGAGCAGCACCGGAGCGGCCTCCTGGACGCCTTCGCCATGGGGACCGCCCTGGTTTCGCCGCTGGACGAGCTGCTGCGCCACAGCCTCGATCGCGCCTACGAGACGCCGCCCGTGAGCGTGCGCACCCTCCTCGCCGCCTTCGACGAGGTCTTCGAGACCTACCGCTACGGCGGCGAGGCCCGCAACCTCGCCAGTGCCATGTGCCTGCGTCTGCGGCGGCTCATGGGGACCGACGACGTCGCCCGGACCGTCTCCGCCCGCACCGACACCCTCCTGCCGGTCCTCGACCGCCCCGTCGTCGTCGAGCTCCACGAGCTTCACAGTCCCGACGACGTCCGCTTCGTCTCCGCGCTGATCATGCAACGGGTCCGGGCGGTCGCCCGCGCTCGCGGGGCGCAGGGCGGGCTGCGGCACCTGACCGTCCTGGAGGAGGCGCACGTGCTCCTCGACGCCGCCGACCGCGACTCCGGGAGCCTGGAGACCGGCCAGCGTCTGCGCCGGCTGGCGGTCGAGGCGCTGGCCAACGACCTGCTCACCCTGCGGGGGCTGGGGGAGGGCATTGCGCTGGTCACCCAGCAGCCCTCCGCTCTCGTGGCCCAGGCCCGGGCCGCCGCCTCGAACCGGCTCGTCCTCGGCCTGACCCACGCCCAGGACCGCGGGGCCATGAGCGAGGACCTCGACCTGGACGCCTCCCTGAGCCGGCTCGTCGCCGGCCTGGGACCCGGCGAGGCGCTGCTGCGCACCGCCCGGCGCGAGGAGACCGTCCCCCTCCGGCTGGAGCCGGCTCCCGGGATCGACACCTCGCGGCCGGTCCCCGACGCCGAGCTGCGGGCGTGAGCCGGCCGCGTCCGTCAGAGACGGTAGCACCGCAGTCGGACCCATCTGGAGCAGATCATGACCGGACCGCGCGATATCGGCGCCGACCACAACGACCGCAACGAGCGGCGCGAGCTCGGGGAGCGCTCGGAGAGCGTCGTCGCCGCCTTCCTGCGCGACGTCGACGGCCACGAGATCCTCACCCAGCACACGCCCGGCGACCGGCCCCAGGGGCTCGACATCGAGAGCCTGGGGCCGGACGGGCGCGTCTACGTCACGGAGGTCAAGGGCACCGCCGCCGCCGACTGGCGCCCGCCGCGCATGACCCGCAACGCCCTCGACCGGCAGATGAGCAGCACGTGGGTGGCAGACACGCTCGAGCGCGACGGGCAGACCCGGATCGACGAGCACGACCAGATCGGGGACGGCGCCGACCAGATCGGCCGCCGGGTCATCCAGGTCGACGAGCGCCGCGGGACGCTGAGCGTGTGGGAGCACGTGCGCGAGGACGGCCGCCTCGACGTCTCCGAGGGGCCCGACCGGGTCTACTCCCTCGACGATCTCCGCGAAGTCGTGGGCGCGCAGGGCGGCGGCCCCGAGGACTGGCCCGGCGGCGGTTCGCCCGCCGATCGGCCCGGCGCCGCAGACTGGCCCGCCGACCGCGGCCCCGAGGACCAGTCCGGCCCCTCCGCGGATAACGAGGAGGTGTGGGGGCGATAATGCGCCGTCGGCCCCGCCACGCCGCAACCCCGAGCTGGCCCGCCCCCGGCCCCTCCGATACGCTGCTCCGGTACGTAACCGTCGTCGGCGAGTCCACCGGCTGCTACGACGCCGTCCGCCGCGTCTTCCAGGGGGTACCTCCTTGAGCCCGCGCAACGCAGACCACCACGAGCCCGATGACCCGGACATCGCCCAGGCGATGCGCGCCCGGCGCGAGGAGCTGGGGCTGTCCGTGTCGCAGATGTCCGAGCGCGCCGGGGTGTCGGCGCAGACCTGGCGCAACTACGAGTCGGGGCGCAGCCGGGTGCGCGCGGACAAGCAGGACAGCGTCTGGGACGCCCTCGGCTGGGAGCCCCCGTCCCCCTGGTCCGCGCTCAGGGCCATGATGGGGACCAAGTCCGGGCAGAAACGGTCGGGGCAGAAGCCCCAGCAGAACAAGCCCCAGCGGGACCGGCCCGGGCGGGGCGGGCCCGGCCCGGAGCCGTTCGGCCTGACCGGCGAGATGGATGACGACGGGGGCATCGTCATCGACGACGACGACATCGAGGGCGCCGTCAGGGCGATCCTGGGCTCCTCCGGCCTCCTCGACGAGCTCGCGCAGGGCGCCGAGGCCCTCCACCTCCCCGGCTGGGACGAGATCCCGACCGAGCTCGCCGCCGGGTACTCCCCGCGGCTGGCCGGGATGCTCGGGGAGAAGGCGGCCCGCTGCTTCGCCATGGGCGCCTTCCTCTACGACCAGTCGCTGGCGGAGGACCTCGACGGCCTGGGGGAGCTGCCCCGCGGCACCCACCTGGGCGAGCTCGAGGACACCCACATCGGCACCACGCTGCCGAATCTGTGGCTGACCCGCTACGACTACGAACTCGTCTTCCAGCTGCGCCGCTCCGCCCAGCTCCTGTGCCTGCGGCTGACCGGCGAGGAGGAGCTCGCCGACGACGAGCCCCTGGTGCGATCCATGGCCGAGGCCCTGGTCCTCCACGACGTCTTCGACCTGGGCTGCACCATCGGCTCGGCCACTCACGGCGTCCTCATCGAGCGGGAGACGTGGGAGGGGTGGGTCGACGCCCTGTCCGGGCCCGACCGGCCGGCCCGCCGCGCGATCCACACCATGATGATCCCGCCGGCCGACTCGCCCGAGCACTTCGACAACTGGTTCGCGCCGCTCGCCGATCCCTTCGTGCCCGACTGGGGCGCCCAGGCGCCGCCCGAGTCCGACGACGGCGCCATCGTCGTCGACCTGGGGCGCAACCGGCGCTGAGGCGGGCGCGGCGCCCCTCCCGGTTCCCCCGAAAGCCGACGGCGTGGGAGGACGCCCGGGGCGGGGCGCCGTGAGACCGTGAAGACCCGTAATCGTCTGGAGGATCCCTTGGCACGACGCAGCAAGAAACAGACCCGCCCGACCCGCCCCGCCCGCGCGCGCGGCACCGGGGCGCCCGCCCGTTTGACAGCCAAGCGCCTGGAGCAGGTGGTGGCCGAGGTCCTCGGCGGGGACTACGCGGTGGCCCCCGACAAGTCGATCTGGTGGGGGCACAAGGAGGGCACCGTCCTGTTCGCGGCGCAGGACGACCACCTCAAAGTGACGATCCAGTGGCCCCCGAAGGCCTCCCCGCTGCTCGGAGGAGCGCTGGGATTCGTCGCCAACATCTGGAATCAGCGCGACGGCGTCCCCACCGCCGCCGTCGACGCCGACGGCGACGGCCAACTCCACCTGTGCGGCACCTTCACCCTCCCCCTGGGGGGCGGGGTGACGCGCGATCAGCTCGCCCGTCACGTGGAGCACGTCGCCGGCGCCTGCTACGAGATGATCGACTTCTTCGAGAACTCGCTCCCGGAGCGCAGATTCGAGGAGCTGAAGCGGATCATGGTCGTTGGTTCGGGCGGGGGAGGCGACTCCGAGCAGACCCTCGCGACCGCCAGGGAGCTCATGGCGCAGGCCGAGGCGCTCGTGGATACGGACACCCGGAAGGCGAGCAGCCTGATCCAGCGCGCGGCCGACTGCTTCATGCTCGCCGGAGAGGATCCGGCGGACAGCGGCGCGCCCGAGCTGTTCGAGCGGGTGATGATCAAGCGCATCGAGAACCTCAGGAACAAGTTCCTGAATGAGCCCGACCCGGCCCCGGGCCGTTCGCTCTCGGACGACGACGGGCTGGCCCAATTGGCCCAGTTGCAGCGGGACATTCGCAAGCGCATGGGACTGACCGAGGACAACCCGCTGGTGACGCCCCAGCGGGTGGCGGCGCTCCTGAAGAACAGGGGCCTGCAGCCGTCGCTCGTCCCCGGGGATGACGAGGCCGTCATCGTGCGGGTCGGCGAGAGCGATATGACGGTCGTGGTCTCGATGATGGAGCTGAAGATCTTCTGTCGTTTCGACGACCTGTCCGAGATCGTCCCGAGCGACGAGCAGGTCGCCGTCGCGCTCGATCTGACCAGGCGCTGGAACCAGGACTTCAAGGCCCTGGCCGTGCGGCTCATCGGGACGAGGCTGAACTCCGATGAGGAGGAGGCCGAGCCCGCCGGGCCCGAGTCCGGGGAGGCTCTCGCCGGTCCCGCCGGGGCCGCCACCGGATCCGGGTCTGAGGCCGCCGGCCCCGTCGGCGGGTCGCTCGAGGTCGAGGGCTACGCCCGCTGGAGCACCTCGTTCGGGATGACCGACCGGCAGCTGCTGGTCGTGCTCGAGGAGGTCATCGCCGAGGCGACGAGCCTGCCCGTCTTCTGGAGGGAGAACATCGCCGACAGGGAGGTCGAGGCGCAGGCCGCGGCCCAGGACCGAGCCCGGACCCCGACGGACGGGTCCCCGAAGGGCTGAGCCCCCGCGGCGGCTCCCGCCCGGCGGTCCCCCGGGGCCGGCCGCCGCCTTCAGCGCCTTCAGCGTCGCCTGGCGGAGGCGGCCACGGCGCGGCGCAGGAGGATCTCCAGGGGCCCGCGCGTCCGGCCGCTGCGCTCCATCCAGGCGCACGCGCCCGCCAGAACCGCCCACACCGCGACGGCGACGGACACCCCAATGACTTCGTCGAGAGCCGGCGCGCCCGCCAGACGGAGGGTGCCGAAGACGAGGACGAACAGGACCGTCTGGCCGACGTAGACGGTCATGGAGCGCCTGCCGACCGCGGACAGCAGCCACCTGGCCCCGCGCAGGGGGGCGCCCGTGCCCGGGCCCGCCCAGGCCGCCAGCAGCGCCAGCCACCCGCAGGCCCCCACCAGTCCGGTCAGGGAGTTCAGAGCCGGTCCCATAACGATCATCCATGTGGGCGCGCCCAGCTTCATGTAGGGCAGGGCGCCCAGCGCGCCGACGGCGAGCGCGACCGCGCCGCCGATCAGCAGGGCGCGGCGGTGGCGGTCCGGGCGGGCCAGCAGGCCGGTATCCGCGAGCCTCGCCCCGAGGAGGGCCGCCGGCAGGGCCATGGAGGTCAGGACGGTTATGACCGCCGTCCCTGCCCACTGCACGAAGCTGTTCGGGAAGTAATCGAGGCCGATCGGCCGAAGAGCGGTATCGGACGCGCTCACGACATCCGTCGCGGCGCTCGCCGCATCGGCGGTTTCCACAGTGGTCAGCCCCATGGAGACCATGGAGTAGACCCCCACCGCCGTGATGAGCAGGCCCGCCACGAGCATGCGCACCCGCTTGCGCTCCACGATGGTCCCGGCGAAGATGGCGGCGATAATGCCGTAGGCGCCGATGATGTCGCCGGAGAAGATCGTGCCGTGGACGGCGCCGAACAGGATCATCCACAGCCCCCGGCGGCGCACGAGCCGGCGCGCGTCGACGACGGCGGCCTCGCGGACCCGGGCCAGGTGGCGCTCGCGGGCCGCAGGGTCCGCGTCGGGCGGCAGGTCGGACTCGGCCGC
>ERZ773038.1959-NODE-1959-length-10970-cov-4.223179_pt1 | contig 10970 bp, 10 predicted proteins | sample MGYA00511665_ERZ773038 | MGnify/ENA primary metagenome ERZ773038 (study PRJEB29015, sample SAMEA2737966) | human oral metagenome | biome: human oral; feature: human-associated habitat; material: dental | place: China | collected 2028 ... | reverse complement strand
TCTAAATTTCTTAATTGGCATATTAAATAAAAAATCTTGTACATCATCTGGTGTCACAACTGTTATTCCAAATGGTTTAGAGTAATCAGATGCTAATTTAGCTAGAAATTTATTATACGAAACTCCTGTAGAACAAGTTAATTTAGTTTTTAAATAAATCTCTCTTTGAATTCTACAGGCAACTTCTACTGCTGATTTTATACCTAACTTATTTTCTGTAATGTCAAGATATGCTTCATCTAATGCCACATTTTCAATTTTATCAGTATACTCATGAAATATTGTATGAATTTGACTGGATACTCGGCGATATTTAGCAAAATCAGGAGTTTTAAAAATTGCATGAGGACACTTATCTAATGCTTTTTGAGCACTCATTGCAGAATGAATTCCATATTTTCTAGCAACATAATTAGCAGTTGCTACAACTCCCTTTCCAGCAGTATGTTTAGGATTTCTAGCAATCACTAACGGCTTATTTAAGTACTCTGGGTTATCTCTCATTTCAATAGAAGCATAAAATGCATCCATATCAATATGCAAAATTTTTCTCTCCATGTTAATATCACCGCCTTTAAAACGTACGTTCTATAAAATATAAAACAAAAAGAGATAATTACTTATCTCTTTAAATCATTTATATTATATAAGTTAATATTCGATTTAGCAAACAAAAAAAGAATGTGATTAATAATCACATTCTTTCTAAGTCATAACAATTACTTGTTAATGATGTCTTGACGAGCTTGTTCACTCAAGTTGTAGAATGAGTTGATACCCTTGTACTTAGCAACCAAGTCTGTTAATTGATCTTCAATACGCATTAATTGGTTGTACTTAGCAAGACGGTCTGTACGGCTCATAGAACCAGTCTTAATTTGACCTGCATTTGTAGCAACAACTAAGTCAGCAATTGTTGTATCTTCAGTTTCACCAGAACGGTGTGAAACAATAGCTGTGTAGCCAGCTTCTTTAGCCATTTCGATAGCTTCCATTGTTTCTGTTAATGTACCGATTTGGTTAACCTTGATTAAGATTGAGTTACCAATCCCTTTTTCAATCCCTTCAGACAATTTAGCAGTGTTAGTTACGAACAAGTCGTCACCTACTAATTGAACTTTAGAACCTAAACGGTCAGTCAATAATTTCCAACCATCCCAGTCGTTTTCGTCCATACCGTCTTCAATGGTGATGATTGGGTATTTGTTAACCAATTCTTCCAAGTAGTCTACTTGTTCAGCAGAAGTACGTTTTGCACCTTTGTCGCCTTCGAACTTGGTGTAGTCGTATACGCCATCTTCGTAGAATTCAGAAGCTGCACAGTCGAAACCTAAGAATACATCTTTACCTGGTTCCAAGCCAACGTTCTTGATAGCTTCTAAGATAGTTTCTACGCCATCTTCAGTCCCTTCAAAGTTAGGAGCGAAACCACCTTCGTCACCAACTGCAGTTACTAAACCGCGTTTGTGTAAGATAGATTTCAATTCGTGGAAGATTTCTGCCCCCCAACGAAGTGCTTCTTTGAAGCTTGGTGCGCCTACTGGCAAGATCATGAATTCTTGGAAAGCGATTGGCGCGTCAGAGTGAGAACCACCATTGACAATGTTCATCATTGGTGTTGGTAATACTTTCGTATTGAAGCCACCTAAGTATTTGTAAAGTGGAACGTTTAAGTAGTCAGAAGCAGCGCGAGCAACAGCAATCGATACACCTAAGATTGCGTTAGCACCGAGTTTCCCTTTGTTAGGAGTCCCGTCTAATTCAATCATCAATTTGTCGATGGCGTTTTGTTCTAAAACATCGTAGCCTAACAAAGCGTCAGCGATGACGTTGTTCACGTTGTCAACTGCTTTAGAAACCCCTTTACCTAAGTAACGTGATTTGTCGCCATCACGCAATTCAACTGCTTCATATTCACCAGTTGACGCACCTGATGGAACCATCCCACGACCGAAGGCACCACTTTCAGTGTAAACTTCTACTTCGATGGTTGGGTTACCGCGAGAGTCGAGGACTTCACGAGCATAAACGTCTGTAATGTATGGCATATTGTTCTCTCCTTTAAAGTTGATTAGCCTCTTAATTACTTAAGAGTATTGCCACTATCTATTTTAGTGATTTTCGTGGCAAAATGCAAAGATTTTCTTGCTTTTTAACCTATTTCTTAATGAGGGATTCCCCGGTCATTTCTTCCGGTTGCGCAACCCCTAATAAATCTAGCATGGTTGGGGCTAAGTCAGCCAAACGGCCGCCTGAACGGAGCTCTACCCCAGGCTTAGTTACAATAACCGGCACTGGGTTAGTTGTGTGGGCAGTCATTGGTTGACCGTCTAAAGTCACCACTTCGTCTGAGTTCCCGTGGTCAGCTGTAATGATGGCAGAACCACCTTTGGCTAAGATTAAGTCAACGACTTCACCCAAGCACTCGTCAACTGCTTCAATCGCTTTGACAGTTGGTTCTAACATACCAGAGTGACCTACCATGTCTGGGTTAGCGAAGTTAAGGATGATGGCATCCAACTTATCTTCATTGATGGCAGCTACTAAGGCATCCTTGACTTCATAAGCAGACATTTCTGGCTTGAGGTCATAGGTTGCGACTTTAGGAGATGGGATTAAAATCCGATCTTCGCCTGGGAATTCCTCGTGACGGCCACCACTCATGAAGAAGGTCACGTGAGGATATTTCTCAGTTTCTGCAATCCGTAATTGTTGTTTGCCATTATCGGCCAGGACTTCACCGATGGTGTTTTTGAGGTCAACCTTCTTGAAGGCAATCTCTGCTAAGACATCATCACTATATACAGTGAAGGTCACGAATTTGAGGTCTTTTGGATAGTCGCCACGGTCGAACCCTTCGAACGCTGGGTTAGACAAGGCAGTCCCTAATTGGATAGCCCGGTCTGGACGGAAGTTGAAGAAGACAACAGAATCGCCAGATTCAATCTCAGCTACTGGTTGACCACCTTCAGTAACCACGAATGGCACTACAAATTCATCGTAAACTTCTTCCTTATAGGAAGCTTCAATCCCTGCGACTGCAGAGTCAAATTGAGCGCCTTTACCGTGAACCATCGCGTCATAAGCTAGTTGCACCCGTTCCCAACGCTTGTCACGGTCCATCGCATAGTAACGACCAGAAATGGTTGCGAAGCGACCTACGCCGACTTCACCAAATACTTCTTCAGTCTTCTTAACGAAGTCTAAACCTGAAGATGGCGCTACGTCACGACCATCTAAGAAGCCGTGAACATAGACTTTTTCAAGGCCATATTGCTTAGCTAAACGCAAGAGGGCGAAGAGGTGTTCGTAGTGAGAGTGAACCCCACCATCAGAGATTAAGCCCATCAAGTGAAGAGCTTTACCTGATTCTTTGGCTGCTTTCACCGCTTCAACCAATTCAGGTATTTCGTAGAATTGGCCCTCACGAATGGAAATGTTAATACGGGTTAGGGATTGATAAACAATACGCCCTGCCCCAATGTTCAAGTGACCTACTTCGGAGTTACCCATTTGGCCATCTGGCAAGCCCACGTCTTCACCGCTGGCTTTGAGTTGGTTATGAGGGTAAGTTTCCCAGTAACGGTCAAAGTTTGGTTTCTTGGCTGCTTTAACGGCATTCCCGAATACTTCGTCGCGAATAGCAAAGCCGTCCAAGATGATTAAGGCTACAGGAGCTTTTGACATTATTTCACACCTTCTAATAACGCTAAGAATGATTCTGGTACTAAAGAAGCACCGCCGACTAAGGCACCGTCAACATCTGGACATGACATGTATTCTGCCACGTTCTCTGGTTTAACTGAGCCACCATATTGCACGCGTACAGCGTCTGCTGCTGCTTGACCAAAGTTCTTAGCTACGACTGAACGAACCGCTGCACACATTTTTTGTGCGTCTTCTTTGGTTGCGGATTTACCAGTCCCAATCGCCCAAATTGGTTCATAAGCGATAACAGAAGCTTTAACTTGATCTTCTGAGAAGCCTGCCAAAGCAGCTGTTACTTGTTTTTCAACAACTTCTTCTGCTTGGCCTGCTTCGTATTGTTCTAAGGTTTCACCACAGCAGATAATTGGCACCATACCGTTGCGGAAGATTGCTAAGCCCTTCTTGTTAACGTCTTGGTCTGTCTCATGGAAGTATTCACGACGTTCTGAGTGACCAATGATAACATAGTCAACACCTAATGCTTTGAGTGATGCTGGGCTAGTTTCACCTGTAAAGGCACCTGCATCTTCGAAGTAGCAGTTTTGTACTGCCAAACCTAAGTTTGACCCAGCTAAGCTTGCTTTAACGTCTGAAGCCACTAAAGCTGGAACGCCTACAACTGCTTCAACAAGATCTGCGGAAGGTAATTTACCTTTAACCGCCTCAACGAAAGCTTTCGCTTCTTCGTTGGTTTTGTTCATTTTCCAGTTACCTGCAATAATTGGTTTTCTCATTAGTATCCTCCTAAGGATTACGGAAGGCCCCAGGGCTTAGAAAGAAGCCCTGGCCTTCACAGATTGATTTAATTCTTATTTATCTGAGATAGAAGCAACCCCTGGTAATTCCTTACCTTCGAGGTATTCTAAGGATGCGCCCCCACCAGTTGAGATGTGAGTGAACTTGTCAGCATAGCCTAATTGAGCTGCAGCAGCTGCAGAGTCCCCACCACCGATAATAGTGGTTGCCCCTTCAAGGTGCGCAATTGCTTCGCAGACCCCAATGGTCCCGCCAGCAAAGTTAGAGAACTCGAAGACACCCATAGGCCCGTTCCATACAACGGTCTTAGCATCTTGTAAGTAGTCAGAGAAGAGTTTAACAGTCGCTGGACCGATGTCTAAACCTTCTTGATCTGCTGGGATAGCATCTGAAGATACTACTGTAATTGGTGCGTCATTACTAAATTCTGGCGCCACCTTGTTGTCGATTGGCAATACTAATTTGTCGCCAGCCTTGGCCATGATTTCCTTAGCTAATTCTACGCGGTCAGCTTCTAAGAGCGAAAGCCCTACTTCGTAGCCTTTTGCTTTGAAGAAGGTGTAAGCCATCCCACCACCGATTAAGACTTTGTCAGCCTTATCGAGGAGGTTTTCAATAACCCCAATCTTATCAGAGACCTTAGCCCCACCTAAGATCGCAACGAATGGACGTTTTGGATTGTCAACCGCGCCACCAATGAACTTGATTTCCTTATCCATCAAGAAACCAGCGGCAGTTTCCAAGTGGCTTGCCACCCCAACGTTAGATGCGTGGGAACGGTGAGCAGTCCCAAAGGCATCGTTGACGAAGAGGTCACCCAAGCTTGCCCAGTATTTACCCAATTCTGGGTCGTTTTTAGATTCTTTCTTACCGTCAATGTCTTCAAAACGAGTGTTTTCGAATACTAAGACATCGCCTTCAGCTAAACCGTCAATAGCTGCTTCTAAAGCTGCCCCACGGGTTTCTGGCACGAAAGTTACTTCCTTACCTAATAATTCACCTAAACGTTTTGCAACTGGAGCCAAAGACTTAGAAGCTTTGTCTTCTTCAGTTTTAACTTTACCTAAGTGAGAGAAGAGGATGAGTTTTGCTTTGTTATCGATTAAGTATTGGATAGTTGGCAAAGCTTGAACAATCCGGTTGTCGTCAGTGATGACGCCATCTTTCATTGGAACGTTGAAGTCCACCCGAACTAATACCTTTTTACCTGCTACATCTAAATCAGTTACGATTTTTTTTGCCATATAAAAACCTCCTTGGGCATGCGATTTGGTGCTGTTATCAATTGACAGCAGTGACTCTTCCTGGCGATGGGCCAACCTGCTGATGCAACTGACCTCAACACCAAAGCGGTGATATAAAAACAAAAGGCGAGGAAGCTTGTCACTTCCCCGCCTAGAGTGTCATGCGACTAAGCTCGACATTCGTATATGAAACTTATGATTATAAGCTTGCGAAGTAAGCTAAGGTACGAATTAATTGAGCAGTGTATGACATTTCGTTGTCATACCAAGATACAGTCTTAACTAATTGTTTGTCGCCTACAGTCATTACTTTGGTTTGAGTTGCGTCAAATAATGAACCGTAAGTGATTCCTACGATGTCAGAAGATACGAGTGGATCTTCAGTGTAACCGTAAGATTCGTTAGCTGCTGCTTTCATTGCTGCGTTAACTTCTTCAGCAGTTACAGGTTTTTCTAAAACAGTTACTAATTCAGTTAAAGAACCAGTTGGTACAGGAACACGTTGTGCAGCCCCGTCTAATTTACCGTTCAATTCTGGGATTACTAAGCCGATAGCTTTAGCAGCACCAGTTGTGTTAGGTACGATGTTTACAGCTGCTGCGCGAGCACGACGCAAGTCACCTTTAGGGTGTGGAGCGTCCAAGGTGTTTTGGTCACCAGTGTAAGCGTGGATAGTAGTCATTAAACCTTCTACAACGCCGAAGTTGTCTTGTAAAGCTTTAGCCATTGGAGCCAAGCAGTTAGTAGTACATGAAGCACCAGAGATTACTGTTTCATCCCCAGTTAAGATGTCGTGGTTAACGTTGTAAACAACTGTTGGTACGTCGTTACCACCAGGAGCTGAGATAACTACACGTTTAGCACCAGCTTTTAAGTGTAATTCAGCTTTTTCTTTTGAAGTGAAGAAACCAGTACATTCAAGCACGATATCTACACCTAATTCACCCCAAGGTAATTCTTCAGGATTACGGTTAGCTAAAACTTTAACTTCTTTACCGTTCACACGGAAAGCGCCGTCTAATACTTCAACTTCACCGTTGAAACGACCTTGAGTTGAGTCATATTTTAATAAGTGTGCTAATTGTTTAGCATCAGTTAAGTCGTTGATTGCGACAACTTCCAAACCTTCTACTTCTTGGATACGACGGAATGCTAAACGACCGATACGTCCAAAACCGTTAATACCTACTTTTACTGTCATATTTGACTTCCTCCTTAAGGAAAAATTTATTTTAACGGGGTATTAGCCCCACTTAAAACCATGTTTGCGATTCCTTCATCACAGATTAGAACGCCATGATGTTGGATAAGTTTGTAGTAAGCCTCTACAGCGCGGGCCTTGCTAGCGCCGCCTACTACGGTAATCAAGAGAGGCACCTCACGCAAAGACTGGAATTGAATTCCGAATCTCGGTAAACGTAAGACCTCCTGGCCGCTTTGATTGAAAAATACCCCAAAGGCTTCTCCAACCGCATCTTGGTCCTTCAATAATTGCTTCTGATCTGCCCTTAAATCATGTCGTTCTGCCATCACATTGGCATTGCCGACCGATAACAAGAGCACATTAGCCGTCTTGCTTAATTCAACAGCGTGACGTATAGAAGAATTATTGAGTAGTACTTGCGAAACTTGCTCCCCGATGTTCTCAGGGATAAAGAGTGGCACAAATTGACCGTCTGTCTGCTTAGCCATCAAGCCCCCGATATTGTTGGCTTGAATATCATAGGAGCCACCAACTCCACCGCGGGCAGGTACAAAGACTAAATCCCGTCCCTCTCCCAATTGAGGTGTGAATTCTTGGGCTACTTGAGCCAGGGTGGTTCCCCCGGTCATGGCTAGCACTTGACGTCCTGATTCTAGGTTCAAGGCCAGAAATTCTGCTACCTTTCGCCCTAGCCGGCTCCCGACCTTAGGATCGACATCGGCATCTCCTTTGACAATCCAGACTTCTTGCAGCCCTAGCTTCTCCTTGACTCCTTGAGCCAGCTCGAAGAACTCATGGTGATCGTCTAAGGCTTGCTCCATGGCTTCCAAAACATCTAAGCCAATAGGCGTTAGCCGAATCCCCGACTGCTTGACATCCACCAAGCCCTGAGACCGCAAGCTATCCATTAAGGTTCGCAAGCTACGCTCTGATAGGGCCACTTCCTCTGCTAGGGTCTTACGACCAATCCGCTCGGGATGTTGGGCCAAGGTCTTCATTATGCGCAATCGCTGTACTAATTCTTGGCCGACTTGCGGGACGACTTTCTCAATCAAAGAAAACATATCTCGCATCATCTGCCTCCTTTGGTCAAAGATTGACCATGCAAAGCTTCTCAGACTCCTGTCTTAAGAAGAATCGCTCCTTCTCTAACCTCTTTTATGATACCATTCTTATTCCTATAATGCAAATCTTAAACCGCATACAGTTTTATTTCTCACTAAATTTTCATCTAGTTTCAATTGGGCGGGAAATGACCAATAAATAGGAAGTGCTTTCATGAAAATTACGCTGTCATCGCCTTTTATGTCCTATAAGGAAGTCAGGATGGCAAGCAAACGCCCTACTCTCTCATAGTCAGCTCTTGTCCTTACCCTATCTTTCCTGTCGACAACATTTTTTTGATTCCTATCTTGGAGTAGACAAAAAGGACAGGCTCATGCCTGTCCTTTTTGATATAAATTAACGAATTACTTGGTCACGGACAAAAGGATCTATACTAATGCCTTGTTCTAAGACCAAACGAGCATACTCTTTGGCGCCCCAGAGCGAATGATCCTTATAATTACCACATTCCTTAGCCGTCGCTGCCGGAATATCTGTAAAACCTTGAACCTTCTTCAAAACGTTAGCTAGCGCTTGGGCTACTTCTGCTGGTGTGTGCTCATTCCAAATCACCATGTAATAACCAGTCCGGCAGCCCATTGGTGAGATATCTACGACCCCTTCCAACTCATCGCGTAAGTTAATGGCCAAATAGTGTTCTAGGGTATGAAGCGCTCCTGTAGGGATTGCGTCTTGGTTAGGTTGCAAGAATCGCAAGTCATATTTTTGCAAGAGGGCTCCAGTTTCGTGGCGCTCCGTGCCGGCTAGGCGAACATACGGCGCCTTAACGGCATTATGATCTAGGGTAAAACTTTCTACTTGTGCCATAGTATTCCTTCTTTCTATCTTTCTTCAGCCAGAAATCCGTTTGTCAGTCCCTTTTTTAGGAGGGTGCGGAAGTTTTTCTTCCTATAAAATACGGGTTATTGCTAGTTACTATTATAGGTATTTTGCGTCTGAACTTCAACCCGTCTGCTTGAGGATTTCCGGATAGGCAAATTAGGCGAATTATGCTAGAATAAGAGGGTTGTCAAATCAAGAAAGGAACTTTAAATAATGTCTCAACCCCGCCCACTCACTCTCCAGGAAAAAATCTATTACCTGTCTATCTCAATCTTACTCAATACCTTTGGCAATGCCCTGACAGTCTCTATGAATATGGGCTCTTCCATGTGGACTGCTGCATCAGTCAATATTTCTAACTATTTCCCTATTCAATTGGGGACAGTCTTGCTCTTCAACGCCTTGCTAGGCATTATCCTGAACATTATCATTGATAAGAAAATAGATATTCCCCTAATTATAGGGAACTTTGCCTTCATCTTCCCTTTCAGTGTCATGGTCCAGTTTTTCGTTCAAGGTATGGGCTGGCTGGGCTTGCCTGGGCTGCCGGTTTGGTTACGTCTGGTCTTGAATGTGGCTGGTATCTTCCTGATTGCTATTGCCATTTCTATCTATCAACGTGTCAACTGGATTATTCATCCTCTCGATGAATTGACTAACACCCTCCGCTTCAAGTTCTGCAATGGCAACCCAGTGCAGGCGCAGCTCCTAACCTTTAGCATCCCAATTGCCATGCTGATTATTATGTTTGCCCTCTCCGGCCATCTCTATGCCGTTAATCTGGGCACCATCGCCGCCCTGCTCTGCCAAGGCGCCTGGATTGGTTGGGCCGACAAACGCGTCTTCGCTAGCCTGCCTCATTATTTTAGAGATTAAAATGTCAAAAGCCATCCTTACGTGGGATGGCTTTTTTATCTGATATAACGGAGACGGTGGGATTCGAACCCACGTGCCGGTTGCCCGACAAAATGATTTCGAGTCATTCCCGTTACGGCCTCTTCGGTACGTCTCCGGAACAAGCTTATTATAGCACCGGAATTCTCAGTCTGCAAGGCTTGACAAAGCCTCCTTTTATCCCTATGCTTAGGAGGTTAGAACCCTAATCTAGAAGAAGGAGGTTATGGCAAGGAGGGCGCTGACACCAACTAACACCAGAGTAAGAAAAGAAGCGTTAAGTGATAGCGAGATGGAATGTTGCTCCTATACGAAAAAATGCTGGACATTTTGCGGTTTCTTTTCTGCATTCGCTGCATTTAATTGGTTCTGTCAGTTAAATGAAGCAACTCGCTAAATTAAGGAGATGCTATTAAAATGGAAAATCAAGTATACCGCCGTAAAGGCGCCGTCACCACCCTACAGTTAACCACCCTGGCCATCTTGTTGGCTATTCGCTTCGCCTTGGATTACCTACCAGAAATCGATTTAGGCGTTACCAAAATGGGTTTTGGCTTTGTGGGGGCTGCCTTGACTGGCGCAATTGCCGGACCAATCCCTGCCATGATTCTTGGTGCTGCCCACGATATTCTCAAATTCGCCTTGGGTGGTGCTAAAGGTGTCTACTTCCCCGGTTACACCCTAACAGCCATTGTCGGCGGGTTGATTTATGGACTTGGTCTTCACCGCCAAACTAAGACCCCTCTTCGAATCTTCCTGACCGTCTTGGCTGTCACCCTCATCTGTAACTTGGGGCTCAATACCCTCTGGACCATGATGGTTCAGAAAAAAGCTATCATGGCTATCTTGCCTGTACGTTTCTACAAAAATATGGCTTCCCTAGTGGTCAATTCAGTCGTCCTCTATTACCTCTTCAATAACGAGCCAGTCAAACGACTAATTGAACAGATTCAATTTCCTAGCCTTTTGCGCAAAAAATAAACCTAGCCAAGACAGTCCATCTGTCTTGGCTTTTGTCTTTCTTGGGCGTATAATCAATTCCAAAGAAAGGAGGCTTGCCTATGAAAGCCATTGGTACCCAAACCCTCATCACAGAAGACCTTATTTTACGACGATTTGAACTGTCAGATGCACCTGCCATGTTCAACAACTGGGCGGGCCGCCCCGACAATGTCACCTACCTGACCTGGCCAGCTCACGCCGACTTAAGCGTCACT
>ERZ773038.1957-NODE-1957-length-10977-cov-14.389398_pt1 | contig 10977 bp, 7 predicted proteins | sample MGYA00511665_ERZ773038 | MGnify/ENA primary metagenome ERZ773038 (study PRJEB29015, sample SAMEA2737966) | human oral metagenome | biome: human oral; feature: human-associated habitat; material: dental | place: China | collected 2028 ... | reverse complement strand
GGCGGGCCGGGCGGCGCCTGGGACCGGGGAGGGTCCCGGGCCGTGGCCGGGCGGGTCGAGGACATGGGACGCCGCCTGGCCCGCACCTGGTCGCGCTGAGCCGCGTCCGGACGGCCCGGGGCCGGGCCCGGCTCAGGCGTCCCGCTGCGAGTCGGGGGCCGGGGCCGTCGAGCCGCGGACGATGAGGTCGGGGGCGAAGAGCATCTCGGTGTCGGGGGTCTGGTTCCCGGCGATCCCGGCGAGCAGGGTGGTCACGGCGGCCCGGGCGATGGCGGTCACCGGCTGGCGCACCGTGGTCAGGGGCGGGTCCGTCATGGGGATGAGGGGGGAGTCGTCGTAGCCGATGACGGACACGTCCTCCGGGACGTCCAGGCCGCCCGAGCGCACCCCCTGGATGACGCCGAGCGCCATGATGTCGGAGCCGCACACGATGCCCGTGCAGCCCTGCGGCAGGAGGAGCTGCGCGGCGTTCGCCCCGCCCTCGTAGGTGTAGAGGGTCTCGACCACGCGCAGCGGCTCGTCCGGCAGCCCGGAGCGCATCGCCTCCTCGTAGCCGGAGTGCTTGCGCTGGGCGGGCACCATCCGCATCGGGCCGATGGCCAGTCCGATGCGGCGGTGGCCCAGGCTGATGAGGTGCTCGACGGCGATGCGCGCCGCGGCGCGGTCGTCGGTGGCGAAGGCGGCGGCCTTGATCGTGGGGGCGTTGCCGTTGATCGTCACCAGCGGCACGCCGCGCTCGCGCAGCCGCTGGTAGCGGGTGACGTCGCCGGAGGTGTCGGCGTGACGGCCGGAGACGAAGATGATGCCGGCTGCGCCCCGCTCGACGAGCATCTCGATGTACTCGTCCTCGCTCGTGCCCCCCGGGGTCTGGGTGCACAGCAGGGGGGTGTGCCCGCTGGACGCCAGGAGCTGCTCGATCTCCTGGGCGAACATGGGGAAGATCGGATTGCTCAGCTCGGGGATGACGAGGCCGACCAGGCCCTTGGAGACCTGGCGCAGCGTCTCCGGCCGCTCGTAGCCCAGCAGGTCGAGGGCCACGAGCACCTGCCTGCGCGTGACCTCGGCAACATTGGACTTGCCGTTGAGGACGCGCGAGACAGTGGCTGTCGAGACGCTCGCCTGATCGGCGATGTCGGACAGGGTGATGCGCTGGTGCACGTCGTTCTCCTGGGTTGATCCGTCGGGGCGATCCTAGTCGGGCTTCACGGCGCGTCAGGGTCCAGGGGGAGGAGAGCGGACCCCGGACCCGAGGCCCTCACCTCCACGCTCGGGGCGCCGTCGTCGAGCAGGCGCACCTGCACGCCGTCGAAGCACTCGGCCTCGCGCACCCGGCGGGCCGGCAGCCGGGCGAGGGGCAGGCGCACCGGTCCGGTGGCGGCGCGGGCGAGCAGGACGAGCACGTCGCCCTCGGGGTGGGTGCGCGTGAAGGCGAGCAGGTCCTCCTCGGCCGCCACCCACCGCATCCCGCCGCGGCGCAGCGCAACCAGTTCCCGGCGTCGGGCGGCCAGGTGCCGGTAGCGGGCGAGTGTCCGGCGATCGACCTCGCCCCAGGACCCGCGGTCCTCCAGCTCGTCGGACGAATGCCGCCCGGCGCCGTCGGGGCGCCAGGGCATGGTCGTGCGCGAGTGCTCCCCGGTGCGCCCCGTGGCCCCCAGTTCATCGCCGGAGAAAACGGTCGGCACGCCCGGCGAGGCGAACAGGGCCGTCACCGCGACGAGGTGGGCGTCGCGGGAGCCGGCGGCGGTGCGCAGGCGCGGGGTGTCGTGGGAGCACAGCAGGTTCATGGAGCGTCCGAGGGCGCTCGCCGGCAGGTGGGCGGCGTAGGCGCGCAGACCGTGCACGACTTGCCCGCCGCCCAGGCGGGGGAACGGCACGGGGATCCCGAGCCAGTCCGGACGGGCGGCGGGGTCGGGGTCGACCAGCCACGTCCACAGCGGCCAGGTGAAGCCCTTGTAGTTCATGACCCCGTGCCAGCCGGGGCCCTCCAGGTCGCGGGAGGCGTCGTGGCCGTGCTCGGCCACGAGCCACAGCTGCGCCCCGGTCTCCGCCTCGACGTCGCGCATGGTGGCGCGCATGTCGGCGGCGACCCGGTGGGCCAGGTCGACCGCGCCCCGGCGCCCGGTCATATTGGCCACGTCGATCCGCCAGCCGTCGGCGGACACCGGCGGGCGCAGCCAGCGGGCGGCCACCGAGTCCGGGCCGCGCAGCAGGCGGTCGCGCAGCCGGTCGGCGCGGTGATCGAGCTTGGGCAGGGTCGGCACGCCCAACCAGGAGGCGTAGGCGTCCGGGTGGTGCTCGAAGAAGTAGAAGCCCGCCTCGGGCGAGTCCGGGTCGGCGACGGCGGCGCGGAACCACTCGTGGTCGGCGCCCGTGTGGTTGGTGGTCAGGTCGAGCACGAGCCTCATGCCGCGGGCGTGCAGGGCGGCCGACAACCGGATCAGGGCCTCGCGCCCGCCCAGGAGCTCGTCGACGCGCTCGAAGCTGGTGGCGTCGTAGCGGTGCGTGGAGGCTGCCGGGAAGACGGGGGTGAGGTAGACGGTGTTCGCGCCGAGCCCCTGGATGTAGTCCAGGTGGTCGACGACGCCGTCCAGGTCCCCGCCGTACCAGGCGCGGGCGGCGGCGGGGCCGGAGGCCGGGGGCTCATCGAGCCAGTCGTGCGGCTCGGCCCAGTGCGGCGCGCGCCGTTGCGAGGGGTCGGTGCGCGCCCCGAAGCGGTCGGGGAAGATCTCGTAGACGACGGCGTCGGGGACCCACTGCGGGCCGTCGTCCCGGGCGAGCACCGCGAAGTCGGTGGAGTCGGGGACGTCGTGGTCGGCCGTGCCGGCCGCGTGGTACCACGTGCAGGGCTCCCGCTCGTCGGGGGGCAGAAGGAGGAAGCGGTAGCGGTTGATCGGGTTGACCAGGCGCACCGGGCCCTCCCACCAGGCGCCGGCCGGGGTGGCGCCGACCCGGGCGAGCGGGCTGAAGACGGGCTCGCCGTCGACCACCTGGCGCAGGAGGACGCGCTCGGGGCGCCGGACCGCGGGCACCCACAGCCGGGCGGTGAGCTCGGCGCCCGGGGTGCGCTCGCCCACCAGGTGGGCGGGTCCGGTGTCGTGGTGGGGCTCGGCCAGGAGCCCCGTGACGCCGTCCGGCGTCGAGGGAGCCCCGGTGGCCTCCCCGACGCCGGACGACCGCGTTGCGGAAGCGGGCACGGGCCGCGCTCAGCCCTTGACGGCGCCGGCGGTGGCGCCGCCGACGATGTACTTCTGGAGGTACTGGAACAGGGCGATGACAGGGATCATGGTGAGCACGGCGCCCGCGGCGAACAGGCCCAGGTTGTTGGACCGGTCACCGGACAGCAGACCGTACAGGCCCACGGCCAGCGTCTTCTTGGAGTTGTCGGTCAGGAAGATCGAGCCCAGGAGGAAGTCGCTGATAATGCCGACGAAGGACAGCAGGAAGGTCGTGGCCAGGATCGGCTTGAGCGTGGGCAGCAGGATGATGCGGAAGACCTGCCAGTGGGTGCACCCGTCGATAATGGCGGCCTCGTCGAGCTCCCTGGGGATCGTGTCGAAGGTGCCCTTGATGAGCCAGACCTGGCCCAGCGACCCGCCCATGAGAGCCAGACAGTATCCGCTCAGGGTGTTGAGCCCGAGGAACGGGATCACCTTGCCCAGATCGCCCATCATGGAGTAGATCGCGATAATGGACAGAGTGGTGGGGAACATCATAATGAGCAGCAGCGCCAGGAGCCCGCCGCGACGGCCCTTGAACCTGAACCGGGAGAAGACGTACGCGGCCAGCAGCGACAGGAAGACCTGGGAGGCGCCGATCACCGTGCACACGATCAGCGTATTGGCGTACCAGTTGAGGAACGGGCCTCGGTCCCCGGACAGGAGGTGCTGGTAGTTGATGAGGCTGACGCCTCTGGTGGGAATGAGTGAAGTGGTGTCCAGGGTTCCCAGGGGATTGAAGGAGGCGGAGATGATGTAGAGCACCGGGATGGCGGCGAAGATGAGGGCGAGGACGCCGATTACGTGGCGCCAGCCGATCTCGAGGAGCCATCGGCCGAAGGGCATGTGATTCTCCGCGATGAGAACCCGCCCGGTGGGAGCCTCCTCGTCCTGGGGAACCGTCTCCTCAGTCGCCTCGAGATCGGTGGAAGTGACCTCGTCTTCAGGAGCGGAGTGGGCAGAATGAGTGGTCATGTCGCGTTTCCTTCCGATCCTTTAGTTGATGTCCTCGAGCGCCCTGGTGGCGCGGAACTGGATGGCGGCCAGGATGCCGGTGATAATGAACAGCACGACGGACACCGCCGAGGCGAACCCGTACTCGGACTGTCCTCTGAATGCTGTTCGGTAGATCATGGAGATGAGAATGTCCGTCCCGCCCCTGATGTCGCCGCCGTGGGCGAACGGGCCTCCACCGGTGAGCAGTTCGATCGCGTTGAAGTTGTTGAAGTTGAAGGCGAAGGAACTCACCAGCAGCGGGGCCACCGCGACGAGAAGGAGGGGTGCGGTGATGCGCAGAGTCGTCTGGAGTCCGGTCGCGCCGTCCACCTTGGCGGCCTCCTTGACGTCGGAGGGGATCGACTGGAGGGCGCCGGTGCACACGATGAACATGTAGGGGAAGCCCATCCACAGATTGGTCAGCAAGACGGCCACCTTCGCCCACGTCGGGTCTCCGAGCCAGTTGATATTTGTTCCCAGCAGGTTATTGATGAGCCCGTTTTGCTGATCGTAGAAATTGGCCCATACGAGCAGGGAGATGAATCCGGGAATGGCATAGGGGAGGAGCAGGAAGGATCGGTAGAGTCGCCTACCGATAATGCGGTCGTCATTGAGGGTCAGTGCCAGGAAAAATCCGACGATGAAGGTGAGCAGCACGGATCCGAAGGCGAAGGAGATCGTCCACACGAATGCCTGACCGAAGTGACTGAGAAGGGTGCTGTCGGTGAAGAGCCTGATGTAGTTCGCGAATCCGATGTTCTGCTGCCACGACTGATCCAGGGGCTTACCGTCCTGGCCGACGTAGAAGTCGGAGTCTCCGACCTTCTGCACGCTGTAGGTCATGCCCGTGGTCGTGTCGGTGAAGGTGTCGGAGTTCTTGTCGTAGACCATGGAGGCGGCTACGACTATGGCCTGGTTGAATCCCCTGAGCTGGAGGAAGTGGGTGTCGTCGATGGCGATGTCGAGCGCGTTGATCGTGGTCGAGGCGGTGTTGACCTGTTTGGGATTGAGGAGGGTGTAGCCCTCGGCGGCTGTGACCTTGTCGCGGTCCACAGTGACCTTGGCGAGATCGGCGGGCTGGAGCGTGGAGCCCGCGGCAGCGGTGAAGACCTCGTGAGTACTGGGATCCACCAGGAACAGGGTGAACGGACCGTCGGTGACATTGCCGGTTGTACCCACGCTCAGATTGTAGGTCGGAGAGTTCGGCTGCTGCTTGACGGAGTTGGAGATAATGGCGGCGATGGCCTCGTCCTTGGTTCTGGTCCCGCGGTTGGAGTCGCCGTAGTTGGTGAAGGACATCTGGATCGTGAGAACGATCGGGATAATGAGGAAAACGGAGAGGAAGAACGTTCCCGGGAAGAGGTATTTGCCGGGCACGAAGCGCTTGGTCGAGTACAGCAGGAACATTGCCGAGGTGGCCAGGCCGACGATGACCAGCCAGACCCACATCCGGTAGTGCACCAGGAGCGGCACCAGGTAGGCGGCCAGGGCGAGGGCGCCTCCCAGTACGAGCACTCGGATGAGTACGGAGGTAATGGTGGTTGTCTTCTCGCGCTTTGAGCGGGGCGCATTCTTGGAGGCGATTGACATCATTGTCCGGAATTGGCCTTTCACATGGCGGGGTGAGGGGGTTCGGGCGGTGGTGCGGGGACGAGGGCCGTTCGCGCGTTCGGGGCGGGTGCGCGGGCCCGGGGCACTCGGCGTGAGGTGCGGACCTCGCGTCGCGCCTCACGCCGAGTGCGGCCGTACGGCGGAGTCAGGATCCGAGCGCGGACTTAATGGCCGTGCCCGCGGCCTCCATCTCGGACTTGGGGTCCTTGCCGGCGATGATATTGGCCTCCGCCTGTCCCAGGGACGGCCAGATCGCGGCCATCTGGGGGATGGAGGGCATGGGGGCGGCGGCGCTGGCGATATCGGCGAGGGTGGCCATGTCGGGGTTGGAGGACTTGAGCTTCTCGACCAGGTCCTTCTGAGCGGGAGGGAGCTCGTTCTTGGCAAACATGGCCTCGGCGACCGTGGAGTCCTTGGCGACGTCGGCGACGAAGCTCTCGGCGATGGTGCGGTTCTTGCCGTTCGCGGCGACGTAGAAGACGTTGACGCCGGCGAAGGGGACGGCGTCGCCCATTCCCGCGAATCCGGGGATCTTCGCAATGGCGTAGTCGATGCCAGCGGTCTTGATGGTGGCCAGCGACCAGGGGCCGGAGACCAGGAAGGGGGACTTCCCGTCGGTGAACAGGTTCACGGCGTTGTCGGTGGTGATGGAGGTCTTGAGGGCGCCCTGGGAGGCGAGCTCAGCGATCTTCGTACCGGCGGTCACGGAGCTCTCAGTGCCCACGCCCACGTCCGCGAGGTTGTACGAGCCGTCGGCGTTGGTGCCGAAGAGGTAACCGCCCGCGGAGGAGTAGAGGGGCTGCATGTGGTAGCCATCGCCCTTCTGGCCCACGGGCAGGGCGAGGATCTCCTCCGTGCCCGCGGCCTTGCCGGCCTCGACGACCTCCTCGATGGTGGTGGGTGCGACCTGGCTGGTGACCGCTTTGTTGACATAGAGGACGAGCGCCTCGACGGAGTACGGGGCGCCGTAGGTCTGCCCGTTGTAGGTCACGGCCTTGAGGGCCATGTCGGAGTAGTTGGACTTGGCGGCGTCGTCGAGCTGAACCGGGGTGATGGCGTTGTTCTGGACGAACTTGCCGATCCAGTCGTGGGCGCCGATGACAATGTCGGGGCCGTTGCCGGTACTGTCGGCCGTGACGAAGTTCTCCTGCAGGTTCTCGGCCACGACCTGCACGGCGACCGTGAGGCCGCCCTGATCCTGTCCCCACTTCGTGGCGAATTCCTGGATTGAGGGCGCCTTCTTCTCGTCCGCCCAGATGACCAGATCGGCATTGGCGTCGCGGACCGTCCCGCTGCTGGCCTCGGCGGAGGGCCCGCCGGAGGCACCCGCAGCGGTTCCGCCGGAGTCCTTGGAACCGCAGGCGGCGGCCGCGGCGAGGGTGGTGGCGATGGCTGTCATGGACAGGAAAGACCGGCGCGTAAGGGTCACCGTGATTCTCCTTCGAATCGGGAGGGGGACTGGGTCCGTTACAAGGACGAATGTAACGAGATCGTGCAAGCCATGCAAGATTCAGTACGGCCCTTACGAAAATATGACACAGATCACATGCAGGTGGTGCTCTGCGGGCGTCGGTCCGCGCCCGCTCAGCTCACGCTCGCCGCATCGAGCCAGGCCGTGGTCATGGTGGGCACCATGAGCCTGCCCTCGGCCTGCTCCAGCCCCTGCGAGGACAGCAGGACGTCGGCGCCCTGCGGCAGGATCACCGGCTCGTCGGTCGTGTTGACCATGACGAGCACATCGCGCGCGAGCAGCGTCAGGGTCCGGGGCGGGCACCAGTCCAGGCCCGTCACGAAGGCCAGCGGCGCGGCGGCCAGGCGCCGCTCACGGCGCACGTGGGTCGCGTGGCGCACCGTCGCCAGCGGCGAGCCGAACAGGCTGCCCTGGTCGTGGGCGCGGGCGTTGACGAGTCCGGCGAGCTCCAGGGGCGCCGTCGGCTTGTCCGAGTCCGGCAGGCCCACCTCGTCTCCCTGCCGCAGGTAGACCGAGCCCGGCAGCGCCAGTGCGAGCGCCTGCAGGGCCGTGGCGCGCTGCCGGCGCCGTCCGTCGTCGACGGCGAACCAGTTCCGTCCGTCGCCGGGATCGGTCGCCTCGCACAACCGGTAACTGGGCAGGAAGCGCCACACCGGCGGGGCGCCGAAGCGGTCGTGGTCGTCCAGGGAGCGCGTCAGGTGCGCCGTCATCGACTCCGCGTCCCAGCGCGCCAGGATGAGGGCGTCGTCGCGCAGGTGGTGGAGCCAGTCCTCCTGGAGGTGGTGGTGCAGGGTCCGGGGGTAGTCGGCCGAGACGTCGGCGCCGATCATGCCGTCGTCGGTGTAGCTGGCGATGAGGCCGTGGAGGATCGAGAAGTACTCGGTGAGCCGGGCCAGGTCGGTGCGCTCGGTGACCTCCGGGGGGATGATCGTGCCCAGGTCGATCCCGTCGGCCCCCGCCGACAGGAACGCCTCGGCCCGCTCCACAATGCCCTCGCCCTCCCGCTCGGCCCCGACCACGATGCGATCGTCGTCGCGGGCGTGGGGGCCGGTCACGGGGCCCAGGGCGCCGGAGACCCGCACCACGATCCTGATCCCGGCCCCGTGCGCGCGCCCGACCAGTTCCCGGAAGGGGTCGAGGTCGTTGCGGGCGTCCATGAGACTGGGGCGCAGGAGGAGGGCGGTGAAGCCGAGGGAGGCCACATGGTCCACGAGGTGCTCGACCCCCGCGAGCTCGACGGCGCCGAGCTCGGGGGAGGCGACCTCGTAGACGAGCCCGTCGCGCCACCACTCCAGAGGACCATTGTGGGCGCGGTGGACGAGTGTCGTCGTGGTCGTCACGGCAGGTGGCTCCCTTCCCCCGGATGCCGCGCCCGGGGCTGGGAACCGGGAACGGCCACCGGACCGCCCTATATCAGCGGTTCCAGATAATTCTGTGTGGACCTCGCCGTCATCCTAGCGTGCCCTTGACTACCCTTTGACCATGTCAATATCCGAGACGGGCCGCCCGAGTGAGGACGCTCATAATCTCGTGAGGTACCACGAGCGCGATGTTGAGCGTTTTGTGGCCGAACCGGCCAAGAACCCGCAACGAACCCCTTTCGAGCGCGATCGCGCCCGAGTCCTGCACTCCTCCGCCCTGCGACGTCTGGGAGCCAAGACACAGGTGCTGGGTCCGGGCAGCGACGACTTCGTGCGCACCCGTCTCACCCACTCCCTGGAGGTGGCCCAGGTCGGACGCTCCCTCGGCCAGGCCCTGGGCTGCGACCCCGACGTCGTCGACACCGCGTGCCTGGCCCACGACCTCGGCCACCCGCCCTACGGGCACAACGGGGAGAAGGCCCTCGACGTCATCGCCGCCCCCATCGGCGGCTTCGAGGGCAACGCCCAGACCCTGCGGCTGCTGACCCGCCTGGAGCCCAAGACCCTGACCCCCTGTGGCCGCAGCGTGGGCCTCAACCTCACCCGAGCCAGCCTCGACGCCGTCGCCAAGTACCCCTGGCCCAAGGGCGGCGGGCCCGGCGGCCCGCAGGGCAGGAGCGCCCGCAAGTACGGCTGCTACGACGACGACCTGCCGATCTTCGAGTGGATGCGCGACGGCGCCCCCGCCGCCCGCCGCTGCCTGGAGGCCCAGATCATGGACCTGTCCGACGACGTCGGCTACTCCGTCCACGACGTCGAGGACGCCATCGCCCTGGGCCGCATGGACCCCGCGCTCCTGCGCCGCCCCGGGGAGGCCGGCGCCGTCGTCGAGGCGACCCTGAACTGGTACGGGCGCGAGGCCGACGCCGCGGGGCTGGAGGCGGCCTGGCAGCGGCTGACGGCCCTGCCCTGCTGGATCGGGTCCTACACCGGCTCGCCGGCCGACGCCGCCGCCCTGAAGAACCTCACCAGCCAGCTCATCGGCCGCTTCGTCTCCGCCGTGGCCGACGCCACCCGCCGGGCCTTCGGCCGCGGACCCCTGGCCCGCTACGACGCCGACCTCGTCATCCCCGAGGACACGGCCGCGGAGATCCTCGTCCTCAAGGGCGCCGCCGTCCGCTACGTCATGGCCCCGCGCGAGCACGAGCCCGTCTACCTGCGCCAGCGCACCGAGCTGTTCGACCTGGCCGACGCCCTGGTCGGCTCCGGGGACCGCCACCTCGAACCGATCTTCGCCGACGCCTGGCGCCGGGCCGACGACGACGCCGGGCGCCTGCGCGCCGTCGTGGACCAGATCGCCTCCCTCACCGACACCTCCGCCCGCACCTGGCACGCCAGGCTCTGCGGGCTGCTCTCCCAGGTCTGAGGGCCCGGGCCGCCTAGGATGGCCCCATGGCGGGACTCATCAAGCGCGAGGACATCGACGCCGTCCGCGAGCGCATCAGGATCGAGGACGTCGTCGGCGAGCACGTGACCCTCAAGAGCGGGGGGGCGGGCTCCATGAAGGGCCTGTGCCCCTTCCACGACGAGCGCACCCCCTCCTTCAACGTCCGCCCCCAGCTGGGCCTGTGGCACTGCTTCGGGTGCGGCGAGGGCGGCGACGTCATCGCCTTCGTGGAGAGGATCGACCACCTGTCCTTCACCGAGGCCGTGGAGTACCTGGCCGGGCGGGCCGGCGTGCGGCTGCGCTACGAGGAGTCCGACGGCGCCGTGCGCCACGGCGTCGAGCCCGGCACCCGCCGGCGCCTGCTGGAGGCCAACCGCGTCGCCGAGGACTGGTTCCGCTCCCAGCTGTCGCGCACCAACCCGCTGGCCGCCGGGGCGGGCCGCTTCCTGTACGCGCGGGGGTTCGACGACGACGCCCTGGAGCGCTTCGGCGTCGGCTTCGCCCCCGCCGGCTGGGACAACCTCGCCAACGTCCTGCGGTCCAGGGGCTTCACCGAGCGCGAGCTGGTCGCCTCGGGCCTGTGCGGCGAGGGCGCCGGCGGGCGGCGCGTCTACGACCGCTTCCGGGACCGCATCATGTGGCCCATCCGCGACGTGACCGGGGCCACCGTCGGCTTCGGCGGCAGGCGCCTGTCCGACGAGGACGCCTCCGTCCCCAAGTACCTCAACACCCCCGAGACCGCCATCTACCACAAGGGCCAGGTCCTCTACGGCCTCGACCTGGCCAAGAGGGACATCGCCGCCGGGCACCGCGTCGTCGTGGTCGAGGGCTACACCGACGTCATGGCCGCCCACCTGTCCGGGGTGACCACGGCCG
>ERZ773038.1956-NODE-1956-length-10979-cov-5.199378_pt1 | contig 10979 bp, 10 predicted proteins | sample MGYA00511665_ERZ773038 | MGnify/ENA primary metagenome ERZ773038 (study PRJEB29015, sample SAMEA2737966) | human oral metagenome | biome: human oral; feature: human-associated habitat; material: dental | place: China | collected 2028 ... | reverse complement strand
GATGGATTCAGCAGAATGCTTAATGAAAAGAAATCAAGTAAGAAATGGATTTTACGGCTTTTATTTCTTATTGCAGTAATTATTTCAGCAATCCCGACATATAAATTTTTTTCTGATGGAGGTATTAATTTAACTTGGCAGCAAATCGCAATAAGCGCGGGTTTGGAATTGGTCTTAATCTATTTCTTTCGCGTTGTCTTATTTCATTACCGTACTGTGCAAACCCAAATCATGCAGCTAGATTTGCGGCTGTCTCTTTGCCAATTTATCCAAAGCTATGCCGAATATGCCAAAGAAATCAAAACCAATGATAAAGATGCGCTAGATAAATTTGAAAATCTGATTTTTAGCAGCATCTTATCCAGCGATGAAAAAATCCCCAGCACATTTGACGGTTTGGAACAATTAAATAGTCTAATCAAACAGTTCAAACAATAATTTTCAGGTAGCCTACGTGCCCCCAAAGCAGCCTGCACCCATCAAAAGGACCCCCATGGACATCACCCAAATCCTCTCCCAAGAACTCTCCGCCACCGCCGCCCAAATCACCGCCGCCGTCGGGCTTTTAGACGACGGCGCGACCGTGCCGTTTATCGCCCGCTACCGCAAGGAAGCCACGGGCGGGCTGGACGACACGCAGTTGCGCCAGCTTGCCGAGCGGTTGCAATACCTGCGCGAGTTGGAAGAGCGCAAAGCCGTTGTTTTAAAAAGCATTGAAGAGCAAGGCAAACTTTCAGACGACCTCAGGGCGCAAATTGAAGCCGCCGACAACAAAACCGCGCTGGAAGACCTGTACCTGCCCTACAAGCCCAAACGCCGCACCAAAGCGCAAATCGCTCGCGAACACGGTTTGCAGCCGCTGGCGGACGCGTTGCTTGCCGAGCAGCCGCAAGACGTGGAAGCCGCCGCACAGGGCTACCTGAACGAAAACGTCCCCGACGCCAAAGCCGCGCTGGACGGCGCGCGCGCGATTCTGATGGAGCAGTTTGCCGAAGACGCAGAACTCATCGGCACGCTGCGCGACAAGCTGTGGAACGAAGCCGAAATCCACGCGCAAGTCGTTGAAGGCAAAGAAACCGAAGGCGAAAAATTCAGCGATTATTTCGACCACCGCGAACCCGTCCGCGCCATGCCCAGCCACCGCGCGCTGGCGGTTTTGCGCGGCCGCAACGAAGGCGTGTTGAACATCGCGCTCAAATACCAGCCCGACGACACGCCGATTACGCAGCAAAGCGAATACGAGCAAATCATCGCCCGCCGCTTCAAGGTTTCAGACGGCCACAAATGGCTGCGCGACACCGTGCGCCTGACTTGGCGCGCGAAAATCTTTTTGTCGTTGGAACTCGAAGCCTTAGGCCGTCTGAAAGAAGCCGCCGACACCGACGCGATTACCGTGTTCGCCCGCAATCTCAAAGACTTGCTGCTCGCCGCGCCCGCCGGACGGTTGACCACTTTGGGCCTCGACCCCGGCTACCGTAACGGCGTGAAATGCGCCGTGGTGGACGACACGGGCAAGCTGCTGGATACGGTCATCGTCTATTTGCATCAAGAAAACAATATGTTGGCAACGCTGTCGCGCCTGATTAAGCAGCACGGCGTGAAGCTCATCGCCATCGGCAACGGCACCGCCAGCCGCGAAACCGACAAAATCGCGGGCGAACTGGTGCGCGGAATGCCGGAAATGGGGCTGCACAAAATCGTCGTTTCCGAAGCCGGCGCATCGATTTATTCCGCATCCGAACTGGCGGCGCGCGAGTTTCCCGACTTGGACGTTTCCCTGCGCGGCGCGGTGTCCATCGCCCGCAGGCTGCAAGACCCGCTCGCCGAGCTGGTCAAAATCGACCCCAAATCCATCGGCGTGGGGCAGTATCAGCACGACGTAAACCAAAGCCAGCTCGCCAAATCGCTGGACGCGGTGGTCGAAGACTGCGTGAACGCCGTCGGCGTGGACGTGAACACCGCTTCCGCCCCACTCTTGGCGCGGATTTCCGGTTTGAATCAAACCCTTGCCCAAAACATTGTCGCCTACCGCGATGAAAACGGCGCGTTCGACAGCCGCAAAAAATTGCTGAAAGTACCGCGTTTGGGCGAAAAAACCTTCGAGCAGGCGGCGGGCTTTTTGCGGATTAACGGCGGCAAAGAGCCGCTGGACGCGAGCGCCGTCCACCCCGAAGCCTATCCCGTCGTCGCCAAAATGCTGGCGCAACAAGGCATTACCGCCGCCGAACTCATCGGCAACCGCGAGCGCGTGAAGCAAATCAAAGCGTCCGACTTTACCGACGAACGCTTCGGCCTGCCGACCATTTTGGACATCCTGTCCGAACTGGAAAAACCCGGCCGCGACCCGCGCGGCGAGTTTCAGACGGCCTCCTTCGCCGAAGGCATCCACGAAATCAGCGACTTGCAAGTCGGCATGATACTCGAAGGCGTGGTTTCCAACGTCGCCAACTTCGGCGCGTTCGTGGACATCGGCGTCCATCAGGACGGCTTGGTACACATCTCCGCCCTGTCCAATAGGTTCGTCCAAGACCCGCGCGAAGTCGTGAAGGCCGGCGACGTGGTGAAAGTGAAAGTGCTGGAAGTCGATGCCACACGCAAACGTATCGCGCTCACCATGCGCTTGGATGACGAGGCCGGCGCAACCAAAGGCAACAGGCCGTCTGAAAACCGACATCAAGAACGCCGCGACCGCAAACCCCAACGCAACGACCGCGCCCCGACCAATTCGGCGATGGCGGATGCGTTTGCGAAATTGAAACGGTAAGGCGGGTATTAAAAAGAGCTGCAAAATGATTTGCGGCTCTTTTTTTAAATCGAATCCACTATATTTGATGAACATGCCCAAAGTTCAAACCCTTCTGCCAAAGAGAAACACCGATTCAGACGACCTGAAAATGCAAAAACCGCCTCAAGCAGGCGGTTCATATCGTTATTTTTTAAACCATCAATAAATATTGAGCGGTAGGCTGCGATCACCCAGAATGATAGGATCGGCAGCCACAACGCCATCATTGACAATGACTGATGTAGTCTTGACGGAGCCGGTGACGGCGTTGAGGTGTCCCCATATATAGACCAGCCCTATCGGGGAAGGTTGGATTCTGGTCGGTTTGCCCATCAATGCAATCACTTCTCTTTCACTCATGCCCTGCCTGATTTGCCGGGCGCTGGTCCAACTGAAATTATTACCGAAACAGCCTGCCAATGTGACGGAAACAAGGGCAGCCAAAAACAACTTCTTCATTTATTATTCCTTTTATCATACAACAGTGTCGATTATGACATTATGCTTTAACGGCAATGCAATTGCAACCAGCCGTCATAACTGATGGCTTGCCGATATAAACAGGCGTATAGTTTGAGATATTGCAAACCCATCATCACCATTCAAGGAGTCCAAACCATGAAACCTGTTTTGTTTGCTGCGCTGATTTCCTGTTTTTCCGTTGCTGCCTATGCGGCTTGCGCCGACAGCCAGCAGCAGTGTGTGATTTATAAAAACGGCAATGTGGCGACTGAAGGCGGCTGTTCGGTCAACAAGTGTCAGAATGCCGATGCGCAGGTATTGAAGTGGAAGCTGAAAAACGGTAAAGGCGTAACCGTGGAAATCGGGAAAAATGGCAAGGTTTTGGTGAACAAAAAACCGGGAGCGAAGGCGAGCAACAGCAACGCGGCGGGCATGGGCTTGACGTGTTATGCCGCCGATGCGGACAAGCGTGAACAGTTCTGCTCGACCAATTATTAATGCAGGATTGGCATGAAAAAGGTCGTCTGAAACCTGAATCGGTTTTCAGACGACCTTTTGTTTGAGCGTATCGCTATCAGCGTTTGACGCCGCTGAGCCTTGCCCAGCCTTCGTCGATTTCGGCGGGTTCGATGTTGAACCATTGGCGGTAAATGCCGCTGAGTTCTTCAACTTGTTCGTCCAGTAAACCGGACAACACGATGCGGCCGCCCTGTTTGGTGCGGGCGGCGAGCATTTCGCCGAGCATGCGCAGGGGATTGGCGAGGATGTTGGCGACGACGATGTCGAATTGTCCTTGCGGCAAACCGTCGGGCAGGTAGAACTGTGCATCGACGTTGTTTTGTGCGGCGTTGTCCTTGCTGGCGCGGATGGCTTGTTCGTCAATATCGACGCCGACGGCAGAACCTGCGCCGAGCTTGAGGGCGGCGATGGTCAGGATGCCGGAGCCGCAGCCGTAGTCGAGGACGCTTTCGCCGCCTTTGAGTTGTGTGTCCAGCCACTTGAGGCAGAGGCGGGTGGTCGGATGGCTGCCGGTACCGAAGGCAAGGCCGGGGTCGAGCTGGAGGTTGACGGCGTTGCTGTTGGGCGCTTCGTGCCAAGAGGGGGTAATCCACAGGCGCTCGGAAATTTGGATGGGGTCGAACTGCGCTTGGGTCAGGCGCACCCAGTCTTGGTCGGCAAGGATTTCGCTGGTGTATGCCAAGTCTTTCAACCCGCATGCTTGGCTGGCGGCTTGAATCATGGCTGCGGCATCGTCGTTTTCGCCGAACAAGGCGATGACTTTGCTTTGCTGCCAGATTTGTTCGGTCGGCATACCGGGTTCGCCGAAGATGGCTTGTTCGTTTTCGGTGCCTGCGTAGGCGTCTTCGATGGCGGCGGAGAGTGCGCCGTTTTCCATCAGGGCGTCGGCGAGGCGTTCGGCGACGGCGTCGTTGACATTGATGGTAATTTGTTGATAGGACATGGTGGGCTTTCTCAGTGGGGTCGTCTGAAATTAGGAAATGGCGGTCAAATACGCGATGTTGGTCGTTTGCGGTATGTTTGGACTATGGGTGTAACAGCGGACCACTTACTTCGGATTGAATCGTTTTTCTGCCTGAACACGGATTCTTTATTGCACCGAAATGGCGGCAGATAGGTTGATTCAATCATATAGCAAACATACTTAACTTTAAACACAGCATGTCATCAAATTCCGTCATTCCCGCGCAGGCGGGAATCCATCGTAAAACTTGAGAAACCTTGATTTGAAAAACAGTTTCTGAATTTCAAAAATGGATTCCCGCCTGCGCGGGAATGACGGCAACAGAAACGACAACGGTTCAAATCCCCTGTCCCAATGTGGCTTCCCTTACCAAAGGTCGTCTGAAAACACAAAATATGCTTTTCAGACGACCCCTCCCATCTATCCCGAACCTGTCCGCGAAAAATGCTAAAATAACCAATTCATAAGCAAATCCACCTTTTCAGACGACCTCGATGCTCACCGATTTAGAAAAAAACGCCATCCGCGACCATTACCAAAATATCGGCAAAAACTTGCCCGGTTTCCGTCCGCGCGCTTCGCAGCGGGAAATGATTGCGGCGGTTGCCAACGCTTTTTCGCGGACGTTGACGCGCGAAGAAGGCGGCGAGCCGCCCAAGCGCGAGGGCGAGAGCATTGCCGTGATCGAAGGGCCGACCGGCGTGGGCAAATCGCTTGCCTACCTGCTGGCGGGCGGCATTATGGCGCAGACGCGCGGCAAGCGGCTGATTGTGAGCAGCGCGACGGTTGCCTTGCAGGAGCAGCTGGTGGACCGCGACCTGCCGTTTTTGGTTGAAAAAAGCGGCTTGGAGCTGACCTTCGCGCTTGCCAAAGGGCGCGGCCGCTATCTCTGCCCCTACAAACTCTACCAACTCACGCAAAGCAACGCCCAGCAAAACCTGCTCGGCTTTGAAGCCCCCGCCGTGTTGTGGGACAGCAAACCCAAGCCCGAAGAATTGAAGCTGCTGCGCGACATCGCCGACGAATTTTCCGCCCGGCGGTTTAACGGCGACCGCGACACTTGGCCGGAAAAAATCGACGACACCATCTGGATGAAGGTGAACAACGACAACTACGGCTGCCTCAAAACCGCCTGCCCCAACCGCCCGGAATGCCCGTTTTACCTTGCCCGCGACACGCTGGAGACCGTCGATGTCGTCGTAACCAACCACGATTTGCTGATGGTCGACATCAGCATGGGCGGCGGCGTGATTTTGCCCGACCCTGAAAACAGCTTCTACTGCATCGACGAAGCGCACCACCTGCCCAAAAAAGCACTCAGCCAGTTTGCCGCCGAGCATTCGTGGAACCAAGCGGTGTGGGCGTTGGAAAAACTGCCGCAGGTTACCGGCAAAATTGCCGCACTCACCGACAAAGGCGAGTTGGCGAACCTTGCCGACGAAGCCGCTGCCGCGCTGCTCGAAAGCCTGCACGAATGGCAGTTCCACCTTGCCGAAGAGCCGTCTTTGAGCTTGGGGTCGTCTGAAAACGACAGACGGACAAACAGCGAACCGACTTGGCTGTGGGAAGACGGCAAAATCCCCGAAGGCCTCGAAACCACCGTTTCCAACACCGCCATCGCCGCCCGCAGCCTCTACAAACACATCAACAGCCTCAACGACGCCCTGTCCGCCGCCCGCCGCGACAAAGACCAAAACAGCGCGCAAATCGACCGCCTGAGTACCGAATTCGGCGTATTCCGCGCCCGCATCGAACAAATCACCGCCACATGGGATTTACTCTCCACCGTCCCCCTCGAGGGCGAAGAACCGCTGGCAAAATGGATAACCCGCCGCGCCGACGACAAAAACGACTACATTTTCAACGCCAGCCCCATCAGCAGCGCGTCCCACCTCGCCAACAGCCTGTGGCGGCGCGCGGCAGGCGCAGTGTTGACCTCCGCCACCCTGCAATCCTTGGGCAGCTTCAACCTGATCCTGCGTCAAACCGGACTGCAATGGCTGCCCGAAACCACCACCCTCGCCCTAGAAAGCCCGTTTGATTTCGACGCGCAAGGCGAACTCTACATCCCGCCCGTGCACGCCAGTCCCAAAGACCCCGCCGCGCACACCGCCGCCATCGTCGAATGGCTGCCCAAGCTCATTTCGCCCACCGAAGCCATCGGCACGCTCGTCCTGTTTTCCTCGCGCAAACAAATGCAGGATGTCGCCCTGCGCCTGCCCGAAGACTACCTGCCGCTCTTACTCGTACAAGGCGAATTGCCCAAAGCCGTCCTCCTGCAAAAACACCACCAAGCCATAGAAGAAGGCAAAGCCAGCATCATCTTCGGACTCGACAGCTTCGCCGAAGGACTCGACCTGCCCGGCACCGCCTGCGTGCAAGTCATCATCGCCAAACTCCCCTTCGCCATGCCCGACAACCCCATCGAAAAAACCCAAAACCGCTGGATAGAACAGCGCGGCGGCAACCCCTTCATCGAAATCACCGTCCCCGAAGCCGGCATCAAACTCATCCAAGCCGTCGGCCGCCTCATCCGCACCGAACAAGACTACGGCCGCGTGACCATCCTCGACAACCGCGTCAAAACGCAGCGATACGGCCAACAATTACTAGCCAGCCTGCCGCCGTTTAAAAGGATAGGTTGAAACCCATAAAGAGGTCGTCTGAAACCTGATTTTCAGTTTCAGACGACCTCAACACAAACACAATCAACACATACCATGAACAAACTCACTTTCATCGCCCTGCTTGTCCCCCTGCTGGCTTCCTGCGGTTCGGCGTCTCCTAACATGCCCGACCGCGATTACGTCCAAACCCATCCCGCCCCCAAAGCATTTGATCCCAACCGTACCCAATACACCTGCGCCACATGGACGCCGCCGTCCAACACTGATGCCGAAGCCGAGCAATGGTATCGGGCGGCAACCTTACTCCATGCCCAAAGTTGGCGCAGAACCGCGCAAGAGTTGCAGGATATGGTGATTCTCTACGAAGCGGCGGCAAGTCGCGGACATTACCGTGCCATCAACAATCTCTATCTGCTCTACACCGGCACCCAAGGTGCGATGGGGGATTTGTTTGACCAACGTCCCGACTACGCCCGCAAATGGTTGCATTACGGCTTGGAGAAGGATTGGGCGATGGCATACTATTGGCTGTTTGATGCCTTGTATGAAGGCCATGCTGGCTACCCTTACACCCCGGAACTCGGCCTTGCCTACCTGCAGAAGGCTGTGGAATTGGGTGTACCGTTGGCGCAGTATGAATTGGCACGGATTTACGAAAAAAATCTCGACAATTCAAAAACCGCTCAACTGCTGTTTGAGTGCGCTGCCAAGCAGGGGTTTTCAGCGGCAATGAAGGAATTATCTTCGTTTAAAGCCATTGATGGTGATCAGAAAGAATCCTTGCGGTTAATGCACAATGCAGTGCGCTATGGAGGAGAAAGTGGGGGAGAATCGGCTTCACGTTTGAGTCACGTTTATGGTAAAACGAAAGCCTATATGAAGGAATTCGCTTCCACCCCAGCTGATCCTGTCCGTGAAACAGCTTACCACGAGTTGTATACAGCACTTACAGGCACAGATACCAAAAGTGGCAACCCCTTCTACACCTTCCCGCGCCTAGATGAAGTTCTCCCTCTGCCACCAGCCAAAACCCACTGGAAAGGCATCTACTCCGCAATGAGCAAGGAAGACGCGGCGTTCTACCAAAATCCGCCCGACACTGCCGCCCTTGCTGCCGATATCCTCAAACGCGGTATCGTCAAAAAAGAAGAGGTCTATTGGCCGCCGCGCAAAGATTAAGATAAACAGAACCCCTCACCGTTACCCGTACAAACTCAGGACAAACACGACATGACCTTAGACCAATGGCTGCGCCATTCGCAGTTGCCGAGACTTGAAGCCCGTATGTTGCTGCAACATGCAGGCGGTTATAGCCGTGTGCAGTTGGTCACGCAAGGTGCCGATCCGCTGCCGGAAGCAGTAGCCGCGCAACTGGATATTCTGCAGGCACGTCGTCTGAAAGGCGAGCCGATGGCGTATATTTTGGGCGGACGGGAGTTTTACGGACGATGGTTTGAAGTCGGTCCTGACGTGTTGATTCCCCGTCCCGAAACCGAGCATTTGGTGGAGGCGGTTATCGGGCATCTCCCTGCAAACGGACAGGTTTGGGATTTGGGAACGGGCAGCGGGGCGGTTGCCGTGACGGTGGCGTTGGAAAGAACGGATGCGGCAGTGCGCGCTTCCGATATCAGCAGCGGAGCGTTGGCGATTGCCCGTAAAAACGCGGAAACTCTGGGCGCAAGGGTCGAGTTTGCATTGGGTTCGTGGTTTGAGACGGATAAGACGTCGTCTGAAGACAAACACCGCTTCGATGTCATTGTTTCCAATCCGCCTTATATCGAAGCCGGCGACGAGCATTTGAGCCAAGGGGATTTGAGATTCGAGCCGCAAACGGCATTGACAGATTTTGCCGACGGTTTGAGCTGTATTCGAGAGCTGGCGCAGCGCGCGCCGGAATTTTTAAAAGAGGGCGGATGGCTGCTGCTGGAACATGGTTACAACCAAGGTGCAGCAGTGCGACAGATTTTGACGGCAAACGGCTTTGCCGAAGTCAGTACGCAACAAGATTTGGCAGGGCTGGACAGATTGACTTTAGGCATGTTCCGCCACATCGAATAATGTTTTCCAGCGGTTGAACATGAAGCCGCCAATCTGCCGCCCGCCGTATCGTGTCCGTTTATAGCAGTTTAATCATGCAGCGTCGCAGCATGTAAAGTATTTTCCAATAAAGTAGCAATCGTCATCGGACCGACCCCGCCGGGTACCGGGGTAATCATGCCCGCCCGTTCTTTTGCCACATCAAATTCCACATCGCCGCACAGGCTGCCATCTTCCAAACGGTTAATCCCGACATCAATCACCACCGCGCCGGGTTTAATCCATTCCCCTTTGACAAAATTGGGAATCCCGACGCCTACCACCACAATATCGGCAGCCCCGACTTCCTTGTCCAAGTTTTCCGTCGCGCTGTGGCAAATCGTTACCGTAGCGCGGGCAAGCAGCAGCTCCAATGCCTGCGGGCGTCCGACAATATTCGATGCCCCGACGACCACCGCCTTCTTGCCTTTCGGATCGATACCGTAAGCCTCCAGCAGCGTCATCACACCCTTGGGCGTACAAGGACGCATCAGCGGCATTTTTACCACCAAACGACCCACGTTATAAGGATGAAAGCCGTCCACATCTTTGTCCGGATGGATACGTTCCAAAACAGCCTGACTGTCTAAGCCCTCAGGAAGCGGAAGCTGCACCAAAATACCGTCTACTTCCGCGTTCCCGTTCAATTCATCAATCAGCTTCAGCAAATCTTCCTGAGAAGTCGACGCTGGCAGCTCATAAGACAAAGACCGGATGCCGCATTTTTGGCATGCCGATTTTTTGTTGCGGACATATACGGCACTGGCAGGATTGTCACCGACCAACACCACGGCCAAACAAGGCGCGCGCAATCCGGATTCAAGCCGCTTGGCTACCGCAGCGGATACCAGCTGCAAACGCTCCTGCGATATTTTTTTACCGTCAATCAATTGGGCTGTCATGAAATTTCCATTTGGTTATCAATAAATAGCAAACGCAATTATCGCATTTTTAAACCGATTTGGCAGTCGGATAACAGCAAAAACCGAAACTGTATTTTTGAACGGCATTACACCCGGTATGAAGTAGGCAAAAAATTAAATTTTAAATAAAAATAAACAGATAATTTAGAAAAAAGAAAAATGATCTCAAATTGGATTGACAGGATTTCGGCGTATCTGTATATTCCCATTCTTCAGTCGGGGCGTAGCGCAGCCCGGTTAGCGCATCTGCTTTGGGAGCAGAGGGTCGTGAGTTCGAATCCCACCGCCCCGACCACACAAAAAATTCAGCACGAATCGGCATGAGCGCCCGTAGCTCAACCGGATAGAGCACCGACCTTCTAAGTCGGGGGTTACAGGTTCGATTCCTGTCGGGCGTGCCAAAAGTTAATGGTGGCTGTAGCTCAGTTGGTAGAGCCCTGGATTGTGATTCCAGTTGTCGTGGGTTCGAGCCCCATCAGCCACCCCAAAATAAAAGACCTGCATAAAATATGCAGGTCTTTTACTTTTTATATTGTTTCATTATCTATCCCCCCATTTTTCTTTCAAATATATAGTGGATTAACTTTAAACCAGTACGGCGTTGCCTCGCCTTGCCGTACTAT
>ERZ773038.1950-NODE-1950-length-10997-cov-3.174648_pt1 | contig 10997 bp, 10 predicted proteins | sample MGYA00511665_ERZ773038 | MGnify/ENA primary metagenome ERZ773038 (study PRJEB29015, sample SAMEA2737966) | human oral metagenome | biome: human oral; feature: human-associated habitat; material: dental | place: China | collected 2028 ... | reverse complement strand
GTTGCTGCCGGGCTGGTTGCCGCCGTAGTTGCTGCCGGGCTGGTTGCCGCCATAGTTGCTGCCCGGCTGGTTGCCGCCATAGTTGCTGCCCGGCTGGTATCTAACTCGCAGAGATGAGGAAGCGCACTCCTTTGTGGCCTTTCTGATCTCTTCTATGTCCTTCTGCTTCGTGGGATCGATTTGCTGCCCGTTGGCCAACGTTTTGAGAGTGCTCGGCGATACCTTGTTGTAGAACTTGTCGACGGCACAGCTCATGAAGGGGCGAATGCCGTTAGCTCCTTGCCTTGCACCCAGAGTGTTGTGAGCCCGTTTCTCCATATTATTGACGATGGCTTCCTTCAAGGGTTTGTCGCCAGAGTCGTTGGAGTCGGCGGACGAGTCGGAGTCCGAGTCGCCTTTAGGGGCGGTCGATAAAGAAGGCTTCTGCTTAGCGCTAGCGGACTTGTCCGAGCCAGGAATGACGGATGAACCTTTCTTGGAATCGCTTCCACAGGAGGCTAGTGAAAGGGCCAAAATGGGAACTGCTATGAATGTTGACAGCTTCTTTAGATACATCATTTCTCCGTAAATCTAAGGCTTATGCGGTTATCTATGGACTATTTCTTACAGATTACAAGGCATCGCCCGCATTGTCATGAGATAGGCGAACTTTGGGGACTCCTATCTGATCTTTCAGGCGTTGCGTTTGCTTTTTTAAACGTTGTGTCTTCTTCTTTGCATGATGCGTCTGATTCTTTGCCTATTGCTGCAATTGAACGTAGTCACGATGTTTGCTCGCACAATAATGCTTATTCATATGATTTTGCTTTTAATTAGCGTATAGCTCGTCTAGACAAGGTGTTGATGAAATTTGCTTGATAGATAACTCTGAGTGTTTTTGACATTTTAATGACTTGTTCTGTAGAAGTATTGAAGTTAATTCAAAAATATATTGCATTCATACAAGCTTTATTTTTGGCTTGAGTTGGCAATTTCATCTGAAGCTTGCTTTGCACACTCTATTGTTGCCATTTCAAGTGTTTTTTGATCCTTTACTGCGATGACAAAATCGGATTTTCCACTGGCCATGCTTTTGAGTGTGAATTCGGTTGCTTGGCCATAGACTCGATTCGTTATGCATGATCCTATTTTTTTATACTGGCCGGTGGAAAGATTGAAGGGTTTAAACTCTTCGGCATCCATTATTATTTTTGTAATTCCTTTTATGACCTTCTCACGAGGTGGTTTGCTTTCTTTGAGTTTCGAGGACGATTGGGTGGTGTCGGTTTTCGATGTGGAGGCCGACGTCGCCTTTCCGTTAATGCCGGAAGCCGAAAGTGGAAGGGCAATAAGGGGGATGGCGATGAGGGCCGAAAATCTGGGTGCGCGCATTCTTTCTCCAGGATTGCTGTGAGTCGACGTCGGTGCGGGTCGACGCGTTCGTCCACAAAGGATACAACGAGCGCGGTTAAGTGGCGACGCCGATTCGTAGGTGGTGACGCTGATTTGCGATTCAGAAATGACGCTAATCGCCAAACCGGTGAAAAGTGTGCTATGTGGTCCACAGGGGAACATGCGAACCTCTAATCCACATGTTGGATTATTTATCACAAAAAATTCTCTTTCACTATTTTAATGGCATTTATGATTGCAAAAACTACACAAAAACCATATAGGCACCTTCAACGGTCGAGTGGGCAAAGAAAAAGCAAAGATATGCCCGGCGGTGTATCGTCTGTGCGCTGTCGACCCGTCACCTCGGTGGGCCTCGCCCCCATTCACAGACTCCCGGTGGTGGCTTTGGCGAGTTCAAGCAGCGTTGTCAGGTCGGAGGTTGATCGAATCGCTGCGTTAGGAGGCATCGACGTCGAACACGTGGCCGACGTTGGAACGGGTGAGTCCGCGGTGCTCAATCTGGAGGAAGTTAGGGCATCCGTTGTGAGAGTCCGGGCTCGTTTTCATCCGGCTTATGCCCCTTACTTTGCTCGTGGTTCGCTCGAACTCGTACTTCCTGACGAGTCAGAGGACCTTCTCGAGTTGCTTCTCGCCGCGGGGACCACTCGGCGCGGACGAATTTTGGGCATTGTTGGAGTTCATGGCGGTGCAGGGGCTTCGACGGTGGCTGCCTGGCTTGCCCGCATGTGGTGTGACGACAATAAAGTGGCGCTCATAGACGCTGATCAATGTTCGGCGGGGATCGATCGACTTCTGGCCTTCGACGAGGAGTCGGGGGTGCGATGGGCTGATCTTCGTTCGGATTCTGGCGTGCTCGTACCCGGTAGGCTTTGGAATTCGCTTCCCGGTGCGCACGGGCTTGCCGTGCTCAGCGCCGATCGCCGCGGTGCGATGCCGAGCGGGAAAGTGGGGGAGGCGGCCATAGCGGCACTTTCACAGGTGAGCGATGTGTGTATCGTCGATATGCCGGGGGAGGCGCTGGTCGAAGGCACGGTTTGCCACCGGCTCTTCGCGTGGGTCGACGGAGTGATTTTCGTTGTACGAGGCGGATGCGGTCCGAAACGCCAGCTTGCGCGGGCGTTGGCATGCGTGCCATCCGGTTTGGGAGTCCTTGTGGCAGCACTGGGAATGGGAAGCGGCGAGGCGGTCGCTTTGGCTCAGGACCTCGGCGTCGATTCTGTTTTTCCCGTCCGTCTGTTGGCGAGTCTTGCCGGCGACGTCGAACATGGGGTCGGCGTCGGCGAGCGAAAGAGGTCGGCGACGGCCCGCGACCTCGCTTCCTTGGCTCGTGCATCCTGGGAGTTGCAATGACTCTCGCATTTGATCGCGCTGGCGATCGCGCTGGTGAAAAAAGAACGAGTGGGCCTCGGCAGGCATTCGGTTTGTCTAGCGGCCGACCCCGCTCTGATTGTGATGCGAGGCCCGGATCTTTTCGGGCAGAAGGCCTCGAAGGCGCCCGCGATCTCGAAAGGGGTACGGGGCGTGAAGAGGCCGAGGCGATCCGGCGGATACGGGCGAGCCTTGCGCGCGGGATCGACGACGTCAACACCCTGGCTATGCTCGATCCAAGCGCGGTCAGCGCACGCGACGTCGTCGGGCTGGGAAAGCAGCTACGCCAGGCCGTCGCGGGAGCAGGGCCTGCTCTTGACCCCCTTCTCAACGACAGGACTGTCACGGACGTACTCGTCAATGGCGGCAAAGGCGTATGGGTGGATCGTGGCCGCGGGCTGCAGCGAGACGAGCGCGCTAGCGACAGCTTGAGCGATGACTCCTCGGTACGCGCTCTTGCCGTGCGTCTCGCCGCGGCTTGCGGTCAGCGACTTGACGATTCGTCTCCGATCGTCGATGGCACCTTTCCCGATGGGTTAAGGTTACACGCTGTACTTCCGCCTCTCGCTGCCGAAGGCACCCTGATTTCGTTGCGTGCACACAGGGCAGTCTCGTTTTCGTTGGCCGAGCTCGCAGCTCGCGGAACTTTTGGCGAATTCGCGCATCGGTTGCTGCTGGCGTTAGTTGCCGAACGCGCCAACGTCATCGTTTCGGGCGCCACTGGCTCGGGGAAAACGACCTTGCTTTCGGCGATTCTGGGAGAAGTTCCAGGCGACGAGCGAATTCTTGTGATCGAAGAGTCGGCGGAACTGCGCCCTGCCCACCCGCACGTGGTTCATTTGCAAGTGCGCAGGGCGAATGTTCAGGGAACCGGGGAAATAGTCATGAGCGAACTGGTGCGGGCTGCCATGCGGATGAGGCCCGACAGAATCGTTCTCGGCGAATGTCGGGGAGCCGAGGTGCGCGAGGTGCTCGCAGCTTTGAATACCGGGCACGAAGGCGGATGGGCGACGATTCATGCTAATTCGGCCGCCGATGTTCCTGCTCGGCTTACAGCGCTCGGCGCATTGGCCGGAATGGGCGAGGAAGTGGTCGCCGCTCAGGCGGCAAGTGCGCTGGATGCCGTACTCCACATCGAACGCCGGGCAGGTGCGCGTGTTCTCGCTCAGGTGGCTGTTCTCGAACGTTGCCGCAGCGAGCTGAGAGCCTCTGTTGCTTTGAATTTTGATGAAGATCGGGTGACGCGGGGCCCTGCGTGGCCGAATCTGGCGGCACGGGTCGGGTTGGGCGATCCCGCCAGTGCATCGGATGGCCCGCGAGGCGTGTCTGGCGGTATGCGAAACGTATTCGGGGGTGCTCATAGCGAGCCGAGGCTCGTGCGGCTTCGGCGGGATGCAGCGCGAAACAATGAAGGAGAACAAGGATGAACCGTGGGGAAAAGCTCTCTTCGCATGTTGATGTTGGAATGCTCGTCGCGGAAACGGCGACCCGTATGAGGGCCGGCGCGTCCGTGGAAAGAGCATGGAAGCAGACCTTTGCTCGCGCCGGCTTCGAAGACGGGGGAACGCTTGACGACGCCGGCGTGCCCGCTGCACTTCGTCGATTATGGATGGCACGCGGTCGGAAGGCTGACGATGTCCGATTGGGCGTTCCTCCGGCCATCGCCGTGTGCCGGCTAAGTCAGACGACGGGTGCTCCCACGGCAGATGTCCTCGATGCCTGTGCTGCAGGGGTGACGGAAGCCGGCGAATCGGCTGCCGCGCGGCGTGTGGCGTTAGCTGGCCCCAAGGCCAGCGCGCGGGTGCTGGCCTGGCTCCCGATCCTCGGGCTGCTCTTGGGGTCCTTCATGGGGGCTGGCACGCTTGAATTCTTGACGTCCGCAGGGCTCGGGCGAACGTTGCTTGCTTCCGGATTCGCTCTTGAAACACTTGGAATCTTATGGGTGCGTCGCTTGGTTCGATGCGCGGAAAAGGAGGAATAACGATGTGGTTCATCGTGATGTCCGCTGTTCTTCTCGTCATCGCGGTGGCCTGGTCTGTCGAGCCTTTTATGCCGGGTAATAAAAAGGATGACGCGCAGATGCGTCTGCCGCTGATGGATCAGGCCATGGTCGCTGATTTGGCGGTGGCCGCTGTGAGCTCAGGATGTTCGATTCCCGCGCTTTTGACCTCGCTGGATTCGGCGCTGTCCGAGGAGGAAGAAGAATCTTGTCTGGAGTACGCGGCGAAGTCGTTGGCCATGGGCGGAACGTGGCAAGAGGCCTGGCAGGATGTTCCCAGTCGTTTTCGTCCGCTGCGCGATGCGCTCGAGCCAGCATGGGTCGACGGCGCAGCCGCCACGCCGTTGTTGGAAAGGACGGCCGCAGGCCTGAGGGCGGCACGCGTGCGAAGAGCGCGCGAATCTGCCGCAAAATTAGGGGCCAAGCTCGTTCTTCCGCTAGGGCTGTGTTTCCTTCCCGCATTCATTCTGCTTGGAGTGGTTCCGATTGTCGTTTCGGCAGGCATTGCAATTTTAAAGTAAGGATGGCCCTCAGGCTCTAATTTATTGGATTGAAAGATTTCTTATAACTAATTTGACGTGTTATACGTGCATTTAATGCGCCCTCGTGGATTATAAGTTCCAAATTATGGCTTATAACCCACGAGGGTATTTTTGTGGCCTGTTGTTTGGAATGCTGCATGGTTCGTCTTGCTTGTCACTGTTTGGATTTTACTCATTCCATTCAGTCGCCTTCTTGCGTTAGCCAGCCCAAAAATCGCGTCTTCTAATCAAGGTCGAGCTGAGTTTTCCTTTCAACACGCATTTATCGACGAGAGTCATTGAAAGCAACCCGCCGTCGGGGCGGTCGGAAGCCTGATCGGTCCACAGAAAGATTTGTGCCTAAATGATCCACAAACGCTAATTAAATAGCCATAAAACGTCAAAGTTCTGAAAAAGTTAACTGTCGGCAACAAAATGTTGCTGACAGATAGGAGAGATGCAATGAACGTTCATAGTGGATTCGTCGGAATCGACGAACAGTCTAACGAAGCTGGAATGGCCACCGCCGAGTATGCCATCGGCACGGTGACCGCCACTGGCGTCGCCGGAGTTCTGTGGTGGCTCATCAATCAAGAGTGGTTCCGCAATGGGATGAAGACATTGTTGGGCAAGATTTTCTCGGTTCCTGGAATGTGATGCGGGATTCGGGCGAAGTCACGCACTTCGCCCGAATCCACCCGAGTGTTCTTAGAACCAGGGCGTGGAGAAATGAGATGAAACAATATCCAATTACAGGCAGCGGAGCACTCTCACGCCGTGGGCGCTTTCCGCATCACGCTGTGGCCGGGTCGAGAGAGAAACGTCGAATTGCTTGGCGACGTTCTCTGCCGCGTCGCGTTGCAATCCGTCGCACAGCGACGATTCGGCGCGGGGCGGCTCTTGGGAAAGTTGGGGAGCGATGTGAGACGCGCCCGAAGCGGGAAACTGTTTTGTGAGAAGACCTATAAAAAGGCCGTAGCCCGGCATGAAGCGCCTTTAGGGCGTCAAGCAGCTCGCCGCAGGGTGGCTTTGGGGCGTGCCGTAATCTGTCGCAGTGAGATCGTCCGCCGTAAAGTGACTACACGCCATGACACTGTAGATGACGTGTTTCCACTGCGGCGAAGGCTTCCTCGGAATGGACGACGTCGCACAGTACAGATGAATAGCTTCCACGGGCGCGGCAACAGTGCCAGGCAGCCTTTTGTCGCTCGAAGAGCCCGTGGGCGCTTGGGGCGGCGCCGCGATAAACGGCTCGGATTGAATCGATCGAGTAGAGAAGCGGATTTTGGTTTCTTGAGTGAAGGCAGCGAGGGTGCGGAATCGGGAATGGTGACCAGTGAGGTGGCCATCGGTTCGCTGGTTCTCGCGTTCGTCACAGCCCTGGCGCTTGCGTTGGGGCACGTGGCTGTTACCTATCTCGAAGCCAATGATGCCGCTAGGATGGCTGCTCGAATGGCATCTTTGGGAGAAAGCCAGGCTGAGATCAAACAAGCAGTTGACCGTTCTTTCCCGGGTGCGTCAGTGAACGTCGTCAGCGGCCGCAATACCGTTGAAGCTGTGGTGTATGCTCCGCGGACGGGGATGAGCGGAAAGCTGGGTGTAGAAGTTCGTGCCTCGGTCATCGCCTCAGTGGAGCCCGGGGCGGGAGCCGAGATTGACAACTCTGGTGGGCAATCTGGTTCGTCTGGTGTGGGAGAGCCATGATTGAGCGCGAGAATCTTAGCGGCGACAATTTGCATGCCGAGGCCAGCGCCAGGGCCACCCGAACAGCTCGAACTGCAGGACCGACGTGGCGTGGCAAGCTGAGGCCATGCGAATGTCTACGGCGGCGTCGAGGCCTTCCCGAAAATCTTGAATCCGGTGCAGGGACGGTTCTCACGGTCGGTTTTCTCTTTGTTGCCTGCACATTCACGGTTGTGATGCTCATGATCGCCTCGACGTGTGCGAGCATGGCCAAGGCCCAGAATGCCGCCGACATGGTGGCGTTGGGGTCGGCGCAGCGCAACTCCGTAGGGCGCGGCGGCTGTCCGGCAGCCGGAGACGTCGAACAAAAATATGGCGTTATGCTGACGGTTTGCGACGTTGAAAACTCTCTCGCAAAAGTGAAGGTTTCAACGAAACTGACGTATTTGGGGGTGAATTATGTAGCTGAAGCCTGGGCTGGGCCGGCTGTTGGAGCGGACTGAGAGTTGGCGCGAAGCGATTCCCGCGAAGGGTGGCCAACCTCTGCGACAAACCTCGTCCAGCCGGGACCGCGTGGGACTTGCGTAGAGGCGTCCGCATGTCCCACGTGCGGCATACGTTTAATCAAAATATACGGGACGCGCTGTCGGAAGCCGTCTACTCGTGCTGTCGGACGCCACTCCAGGGATGCGTATTCCATAAAAGAAAGTGATTCCATTCAAAGGGAATCTCGCTCAAAAAGGCGCATTTCCCGCAACGCCGTGCGTAGGAAAGTCGTGATCATTCCTCAGTCAAAATGGCATTCCACGCGTCACTGTGCGCAGGAGCTTGATCGCGCCGCTCTTCGAAAGCGGTTCGTTGTTGTTGCCGCACTTGGGGGATTGAACGCAACGCGGGCATCCGTTTGAGCAGGGGCAGCCTTCTAAAGCCGAGAGGGTGGCGTCCATCCATATTCGCCCATGCTCGAATCCGCGGAGGGAGCAGCCTGAACCGCCGGGGACGGCGTCGTGGACGATGACGGTTGCTGTTCCTGTATCGCCGTGTTGAACGGTCGACAGGCCTCCTAAATCCCAACGGTCGCACGTGGCCAGCAGGGGAAGGATGCCAATCGACGTATGCTCTGCCGCGTGGAGCGCCCCAGGAAGGTCGCTTGTGTCGATCTTTGTTCGTTCCAGAGCTTGGGAACTAAGCGTCCACCATGTTCCGGAGGTGTGAAGCTCGCGAACTGGCATGGTGAGCGGCATGCGTCCCAAGTAAAGGCCGTCGTCGGCGCGTCGAATGTCGTACCCGATGACCTGAGACGTCACGAGGACTTCCCCGCGAGCCCAGGTCCCGAAATCGGTGTATTCGAGCCGGTCGGTGGAAAGGAGGCGCACCGACGTCGACTGGGCCGCGTATGTTCGAATTTCCTCGTCACGGTGGCGGTGGACGAGTGCCACGTCCCCGTCGAGCCCTTCGACCATATAGGCCATCCCTTGGTGAAGGTAAATGGCGCCGGGGAAAACGGTCGTGTCGGCTCGGGATGCATCGACTGTTCCCAGCAAAACACCGGAATCGCCGTCGACGATTGAAATTGTTCCGCCGTCCCCGCGCAGGCTGACCATGTCATGAGCGCTCGCCCCCAAGGCGGTGTTCCAGAACCAGCCACGCGGGCGGCGACGCAGCAAACCGTCAGAGGCGAGGTTGTCGAAAAGCGTGGTGCTTTCGAGCCCAAAAGTCAGAGCATCGGCCTCCGTAAGGGGAAGCTCGGCGGCTGCCGCACAGATGTGCGGAACGAGCACATGAGGATTGGTGGGGTCGAAGACGTTGGTTTCGACCGGCGTTTGCGTGATCGCCTCGGGGTGGGCAAGAAGGTACTGGTCTAGCGGGTTGTCTCGCCCGATGAACACGGCCACGCCCGCCTTGCCCGCACGGCCTGCGCGCCCGATCTGCTGGGCAAAAGAAGCCTGCGTGCCGGGCCATCCCGTGACGATCACCGCGTCAAGGCCCGAAATGTCGATTCCCAGTTCCAGTGCGTTGGTCGTCGCCAATGCTCGCAAATCGCCGGATCTCAGGGCATCTTCGAGGGCGCGCCTATCCTCTGGCAGATACCCGCCGCGATATGCGGCGACGCCCTTCGCGAGATCGGGAGCGTGAACGGCCAGCCATTCGCGGGCGATTTCCGCTACTCGTTCGGTTCCCGCCCGCGAACGGACAAAGGTCAAAGTTTGGGCGCCCCCAGCCACCAGAGTTCCCATGAGCTCGCCCGCTTCCGTGTTCGCTGCACGCATTGGAGTGGTGGGGCGCTTGACGTCGATGCGGCTTTCGCTTCGTAGAACGGCGGTTTCGCGGCATTTCCACAGGACGAGCCACTGTTGTCCCCGCGGCGAACCGTCGCGTTCGATAGCTTGGACCGGTCCGAAAGATTCACCCAGGAAGCGTCGGGCGGTTTCGGCTGGATCACCGCTCGTCGCCGAGAGAAATGCGAGAGTGGGCGATGCGCCGTAGTGGGCCGCGATGCGCATGAGTCGGCGCACGGTCGCTGCGACGTTTGCGCCGAAAACGCCCCGATACGAATGGAATTCGTCGATCACAACCATCGCCAAACCACGCCACAGCCTTGCCCAACGATCATGGGAGGCGAGCATGACGTGCTGGAGAAAATCGGGGTTTGAAAGTACGACATCGGCGTACTCGCGGGCCCACCGTTTGGCTGGTGCCTCCGCATCGCCGTCGGCTGTGGCGATTCCAATCCGTGGATCGACATCGCCTGCAAACTGAGACAAACCAGCGTATTGGTCTGCCGCAAGCGCTTTCGTGGGAGCTAGATAGAGAATCGTAGGCCGGTAGCGAATGTTCGCGAGACCGCCGTTGCCTTGCAGTTCCTTTTGCCGTGTGGCCTTCATTCGGTCTCGCGGAGTGGCTTTTCGGTCTTGCGGAGTGGCGCCCTTTCCATTTGTCTGGAGTGCGCTGCGTGGAGCCGTGTTTTTTCCGTTTCGCGAGACGACGCCCACTTCGCTGTGTGGAGCGGCGCTTCCGTCTTGCCGACCTGTGCTCTTCTCGCTTCGATTCCTTGCGCTGATGAGGTTGAGGGCCGGCATCCATGCGGCAAGAGATTTCCCCGAACCGGTACCGGTGGCTATCACGGTGTGCACCCCATCGTGCAAGAGCTGGGCAGCCTCGGCTTGATGCGACCACAGTTTCGATATTCCCCGTTTCGCCAGTGCCTGCCTCATTTCGGGGCCGACCCACTCGGGCCAATCGGCTTCTTCGGCGTCGCGCGCAGGAATCTCGACGACGGCCGAGACTTGCCCCGGCGCGGCGTGAGCTAGGACGCTAGAGAGGAGATCTGGTGCTGCCACCCCATAAGTGTGCCTCACCAAGCACGCGCTGCCGCGCCTTTCCGAGAATGTGCCGCTGTGCCTCGCGAAGATATAGCGCTCGTCTTGTGCATGTGCCGTTGTGTCCCTACGCCGAGCGCGCGTCACAGCGCCTCACCGAGTAGTTGCATATCCGGACCGAACGCGATCCCCGACGAGAGGGCACCCGCCGGTTCTCGTTGGTTCGCACCCGCCCGTTCCCGTTGGTTCGCGCCTGCTCATTCCTGACTGTTTAATGCCCGCCCGTCCTCGTATCGGCATTCTCCCAACATTAGTGCACTCCTACTGGGGGCCATAGACAGCTACAAGCTAACTGGAAAGCGTCAATATATTGTGTATTCGTGGCGTGTCACCTACTAGATGTAGTGTTTATGATAGTAGCGTCAGTCCTGCACGCCGGAGGCCTGGAAACTTCGGTGATTCAGGAGAGGAAGCACATGGCACCGACCAAACAGTCGTCAACCGAAAACAAAAACGCACAACCGAGAATGGCTCGTATTCCCGAGGGGCTTGATGGGGCTCCTTCCTCCGTGGATGCGTGGCAGACGCCCCCTGTCGCAGAGGAGCTCGGAGCGCATTCGGCCCGTGAGCTCCCCGTGATCGACGCAGTCTCCACCGTGGACGAGTACCTCGAGCGTTCGGACTGGAGGGTCAACGCCAACGCGAATCAGG
>ERZ773038.1947-NODE-1947-length-11010-cov-1.807576_pt1 | contig 11010 bp, 9 predicted proteins | sample MGYA00511665_ERZ773038 | MGnify/ENA primary metagenome ERZ773038 (study PRJEB29015, sample SAMEA2737966) | human oral metagenome | biome: human oral; feature: human-associated habitat; material: dental | place: China | collected 2028 ... | reverse complement strand
CGCTACGAATTAGCTGCTTTCAAATTCCATTCCGCCGTATCACGGGATGGAATTTGTTGCATTAAAAATTCTGCATCATACATTTTGATAAAATTTTGTGTCACTTATAGCTAGAGATAAATTTTATCTACATCGTTGATATTTATATTATGTCTAGTTAAGAAATATTCTTTCAATTCAAAATATATAGAATTTCTAAATATTGGTATTAAATAATATCTGGAGCAAGCAAATAAGCCGATATATCCATAATGCGGTTTACCAACTCTTAATGCGGGTAAAAGCGAAAATCTCCTATCGCCGCTCTTTCCCAAAACAAGACAAAAGATAAATTTTACTAATATATTGCCTACAAATTGAAACAAAGCAAAGCTCAAAAACCAACGAGCAACTACAAGATCAATCGTCATGAAAACCAAGCATAGCAACACTGCCGCCATAAACATATATAGCAATCCTCTTTTTCCTTTAAAATTTCCTATAAAAAAGGACCAATCCATATTATGCTGCAAATTTTCACATTGCTCGACATACGCAATTTTATCTTTTTCGTAAAATTCTATTTGGTTGTTTTTAAGCTGTATCATCGGTCTCTCTTTTTTATAATCTATAAGTTCTGGCAATATAATAAATAGCGATAAAAATAATAGAAACAAAATCATGTATATACTGTCCTTGACGCTATAATTCGCTGCGCCGCTGGCTTTCCAATCAAAATTTACAATTATGGCAAATACGCCGCCTATAAAAAGAGAGAAAACCATTAATAGCTTTTGATATAGATATTCGTAGTTTTTAAGAATTATCGGATATTTGTCGTAGTCCCTGGCTTTGGAATTCTGCTGCAAAGAGCCGCTGTCATCCAAGATAAAATTTTGCTGCTCTGCGCTGTTTTTACAGGCGGAATTCTGAGCCGCTTCGGTTTCTAAATTTAAAGCGTCGGTAGCGAAATTCGGAGCTTTAGAATTCATGGATTCAGAATTTGAGACTTCAGAATTCTGAGCTTTAAAATTCGAAGCTTCAGAATTCGGGGCTTCAAAATTCGAAACTTCTAAATTCTCAATTTCAAAATTCTCAGTTTCGGAATTCTCGGCATCAAGCTCCCTGTCTAGATTTTGCTTTGCATTGCTACGCCGCTCATCCAGAAGCCTTTTTAATTCCTCAAGCCTGCTTTGATCCATTTGCCGCCTTTAAATTTGATGGACGCGCCATTTTATATTCTCGCCGCTTAAAGCTCAGTAAATTTTACCGCACACTCGATGTACGTCTGGCGCGCGCCAGTATGCTCGATGTGCGCCCGTCGCTTGCTACTCACCTGCCGTTCACTGCGCGCCCGTCGCACATGCCGCGCTGCTACTCAATGTACGCCCACCGTGCTCACCGTATGTCGTCGTGCACCCGTTACGCATGCCATGCGCCCATCGCACGCCGTTTAAGTAAAATTTAGCCGCCATATCTTTGCAGCGATTTTTTATATGTTTTCGCCGCAGCGCAGCCCGCGCTCAGATACGCTTCAAACTCCTCGCTAGTAAGCCTGCGCGGCTCATTTGCAAGCCTTGCCGCAGCCGCTGTACCCGTCGCACAGCTAGCGCTTGTACCGAAATTCGCTTCATTTACGATCTCGCCTCGTCGGATTCGGTTGCTAAAGCCCGCTGCATGCGCTATTTTCGGCGCATGCTTTAAAGAAAAGCTTAAATTTCGCGTTTGCAGATTTAAAATTTTACCCATGCATTTGCGCGGACCCGCGATAAAATCGCCATTTTGTATGAGCGGGGCGGCATAGCCGAGCGAATCGCTGTCCGCCAAGCTGTGCAAGCCGCCTGCCAAGCCGGGTAAGCAGCCCGTTGAATCCGGTAAGCCGCCCGCCAAAAGCTCTGCGCCGCTTAGGACGCGCAGGCTTCGCACCAAAATCCCGCCGCCGCTTTGCGGGACGCTGCGAAACGAAATGTCAAAGCCGAAATTGTGAAAAAATATCTCGCCCGCCCGCGACGTGCGCTTGTAGGTGTTGCGATCTGCGCCCGTGAAATACGCCTCAATCTCCGCGAAGGCGAATTCCGCGCCGCTTACGCAAAGCACATAGTTTTGCAGCAGATCGCGCATGAAATTTTCGATCTTTGCCTGCGCTCGCTCGGCGCCAAACGGCGCCTGCGGCGGATGGGCACCTAGCCCTGCTTGTGATGAGCGGACGTTAAATTTTAAGTGTACTTGCTCCGTATCAAGACGCGCTTGCTCTACATTAAACAGCGGCTCGGCATTAAATTTTAAAATTTCAGCTTGCTGCGCGCCGCTAGAATATGACTGTTTGCCGCAAAATTCCGCGCCATTTTTTGATTTTAAAAGCTCGCCGTCGCTCCCGTCTCTCGCGCTTCCTGCAAGTTTATGATTTTTTGAAGCGAGCTTTGAGCCCGCCGAAATTCCAAACTCCGCCGCGTCGATTTTTGAGAAAAATTTTTCTAAATTTTCATCGCCCAGCATTTTACTCTTCCGTAGAATTTCCTTCGCGCTTCGCGATGTTTGCTTTGCTGTCCGTAGTGTCGGCTTCGCCGTTGTTTGCCTCGGCGCGCGTTAAATTTCCTTCGCCGTCCGTTGCGTTTGCATTGCCTCGCGCTAAATTACCGCCGCTGCTCGTCGTGTTTGCTTCGTTATCTTTAAAATTTGAAGCTTCGCAACGATCTACACCTAAACGCTCGAAATAATATCTCTCTCGCTCGCCTAAGTTTTCTACTCCTCTTTCGCATACGCGCTTGATATACGCCTTGCTAGGGTATCTAAGCCGATTGAGCGCCAATTCACTACCCGCGTCTGCACGCTTTATCAGCTTGGCGATGCAGGCGTCATCCTCTTCACTATTTGCGATATAATTCCATACGCCACAGTATCTATCACCGCCCAGCGTCGTAATCAAAAAATAAGCCCAAAGCAGGATTATGGCAATCGATATGCTTCCTTTTATTTTTAAAGATCTCTTTTTTACCATGTTTTTCCTTGAGTAATAAATTTTAACTCATTTTTTCACAAATTTGACCAACGACATAAAATTTACGATATCGCCCTCAAAGCTAATCTTATCGCCCAGCATTTTGCTCTTCCGTATAATTTCCTTCGCGCTTCGTAGTGTCCGCCTTGCTGCTCGCGGTGCCAACTTCGCCGTTGTTTGCCTCGGCGCGAGTTAAATTTCTCTCGCCGTCCGTCGCGTTCATATCACCTCGCACTAAATTACCGCCGCTACTTGTCGTATTTGCTTCGCTGCCCTTTGATTTGGGCGTTTTAAAGCTCCAAGCGCTACAACGATCTTTACTATAACGCTCGAAATAAAATCTTTCTCGCTCACCCAAGCTTTCCACTCCCTTTTCGCACACTCGCTTGATATATTCCATAGTTGGGTATCTAAGCCTACTTTCTGCAAAACTATTTCCATCATCTGCGCGCTTTATCAGCTTAGCAATGCAAGCGTCATCCTCTTCGTCGTGCCTGCCTGAAAAAAATTCTCTCGCGCTACAATACCCGCCGCTACCGCTTACAAACACGGCATAAATAATAAGAAGCGCCACAGCTAGCACAAAAACATGACTTTTACCGATTTTCAAGCTCGCCTCCTTCGCGATTAAATTTTGATTTTTTCCGCAGATTTACGATTTGCGGACGGATCGTAAACTCGCTTACGTTGGACTTCGTGCGCAGAATTTGCAGCGTGAAATTTGCGATCTCCCCCGCATCCACGAAGCTCGCCTCATCATCTGCGGGCTCAAAGCTCAAATCCTCGTAAAAGGGCGTTTTGGTGATGTCCGGGTTGATACAGCTTACTCTGATCTGCTTGCGCGCCTCCTCGAAAAGACAGAGCAGAAACGCCCGCAGCCCCGCCTTGCTCGCGCTATAAACCGCGCTAAAGCGGCTAGATCGCAGCGCCTCGATCGAGCTAATGCCGATGATATGGGCGCGGTTGCGCTTTAAATTCGGCAAAAGCGTGCGCGTGATGATGATGTTTGCGGCGAGATTTACGTTTAAAATTTTTAAAATTTCGCTCTCGCTCATCGCCTCAAGCGGCGCAAATTTCGCCGTACCCGCGCACAAAATCAGCGCGTCAATCTCACACGCCGCAGCCAGCGCGCGGCACTCCTTCGCTAGCGCGTCCGTATCCTCAAAGCGCGAGCTTAGCGTTAAAATTTCATAGCCGTTTTGCCGCAAAAGCTCCGCAACCGCGCTGCCGATACCGCCGCTTGCGCCCGTGATCAATGCTTTCATCTTTTCTCCTTTAAATTTTAATGCCGCTTCGGCGCGTTAAATTTCGCGCGCCGAGCAAATTTCGCTGCGCTAAATTTATTACCCGCTGTATTTGCCGCTAAATTTACGCGATTTAAACAATCCGCGCCGCCGCTTTGTAAAATTTCATCGCCGCTCGCTGTGCCCGCCCCGCACGATTATAAAATTTAATTTTATAAAACTCGGCGTGCCGCTAAATTTTAACCGCTCGCTCGCTGCAAATTTCGCGCCGTATTCTCGGCACCGTATGCGAGCTGATACGGACTGCAACGTCTGCGGCAAACAGCGCGTCTAGCGCTGCCTTATCTTCGCGAAATACGCCGCTTTCATCGCCTCCTCAAATGCGTCGTTGCTTTCATACTCGTGCCCCAAGACCTCGCGCCACAGGCTCGCATCCTCCATGCAGAGGTAGAAAAACACCCGCTCGCGCCACGGCAAAAGCGCGTCCGCGGCAAATTTGAAAAGTTCGCGCTTGATCTGCAGCGGGTAGGACAGCTTGCCGTTCGCGTCCGCAAGGGGCATCTGCAGAATTTTGCTCCGTAGCCCGCGAGAGCGCAGCTTTTTTACGACGGGTTTGATGAAGGTAAGCGTGCCGAGCGAGACCATTGCAACATTGCTTGGATCGAAGTTGCGCAGCAACCGCTCAAAAAGCGCGCCGTAATCACTCCGCCACCCCTCGTAGCGAACTATCGGGTGGAGGTGAAAGCCCACCAAAATGCCGCGCGCCGCGAGCGCTTCGGCTGCCGCCAGCCGCGCATCCAGGCTCGCGCTTAGATGCTCCTCGTTCGCTATGATCGCGGGGGTATTGAGCGAAAAGGTGACGATGAGGTTGCGCGGGATCTCGCGCTGCAGGAAAAACCGGATATTATTCGACTTGCTTTTAAGCTCCAAAATCACGTTTTCATGCCGCGCCGCAAAGCCCGTTAGCGCGCTTAAAATGCCGAAGCGATCGCCCCACATGAGCGAGTCGGAGCTCTGCCCCGTGCCGATGTGATAGCTGCGCGCGGGATCGAGCCGCAGACGCGCTAAATTTGCCGCGAAATTCTCGTCAAAGCCGATTTTCCCCTGCTTGTAAAAGGAGCCGATCGCGCAATACGAGCAGTCAAAGCCGCACGAATTGACTGCATCGAGCGTCAGCAGATTGCAGCAGCGCGTGTTTTCGCTCGCCACCGGACAGCGACCCAAAGCGATGCGGTCCGCGCGAAAGGAGGAAATTTCAAATTTTTTCGGCGCGTAATCGCTTTTGAAGCTCGCGTACGAATGCGGGCGCGACTTAAGCTCAAGCCAGGCTTCGCGCACGAAATTAAAAATTTGCTCGCCGTTTGGGACTTTTCCTGCCTTATTAAATTTGGCTTTATTAAAATTTAGCCCGCACCGCTCGCTTGTAAGCAGCTCATAAACGGTCGCCTCGTCCCACGCCTCAAAATCGCTCGCAAACTCCGCTAGCTGCTTTCGTTGCTGAAATGAAAAGTGAAATTTCTCAAATAGCGCGCCCAAAAACGCGCTTGATCGCTCGCTCAGATTCACGCCAAACTGCGTGCCTAGCTCCTTTTTTGCCTCCGTCATCTTGCTCCGCTTCGTTAAAATTTTGCAAATTATACTTAAATTTCGCGCGCCGTCACTGAAAATCGATGAAATTTCAGATCGTGCCGCAGAATAGTCGCTCGAAATAGAAGGCGTAAGCTAGCGTGATAGCGACGTTTAGGATCACAATTCCGCCGAGTATGAGCTTTTGCGGGATTTTCTTGACGCCCGTTCGGTAGTAATACGGCAGGGCGCAGAAAAACGCAGGCAGCACGAGCAGAGCGATACCTAGCGGTATGCCCGCACCGCCCACGCCTATCTCGGCATTGCGCACAAACTGCGCCATGGCGGGAAATTTATGAACGGCGAATATGGCCGCTGCAAAGAGTAGTTGCACGCAGATGCAGTAAAATAGGTAGCGCGCGCCTATTAGAGCGTCTTTTAGCCATAGCCCGATGCAGGCAAATGCGAGCAAAAGAGCTAAAAAGACCAAAGAGGGCAGATCCGCGAACATATCCGCCACGGCATACGCGCAAGCCGCGACGCACGCGCACGCCAAGAGAGCGAAACATAGATAAGAGCCTTTTATTTTCATCGTTTCTCCTGCGCTTCCGCAATACCTTCAAATTCCGCATCGTATTCGGCGTATGAAGCCAAAATTTTATCTCTCGACTCGGTTTTTTGAATACGCTCTAGTAGTTAAATTTTGCCTTTTATCGCGGCGCGGATATGCGGCAGGCGCGCCTTTACGAGCCCATAGACGAAGCTTTTACTAAGCCGCTCGCCGCGCAGATGATCGCTTACGATCTTCATCATCGCCCACGGCACGCCCGCGCGCTTGCAAGCACCCACGAAAAGCGCGCTCTCCATATCGTAAAGCCTGATGTCGCGATTTGCACACCCGCAGGTAGCGTCTTTTGCCGCGCACGGCGTATTCTGTGTTGCGCGCGCTGCGGTATTCGTCGCGACGCTGTGCCCGCCTACCGCGATTTGTGAGGGTTTTACGCTCGCTAAATTTTGCACCTCGACTTGCGTTACGCCTTGTATTGCAGCCCGCGTCGCGTCGTGCGTGAAATTTTTTGTATCTGCTGCATCGTTCGTTCCTTGCGTTGGGGCTTGTGCGTTTATCTCGCCGCACGCCTCGATCGCTGCGACATTTGCCCCGCAGGTCTGCTCCGCTGCGTTTAAAATTTTAGGCTCGCCCACGCAGATTAAATTTGCTCGCAGCTTGCCGTCCAAACTCGCGCCGCAAAATTCCCGCTCGCAAACGTTTTGAAATTTCGGAGCCTGCTCGTTGTGTTCCCCAACCTGCGAGCGATAAAATTTCGATCCGTCCTCGCCACAAAATTCCTGCGCTGCCGTGCCGTCAAAGTAAAATGCCTCGCCGATTTGCACGCCTTTATCCTCGCAGCCGCAGACGCCTATGTTTAGCGCAAAGTCCACGCGCCGCGAAAGTAAAATTTCGCCTAAGCGTTTTGAATTTTGCGTGGAGATAAAATCTGAAATTTCAAAATTTTCAGTCGCATTTTGCGCGGAGTCGGTCTCTGTACCGCTACCGCAGAGCGCGCCCGCACCCAAACGGTGCTTAAATTTTATGTCCGCGCCGCGCCGATCCTTGCGAAGCTCGCGCCCGAATTCTGCGTCTGTCTCAGTACGGCGAACAAATTCCGCGCCGGGTTTGCTCTTAAATTCTATTTCTATGTCGCCTGCAGCACCCGCTTCAAATTTAGCTCCAAACCTCACGCCGCAGATGTATAAAAGCATCTGCTCTCCTGCGAATAGATCGCCGCTACGCGTAAGTTTAAAACTCTCGATTATCGCTTGGGCTTCGCAGCGCAAAGCCGTGCAGATTAGTATCATCGCCGCCCCTTCCAAAAGCGCAATTTTAACAATTTGAGCTATAATGTAAGATTAATTTGCACAAAAGGGCGAAAATGAACGATCTCATCACCATCACGGGCGCGCGCGAGCACAATCTGAAAAATATAAATTTGCAAATTCCAAAGGACAAACTCGTCGTTTTTACAGGTCTTAGTGGCAGCGGCAAGAGTACGCTGGCGTTTGATACGCTATATGCCGAGGGACAGCGCAGATACGTCGAGAGCCTAAGCAGCTACGCGAGGCAGTTTTTAGACCGCGTAGGCAAACCCGACGTCGATAAGATCGACGGTCTGACGCCTGCGATCGCGATCGATCAAAAAACGACGTCGAAAAATCCGCGCTCGACGGTGGGCACGATCACCGAAATTTACGACTATCTGCGCCTCTTATATGCGCGCGTGGGGGTACAGCACTGCCACAAATGCGGCAAGCCGATCTCAAAGATGAGCTCCAGCGACATCATCGCCGAGATTATGAAGCTGCCGCGCGGCGCGAAGGTGATCTTGGGAGCGCCCTTGGTGCGCGAGAAAAAGGGTAGCTTCGCCGATATGCTGCAAAGCTTGCGCGAGCAGGGCTACGTGCGCGCTCAGATCGACGGCGTGTTAGTACGACTGGACGAGGAGATCGAGCTGAGCAAGACGAAAAAGCACTCGATCAAGGTCATCATCGACCGCACGATCATCGACGAGGAAAATTCCATCCGTATCGCAAGCGACGTCGAAAAAGCGCTAAAACTAAGCTTCGGCGAGCTTGAGGTTGAGATCGCAAACGCCGCCGAGCTTGGGCTTGCGCAGAGCCTGATCCACTACAGCGAGCATATGGCGTGCTTTGATTGTAAAATTTCATTCAAGCCGCTCGAACCGCTCGCGTTTAGCTTCAACTCCCCAAAGGGCGCGTGCGAGAGCTGCGACGGGCTAGGGATAAAATTTAGCCTCGATCTGGGCAAGATCATCAACGAAAACGCCTCGATCGAAGGCGGCGCGATCAAGGTGATGTCGGGATTTAACAAGAGCTATTATTATAAATTTCTGCTCGGATTTTGCGAGGCAAACGGCATAAACGTAAAAATCCCGTATGCAAATTTAAGCGAGGAGCAAAAAAAGCTGATTCTTTACGGCAGCGTCAAAGAGATCGATTTTTACTGGAAAAAACATAAGCTCGTGCGTAAATTTGAGGGCGCGATCAAATACGCCTACGACCTGCTCAAAAACGAAAGCGATCTGGACGATTATATGAGCGAAAAAATCTGCCCCGACTGCGGCGGGTTGCGCCTACGCCCCGAAAGCCTAGCCGTAAAGGTCGCGGGGAAAGGCATCGGCGACGTGATAAATATGAGTATTGCAGACTGCGTGGAATTTTTCAGCGACGAGAAGCGGTTTTCAAATTTAAGCGAAAAGGACGCGCAGATCGCTGCGCCAATCCTAAAAGAGATCAACGAGCGGCTGTTTTTCTTAAAGGATGTGGGGCTTGGATACCTCACGCTGGGGCGTGATGCGCGCACCATCAGCGGCGGCGAGGCGCAGCGTATCCGTATCGCAAGCCAGATCGGCTCTGGTCTTAGCGGCGTGATGTATGTACTCGACGAGCCTAGCATCGGGCTTCACGAGCGCGATACGCAAAAGCTCATCAAGACGCTGCGAAGCTTGCAAGAAAAGGGAAATTCCGTAATCGTCGTAGAGCACGATAAAAAGACGATCGAGGCGGCAGACTTCGTCGTGGATATCGGCCCCGGAGCGGGCAATCTAGGCGGCGAGGTCGTATTCGCAGGAGACGTCGCGCATCTGCTTAAAAGTAATACGCAAACCGCGCTGTATTTGAATAACCAAAAGGAGATAAACTACCAAAAGCACCGCAAACAAGAGCTTTGGCTAAGTATCAAAAACGTAAATATCAATAACATCCACGGCCTTTGCGCAAAATTTCCGCTGCGAAATTTAGTCGGCATCACGGGCGTTAGCGGCAGCGGCAAGAGCTCCTTGGTGCTGCAAACCATCCTGCCGACGGCACTTGAGGAGCTAAATCGCGCGAGGAAAGTGCACGCGGTAAAGGACGCTAAAATTTCGGGGCTTGATAGCCTGGATAAAGTGATCTACCTGGATCAAACCCCGATCGGACGCACCCCGCGCAGCAATCCTGCGACCTACACGGGAGTGATGGACGAGATCCGCGCGCTTTTTGCCGCGACGAAGGAAGCGCAGCTGCGCGGATACAAGATCGGCCGCTTCAGCTTCAACGTCAAGGGCGGGCGCTGCGAAAAATGCGCGGGCGAGGGCGAGATCACGATCGAGATGCACTTCCTGCCCGATATCAGCGTCGTTTGCGACGTGTGTCACGGCACGAGATACAATGCGCAGACGCTTGAAATTTTATACAAAAACAAAAGCATAGCCGACGTTTTGGCGATGAGTATCGACGAGGCGCTCGAGTTTTTCAAAGCCGTGCCTAAAATTTATCAAAAGCTAAAGACGCTCGCGGACGTCGGGCTCGGCTACGTTTCGCTAGGCCAGCCCGCCACTACGCTTAGCGGCGGCGAAGCACAGCGCGTCAAGCTCGCCAAGGAGCTAAGCCGCACCGACACGGGCAACACGCTCTATATCCTAGACGAGCCCACGACGGGGCTACATTTTGCAGACGTAGATCGCTTGGTAGCGGTGCTACATCATTTGGTCGATCTGGGAAATTCCGTCTTTGTGATCGAGCACAATTTGGACGTCATCAAAAATTGCGATTACATCATCGATATGGGACCCGAGGGCGGCGAGGGCGGCGGACAGATCGTCGCTTGCGGCACCCCAGAAAAGCTTGCGAAAGATTTCAAAAAGACGCTCAGCTACACGGGCGAATTTTTGGCGCAGGAGCTAGCACAGATTAAAAGCACGAGGAAAAACAAGCGAGGTTAAAACGCCTTATCGGGGGCAAGAATGGATCAAAGCAGGCTAGATGAATTAAGAAAGCTACTACAAAAGCGGCATCAAGAGCCTAAGCAAGGCTTAGAACAAAATTCTAACGGCGAAAATTCTGGAACATCGAATTTTGGAGTCTCGAATTTCAAAGCTCAAAATTCCGAAATCTCGAATTCCGAAGTCTCAAATTTTGAAGCTTCTAATTCTGAATTCCTGAATTTTGAATCTTTGAATTCCAAAGCACCGAATTCCGCTACTGATGCTTTAAATTTAGAAGGCAATTTAGAAGCCGAAGCGGATCAGAATTCCGCCTGTGCAAACAACATAGAGCAGCAAAATTTTATATCCGATGACAGCGGCGTCTTACCGCAGAATTCCAAGGCTAGAGATTACGACAAAGAGCCGATAATCATAAAAGAAATCCTTTATATTTTTATCATAC
>ERZ773038.1945-NODE-1945-length-11012-cov-3.802866_pt1 | contig 11012 bp, 10 predicted proteins | sample MGYA00511665_ERZ773038 | MGnify/ENA primary metagenome ERZ773038 (study PRJEB29015, sample SAMEA2737966) | human oral metagenome | biome: human oral; feature: human-associated habitat; material: dental | place: China | collected 2028 ... | reverse complement strand
AATATCTTATAAATCATAAGAATCCCCATTTAAAATACTAATAAGCATATTTCCACCAATTATAACTTTTACTTTATTAGTTGAAAAATCAATACCAAGTTCTTTCTCGTTGTCAGAATTTCTCATATGTAAATTGCTATCAAATCTGATAAGTTCAAATTTTTTATTCTAAAATTTCTCTCAAAGTCTCAATAACTCTATCATTACTCTTTCTGTCCTTAATTGCCAGCCTAAAAAATCTTTCATCCAAAAATTTAAAATTGGACGCATCTCTTATCAAAATTCCTTCTTCCATCATTTTTTCCCGCAATTTTTTCACATTCAGCCCTTTAGAAATCAGCTCATCTTTTATTTTTACGCAAATAAAGTTTACTTCAGTTTTATAAGGCTTTATTCCTGAAATTTCATTCAGTCTTTCATACATGTATCTTTTTTCTTCTGTTATCCAGTTTAATGTCTTTTCTATGTATTCTGTATCATCAAGTACTGTTATTCCAGCCATTTCAGCGATATTGTTCACACTCCACGGCTCTTTTTTTTCAGCGATTTTCTTTTCTAAATTTTTGTCAAAATAAATTCCATATCCCAATCGTAGTCCTGGAATAGCAAAAAATTTTGTAAATGCACGAGTTACAAACAAATTTTTCTTATTTTCCCCACTATTTACAATGCTTTCCTTTAGTCCATCCTCTAAAAATTCGATAAATGCCTCATCAATAAATAACTTTGTATCATATCTATTGCATTCTCTCAAAATTTCCTCTGTTTCAGCCATTTTCAAAAATTTTCCAGTCGGATTATTCGGATTGCAAATTATTACCAAATCATATTTTTTCTCAAGTTCTTTTTTTAATTTCCCAATGTTAAGCCTAAACTCATCTTTTTCTTCTAATTCAAAATATTCAATTTCAATTTTCTGACTTTCAGAATTTTTGCACGCTCTTACTGCCCTTTCATATTCCCCAAAAGTAGGCGACACAATCAGCACTTTTTCGGGCTTTATTACTTTTATGAACAAAAATATAGCTTCTGTTGCACCATTTCCCAGCACAATATTTTCCAGTTCAACTTTATTCAGATGAGCCAATTTTTCACGCAATTCCACATAGTCAGGATCAGGATACCTCTCAAGAATCCCAATATTTTCGATAATCTTCTGCTTTAAGCTCTCAGGCACTCCGTAAGGATTGATATTTGAACTGTAATCCAGTATTTCTGTTATATTTTTTTCCCTGAATATTTTATAAATATTTCCACCATGAAAATCCATTTTTCTCTCCTTGTACAAAACTTATATTGATAAAATATATTAACTGTTTTGTCTAAATTTTCTTTAAAATCAAATTCATTTTTATTTCAATCTCTTATTTTTTAATTTCAATATTTTTTAAATTACCGTTCAATAAATCAAATGTAAATATATTTTCTTCTAATCTTCCAATAATTTCTTTATTTTCAATATCTATTTCTATTTCTCCAAAATTATATAATGAATGGTAAATATCTTCTATTCTTTGGGCTTTTAAAGCATCTTCCACATTATTTTCTGAAGGAATTTCCACATCTATAGAAAAAGTTATTTTATTTATTTTTGATATAACATCTTCAGGGTTTACACAAAATTCTGCGTGCATAAATCCTTTTTCAGGATAATAATATATTTCCCCTGTATCTACATCATCTACATCTAAAAGATCGTATTTTTCACATAATTCAGTTGTCATCTCACTTCCAACTTTAAATTCGCCTAATAAATAATTTTCATCATAGATTTCTATCTCCTCTACTTTTCTTGAATATATGTCTATGTGAATATATGAATTTTCTATTTCCATTATTAAGTTATATCTTTCTCTTCTGTCATTTTTACGATACTCTGTATTATAAATTTTCATAAGAGGATAAATTTTTTCTATGCTATCCCCTAATGTTATTCCTTTATAATTATAAATTTCTAAATTTTCATTTTTATATCTTTCTACTAATTCATCATCATTTTTATCATATTCACTCTTCATTTTTTCTAAATCTCCTAAAAATTAATTATATCCTTTTTTATTTCGATGTCTTTAATTTCAGCAAAACATTTTTGAAAATTTTTAATTATATATTTTCTGATTTCATTTGTCACCATATCCAAAGATAAAGCACATGGACAATCTAAATTTTTATTACAAATGTCAATTTATTCCATCCTCATTATTTCATAAACCTTATCAATATCGACATTTTCTCGCAAAATTTGTGCCAATTTATCGTATTCCCTGTTTTTATATTCTTTGAAACTAAAGTCCTCATCGACTTTGTCTAGCCCTTTAAGTTTTCTTACTTCGTTCAGAAAATGATTTGTAAATTCAGAATTGTCAAATATTCCGTGAATATAGGTTCCGACAACATTGCCTTTTACAGCACCTTTTAGCTTTTCATCGTCAAAGATACATTTTATCTCGGTTTTTTCCTCATTTACAGGATAACTGTAGCCTTGATGTATTTCATAGCCTTTTATTTCAATGCCGTCCATTCCAGCGAGTATTCCGTCTGCATTTTTTATTTTATTTTCATACTGTGTTGTTGTTTTTGCCGTTTCCATAACTGTTTCTATGTCTAATAAATCTAAGCCTGAAATTTCTTTTAGATTAGACTCAATATTTTGAGGATCCATTATTTTTTGTCCCATTATTTGAAAACCGCCACAAATTCCAAATACTATCGTTCCTCTTTTTGCAAGCCTTATAATTTCCCTGCTTATATTTTTATCAATCAAGTCCTTCATGTCTTCCACAGTATTTTTAGAGCCAGGAATAATAATAATGTCCTCATCTCCAAGTTCAGAGCTTTTTGTAACGTATTTCAAGGAAACATCGTTATAATGGCTAAGTGCGTCAATATCAGTAAAATTCGATATATGTTTTAGTTTAATAACCGAAATCCGAATTTTCCCTTCTTTTTTCACATTATACTTATCAATCCCTAGACTGTCCTCTTCCTCAATTCCTAGTGGCACAAACGGCACTACTCCCAGAACAGGTACATTTGTCAACTCTTCAATCATCTCAATTCCAGGAGTCAAAAGGCTCTTATCTCCCCTAAATTTATTTATAATTACACCTTTTATACGTTTTTTCTCACTTTCCTCAAGCAGCATAATTGTCCCGTAAATTGCCGCAAAAACACCGCCTCTGTCAATATCAGCAACCAAAATAACAGGCGAATCAGCCATTTCCGCCATTCCTGTATTTACAATGTCGTCTTCCTTCAAGTTAATCTCCGCAGGGCTTCCTGCCCCTTCCAGCACGCAAATATCAAAGTTATCCCTTATGTGATTGTACGCCGCCATTATATCCTTTTTTAAATTATGCTTATAGGCAAAATATTCCCTTGCATCCATATTTTTGTAAACTTTTCCATTCACAATAACCTGTGATTTTCTGTCTGTTGTAGGCTTTAATAATATCGGATTCATAAATGCCTGAGGCTCGATATTAGCCGCTTCAGCCTGCACCACCTGAGCTCTCCCCATCTCTTTTCCATCCTTCGTAATAAACGAATTTAAAGCCATATTCTGTGACTTAAACGGCACAACGCTATACCCGTCCTGATAAAATATTCTGCAAAATCCTGCATTGATTATGCTTTTTCCCACATTAGAACCTGTCCCCAGCAACATTATATTTTTATGTTTTCTTCCCATAAATACTGCTCCTATTTTAAATTTATCTAAAAAATTTATTTATTTCCATTAAAATAAGTATAACAGATAAAAATGCCATAAGCAAATTGGATTTGTAAAAAAATTTTTATTTTCTTTTGAATTTTATTTTGTCCAATATTTTCTTGGCTTTATCGCTATAAAATGCTCCAATTACAAATGAAACATGCGATAATATACAAAATATATATTTTCTCCCATTTGTCAAACTAGACATTATCGAACTATTTTCATCTTCAAAAATAGCCCTAAACACAAAATAAATAAATATTACAATCATTACCAAAATTAATGCTTTTTTATTCATTTTTTTTAGAAATCTTTTGCACAAATATCCTAAGAAGTACATAATTCCCAATATTATTATCAAGCAAAACAACGAAAACACAATTATAAAAATCTTCAAAATCTGCTCTGGAGCTTCCAACAAAACCCCAGTAGAAAATAATGTAAAAATAAACCAAAACAAATATGCCAACACTGGATATATTGCTGACTGAACTAAAAAATAAATTATTGTAAATAAAATTAATCCTAAAGGATTATTCTGTTTCGTCATAAGTTTGTCTGTATTTTTTTTCATTTTTCTTCTCCTTCTTTTATTTTTTTCTTTTAAATTTTATTCTGTCTAATACTTTCTTGACTTTATCGCTATGAAATGCTCCCATTATATACGAAATATGAAATATAGTACAAAATATATACTTTTTCTCATCTATTAATGCATCAATTATTGAATTTTGATCTCCAACAACAGCTTTGTACAAAAAATAAATCAATATTACAATCATTACGGTATTTAATCCTATTTTATTCATTTTTCCTAGAAAATCTTTACATAAATATCCTAAATAACACATAAATCCAGATAATATTACCAAACAAACACAATAAAATAGATAAGTTAAAATAACTTGAATTTCTTTTATTTTTAAAATTCCCAAAGCATCTGCTATTCCTCCAAAAATCAGCGTGAAAGAAAACCAGAATAAAAATCCTAATAGCGGATATATCACATTCTGAACTAAAAAATAAATTATCGCAAATAAAATTAATCCTAAAAAATTATTCGGTTTTCTCAAAAGTTTATTTGTATTTTTTTCCATTTATTTTTCCTCCTTCTTTTATTTTTTTCTTTTAGATTTCATTCTGTCCAAAACTTTCTTGACTTTATCACTAAAAAATACTCCAACTGTGTAAAAAATATGTGATGCTGTACAGAAAATATGTATTTCCCGTGCTGTCGGTGCAAACATTGCTGTACTTTCATCTGTTTCTGTAAAAACTTTATACAAAAAATAGATTAAAATCGCTGTCATTACACAGCCTGATATTGTTTTATCCATTTTTTTCAAAAATTTACTGCACAAATATCCTAAGTAAAACACAAGCATAAGAACCATTATTAAAGCAATTCCCGAAATTACAACAGCAATAGTGGTCATAGCTACTTGCGGAAGATGTAAAAATTCCAGAGCATTAATAATAATTCCTGCTAACGGCATCGCAAAAACCAGCCAGAACAAAAGTGCTAATACTGGATATATGGTTTTCTGAAAGAAAAAGTAAATTACTGTAAATAAAGCTAGTACTAAAAAGTTTTTTGCTTTTGACATAAATTTATTTTCATTTTTTTCCATCCTTTTTTCTCCTTCTAATCTTTATTACTTTTTGTAATTTTTCTATTTTTTATAAACAGATAAATAATTTCCATAAGCAACATTACACTCCAAAACATCAAATAGAATGCTCTGTCTTTTTTATACTTTGTTTCCAATTTCTTGCTTAATTCTGAATTTAAAGAAATATTTTCATCTAAATCTCCTGTTTTATCTAATTGATATTGATATAAGATTTCTTTTTTACTCCCAAATTTATCAACAAAATACTCAGCATCCTGTAATTTTATTTCTTTTAAACCTAATCTTTTTTCTAAAGTTTTCTCATCTAAGTTATATTCAATCTTATTATCGTTAATCAAAAAATATGTTTCTGGCTTGATACCATATTTTCCTTTATAAGAATCTGTTTCCTCAATATAGCCAATCCAATTATTTTTTTCTTTTTTTAAACCTTCTAAATAACCGACATTTGTTAAATAATAAGCAGTATGTTCAAAATCTTCTATTTCTACCAAATATCCATTTTTTAATTTTAAAACTGTATTTTCTTTAACAGGAAACCAAATAAAGAAAAATAAGAGCACAAAAATTAGTATTCCAATATTTATTTTAAATGTTGTTCTTAGTTTATTTTTTGAAATTATTATGCTTATAATCAAAATAATCACTACAATAATTAGAACAAAAAATAACAATACTAAGATTAGCCCTCCAAACATCAATTATTCACCACTCTTTTTCTTTCTACACTTTCTTACTAAATAATCAATTACAATAATATAAATACCAATATGCACATACATATCTGCCACATTGAATACGAAAGCCCAGATTCCTCGAAAATCTATCATGTCAATTACATACCCACGAAGAATTCTGTCAATCATATTTCCTAAAGCTCCAGCGGCAATTACTGCTACTCCTATTTTTGTCCATTTGCTGTAATTCTTAAAGTTTTTGTACTCTACAGCGATTACGTATATAATTAGAACTGCACTTGCTATTGTAAATAAATTGATTTTTCCTTGCAATAGACCGAAAACTCCGCCGTGATTTTCAACATAAGTCAAGTGAAAGAATTTATCTATTATTGGTATAGAAAAACCTTGTACTCCACCTGATACGTTGTACATTAACTGCTTTGTAATCTGATCTAATGCAGCTAAAACCAAAATAATAATTATATAAGGCATTCTTTTCTCCTCACATTTTTTATTAACACATATTTGTAAAAAACGAACTAAATAAGTTATTTTTATTTAGCTGTATTTAGTTCTATTTTACAAAATAAATTTTATGTTACATTTTTTCCAGAACATTTGCACATCTTGGACATACATCTGGATGATTGTGGTTGTGTCCAACTTCCTCATCGTATTTCCAGCATCTTTCACATTTTTCTCCAGACGCTTTTTCCACAGCGATGTTAATTCCTTCGATTTCGCTTTCTGCTAAATTATCATTTACAAATTTAACTTGAGATACGATAAACAAGTCAGAAACTTCATTTTCTGTATAATCTTTTATAAATGAATATTCATCATTGGCAATATTTAAAAGAACTCTTGCATCAAGAGAATGTCCTATTAATCCAGTCTGTCTTTCTGCTTCCAGCTTTTTGTTCACTTCTCTTCTTAGACGTGCGATTTTATCCCATTTTTGTGCTAATTCTTTATTTAAGTATTCAGGTCTTGCTTCAATCCATTTTGATAAATGTACACTTTCTTCTTCTTTTAGCGTTTCTGGAATTCTTTCCCAAATTTCATCAGCTGTGAATGACAATACTGGAGAAATTATTCTTACTAGCACTTTCAGAACTTCTGTCAATACAGTCTGTGTGCTTCTTCTTTCAATTGAAGTTGTTCCTTCGCAGTAAAGTCTGTCTTTTACTATGTCTAGATAGAATGAAGACATTTCCATTGAGCAGAAATATGTAATTTCCTGGAATAGACTGTAAAATTCGTATTTATCATAAAATTCTGTTGTTTTAGCCTTCAATTCTTCCAGTTTGTGCATTGCCCACTTGTCAATTTCAAACATATCCTTATAGTCAACTTTATCATTTGCATAATCAAAGTCATTTAAGTTACCCATCAAAAATCTAGCTGTATTTCTGATTCTTCTATAAGCGTCAGACATTTGCTGCAAGATATTTTCCGAAATTCTTACATCTTCTCTGTAATCTACTGAAGATACCCACAGTCTTAAAATATCTGCTCCGTATTTTTCTGTAATATCTTTTGGAAGTATTGTGTTTCCAAGTGATTTAGACATTTTTCTTCCTTGTCCGTCCATTGTGAATCCGTGAGTTAGGATTCTCTTGTAAGGTGCATCTTTTGTACTTGCGATTGATGTCAATAATGAAGACTGGAACCATCCTCTATGCTGGTCACTTCCTTCAAGGTACAAGTCTGCTGGTCTTGGCAAGTTTCTTGGCACTAGCACGCTTCTATGTGAAACTCCTGAGTCAAACCAGACGTCCATTATACTTCTTTCTTTTCTAATATCCACATCTTTCAAGTTATATTTTTCCAAAAGTTCATCCCCGATAATTTCTTTGGCTTCATATTTCCACCAAATGTCAGTTCCTTCTTTTTTAACCATTTCAATTACTCTGTCCATAATTTCTGGCTCATAGATAACTTCATCAGTCGCTCTGTTGTAGAACAATGGTATTGGTACTCCCCATACTCTTTGTCTTGAAATAGTCCAGTCTGGACGAGTTTCTAACATTGAACCAATTCTATTTTTACCCCAAGATGGTACAAATTCCACATCGTCTAGTGCTTTTATCGCATTTTCCCTAATATCGCTTTCATCAACACTAATGAACCATTGCTCAGTCGCTCTGAAAATTACAGGTTTTTTACTTCTCCAGTCATGCGGATACGAGTGAACAAATTTGCTGTGATGCAATAAATGTCCGCTTTCTGTCAAGTCCTGCACAATTACATTGCTTGCTTTTGCATAAAACATTCCTTCGTATTTTCCAGCTTCCTTTGTCATATGCCCTCTGTCATCAACTGGCGACAATACTCCAAGTTCGTATTTTCGTGAATAATTGTAATCGTCCGCCCCATGTCCAGGTGCCGAGTGTACTGCTCCAGTCCCTGCATCAGCCGTAACATAATCTCCAAGCATTACCAGCCCTTCTCTATCCAAGAACGGATGTCTATAATGAGTTTTCTCAAGTTCAGTCCCTTTAAATTCCTTCAATAATTCATAAGAAATTCCAAGTGTGTTAAATACAGTTTCAGCTAGTTCTTTTGCTAAAACTAAATTCCCTTTTTCTGTTTTGTATAATCCGTAGTCAAATTCAGGATGTAAAAATACTCCCAAGTTTGCAGGCAATGTCCAAGGTGTTGTTGTCCAAATAAGAATACTTGCCTCTTCCACACCTAATTTATCTAATAAATCCTGTGTCCCTTCAAATTTTACATAAATTGAATGAGATTCTACATCCTTGTACTCAATTTCCGCTTCAGCCAAAGCTGTTTCAGTCGTAGGCGACCAGTAAACTGGTTTTAGCCCTTTATAAACATAACCGTTTTCATAAATTTCCTTAAATACTTTTAACTGTTCCGCTTCATACTCAGGCATTAAAGTGATATAAGGATTATCCCAGTTTCCTAAAATTCCAAGCCTTTTAAATCCTTCTTTTTGTTTTTCTACCCATTTCAAAGCATATTTTTTACATTCTTGTCTAATTTGCAGTGGAGTCATATTTTTTGCCTTTTCTCCAAGTTCTTCCATTATTTTCCACTCGATAGGAAGACCATGTGTATCCCATCCTGGAATATATGGTGCGTTATAACCTCTTAATCTTTTATATTTTAAGATAATATCCTTCAATATTTTATTTAACGCATGCCCAATGTGAATATCTCCATTTGCATACGGAGGTCCATCGTGCAATACAAAAAATGGTGCCCCTTCATTCAATGATTTTTCATAAATTTCAGCTTTTTTCCAGTCCCTTAATGTTAAAGGTTCTTTTTGTGCCAAATTAGCTTTCATTTTAAAGCTCGTCTTTGGTAAATTTAGCGTTTTTGCATAATCTACCTTGTCTTCCACATTATTATTTTCCGACATTTTTCCTCCCATATTTTTATTTTAAATTATTCTCTTTATTTATGTTTTTTATTATATCACAATTTTATACATTTTAAAATAACTCAGCTTTATATATTATTTTTTTCTTAGTTATTGTCCTTAAATATACAAATAAGGAGATACCAAATTTTTAGTATTCTCCTTTTTCTTTAATTATTATATCTAAATTTTTAAATTTTATTCAAATTTAATGTATCATTCCTGCTCCAACAAATGTCAAAATACCTAACACAAGTCCATACAGTACAGAATATTTAATAGTTTTTCCTAAAAGTTCTCCGTCTTTTCCATTTAATGCTGCAGAAACTGACGTTACAATGGCGATATTTTGTGGTGAAATCATTTTACCACCTGTAGCTCCAGCGGTATTAGCTGCAATTAACAATGACTGCAGTGCTGGATTTTGTGATAATCCCTTCGCTACTCCTACTTGAATTCCACCAAATAACAAGTTAGATGATAAATCACTTCCTGTAACAAATGTTCCAATTGTACCTAAGAATGGTGCAATGAATGGGAATCCTGATCCAGTCAATGTTTTAAGACCGTCAGCAATGCTTGCTGTCATTCCGCTGTGTTTCATAACTACTGAAAGTGCTACAATTCCCATAATTACTAACATTTTATCTAATTTATGATAAATTGTATGACCTAGTACTTCAACCATGTCTTTTACTTTTACTTTTTGAATAAATCCTGCGATAACTGTTGCTGCAAATAAAGGTGCGGCTGGTGCCAAAATCCATTTAAACGCAACTCCAGCTTCTTTTGCGCTTTTTGCATCTCTAAACCAAGTTGCCCAATGCCCAAATGAAAAATCAATTGTTGAAATTGTATGTTCATGCAAAGGCTCATTTATAACTTTAACAACCGGACTTGTCCCTACGATTAAAACTACCATTAAAATATACGGAAGCCAAGCTAAAATTGCATCTTTAGTAGAAACAGCCACAGTTTCAAATCCTTCTTCCGCCTTAACAAACATTTTTGTTGCGACAATCATTAAAATCATTGCTATTAAACTTGAAATAATTGTAGGAAGTTCAGCTCCAGTTGCCATAGCTATTAATGGCTGTACCATATACCCAATAATTGATGCGATAATTACTGGCAAAATTCCTTTTCCAAAAGCTGGATTTTTTCCGCCATCCATTTCTTTATTTGCAAAAACTACTAAAATAAAAGGAATAACACAAGTTAATAATAACAATAACAATGATGTAAATAATGCTGTCTGTTGAGCATTTAATCCAAAGTTTGAAATCATTGTTGTAACTGGAAGTCCTACTGTTCCAAATGCTGTCGGTGTCGAGTTTGCAAGTAAACAAATCATCGCCGCTGTCATAGGAGAAAATCCTAAAGAAATCATAATTGCCGCTGGAATTGCAACCGCTGTCCCATATCCTGCAATACCTTCTATAAATCCACCAAATCCCCAGGCAAGTATTAAAGCTTGGGCACGTCTGTCTGATGTAATGTTTCCCAACATCGTTTTGATGATTTCAATTTTACCATTTTTTACTGATAAGTCATAAGCAAAAATAGCCGCTATTATTACAAATCCAATT